>Ga0307476_10001374_pt1 | contig 14873 bp, 9 predicted proteins | sample atmos_gasesECM2C_2_FD_203314 | JGI IMG/M metagenome (GOLD analysis project Ga0307476, IMG submission 203314) | Hardwood forest soil microbial communities from Morgan-Monroe State Forest, Indiana, United States - atmos_gasesECM2C_05 | ecosystem: Environmental > Terrestrial > Soil > Temperate... | reverse complement strand
CAGGCGCCGGCCCAGGCCTCCGACCGCCGTCCAGAACGCGCCGGCAAACCCGAAGTGATCGTTGAGAAGGCCCAGGGCCTCGATGCCACCGACGATGAGGGCGACTGCGGCCGAAATGATCGTGATGACGATGTTGTAGTAGAGCTTGCGCACGGGCTTGACGAATGCCCAGCCATATGCCCCCATCATCAACACGCCGTCGCTGGTATCCACGAGTGTCATGCCCGCCGTAAACAATGCCGGGAACAACAGGATGTACAGGATCGACAGGCCGCGGGAGGCCTGCTCCGCGGACATGCCCAGCAACATGACTTCCGTCGCGGTCTCGAAGCCCAGCCCGAACAGCAGGCCCAGCGGAAACATCTGCCAGCTGTGACGCATGAGGCCGAAGAGGGGCTGGAACCACCGGGCGACCCATCCATGTTGGGCCACCAGATGATCGAGATCCGCGGGCTCGTGGGATCCGGTGCGCCGTACATGCTGTAAGGTCGCCCAGGTGCGGCGCAGGCCGAGCAGGTTGACGATGGCGATCAGCCACAGAAAGCCGAAGGAGACCGACGTTCCGATCGTCGCGCCGATCTCGCGCAGGACCTGGGAGTGCAAACCCAGTGCCGAGGTTGTCAGAGCAACCGCCAGTGAAGCGATGACAACGACGCTCGAGTGGCCGAGCGCGAAGAACAGGCCCACACACAACGGCTTCTGTCCCTCCTGCATCAATTTTCGCGTCACGTTGTCTATGGCGGCGATGTGGTCGGCATCGACTGCGTGGCGCAGTCCGAAGCCGTAGGCCGCGAGCGCCGTGCCTAGGAGTACCGTCTGGCCGCGCAAAGCGGCCAGAGCCCAGACCCACACCCCCAGATTGAGAAGGCCGAGGGCCGCGTAGATAGCGATGATTTTCCGGCGGAGGGTCGCGCGCGTGATGGTGAACAAAGCAGCCTTCGGCTTGGTTCCCAAACGGATCGGACCGAATTCCCTTTTAATCCCTCAAGGAACCATCGCGCGCGATGCTATGAGCGCGGAACTCAGGCGTCAATGGCGGGTGGCCACCAGCTGCTCGTAAAGCCCTTCGAGGGCCTGGGTGCAGCGGCGGATGTCGAAGCTCTGGGCCATGAACCGCGGCGCCGCCAGCGACATCCGCTCGGCAACGGCATCATTGCGCAGCAGCTCGATCAAGTGCTCCGTGAGCGCCTCCACGTCCCGTTCCGGGAAGGTGTAACCGGTCGTGCCGTTCAGGACGGCTTCATCGACGCCACGCCCGGAGGTGACGACCGGTACTCCGCAGGCCTGGGCTTCCAGCAGAGAGATCGGCAGTCCCTCGGCATCGCCGTTCTGCGCGGTGACGCTCGGCAGGCAGAAGATGCGAGCCTGGTGAATTTGCTCGATCACCTGTGTGCTGCCGAGCTTGCCCAGGAAGTTGACCGGGACATGCAGCTCCTGGGCAAGGTTCTTGAGCCTCCCGAGGAGCGGACCGTCGCCGACCATCACCAGCTCCGCCTCGGGAGCTTGCTCTCTGACCTTGGCAAAGGCGTGCAGAAGGTATTCGCCACCCTTCTTCTCGACGAAGCGACCCACGTAGAGGATGCGCGGCGCGCGTTGAGATATGTGTCTGCCCGCGAATCTGAAGCGGGTCAGGTCGATGCCGATGTAGCGGACGTGCACCCGCTCCGCCGGCAACCCGAATTCAATGGCCCGGCGGCGGATGGCTTCGCTGACCGCCACGAAATGCACGCGCTGGCAATTTGCCAGCGCCAGCAGGCGGGCCGGGTACTTCTTCTCAGCGGAGCTGGCTGCATCGCGCCGCCACCACTCGGGGTAGGTGTTGATATCGTAACCATGCAGTGTGATGACGACAGGCGCACGCAACTCCCTGATCAGAGGCCAGTAGCGCACTGCATCGGTGGCGAAATGAATGTGGATCAGCGAGGCGGCCTCGTTGCGCAGCAACCGCACCGCGGTCCGCTGGCCGACCCCGAGCTTGCGGCAAACCTTCTCGTACGCTTTGCCAAACAAAGTTCGCGGCGAATCGGGAAGGATGCGTACGTCCAGCGCATCGAGCGGAACTCCCTGACTGACCTTCTTGGTTCCAACGAAGACCGGCGTCCACGACGAGTACGTCAACGCCTGCTCGCGGATGAAAGTCTCCGAGTAGGGCAGGAGCGACTCTCTGCAGACCAGAACCTTTCGAGATTGAAAGCTTGGCTCGGGTTTAGCGGGTTCAACCGACATCCAGACACACTCCAAATCGGCTCCGTGCGCGTCGCTGTCCCAGCGCACACTGCAGCCTGGCAAAAGTTTTCCGGGTCGCCAATCCACGATAGTAGCAAGAATGGAGGCGCGCCCCCGCTCACGCTGGCTGCGGGCACATAGTCATGACAGACTGTTATTTCCCCCGTCGCGGAAGACCGACACAGGGAGTGCAATGATCAGAAGCGAAGCAGTTCTATCGGCAAGCTCGCACGCGCTTACGCCCACGGTTACCGTCCTCATGGCTGCATACAACGCCGAGGGATTCCTGCAACGTGCAGTCACCTCGGTGTTGGCCCAGTCTCTTCCAGAGTTGGAATTGGTGATTGTTGACGACGCATCGACAGACGGCACCGTGGCACTGGTGGAGCGTCTCACTGCCACTGACTCGCGTATACACCTCGTCCGGCGGGATTCCAACGGCGGTCCCGCAGCAGCGCGCAATGCCGGTCTGGACGTCGCCAGCGGCGAGTGGATCGCGGTGCTGGATGCCGACGACGCCTATCTGCCTCGAAGACTGGAGCGCATCGTAGCCCGTGCTCGTGCCGTCGATGCGGATATCGTGCTCGACAACCTGCGCTACCACAATCCCGACACAGGTCGCTTGAGCCCGCCGGCTCTATCGCAGACCTCCGAGATCGAGTTGATTACCCTGCCTCAGTTTCTGTCCAAGGCGCGCCCCTACACGGGTGAATTGGACTGGGGATTGCTCAAGCCGATCATGCGACGCGCATTCGTGCAGCGGCACGCCTTGCGCTATCCGATCTTCTCGCGGCACGGCGAGGACTTCCTGTTCATGATGGAGGCCTTTCTGGCTGGGGCTCGCTGTGCGCTCTTCCGTGAGGCAGGTTATCTGTACACGGGCCGGCGACAAGGCTACTCGCGGACCACCGTCAACTATCAGCTCATGTGGCGGCACGCGGCCGCACTCATGAAGGATCCCAGGATAGCGAACGACCCGGCCGTCCGCGAATGTCTGCGGCAGCGCGTGGCGGCCGTGCGGCGCCTGGCGGCTGAGACGGACCTCGAGAGCGCTCGGCGCGGCCGGCGGTATGGTCTTCTGGCCGAACGATTCCTGCTGGACGGCGCATTCCGGTCGTTGGTCTGGGAGAAGGTCCAACGCAAGCTGGGACGCCCGCCGATCAGTCCCTGAAGGTCGCGCCGGCACAAGTCGCGCCGCCGGTCGATCACAAGGCCTGCTCGGTCGCTTCTTCATCCAGCGTGGGCGGTTGCCACGTGCGCTTTTCGACGAGGCTCGGCGCGCGATCGATGGCCCCGATCGGCTCTATTCCGAGCGCCCCCAGGCGCTCCAGAAGCTCTGCAAAGACTTCGTCCTTACGCAGAGTCCAGGTCGAGGCAAAGCAACGCCAGAACGTCCATCCGGCCCGCTCCAGGACGCGCTGTCGCGTGGTGTCATGTTGCCAGCGTTCGGGACCATGGAACTCGTCGCCGTCGCATTCGACAGCCAGCCGCGTATCACCCGTGCCTTCGACCACAAGGTCGATGCGATGCGCGCCGGTCTTCACCTGCGGGAGGACCCGATATCCGCGGGACACGAGCTCCTCGTAGACGTCGCGCTCGAATTCCGACTCGCAGCGCTCGATCAGACTCTCCGCTTCCCGAGCGTCGGGGGCCAGCGGCTTGTCGAAGTGTGCGAGCAGGCCCGTGCGCAGGTCGCGATCCGACAGATCGGAGGCCGTGACCGAGCGAACCAGGTACATGCGATCGCGCGCCCGGCTCGCCGCGACATTGAATCGCTGTTCAAACATCAGCCCGGATATCGGCCGGCAACTCTGCGGGTCCACGACCATGGAAAGGAACATGATGTCACGGTCGCTGCCCTGGAAGTTGCGGGCATCGCCGCACTCGAAGCGCCGCCTCAGCAGCTCGCCCGCGTCGCACTGGCGCCGGACAATGCCATCGATATGGTTGGCTTGCTCCGCTCCCAGCAGGGACACGACTCCGATGGTGCGCCCGGCGAAGCGCTCATCGGCGATGAGGGCAGCCACTTCGGCCGCGATCGCCTGAGCCTCGAGGTCGTTGCGGTCGCGCTGGTCGCGCACGCCGGCCGGGACATGGATGTCCACCAGCGGCGGATCGATCCGTTCGCTGGCGTTCGGAATCCGGATCGGCTGTATCTGGCCGCCGTAGTGTCCGCGGTTCGAATAGGCAATGATCGGCGGGACGCAGCGGAAGTGCTCCCGCAACATGATGTTGGCTGCCGAGTACACCCGCACCGCGAGCTCGTACAGGGATTTCTCCGGTGTCATCTCATCCCGATACGGCTGCTCGGCGAGAAAGCGCTGCTTCAGCTCGGCGATCCGTTGTGCCGCGATGAAACCGGCATCGGGCGAGACCTGCTTGTGGTCGCCAACAATCAGGATTTTCCGACCCCGCAGGATCGCCGGCAGGGCCCACAGATCCGACTGACTCGCCTCGTCCACGATCACGAGATCGAACGCGCCGATCTCCGCAGGGATGGACTCCGAGATACGCGCATGACTCATGATCCAGCACGGCACCGCACCGGCCGCATCCAGCATGGCCTCGCGCGCATCGCGCCGGTAGCGTGTCGCGTTGGGTCCGGTGCCCTGGCCGATCCGGCGAATGGCGGTTGCGTAACCGGCGAGCGCCTGCAACAGCCTGGGGCTGGCGTTGCGTTTCGTCGAGAGCCAGGCCGCTTTGGCCACAACACTGACATAACGCCGCGCGAGGCCCGACTCGATCTCCCGGCGCCGCTCCGCAAGAGTGATGAGCTCTTCCCGCGACTCGATGTCGTCCAGGTGATGTCGCATTCGCGCCCAGTTCCATGCCGCGCGCCAGGTGGTTGGGAACACCCGGTCCTCACCGGAGCTGCGCACCGCAACCGACACTATGCGGCCGGCCAGCTTGTGGGCGCCGGCCTCCGCGAGGCGCCTGCGCAGCTCATGGAGGGTTGCAAACTCCGCCGCCAGCCCTGCAATGCGTCGCAGCTCCACGCCGATCTCGGCGTAGTGGGCGGCAACGCGCTCGGATGACAGCTCGGTGTTCCCGAGCTGCGAGTCGATGAACAGGCGCAGCTGACTCGATACCGGGCCGGAGGTCCCGGCAAGCTTTTCCTGCAGCGCCGAGAGCACGGTGAGCGCCTGCGCCAGCTCCGCGCGAGTCAGATGCCGCCGCAATTGATCCAGAATCGAGGCGAGCTGCCTGGAGCTGCCGGTGAGCTCCGAGGCAGGGACGCGGGCGAACACGGCTGCGGCGCTCCTCGGGAGCGCAACATCATGGACTGTCGCGAGGCGATGAGCGGTGCGCGCGAGGTTTGCGGTGATCTCGATCTGCCGCAGCCTGGACACTCCGCCCTCCAGCTTCGGGATGGCGAGCTCGGTTGCGCAGTGATTCCAGCGCGTGAGGAATGAGAGGACTTTCTCATGCAGCTCCACGAAGCGCCGCACATGAGCCCAATCATCCGCGTGCGCCGGGGCCAGGCCTGAGATGCGAATGACTTTGATGTGCTCCCTCGCTTCCGCGACACCGATGGCGATAGGAGCGAAGGGACGCCCGGACTCCGCTCCGCGAGCGATCGCCTCGCGCGTCCTGGCCGAATGCAGTCCCGCTTCGGGGAAGTCCACCGGCCGCTTCAGGAAGGCGGCTCGGGCCTCTATGAGCGTATCCAGGTCACTGAAGAGAGCCTCCAGCGCGGCGCGCTCGGAGGCGAATGAGGCCAGTCGGCATTTGAGCCGCAACTCGCCCGGCCAGCCGCCTTCGGCCGCCTCGAGTGTCTCAACCAGGGCGATGGTTTCCTCGATCTGACCGGAGAGCGCTCGCGCAGCATCGAGGACGCCGGGTGTCGTGGCCGTCAGTGGCAGGACTTTGCCATTGGCAACTTCGTCCTCGATTTCCCTGATTCTCGAGAGAACCTCGTGGAGCGTGCCGACCGCGGCCGCCGTGGGCAGCTCATCCACGGATGGAATCCGGGAGTGGGCATACACCAGGTCGGCACCGAGCTTGCGGCGTGCCTCACGCAGCCGTGTTGCCTCATCCTCGGTCAACGGCGGAGCGTGCTCTGGAGCGAGAGTTACTTCGTCATCAAACCAGGAATGCTGAGTGGCACCCGACACAACCAGCTGGGCCAGTTTCTGCGCGCGCATCGACACGCCATCGACGTTGATGTCGGCGAGCTGAGCGGCCGCGATTTCATCCACGCGCCGGTCGAGCTCGATCAATTCGCCGTGCGCGCGATCGATGGCACTGGTCGTGGTGACGATCTCGCGCCTGGTGATCTCCGGATTCAGCTGCGCCACCTGGTGTTGGATCGCCTCGATGGCTGCTTGAAACTGGCGGACGCCTTCCCGGTCGCTGGCCAGGAGCGCCACGGTGAGGGGCCGCACCTCCTCCGGGATCTTGTCGCGCAACACCTCCAGGGCACGCTCACCGCGCGACGTCACGAGCACCCGACGGCCCTTCGCCAGGTAGTGACAGATGATGTTGGCGATGGTGTGCGTCTTCCCCGTACCCGGCGGGCCCTGCACAGTCACGCCGGGCGCGCGCTCCAGATACTGAACTATGGTGACCTGCTCGTCGTTGTAGGGCAGAGGGAAGTACAGCTCCTCCTGAGCCTTGCCGCCCTCGGGCGTTCCGCGGCTCGATAGCCCCCGGAAACGCACCGGCTCGTATTCAACAGGCTGGTCAGAGGAGGGGGTCACGAGCGCCAGCGGGCCAGCTGGAATCTCGCAGCCACTCTGCAGCTTCTCCTGCAGGCGCTTGAGATCTGCGAACAGATAGTTGTTCGAGCGCGGCCGCGACAGGAGTACCCAGGCGTCCGTGACGAGCAGGTGTTCGCCCGCTGGCGGCACCGGCTCGCTGCCGGAGGCCAGCTCGCGATACGTCCCGAAGCTGTCAAGGTTCGAGGCGGCCAGCATCAACACGTCCGTGTAGCTGGCGGGATCGAACGGGGTGACCGGGCGCTCCCGGTTTCTTGCCAGGTGCTCGCGCGCCGCCCGTTCCACCTCCGTGGCGCCAAGCACCGCGCACGAAACAAAGGCGTCGATCTCCACGCGCGTGTCAGTGGCGCGCGGGCGCACCTCCAGCGCCATTGTCATCTCATCGAGTGCGATCTCGGCTGCCTGCGTGAGCAACGGATATTCGAAGTCGAACGGCTTGCCCTCGAACTCGAGCTTGCGCGTTGAGATGCCGACGCCCCAGACGAGCTCCTGGGGCCTGGCGGTCTCCTCGGCGGCGAGTTGGTGTCGAAGTGAGAACAGGTCGCCGTAAAGAGCTATGGTGCGGCGTCTCGGACGCTCCTCCGCTGCCCAGGTATTCCACAAGCCTGCATATTCGTGCAGAGCCTTGCCCACTGCGTTTCGGCCTTGTTTTTCCAGCTCCGCGCGTCGGTCCGGCGTCTTGCCGTCCGCCACCTTGTTGAGCCAGCGGCGAAATGCGGTGTCGTCGAGCAGGGGAGGCGCGCCATCGGGATCGTTCGCGGCGCGGATGAAGGCTCGAAATTGCTCCGGTACCGCGGGCGCGTCCGAAGGAGTGAAGCGCGCGACCCGCAGCCAGATGTGATCGCCCTCGACCTTGATGTCGTATTCAACACCGGGCAGGCCGGCGATCTGGTCGCGACGGCGAATGAAACCTTTGCTGTTGCTGAGGCAGAACCCGCGGGGGTCGACTACCTTCGCTTGCTCTTCGATGTACTCCAGGAGTCGTTCTAGCAGACGGCGCGGTTCGGTCACCTGGCACTCCTATCCGATCGGCGCACGCCGGGGCGGCTTTTGTGCCACTACTCGCCTTCCACCGCCAGACGTCTTCGAATGGCGACGCACCGTGGCGCAGGCGACACAGTCCTTAGGACTTAGGGCTTGAGCTCGCCCAGTATCGTAGGAATCAGCTCCGCTACAGTTGGATGGATATGTACAGTATCGCGTAGTGTGGTGAACGGAGTCTTGGCCGACATCGTATCCAGGACCGCGTGCACGGCTTCGTCGCCGCCGACCCCGAGAATCGCTGCGCCCAGGATCTCGTTGGTCTCGGCGTCCACCATGACTTTCATGAAACCGCTCGATTGACCCTTCTCCACAGCTCGATTGACGCGCGTCATGGGCCGGTTACCGATGCGGATCTTACGCTGCGCAGCGTGAGCTTCACGCTCCGTCATGCCAACACGACCCAGCGGTGGATCGATGAACAGCGCATAACAGGGGATCCGATCCGTCACTCGCCTGGAGCCGCCATCGAGCAGATTCGAAGCCACGATCTGGTAGTCGTTGTAGGCGGTGTGTGTGAACGCGCCGCGGCCGTTGCAGTCGCCGAGTGCCCAGATGCCGGGCACATTCGTTCGCAGCTCATCGTCAACCACGATGTAGCCATGCTTATCCAACTTGAGGCCACTCTTCTCAACCGCGAGGTCGTCGGTGTTGGGCCGGCGTCCGACGGCCAACAGCACATGCGAGCCGATGACCTCCGGATCACCCTGCATGCAGTTCACTCCAGCGCTGATCTCCTGGCCGCGTTGGCCGAGGCGGATACACTCGGCCGCGGTGCGGACCATGATTCCCTCTTGCGCGAAGAGGCCTTCGATGGCGGCGGAGACATCCTCGTCCTCCTTCCCGATCAGGCGCGGGCCCATCTCCACCACAGTCACTTCGCTGCCGAAGCGCCGATACATCTGCGCGAATTCGAGGCCGATGTAGCTCCCGCCTATGACTACCAGGTGCCTCGGCAGGGTCTCGAGCTCGAGAATGGATGTGTTGGTGAGGAAAGGCACCCGGTCCACACCGGGCATGTCGGGAACCACGGCCCGGCCGCCCACGTTGACGAAAATCCGCTCGGCCGAGAGCAGCTCATCGCCGACCCGGACGGTGTGCGGCGATTCAAACCGGGCATGTCCCTGCAGGACAGTGCATCGCTCCAGGCCTCGGAGCCACTTTTCGAGGCCGGTGCGGGAAGCCATCACGACGCTGTCCTTTCGTGCCTTGGTGGTCCGCATGTCAACGCAGACCGGCCCCTCGATGTTCACCCCAAAATCGCGCGCACGCCGTGCCAGGTGGGCGACCTCGGCGCTGGCTACGAGCGTTTTGGTGGGTGTGCAGCCGGTGTTGACGCAAGTGCCGCCAAACAGATGCCGTTCGACCAAGGCTACGGTCATGCCCGCGCCCGTGAGCCGACCCACGAGTGGCGGCCCTGCCTGTCCCGCGCCGATGATCAGCGCATCGAAACTTTTTGTCATGGTCACACCTTCTCAGCCCGCCCGATGATCGCCGAGTTACACTGGCTGCCGATAGCAACGGGGAATCGCACAATCATGGCTAAGCGGCATCAGTCGCCGTCCGCTTTCTCCTGAGCCTCGAGTTCGCGCGCCCGCGCCTTGGCGCGCTCGAGCACGTCCTTGGGCGGTAATCCTGTGCCGGCACTGCGGCGCAGGCCGGCGATCAGCCCCCCGATGAGCCCGAGCACCAACAAAAAGACGACGACCGCTGTGAGCATGAAGTTCCTCAGCCCGTGCTGACGATTGCCGCCGCAACGGCCGCGAGTCAACAACGTGTCAACATCGACCGGCTGCTTCCCTACTCAACTGCAGCGTTGGTTGTGGTTCATGACAGTCACAGGCTTGTCTGTAATATATCACCGGTCGGCGACGACCGGGGGCGGGGGTAGTTTGGGATCCACCCCTGAAATAAATGCAGCGGCCAGCGGCGCCGCGCTACAGCGAGTCTCTGGGTGCAGCGCGGAAGGTCGCGCGGAAACGGGGGTCTCACGGGTGGCGCGCGCCGCAGGGGGTCGCCGAGCGCCTGAAACCCGGGGTGGCGCGCTTTATGCTAGCAGATCAGTCGGTTGCCCAGGAAAGGTGCGAACCGATGAAGCTCAACCCATACGCGGTGCTATTGACAACGGGTGTCCTGATGCTCGCGACCGTAGTTGTCGCGCAGATCGGCACCGGCGTAGCTCTGGTCGCCCAGGGTGCGAAGTCAGTTGACGACGATATCGCCAGCTTTGCTGCGAAGGCGTTATCCGGAACAGCCTCCGATCGAGCGTTGGAAGTTGACAGGCCCAGTGCGATGTCTGAGCGCCGCGCCTCGCAGACTCCAGGCCATGGTCTGCGGCTCAGGAAGGTCTCCTCAGAGCGATACGCGGCCATCGATCCCCACAGCGGCGCGGCGCGATAGCCAGCCGCTGGGCCATCGCGCCACATCGTTCCAGTGCCCGGCGGCGGGTCAGGATCGTTTGTGCGTGGCGATCCTTGCGCGCCTGGGTCGTGCGACATCCCACTCGCCATGCGGCGCGTCTCCCGCACGAAACGGAGGGACCATCATCAGTGCACGAACCGCGTCCGGTGCGAACTCGCACCATTCGACTCCGACGCCTGTATCGTCTCTTCGTACCACCTGAGCTTCGAGAACCATCGCGGTCCGCTGTCCGTCGAGCATTGCGGTGAACTGAACCCGTACGTGGGAAAAGAGCGGTACAGGTAGAGACGAGACCACGAATGCGCCGCTTATGCTGACGTTACGTATTGTTCCGCGTGCCGCCAGCCCTCCGCGCGTGCCGAGGTGGACTGGCCGGCTTACATCTTGCCGATATCCCCACCGGTGTTCCATATAGTCTCGTGCCCCCACTATCTCCGCCCCCCAATACCAACGTCTGAACCGAACATGGGTTCCCCCGCCGCGAGACTTGTCCCTTGAATTCATCGTGCATCGTCTGAAGTGCCCCGGCCATCGCCGTAAGGGTTCAGCGAGTCCTAGCTCCAAAGGGATGCATGGAAGTCGGTGCATACAAGACTCGCCCCGCTGCGCCGCGGTTTTGGCTTGTCAGAATTTGGATGATCTTGCTGTCAGCGCACGACCTTGATTGACGTGCTACCGCCAGGCTCGGAACGGGGTTTGCTTTGGATCGAGCCATTCCTCAACCGGCGCAAATCCAAACGGGGTGACTCAAGATGGCGGTGAATCCGCGTGTGTGGGCGTTGCTGCGATGGATAGGCATCACTCTCGGCGCCTTCGTGGTGATCCTGCTTCTCGCGCTGACGTTCATGGATTGGAACCGGCTGAGGCATCCAATAGAGCGCATTGCCAGCGCGCACTCGGGCCGCACGGTCAGGATCGACGGCGATCTGAATGTGCATATCTGGTCCTGGGCGCCCACAGTGACGGTCAGTCGCCTCACAGTCGGAAATCCGCCCTGGGAGCCCGAGCGGCCGATGTTGAAAGTCGAGCGCCTGCAGGTGCAGTTGAAGCTCCTGCCCCTTCTCGCGGGCAATGTGATCCTGCCTCGGGTGGAGATTTTTCGGCCGGACCTGTACCTGCATCAGGACAAGCAGGGACGCGCCAACTGGACCTTCGAGAATCAGGCGCCGACGAATGAGCCCGCCCCGAGGCCGCCGAAGCTCCCCGTGGTACGCGATCTGCTGATCGAGTCCGGCAAGCTGACCCTCACCGACGAGATCCGCCGCTTGAAGTTGAACGGCGCCATTCAGGCCCATGAGAAGGCTTCCCACGACGATCCGAAGCCGTTTCGAGTCGAGGGCAAGGGGACGATCAATGCTCAGCCCTTCGCGCTGAAGGTCGACGGCGGCCCATTGGTCAATCTGGACGCGCAGCACCCTTATCCTTTTGCGCTGGCCATCACAGCCGGTGACATCCACGTCGTTTCCGACGGCAAGGTGCTCAAGCCCTTCGATCTCGCAGGGCTGGATTTCGACGTTACCCTCAGCGGCAGCGATCTGGCCGAGGGGTTTTACCTGACTCAGCTTGCCCTTCCGAACACGCCGCCGTTCAAGCTGCGTGCGCACATTGCCCGCGATGGAATGCGTATCGCGGTGACGGGCATTGCGGGGAAGGTCGGCAGCAGCGATCTGGGTGGCGAGCTCGACATCGATGCGACTCGCAAACGCCCGTGGATCTCCGGTGATCTCGTATCGAATCAACTCCTCATGAGTGACCTGGCCACCTCCCTGGGCCGCAAGCAGCCCACGAGCGGGCCGTCGCTGGATGCCAACGCGCCGGCGCAGCAGCCCGCGAAGCCCGAGTCGCCCGCCAAGACTCCGCCACCGGACCCGGACGCGCGCCTGTTTCCCGATGCTCATCTGCAGGTCGATCGGGTGCGAGCGATGGATGCCGACGTCCATTTCCGGGCGAAGTCCATCCAGGCAGGCTCGATTCCCTTCAAACAGGTAGCCTTTCACATCAAGTTGGACAACGGAGTGCTCGCGATCGATCCGCTGGCACTGGAGATGTCGCAGGGACACCTGACGGGCAATGTCAGGATCGATGCGCGCGCGCAGGTCCCCAGGGCTCACATCGATGTTCGCGTCAAGGACATCGAGCTCGATCAGATCAAGGGCAAGGCCCCTGGCGCGACCGCGCCGCTTGGAGGCGTGATGGAGGCTCGTGCGGTCATTGATGGCACCGGTGACTCAGTGCATCAGGTCATGTCGAACGCAAATGGAATGCTTACGCTGATCATGCCCAATGGCGAGGTTCGATCGGCCTTCGCCGAGCTTACCGGCATCAATGTCTCCAAGGGCCTGGGCCTGCTACTGAAGGGCTCCAATGATCGTGCGGAGGTGCGCTGCGGCGTGGCGCAGTTTGGGATCCATGACGGGGACATGCAGGCGCAAACCGTCCTGTTCGACACGCAGAACGTCCTGATCACCGGCAAGGGTGATATCAAGCTGGGCCCGGAGCAGTTGAACCTGTCCATCAAAGGGGATCCGAAAAAAATCCGCTTCACGCGCCTGCGGACGCCCGTGGAGATCAAAGGCCACCTGCTCGATCCTTCAATCGGTGTGAATGTTGGCGATACGGTCAAGCAGGGCGCGATTGCGGCGGCGCTCGGGACCCTGCTCACTCCGGCGGCGGCCGTGCTCGCTTTCGTCGATCCGGGTCTTGCGAAGGACCAGAATTGCGCCACACTTCTGGCGAGCGCGCAGAGCAAGGGACCTCCGCCGCCCAAGTCGGATGTAGCAAAGCCAGAAGATGCCGCGGCGAAGTCGCGGCAGGCGACTGCTCCGCCGACGTCGGATTTGAAGGTACGGTAGGTCGGGAGCACACGTGCAACAGCGCAGATCCGACAGATGGCTCGACACGACCGGGAATGCCCAACCCGTGACTGCACCTCCCCCGCGTTCGCGACCGCCGCGGTTGCAAGCGCGACGGGCACGTCTGCTGAGCATATTGGTACGCGATCCGACGATCAGCCGCTCGGTTACGCTCCTGCTCTGAACGTTTATCATGGAGCAATCACTTCAGTCCTGCGGGATTGGGATGGCTGAGGACTCGGTCGCGCGGCGCGCGCGATATTTTCTTTACCTGCTCGGTGGCGTTTTCGTTGCCGCCGGATTTGCCCTCGAGATGGTGCCGATGCTTGCGAATGTCGTTCATCCTCTTGCCGGTCGAGTCTGCGCCGGCATCGGCGCCGTGATTCTGTCGGCGGGACGCTTCGGATCGGACCGCTTCGTCCGGCGTTGCGAGGTCGTGCTGACGGGGTGGCGCTAGGGGCCGTTTCCCGGCTTGGCGCCCGGAATCGTTGTGCTAATATCGCGGCCCCCAAACGGCGGTAGGTCCCTGATTCCCTTCGACTCCGGCGATCGGCCGAAGGAAATCAGTGACTTAGGGGATACGGTCGAGAGCCGCGGAGTACGGAGTGACCAAGGGCGAGAGCCCGGCGCATGGATGCTAGAATTTGCGTTTCACGCGCGCCTGTAGCTCAGTTGGATAGAGTACTTGGCTACGAACCAAGGGGTCGGGAGTTCGAATCTCTCCAGGCGCGCCACTAAACCCCTGTTTTTGCTGGGTTTCATAGTAGCCACCGTGACATGTTAGCCGTAGAGTTCGGCTTGCCAACTCTACACTGTGCCCAATTTTCTAGGCAAGTGCAGCGGCGCAAAACGTCGAATGTGGCTCAATCCGAGTAACCGACAATGACCATGGACTACGTTCGCAAACTGGTCGCGAAGTACCCAGCGATCAGCGACCGAATACCGGTCGTCGAAGTCCGACCCCGCGGACAAGACCGGCTTCCGGTCTCAATTTGCAATTTATAGGCCTGATTGGCAATGTTTCTACTTGTGTTCGCTTCACGGTCGGTGACGCGATCAAATTGTAGCGGCCCACTCGTTTGATCGACCTCGATGGAATGACCTGCGTATTGTCGAATCAACGGCCCTGCATTCGGATGTCCCGGCCAGAGTTGCAGCAAAGATGCTGCCTCCCCGAATGACTATGTCTTGCTGCTTGACTGGCTCGACAAAGTTCGAGTTGGGCTGTGGCTCGGTTATAAATACCTCCTCAAGAATCCGACGCCGCCAAACTTCACCATTGATTCAAGGATCGCAAAAAAGGATCGGATTTGCCAAAACTGCGCAAAGCTGGTTGACAATGACCGGCGCGCTATTCAGAACACACACTGCGCTCTTGGAAGGAAAGTGCGGAGCAGTCCGCGCTCGCGGAGTTGGAGGGGCGAACGATAACAGAGTCCGCGGCTTCTGCGACCGAGTTGGTACTTGGGTATCGCGAAGTGCGAATTGAGTCCGCTCGGCACGACTACCTGCTTACACTATTCGTCGCGAACAATGGCAAGTCCGTCCACTTTCCGCGTTGCCAATGGGTACTTGAATATCTGAACGATGATGGTCCGCCAACTCGCTAGCCAGC
>Ga0307476_10001373_pt1 | contig 14873 bp, 31 predicted proteins | sample atmos_gasesECM2C_2_FD_203314 | JGI IMG/M metagenome (GOLD analysis project Ga0307476, IMG submission 203314) | Hardwood forest soil microbial communities from Morgan-Monroe State Forest, Indiana, United States - atmos_gasesECM2C_05 | ecosystem: Environmental > Terrestrial > Soil > Temperate... | reverse complement strand
TTCCCAAAGGTACACCTTCGACAGTCACATCAACTCTTTGGGGATTGGCCGGTAGTCCCTGGGGTGGTCATACCTGGAGCCGAACCCGCGCTCCTGATTATGAGGTGGCCACTCTAAGCGATTGGCTCGCGCGTGTCTGCTTAAGATCTGAGCGACTCTCTCCGTGGTTAGGTGAAAGGCCTCTGCGATGGCCCGCCTCGAGTACCCGCTGTAATAGAGGCTCGCAATCTTCGCATTGCGCTCGCTCGTGGGTAGCCTCGGTATGATGCCCTGAAGTTGCCAGGCCACGATAACCGCGCCTAGCAGGTTGACCGTTCCGAGCTCCATTTCAATGATTACCCTGTCTACAAAATCGGTTTGCTTCGCTTTGTCGAAGAACGAGAGCTTGAAATAGTTGCCTTTGCTGGTCACTACGACGAAACGCGATTCCTCAGTGGATTGTGGGTTTGTCATGGCCGCCGCTCTCCTGGTCTTGCGTCTTTGAGTACCGGTGTACTGACATACGGGTGATGCCATACTCCCTGGCGAGCTCTGATTTTGATTCGCCCGCGTTGGCCCTGGTTCGTACCTCCGCGATCTGCTCGAGGTTGAGAGCCGGTCTGCGTCCCTTGTACGCGCCTCGCCTCTTGGCAATCGCGATTCCCTCGCGTTGCCGCTCGCGCATGAGATCGCGTTCGAACTGAGCAAACGCGCCCATCACACTTAAGAGGAGGTTGCTTATTGAAGAGTCTTCGCCGGTAAACTCGAGGTTCTCTTTCACAAAGCGAACGTGTACTCCGCGCCTGGTGAAGTCCAAAACCAAACGGCGGAGGTCATCCAGGTTCCGCGCTAGCCTGTCCATTGAGTGCACTAACACTACGTCTCCGTTGCGGACGTAGGCAATCAAGGCCCTGAGCTCGGGCCGCTCGGTTGTGCTGCCAGTGCACTTGTCGACAAACCTTCTGTCGATCGACAGGCCCTCGAGTTGCCGGAGCTCGTTCTGGTCTACGGTGCTGACGCGGAGGTAGCCGACCACCTGGCCCTTTTCGGTGGCCGGTTTTGTCACGTTGAGGTTTAAATTTTCGGTCATGGCCGTAACAATACCAAAATTCGGCGTATGCGTTACGGATTTCTCTAAGGCCTGGTGTTGTCCGATGCGCTTACCCCAGGGTTACACTTGTCGCGATGCTGCGGTGCCCTCAGTGTCGAAGGATGCCGGTCAGAAAAGAGGATGCCGAGGCCTGGACTTGGGTAGAGTGCCCGGTTTGCGGGTTGCGCGGTAGGCGAATCAATCTCAATACGGAAGATCTTGCGTATCTTCACTCCGCCGCGTCATGGGATGTTGCCGCATCCCGGTTAGCTGCCGGTGGCTCACTCTTCCCTGCCGAACGCCTATAGATTGCCCGCCTGGTTCCACCAATTCCGAGCCTCCCAATACTGATCGCGCCGCCATTGGGCAATGAAACGTCTGTTCTCGATTTCTAGCAATCTTCCTCGCTCCCGTCGTTCTTCGATGGCCGCCTGGTGCGCGGAATACATAAGCCAGTCGTCAATCTGTTGATCGGTGAGGCCTAGGTTTGAACATTCTTCATCCATCGCGTTGAAAGCGAGAGTTTTTTCTTCCTGCGTTGATGCGATGCGCCCGTTAACAATCGCCTGATAGTGGGGTGAGAGGTTGTTTCGCGCCAGATTGATTTTTCGTGTGATTTCGCCTTGCTGCCGTGGTGTCATCGTTCCTTCGTTCATCACTAAAAGCCTCCTGGTTCCGCGCCTCTGCCTCTGCCCATCGTTGCTGCACATCTTCGCTTTTTACGCCTGATCGTGCCAAGGCTAACTTGCGATTCAAACGTTCGATGCGCTCGAGCTCCTCCGGTGTTGGTGGCTCCGCCATGCTCTCCCGCTTGCGTTTTGCTGCCTCCGCCCACTCGATACGTTCGCGTTCTTCCTGGGCCGCTAACTGCTCACGCCGCTTGCGTTGCTGTTCGCGCCACACTTGCATCTCGGCTTCGGTCGCTTCGGTCGCTTCGGTCGCTGGTTTCATGGTCGCATCCTCCGGTTTGTATATACCTAATCGTGCCTCAGTCGCTCTCCTGCAACGTTGCTGAGCTTTCTCCTCCCGTAATTCGTTCCACCGTTGGCCGTCGCGCAAGTAGGTTTGTCGCTCGTTCCATCGTCTCCGCATCTGCGGGGGGTGGTTTTCTGCACTACGGGAGAACGCGGGCCGGGGTTGCCGGGCCGGTGCTGGTTCGCTCGGTGGTTCGCTCGGTGGTTTTGGCATCTCGAGAAGATTTCCACCACCCGCGCAAGCGGTGGGGGATTTTGTTGTAGTACTTAACTCTGTTTTAATCTTCTCCGTGCAAATTGTTTCCTGCTTTAAATGCAAGGGTCGACCGTCTATGTCTAACGGAATGTACCGGTTCGGAGCATTTCGCCGTCTGCTTTTTTTTGTCCGTTCTATTCGCCAAACATTCGCCGCCTCGAGCTCTATGGCGTGGTTATAAACGGTCTTCGGATGTACGCGCCGTTTGTTGGCTATGGCTTTCTTCTCGAGGGGGGGGGGGGAAAACATTCCATTCATTTCGAGGGTTACTAGATATGTGACAAATGCTTGCGGACTAACTCTGTCCCTCACCCAGAGCAAACATTTTTGCCAGTGCTTGGGGTGGTGCCTAGCTGGTAACGTCTCCGTGGCAGTTACGAAAGTCCCTGATTGTTTTGGGTTGGGTGAGGGGGTATGATGCTTCATAAGTTTGTTGCTCCTTGGTAGGGTGCGCGAACGGTTTTGTCTTCGCCTGGTAAGCGGAGAAGTTGAAAAAATGTTGCTTTGATTCAGGCCTGAGAGCTCGTTAGTTCTCAGGCCTTAATCATTTTGCGGCAACATCACACAAAACCGTCAGAGTACCTTTAGATTTTGTCGAACGGTGAACCTGAAAACACAATACCTTGATTCTCGAAAGAGCTTGCAAAAAAACGGGAGAGGTGAGTCTCCCGCGTTGAATGTTGCAGTCTTCACTAGGGGTAAAAGATCGCCGATGGCTCGCTCTCTTCATTGCTTCCGCGCCCTTCCTGGGAGAGCAACTGCTTCCGCTGTTGACGGAGCCGCGTTCGTATGCCACGGGAACCAACCTCCGTTAACCAATTGGCGCGAGAATGAAATTCCTCCGCCGTCGCTTGTCCACGCTAGCTGCAAAACAGAATTAGCCGCGTCTGACGGGATAACCTGAAGGTAGTAGTAGGACCAACCTACAACGGGGGGGCTGTTGGGGTTGCTAACGATACCGGTATAAAAGCCGCTGGCTAGAAGGGTATTTAAGTCCTGGGTGTAGTGAATCGCTACAACGCTAGTGGGGGGTACCGCAAAGACTGTCTGCGTTGATGAGTTGAAAGTTTGGACGGCGGAAAACTGGTTCGCCTGATCGACGTAGGCAATCGACTCGGGATTGATTCCCGGAACATCCCATCCTGTGCCGGTCGATACTGCAATGCCTGGGGGGGGAAAGTCCTGGGCCGGAATCGCTAGTGATACCCATAGCCCGCCCACAAACAAAAATTGTGTGTTTGTGGTGGTGTTGACGTAGCCGGTTCCGTTCGTGGGGGAAAGGATCTCCGTCGCAGTGTAGGCATAGACCAGGGGGGCTGCCGGTATCCGCAAGGCCGGTACCGGTGAGAGCATCGCGCCTAGGTCTGCGGTATGGGTTGTGAGGGTGATATTGTCGAACACTTGCGGCGGAGACGACGATACAGGAAAAACGGTTAGGCGAAGAGTCACTCCTGCCGGTTGGATAAAGTCCGTTCGCGGTGCATAGGCGTTAAACGCGCCTGTGTTGTCGAGTTGCCCGAACATCACCACAACGGGGCCGCCGTCGATGTAGACAGGTGGTGAGCTCCGCGAAATTGCGGTAATTGTCCAGGGTGCATTAATCCAGGGGGTACCGTCTGTATCGGTGAGGATGCCCGATACGATACAGAGAAACTCTACAGGGATTGAGGCCGGGTCAACGTCCGGTGCGAATTGTGCTCGAGGTGGTTTGCTCATTCTCTTCATGCCGCAACCTCCGCCACTTTGCCCGCCACTCTGCCCGCGTTCTCTACTACGGTCTGTGTTCCTTTGAACGCAAACACTCCGGCGCCGATAAGCAAAATTCCAATGATGATGAAAACGAAGTCCTCCACATGTGCGCCTATCCACTGCGTTACCGAGTTGGAGTATCCCCCTGGAGAGGTCGCCACGTAGGGGTTGCCGCTCGGGTCGATGCCAAGAGAGGCCGCCCGTCCTGAGCCCGCCGAGCTCGTGCTCGGGGCCGCCGCGCTCGAGCTCGAGCTCGGTACGGTGCCGATGATCTGCCCGGAGGTGCCGTAGAGGTTGCCGCCCTGGTCGATGCCGGTAATAGCCTGGCCGTTCCAGGAGCCTGAGCTCGGGGTGATGGTGCCGGTAGTAGTGGCGGGCCGGGCCGGTGCAATGGGAGTCGGAATGGTGATATCTTCCGCGCTCGTGAGCTCCGCTTCGAACGGGTTATCCAGAAATGAAGTCAATGCGCCCATTAGCTAGCTCCCCACCGCAAGAATCGGGTGTGCCGTTGGCCTCGAGGTGGTAGCTACAGGAGTAATCGAGGGGGGATTTACCGCGCCTGTAGAGCTCGTGAGGTTCCCATTGATGCCGAGCATATTCTCTGCGTCCTGGGCCGCCTGGGCCGCCGTGGTGGGGATGCCAGTGATAGCTACAGCCGGTGTGACGGTGGCCGTTGGAATGGATAGGCCGCTGAAGTCCGTTTGTTGATACTGGTTTGTGCTCGAGCTCGAGGGTGTGCCCGCCGCGTACGCTTGGATGATCTGCGAGATTAAATCGTTCGCGTCCGTGGTGGGTTCGCTTCCGGTGCTTGCGGTGCTTGCGGAGGTATCGACACTCGAGCTCGCATCCGTCGAGCTCGTGCCGGTGGTGGCCGAGAGCGAAGGTACAGAGATTGCCGATTGTGCGCCCATCTGATAGGCCAGGGATTCGTCATAGAGGCCGCCCTGGTCGCCGTAGTAGTTGGGATCTGTCACATCGTTCGAGGTCGAGGCCGCGGCGGTGGCCGCGGCGGAGTCGTTCTGCTGTTTCCGGTAGAGGAGATAGGTTAGGCCCGCCGTTGCCAGGACTCCCACCACCGTTAGCGCAATGTCTTTTCTATTCATCCGAGTAACGCTTTCGCCACGGTACCGGTGCCCGCTGTGCCTATCGTGCCTAAGGTTTTTCCAATGGTGCTGATAATGTTCGCGGTTGACTGCGAAGAGGCTATGGCCGCCTGGGTGTTGCCGGTCACTGCTGCTGTGCCGGTAGACGGTGAGCCGGTTGTAACCGAGCTTATGATGCCGGTCAGGTCGTTCTCGAGCGACTCTGTGCCGTGATTCAGGCCCGCCTGTTGAACCATGTTCAAAGTCTGCGTGTCCAAGCTGTATTGATCGCTCTCCTGCTGTTGTTGTACATCCTCCGCCGCTGAGACGCCTTGAGAAGCGACAGCCGCTTGGTATCCCGCCAGGGTGGTTTGATAGTCGAGCGTAGCTTGCGTCCCTGCAAGTGCCGTCGCATTGTTGTTGGCATTTTCTACCACCCCCGAGTTGATTTGATCTTCCAAAACCGCGTCCTGCATCGATTGGATGTTGCTCGCGTAGGTGAGCTCATTCCCTTGCTGTACGGTCTGAGCCGAGAGCGTGTCCGCGTTCTCTGCTAGCTGTGCGTTAAGCGAGTCCTGGTTTTGCTGCGTCGAGGCCTGGATTTGCGCCAGGGTGGCCGCCAGGGTGGCCGCTGTGTTGATGTTGTTCGCCTGGAGAGAGGCCGCCGTTTGATTGTTGGCCACGTCTGCCTCGAGTTGGTTCTGCTGCATGGTCACTTGTTGCGCGTTGGTCTGCACCTGGGCCGCCGCCTGGGTTTGAGCGAGTTGTGCATCCGCCGCCGCGATCGCCGCCGTGTCATCGGTGCCAGAGCTCGCCGCCGTAGAGCTCGAGGATTGGCCGGAGCTCATCAGATAGAACACTGCCACTCCTCCAACAATCACGATTGCGCCCGTGGTGTAAGGGTGTTTCTTGATGAGCTCGATATCGAAAGCCATAGCGTTCACCTTCTAAAATCAGCCGGCCAAATTTTGGCCGGCGGGGGGCCGGAGCCTACGAGAAATAGTCTCCCTCTACGTCTGGATAATCTTCGGGATGAATGAGGTTTGTGCTCCTCATGCCACCGAACGGGAACCCTTGCGGGGGTGCGCCCGGTAACGAAAGCGATTGGAAAACCATCGGTGTCTGGTACACCTCGAGCGGGGTAAAGTTCCACTGCGGAAAAACCCGAGTCACATACATCGGATCTCCGACTTTGCTCTCCGTGGCGAAGATTTCCGCGCCTGGTGTGAAGAGGTCGCCCTTTACAAATTGAGTGTTGCCCTGGGTGGGGTTTGATACTCGAGGCCGGGTGAATAGATGTAGGAATGACATACGAAAACCTCTAGTTGAGCGGTGGCCGAAAGTTGGGATAGTAGGTGTTGAACCAATGAAAGCCGATACCGAGCAAGGCTAACACTGCGTCAACGTAGGGGTGGTGAATGAGCCAGGTCAGGATGGCCGGTTGAAACAACACCAGGACAACACCCACGATAATCACAATTCCGAGGATGAATCGAAAGAGTCTCATTGCATGAAACCCGCGCTCGAGTAGGTGCCCGCCACATTGAGGCCTGAGCTCCCGGTAACGGGTGACTCTGCCACCTGGAGAGCTCCGCTAAAGGCATTGCCCGCCGTCCCGATGATGTTGGAGGTTTGCGCGTTCTTCGATACCAGGGTTGCGACCATAGCCAGCATGATGATGCCGCCCGTTATCGTCACGACTGAAGAGAAGAGTTGGTCTGACATAGTAGAACCTCAAATTTGAATTGCATTGGTGAGAGATGAGCTCGAGCCCACTACGGGAGAGACAGCCGCGCCTAGATCGGACGCAAACGCCTTGCCGAACGCGGTAATAACGTTGCCGGTCTGCGCCTTGTTCGACACTAAAACCGCGATGATCGCCACCGTGATGATGCCGGTCAGTATGACCATTGCGTCTCCTGCAAACTTGTTCATCTCCCTAACCTCCGGTGATGGTCTTAACCGAGGATTGAAACTGAGCGAAGAGGCCGCCGCCGCCTTGCTGCTTGTTCTCTGCCAGGACTAGGACAATCAAAATCAGTACCAGGAGAGCCCGCGAAAAACTACGAAAGTCCTGTATGTAACCGAGCCCGCCCACTACTGCAATCGAAAGAATCCAGTAGATAAAATTGTTCTTGCCTCTGAGATCGCCCTCTATCAACGTCACGATTTGCTGAGACGTGCCTCTCACTCCTGCCGTTACCATCACCAGGCCCGCCACTAGAAAGATAAAAGGCATCCGCCGCTCCTACGTGGTCGAGGTGGCCGCCGCCCCTATGCCAAGAGCTTTGGCATAGGCCGGTAGCTCGCCCCGCATGGTGATGAAGGCTAGAAAACCCGAGCCAATAAAGAAAAAAATGGTGCTGGACTGACTCACGCGCCCACCTTCGAGAGTAGATTCTGGCCGGTGGCCGGGAACTTGATACCGAGAACGTAGCCCAACAATAAAACGATGATGAGCATTAGCCAGTGTCGATTTTGCATCTGATTATCCTCCTAGGCCTGCTAGAAAACTTGGGGAATCGAACGTTAAAGCTGAAATGTTGAAAGAGTAGACAGGCCCGGTGTTGGTCGCGTTGTCGAGAAGGACGCGAAGACTCTGCGTAGCACTCATGTAAAACGGTACGCATCCCTGGATGATCGAGCCCGCAAACACTGAGCCGCCCGAGCTCGTTGGCATCGGTGGGGGTACCAATACCACTATCTGTGAGGTCTGGGGGTTGAAAAAATAGATGTTCGCTAACGCGCCCGAGCCGCCACCGTACACCTGAGCTTTGATAGAGAACAACAAACAACGTATGTCTGGCACATTGCCGCGTCCAGGTGTCAACACACTGGCAAAACTCACATCGTAGACTGAGCCGTTGATGGGCTCGATAGCAGGGAGAGAGACGTTTTCTTGGTTCCCGTCGCCTGAGAAGGACTGAAGAGAAAAACGTACTGCATACTGGTTCCCTGTCGCGTTGACCAGGTAGAGCGTAGGTGCCTGGATGATCGGCATTAGACAGACTCCAAAACCTGTTTAATAACCTTCGACCACATCCACCCACCCACGAAGAGGATGCCGCCAAACAGGACATACTCCCAGGGTTGAATATCGGCAAACTGCGGGTGCAATATCCAGTCGAGACTCTTCGAGATTAGGCCCGTCGAGGGTTGGCCGTTAGCTTGCATCTCCTCATCCTCCTGGTTTGGTTTGGCCAGGTCTGACAGGTGAAAGTGGGGTTTCACCTGCCAGGCCTGACACTCCACGTTGCCCGCTAGACGGGCCTTTGTGGTTCCTAACTGCTCGCGAGAGACGCGCCGCTCTGGAGAGTGTTCTGGAGAGCGAACATCTCCCACATGACGTTAACGTATCCCGATGAGGTGGCCGCGTTGGGGTTCAAAGTAAGCTGCAAATTTCCAAATTGGAGCGTTGCGAGATTCTTGCGTCTCGTTGGAAAGTAGTAGCAAGCTGCCGGAGTGTCACTGCTTAAGTGGTCGCGTGATTTCATCGTTACGGTTAGAGGGTCGAGCTTCCAGATGTAACTCGCGTTCGCCGCCAGGAGAGCCCAATACGTGACGTTCTCCCCTAAAAATCGGCCGTTCGCGGTGCCGTCCTGATTGAAGGTGGCAAAGGTCGAAATGAAGGAGCGTTGGTTGGCATACGGGAAATAGTTCTCTTGGTTCGGGGTCACTGCCGAGAAAATCGTGCTCTTGAGCTCATAGACAGTAGAGAGAGAGAGAGCGGGAAGAATAGTAGTAGCTTGCCCGTTCGCTACGGTCTTGGGTAGCTGGTCGAGGTACTCCTGCAACACGGTCACATTGACAGAGGTGATCGAGCCCGCCGCGCCCGCCGCGCCGCGATAGACAGCGAACGTATTGTCTGCGGGGTCTGCAACTACTGCTTGCTGGTTGAAGGTAAGGGTGATCTGCTGAACTGCGTTTAGCACGTTCGCCCAAACTGAGCCTCTAAGGTCGTCATCGGTGTACGCCAGGGGTAGCTCGAACACTGCTCTAAACGGTGCGCTCGTTCCCGCCGCGATAGTAAGCGGTGCTTGAAAGACGCCCCAAAATGCGGGGGGTACGTTCGTCATCTTCGACAGGAATGACGTTGTAAGAGTGTTGGTCTCGTTATCGTCTACGGTGCCACCATAGGCCCGCCGCCTCTTGGCCTGGGCTAGCAGGGTGAGGTGAGCTCCCGAGGTGTTAACCCGCAAGTAGTTGTTAAGATCTGTGTACTGTACTCCGCCCTGACCAAAGAGGTTCGCCAGAAAGAAGTCCGTTGCCTCTATGTCTCCGGTACCGGTGTTGGTGATAACGCCCTGACAGATGATTGTGTAGCGTTTGATGAGTCCTACGTTGATCGGTTGAATGATAAGGACGGGGTTCGAGGCCGGGAAAACTTGTTCGGCTGCAACTAGCTGTATCCGGTCAACTGCGGACGCTAGAATTGCGCGGGTTGCGATGGCATCCTGCTGTTGCGGTGTCATCTTCGGGGCCGCTTGTGCTGGTACGTTCGGGGTTGCCATTGTGCTCTCTCTCCCTACTAAATGGAGGTACGCCCGCACTGGTGCGGACACTTTCGAGGCCCTATGGTTTACCCCTTAAGGTGATTCAGTAGTTTGCAGCAAGGGGGGCTTGCTGCGGAGTTATGGCTCCGCTAGCTGCCTCCCCTGGACTTTGGCCCGCTGGCATCTTTGCATAGCCCGAGCTCGTCGCCTGGGTCGCGGGTTCAATTCCCACATAGCTTAGAAGCATGTGAGCGAACGCGCCCGCGATAACGAGCATTAGAAGAATCGTGAACCAATTAACCGGGTGACTTAACATCCTCCAATTGATCGGCATATCAGGCCGCCTTTGCCATTGTGCCCTGGCGTTTCACCCACCAGGACTGTAAGAGGCCGAGAGCCACAAAGCCGAGGCCGCCCATAATGACAACGGTTATCCAGTTGGTGGTGTTCCAGGTGATGATGTTCTCATCCATCGGCATAAACTCACCTCCGCTTCGACTTGGGGAGCCCGTCCTGCGACCAGGGAGAAAAAATCGTGGTCAGTGTACACCCAAAACTATAGAGCTCGCCTTACTCCCCTCTCCTGGCCGGGGTTCTCCTCTTCCCACTCGAGCTCCTTTAACCTCGCGTCGATCTTGAGTAAGAGGCTCCCCTGGTCGGGTACGGGGCCGAATGTCTCGAGTTGTCTCCGCCCCACATCGTAGTAGTAGCTATGGTGAGGGTCGAGCGGTTGCTCTAGCTGCTGCCGGTCATCATCGCGGATGTATTCCCGAACCTTGTCCATATCTTTGCTGTGGGTGAGGTCGAACACTTGGAAAAAATCGGCCTCGGAAAACACAAACCTCGAGAGCCATACAGGCCGTTGTGAAAGAACGATCATCGAAATGCGCTTGCTCCTGCCTTGGGTGAGACAGGCATTAAACCAGTCGTCCTGGGGGTCGATCATGTACCCCTCATCCACGATTACTCCCACGTTCTCATGTACCCACACCTTATAAAACCACTCCGAGACGCGCTCCTGGTCTTTGGGGAGAACCTTGAGGATATATACGCCTGGGTCGTCTGGTATGTCCTCGTCATAGGTGAGCCGCTCCGCCCTGGTGATGCTGTTGAAGTGCTCATCATTCTTGTAGTCGAGGATTATCCAGGCCCGCTGGTCGAAGTCCGCGTTAGACAGGTGCCACAAGGCCGCTACGGTCTTCCCGCTGCCTGTCCTGCCAACAATGGCGAGCTTGTGTGTTGGCCCCGGTAGCCTAACCTCTTCGTCATCCATGAGAGCTCCTCTACGCGAGCGAGTCCCACTCCGCCTTATTGATCTCGAGAAAACGCCGGGTCTCTGGGTCGGTCTTAATATACCGTTCGCCCGGTAGTTTGCCGCGTTGCCACTTCTTCGGAGTCTCCGCCTGGGGTGTGCTCCGTAACCGTTCGTTCTCTGCGTTGAGCTCAATTATCTTGTCCTCGAGCTCCTCCACTTTGGCCTCGAGCTCCTCGACACGGTTGCTATCATCCATGCGCCGCCTCTGCCTTTTCTCCGGTTTTGCCGGGGTTGGTGGCTTGGCCGGAGTGGATCTCATCTCGTGGACTGTCGCCCTCTTCTTTGTCCGCTCCTGCTTTGCCGTTTTCTTCTTCGGGTTGTTTTTGCTCATCGTCGCCTCGCTCGATTCATACCTGGCCGTTTATTACTTGGCCCTCGCGGTAGTCCTCGCTCACTATCGGGCCGGGGTGCGCCTGGTGCGGTCTGATCTGCGTCACTGGTGCCGGAGTCTTGGGTTTCTTCTCTGCCATCGTCGCGATGATGCGCGTGCCGTACACCTCGAATCCGACCAGGCCGAGGTTTATCCAGGCCCGCGAACGTTCGTCTAAAAGCGGAACCTCATAGAGCTCCGTTACGCGCTCGACGGCGTGGCCGAGCTTCTTAGCCTCGCCCTCGGTGAGCTCGAGCATTGGATTTTTCGCCAACACTGCAAGCATGATGTGAGCGTTCAAGAGCATCTCGCCTAGGTTTAGAGTGGTCGCCGTTTGGGTTTTGCGGGTGCCGGTGGTGGTTTCTCCTCCTCCTTCTTTGGTGGCGGGTCGTCCTCGCTTTTTTGTTTTGTGCTTGGGTTTGGCGGTGGCTCGGGGCTTGGGGATGGTACCCGGTTCGATAACTCCTCGACTCGTTCCCTTAACTTTTGGTTGTCCGCCGCCAGGGTCTGGAGCGTCTCCCCCTGGTCGCTTACTCGCTTGTTGCTCTCCCGTAGCTGTGTCGATAGGTCGGAGACTTTCGTCTCCACTTCCGTAATTGCCGGTTTCCATAGCTCCTCCGCCTGGTGCTTCTCATCCGCCGCTGCGGACTCGTCCGGTTTGATTGCCTCATCCTCCGCCATCACTGCCCCCCTTGTTTCGTGTTGCTGAAGTCTCGATATTGCGCGTCCTGCAGCATCTCCTCGGGGAATTTTTCCGAGGTAATCAAAACGCCTGTATGTTCTCCGTTCGCATAGACAGGGGTAGTCGTTCCTGCGTTCGCCGCCTCCTCTAACGTGGCCTGGATGGCCTCGAGCCGGGTTACTGACTCATGTACCTGGTAGGTGAGCCGGTTGGTCAGGGTTTGCAACTCTGTCAGCATCCGCTCGATTCTTAGCTGGTTTTGATTGATCTTCTCCGCCGTAGCTTGCATATCTGCCATGAACTGCTCCGCATGTTCGCGGATGGCCTCGGGGTCGAATCCTACGCGCTCCTTTATCACGGAGAGCATCCTGCTTACGCCTGACTCTGCCATCATCCCCCCTGGAATTGGTTGCGTCACTTGGCCCAATTTTTGCGCTATAGGTGCAAAAAAGATTGCGGACTCTTTTCTACATCTGTGATGCGGACGATTCAACTACTCCGCCGCCTTGGGAGTCAAGGGTCGCGGAGTCGAGACTATGGCCGTAGACCAGGCCCGCTCGTTCTTCTCGTGGCCGAGCTCCGCCGCGTCGAGCATCTCGCGGACAATCTCGCGGATGCGTTGCCGGTCTGCCTGGTCAGACGCTATCACCCACTCTTCGACCAGACGCGCCAGGAGACAAAAGAGAACAAAACCGAGTGCCAGGCCGAGGCCGAACACTGCGAGTTGCTCGAGCTCCTCATCCGTCAATTGAGCTTGATTCATTGGTATCCACCTGTACCGGAGCTCTAAAGGTTTGCTCGTTCTGAGCCCGCCGCCGTACCAGGCCCGCGCTTACTGCCTTGCCGATATGAACCCACCGTTTGAACTCGCCCGCCGCCGCCTCGTAATTGCTCGCGTTGAGGTGCCGCAATAGAGTGGAGCTCCGCAGTCGCCCGCATCCGAGGTTGAAAGTCCAATCGACTAGAGCATCAAACTGGTTTTGATTCAGAGGTACTAAGACTAGGCGATTAACGCAGTCTACAGCCGTTTTTATATCCTCGCGGAGTAGACGTTCGGCCTCTTCCTCCGTGATGATCTGGCCGCGCCTCGCGCTCGCCGTGTGCCCGAAGCCTATCGTCCAGGTGCCGCCCTGGTCTTGATAGGCGGATAGTTTGAGGCCCTCAAAGTGTTTGGTTATCTCTAAGCCCTGGTCGCTGTATGGGAGTGGTTCCATCTTGATCTCCTGAGTTGCGCTGTATCGTCTCCTCGAGCAACAAAATTAGTTGCTGGAGACGTTCGCTCTGCTGATTAAGCATCTTTCTTGCCCTGGCCACTTTGTAAATCTGAGCCCATACGACCAGGAGAGAGACAAACCAAATTGCTTGCATCCAGTGAACGAATGTCATCAGGCCGCCTTGGTTTTTCTCTTGGTGTAAGGCCGAGTGAGGCCTTTGTTCTTTGCGTAGAGCTCACGCCGCTTCCGTTTGATGTCAGGGTCGAGGTGATACTTCTTTACACGCAACTGCTCGAGGCCCTCTACCTTGTAAGGTGTCCACCTGGGGTTATCTTTGTTGATGAGATTCGCTAGGCGAAGAAAGCTGTCCGCTAGATCGCCGTGCTGCTGACGGGCCGCGCCTGTCGCGTACCCTAGAGCGATTAAGAGCCTGTCGAACTCATCGTTACTTAGCTCGATTGTCTTCTTCACTGGATAGTCTCCGCTCGCATCCTTTTTACGATTGACTGGCAAATGGTTCTGAAGTCCTCCGCCTCGATAACCGAGAACATCGCATCCAGTAGGTGCGTTTGAAACGCGAGCCGCTCCTCTATGGACTTTCCGAGCATCGACACTGCAAAAAGTTTTTCGTTCTCAACTCGGTTGAACGCGATGCGCTCGCCTATCATTTTGTCTTTGTCGAAAGGCATCCTGCCTCCTCTTCTCGTCCGCTAGCAAGGATTTCTGAACCGTTCATCCAGTAGGCCGATTGGCGGAGTACGGAGACAAAACGAACATGCTCCGCACACAAATAATGCCGCTTTGTTTTTTGTTTGCTCCTCTTGGCTTGTGGCACATCGTAAAAAGCCACTGCTGCCTGGCCGCATGGCTGATTGACTCCGACAATTGCAGAGCATTTGGCCTCTATCAATCGAACCTCGATTCCTCTTCGGTGGGTGGGTCCATCTCCACTAGCTCGATATTGAAAGGGTGTTGCGTACCCTTGAGGGGGATAGCAACCCGGTGCACGTAGACGCGGACGGGTACGCCCGTATCAGAGTGGCCTGTCCAAATGCGACACATCACGCCGTCGATGTTGGTGAGCTCGTTTGTCATCTCGATAGTGAGCTTCATGTAATGTCCTTCAGTTGCTCCGTGATTCGAGAGGCCACATCTCGCAACAATGACGGTAGATGTTTGGTGAGAGCTCCCGAGGCTTGACAGGAGAATCCATCGCCTCGAGCTCCGCCTAGCACTATCACCACAACACCCTCCGCCGCCGCTTGCTCGCGTACGTACGTACAGAGAGCATCGTATCTGCCAGGCCCGACACTGCTAGGTCGATATTTCAATCGAGCCACCTCCGTACAAAACTCTTAACGCGCGTCTGTCGCTTTGATGGCCTGGGCCGGTTGGCCGCCTCGTTCTTACAGTCGATACAGCCCGGATACATGAGCCTCCCGCCGTGTTCCTGGCGTTCGTTAACTATCTGGTCGATTATCTTTTTGTGTTTCTTGCATATCGCCATTGCTGCACCTCCGCCGAAAGCATACGCTCCGAGATTTCCCAAAGGTACACCTTCGACAGTCACATCAACTCTTTGGGGATTGGCCGGTAGTCCCTGGGGTGGTCATACCTGGAGCCGAACCCGCGCTCCTGATTATGAGGTGGCCACTCTAAGCGATTGGCT
>Ga0307476_10001372_pt1 | contig 14879 bp, 30 predicted proteins | sample atmos_gasesECM2C_2_FD_203314 | JGI IMG/M metagenome (GOLD analysis project Ga0307476, IMG submission 203314) | Hardwood forest soil microbial communities from Morgan-Monroe State Forest, Indiana, United States - atmos_gasesECM2C_05 | ecosystem: Environmental > Terrestrial > Soil > Temperate... | reverse complement strand
GGCCATGGCGGTATCGGGGTTGTGCTGACGGGGCGGCTGTAAGGAGCGCGGCAGTTCGGTTATGTCGGCCGCTCCAAGATTAGAAGGCCGCGCTTCGTCCATCCACACCGCCGCCAACCTGCCATCAGGAAGCAATAACCGGGATTGGTGGAGCGGATGCGCTTGGAATTGACGTAGGTATAGTGCCGCTCGCCGGGCCAGCGTTCGTCGGCAAGACCGTCGGCTTCGCGGATCAACTCGCTCGACAGGCCCGCTCCCTCGTTGCGAAAGATCGCGCAGTTGATCCCCTTCTGGCCGCTGTCGTCGAGGAACTTTCGCCAAGCAAACAGCGCCCGCGCGTCCGCCCAGAGCAGCAATAGATACTCGCCAGGCCCGATGATTTTCAGCGGCCGTCGTCCGTCGGCGTAGCGGCGTCGGCTGTAGTGGCGATGGTAGATCGCCCGCGCCGTGTCGTTGCCGTCGCGTACAGGAACCCAGCCGTCGCCGATAAGGAAGGGCTGAATGCTCATGACCGTCACCTAACGAAATCAAGCACTAATGCGGATAAAAGGTAAATACATTTTCAAACGTTTCCCGAACGAGTTTGCGATTATCGCCGGCCCATGGCGGAACATATGAGCAAATCGCGAACGTCCTATTTTGATCGAATTCATTTCCATGCTTTTCAATGAAGTTTGAAATGGACATCAAAAAATGGCGCGCGTTTGATGGCGCGAATCTGATCTCGGTAGGCGTCATCAGATCAACGCCAATATATCCATTGTGCCGATGGAACAGGAATGCTTGCGGTGCATAGGCGCAGCCGAGATCAATCACCGTCCAGTGTTCGGGAATGATTTCTGCAAGACGCTCGTAGATACCGATGAAGCCCAGGAACCCAGGACAAATATCACATAAATCCGATCCGAATGCACGTTCACATTGATCACTAGGCAATTTCGCCAAGAGGCGAGCATTGCTCGGTTCATGTAGTTCATCAATATTCATTTCTTCTCCTTAAGGCGAACGACAGCAAGCAAAATCAAGCACTTAACCTTAACGGAGCGTTAATCTGAATCGCCCGTAAGCCATTGAAATCGCTAGGTGGCGTTTCCACCCGTTCCCTCGGCCGTTCCTTCGGTGTTCGCTCGCGCGATAGCGAATTTGTCCATTTAAATATGCGAGTTGACCCTTGACAGTCCAAATGTATTTATCTAGCATACAAAAGCCTTTCACGGGCACGCGGGTGCGCTCGCAGAGGCGCTTAATAGCCCGCGTTATGGATCAGCAAGGCCGGGGTGTTTCCTGCTAGGGGCGCCTCGGCCTTGTCACATATACGACGGCGGCTCTTGCAGAGTCAAACTGTTTTGCCACTTTGCTACGTTTTTTTTCCTAATTGCTCACGGCTCTCTCATCCGCCGGGCCATCACATAGCTAAGCAAAGCATCTAACCATCAACGGCGCCATACTGGCGCTCTGCCAGAGGGCGCTAAGGTATCGGAAGAAACAGCTGCGTTTTCCGTGGTTTAGACGTTTTTGTGCAATCTTGATCGTTTTTGTGCAGGATGACGTTATTGTGCAAAGCCCGCGATAACGGCCGCTCCTTCCAGCGACAGCACATATTCGGCCATTCCGTAAGCATCTAGGCCTACAAAACGTAGAAGCCCCTTGTCGCAAAGCTTGCGGGCGCACGTTCTCTCATCTGGCCGCGGACGAAATGAACCAAACTTATGCATGCACTTAGCGGCATGATCCAATACGTCGGCCTGCTGATCGGTAAGCTTCGTCACGATGTCCCTCTTTGGGCTGATGGTTTTCGCAACCGGAATCGGCGCAAGTCAGTGGAACGGGATCGTTCCATCTCAGATCGCGCCAGTGGTGGAAACAGATGCCGCTATGACCGCCCCACAGCGGCCTGAAATGTAGACAGCTCGCGCAAAGGTTTGGGGCGCCCGCCGGCTCCCCTGAGCCGGGTTCGTGGATTTCGAGCGCCCCTTGCTGTGCCCCATATCCAGGGGCGGGAATTTTAATCATTTTCCGAGGCAGGTGAACAGCATCATCGCCCTCGATCTGGTAAACAGTCACGAAATCCTCCCACTTCTCGCTCATGCTTCCCCCTTCGGCTTCCGCCAGATCAAGCCATCGAACCAAAGACCGCGTTTATTGAAATAATGAACTTCTGGAAACCCGCTGCCATCGTTGCATTGATCGCAGGTCGCTTCGACTATGGCGGTTCCAGGCGGGTCAGTCGGATCGATTGGTGCGCTCTTGGTGCGCTTGCAGTTGGGACAGCGAAGCGTGATAAGAGGCGGCTTTGGGTTGCCGTTTGGCACAAACCCGCATGCCTGATCGATCATAATTTCGATTGGCGAACGTGCCATCAAGAATCCTCTTTCGGCTTCCGCCAGGAGGCGCGTCGCTGCAGCGACGCGCCGGGCCGCCGCCAGCCGGTCGCGGTCGTACACTTCGGCGACCATGCGTGTCGTCGTGTGCCCGGCGACCTTGCGTTGGTCATCGCTGCCCGCGCCCGCCATGCCCGCCTCAGACCAACGCGATGCTCACAAATAAGATTGCGGCGGCCCAAGCGCAACGTCGCGCAATTTTGTAGTCTGGGCGGACTAGGCCGATCACCGTCAGGACAGCACCGTCTTGCGCCATTTGCCGTTATTCTCGCGTCGCCACTTCGCTCCGGCTCGCGCACAATTATAGGCTTCATCAACCATCGGCAGATCGCTCTCTGGCCGCTCGCCACAGGCAATCGCAAACTCACGATTTCGCGCCCATTCGCAAACGCGCCGCTCAAAATCAGGATCGCGGGCCAGCAGGACGAACATTGGCTCGTCAGGAAGTGCGTTTGCATAGCAATCAAACCGACCGGGATTTTCCTTAGTGCCCATACCTAGCTCCTGTGTGTGGCAGTCGGATAAGGCGACCCCACTTGATGGGCCGCTCCACTCCCGGCGGTGCCGCGGCGATCGCGCCGCTCAGCCGGTATTCATGGTCGAAGAACGCCAGGACCGCTCGCGTATAGCGACCCCTCATCATCGGGTCTATTTTCGGAAATCCCCGCGCCTCGTACAAGGGGACGATAGCCTTCCACTCCCCGGCGCGCTCCGGCCCGACCAGCGCCACGGCGAGCTCGTGCTCGCCGGCGAACAGCGGCAGCTCGGCGAAGGTGAGCCGGCGGGTGGTCATGATGACGTGGGCCTCGAATGGGCCCGAAGGGCTGCCAACGAGCGCGCTTGAGCTGGCGTGTATCCCCGGTAAAGCACAGGAACAAAATCAAGCGTTTGGTGGCGTTCGCTTATCAGCGCCAACCGAATGCACTCATCGATCGATGGTCGCCAATCTTCGCTTCCGTGCACCGGCTTATGGATACCGGGAATGGGCTTCTGCAGCATCACCCAACAATCTTCGCATGCAAATCGCGCGGCAATTTGCTGATTTCTTCCCGCCGCAGTCGGCCAAATGAGCAGCACGGCAACCGATGCGGGGCTAGAACACCATTGACACATCGGGCGCTCGGCACACTGGCACCATGCGTCGTCGCTCATGCCGGCTTGGCCCCCTGGATCGCCTCGACGCAGGAATCGTAGAGGTCCGCGCGGATGTCCGCGAATTGCTTGACCCCGACCCATTCCAGGAATTTTTTCTCCGATTTCTTCGCCGCCGCCAGCATGTCGCGGAGGTTCTGCGCATCGACTGCGGTGATGAAAGTGGCCGCCCCGCTAGCATCCGGGGCGGCCAGGTGCGCCGCTTGGGAGGAAGTTTCGTCGGCGGTGGTATCGGGAGACGCAGGAGGCGCCATCTCTCCCGTTTGCGGGTCGTGCGGCGGCAGCATCACATTCGGCGCCGGCGGCGCTGGCCTCTTGGCGCTGGCCGGGATGGATTCGACATCGGTTTCGTCTAGCCATCCGAGCCCGCAGATCGACAGCGTGGCACGCCGCTTTGCCTTGGTGACGGCCTTGAGCTCAGCGTTGGCGCGCGCTTCGCCTTTCAATGTCATCGGAAAGGATACGGCGCCTAAATCCTCGTCCGAGCGCCCGTCGGGGAGCTTGGCGCGGACATGGATGGTCAGCACTTCGTCGGCGACCTCGCGTGAGACGATTTCGAGCGATACGCCGTTGACCTTGCGGAGCTGGTCGGCGCAGGCGCGCAGCGCATAGAGCTGCAGCTTACCGTTCAACACGATGAACTCGAACGGCTTGGTCAGCGGATTAAGGCCAAGACTACGGCAGACCTCGCCGTAATAGCGCACGCGCTCATCGGGTGTCAGCTTGGCGAGATCGCCTTTCAACAATACGCTTTCCATGATGTCGCCGGCGACGGGTTGCTTCACTGGAACGGTCATGCCGTGATCTCCCTAAGTGAAAGGCGCCCAGCTCTATCGCGAGTGATCTGGACGCCGTGCCCTGTGCATTTCTTCGCGTCGAGCGGAACGACCGCTTTGAGCAGCTTCGCGGCTTCGTCGTTCCGACCTGCGGCGATGCGTGTTCCAAGCCAATCAGCCGCATACGCGGCCCACTCGTTATTGCCGGTCATGTCATAAATCTTGCTGGCATCGGCCGGCGGCGCGATTGGATCAAGTGCGACCGGAGGACGGCGCGCGGCGACGCAATCCATGTACTGCTTTCCGCGCCGGATCATCTCGGCGGCATAGTCCACATCGCGCTCGATATATTCGACTACTGGAGCATTGGCGCCCATGATGACGGACAGCGCGCATTGCGCTGCGCGCGTGACCTCCATCTGCCATTGCATCTGCGGCTGGTAGCGGTCGATTACGACTTCCAGCGGCTCGCGGCCACCGACGTGTTTGCACTCGATTGGGCAGCGAAGATTGTCGTCCCATCCGTCAAGTGTGGCGGCGGCCCATGAATGTAGGCGATGCACGCAAACCTCGCCCCGACGCGATACCGGCGAGCCTTTCATTTCGTACCAATCAAGCTGCAACTGTTCGGTGGCCTCGCCGAGCCGCACCGGCCAGACGTGCGACAAATCTTCTTCCTGCTCCTCGCCGATCATCTCACGGTATAGCCGCATGATTTTCTCGCGATCGCCGGTCATCAGACAAGCGACGCGCGAGGCGGTGAGCTTGTTTTTGCGAGCTTCGAGTTGTGCAGCGGTCAGCATGACAGGGTGCGGCGGTCAGGATCGGGCATCGGCGCATCCGGTCGCCTTGGCGATAGCGGCGCGAGCATCAGCAAACCATTCCAATGACCACGGAACGGCGCCTTTGATAGGTTCACCAGCGTCGTTGATTTTGACCGAAGCGACAGCCGCCGTGAGTGCCTCCAGCAAATCCGGCGCGGCGGCGTCCAGGATCGCATCGGCATATCGCGGGAAGCGTCCCACGACCGTCTCGTTGTCTGGCCCGAGCACGAAACCGCATCCCGGGCGCTCCCACTCCAGCTTATCCCCACCTTGATATGCTTTCCGCGGCCCCGGCGTGTGCTTGCTCTCGCTCATCATCCCCTCGACGGCCAAGCCTCGCCCCACACGGCGACGGCGATGAGCAGCGCGAACACGATGGCGAGGCCGCTGATCATGGCTCTATTCCGAGCGCGTCGGCGACCGAAAGAACAACGGCACTTTCAATTTCAACGGCAACATTTTGCGGTAGGTGGAACGTCAAAGTGACCGCTTCCGCTGCTTGAATGGCGCGCCGGTAACGATCGAAGTCGCGCACCCTTAATTCGCGGTACACGCGCTCACGATGCTCAGAGATAAGCTGTTTGGTCGGCTTCATGCTGCCCTCACCGTGACTCCAACGACAGTCCAAGCGCGAACGCCTTTTGCCTGATCGCATCTTCGGTGCGGTGAAGCTTTGCCCCGATGAGCGGGGCCGGCGTTCTGCGTCTCGCCATGCGCCTCAGCCTGACGACCTCGGCGGATTTCCAAGTGCGGCGCTTTCGTTTTCTCATGGCCGCGCCCTCACGCGATCCAGCGCGGCGTCGAACTCGCCGCACGCGATGACGACGTTGAGGATCGCCGGTAACTGCGTGCGGTATTCGTTCCGCCGCAGCCAGCGCAGGATCAGCCGCAGCTCGGCGAGCACGTCGAGGGACAACCGCGTGGCGCAGCCGAGGGCAGAAGCGAGCCGGAAGGCCCGGCGTTCGTCGCGGTATTGGCGCTCGACCGCGGCGATGGCGGTGTCGATTGGCTCCGGTCGGGAGAGTTGCACTCCCTGTTCGGGCTCTTGATCGCAAGTGAGCCTAGGTTCTCCCAGATCAATGCAAGCGCCTCTGCGCCTCGCACCGGAATTGAGCAAATCGGAAAGCATCGCGGCCCTCGCCCCGTAGCGCGCCCGCACTTCCGGGTGCCCGGCACCGCGACGGATCATGCGGTGGCACTGGCGCTTGAAGCGATCATGGACTGCATAGGGGCCGCAGCGCGCGTCTATGTCGTCGAGCGCGGCCGCCATGGCGGGGCTGTAGAAAATTGGAGGCGTCCTCATGATTGGCCGCCTCCGACCTCGACCGGCTGCCCGTCAGCATTCAACGTGTACCAAGTAAGCGGCTTGATGCCATCGCGGCCGGCGATGCCTGCCCAGGCGTGGGTGATGTTCCAATTTTCGTCGCGATGAACTAAAAACAACGCGTCTCCATCGGCGACCATGACGCGCCCCTCACGTCCCGATGACATCGCCGCCGATTGGTCGCCGGTGCTGCTCGCCGCCGATCGGTCGCCGGTGCTGATCGCCGCCGATCGGTCGCCGGTGCTGCTCGCCGCCGATTGGTCGCCGGTGCTGCTCGCCGCCGATTGGTCGCCGGTGCTGATCGCCGCCGATTGGTAGCCGGTGCTGATCGCCGCCGATTGGTCGCCGGTGCTGATCGCCGCCGATTGGTCGCCGGTGCTGCTCGCCGCCGATTGGTCGCCGGTGCTGCTCGCCGCCGATTGGTAGCCGGTGCTGATCGCCGCCGATTGGTCGCCGGTGCTGATCGCCGCCGATTGGTAGCCGGTGCTGCTCGCCGCCGATTGGTCGCCGGTGCTGATCGCCGCCGATCGGTCGCCGGTGCTGTGGTTGCTTTCTGCCGGGCTCGCGTGAGCCAGCAACCACTTGACCGCAGCGCCGATGAAATCCGGGAGTTTCAGTTCGGCAGTAATCGTGATCTTCGCCGATGCGACCTTGCTATCGTTGGCGTGGCGCTGCAGAGGGCCGGATTGCCTCACTTTGCCATAGCGGCTAATGCCCGGCGGGTAATACTCGAATACGTCAAGCGGGGATTCGCAGGCGTGGAAGCCGGCCGCGCAGATTTTGACTTCGCCGTCGTGCTCATAGGATTTGCCGATCTCAAACTGAAAGCTACGGCATTTGAGATTGGCATCGAAGCCCTTGTAGGCGACGATTTCGGCCGGGGCTGGCGATGGCGCTGCGACCGTATCTTGCGCTTTTTTCCACCCCTTAGCCATGATGCCCTCCGCGACTGTCGGGGGATTTATGCACTTCACATTTTGGTCTGTCAACCCCTATTGCATTAAATTTTCGGATAATGTATGAGCGGTTCATGATCACGAGCGCAAAGGTTCGGGCGGCGCGGCGGCGTCTAGGCGAAAGCCAGTCGGAATTTGCCGAGCGCTTTGGCATCAATCAGTCCACGATCCACCGATGGGAAACGGAGGGCGTGCCAACGGGCGGCGCGGCAAGAATAGCCCTTGAGCATGTGCTAGCCGAGATCGAGAAATCCGCGGAGGCGGCCGAATGAATGCCGGTAAGGCCAGAGCCGCGATGGGTGGGCGCACGCCCATTAGCGGCTCACAGTGCCAGCTCCACCATGCGGGCGCCGGCAATGAATCTCGCGGCGGCGTGCAAATGGAGACACGCTGGTACCGGCTAACACCGGCACGTCATGGGCGTTCGACGGCAAAAATTGGCGATGTTTCACTTGACACCACCAGCATTAGGGATAGTATGGGTGTGGTTGGGGGTGCGGCATGAACGGCCGCTCCCTATTCGAGAAAATTGCATGGCTGTCTTTTCCTGGCCCTGAACATCGAGGTTTGCTTTTGATGCTCGCGGCTTATTTTGACGACTCAGGAACTCACGACTCCTCGCGAGTCGTCGTGTGGGGCGGCTTTATGGCCACCTCAGAGCAGTGGAACGCCTTTGATGAGGCTTGGCGTACCAAGTTAAAAGAACCGTTGCCCGGTAAACCGACGCTCAAGAAATTTTCTTTGTCAAAATGCCAAGGATTGCACGGGGAGTTTGAGAATTACTCCCGCACCGAAAGCGATCTTGTCCAAAACGAGTTTCGACAAATCATTATCGATCACAATCTATTAGGTGTCGCGTTTGCTGTAGACCGCGCCGCCTACGACCGGCTGATGACCAAGCCAGCCATAGACCTTTTCGGTGATGCCGAGACGATGTGCTTTTCGGCCTGTTTCAACGACGCGATTGATAAGTCAGTCAGGATTTTTCCAGAAGAAGAGCAGTTATCATTGCATTTCGACCAAGGCAGGATGTCTCCAAAGCTGACTGCACTTGTTGATCGCGCCAAAAATAATTATTCCGGCCCTCCAGAACTTGTAAATATTTCATTCGATATAGTTGGAAAGATCACGCCGCTCCAAGCGGCGGATATTATTGCTACGGAGAACTATTGGCACGCTCAAGGCGTAATAGACGGAAACCCTGAGCCGAGGGCGCATTTTGCCCATTTTTTAGAGAGGGTGAGCACCTCGGGTTACATTCTCGATGCGCCACAGATCATTCAAACCATGAAGGATCATGGTTTGGAGTTGCCCCGGCCTATTTTTTCGGGGCCTTCTCAGTGACCCTCTTGAACGCGCGATCCGCCCCTTCCCGTGTTTCATCGGCCTCGGCTTCGCGCGCGGCCTCAATGAACCGCTTGGATTGCTCGGGATCGTCGGGCTTGAGCTTCGGTTTCTTGTCCATAGCCCGACGATATAGCGATCATCTCTTGAATAGCAACTCCAATTGGAACGGGGCCGCTGGCTCACGCTTCTTGGTGAGTTGTTTCGTAGGTCAACCGTTTGCCGCTGGCGCCTTTGATCGCAAGCGTCGCGCGCTGCACGTCATCAATACCGAGTTTAGCGCGCGTGTTCATGCGGAAATCGAACTCGGCCAAATAGCGGTTAAAGTGATTGGAACCAATGTGTTGGTAGACACCGATGATGCCCCGCTTGAAGATCGAAAAGAAGCCTTCCAGGGTATTCGTGTGTATGTCGCCGCGCTTCCACTCGTTCTTGGAGTGGTCAACCGCGCCATGGCTGGCCGCGCCGGTAAATCTGTAAACGGGCGCGCTGTCCGTGACCAAGCGGCTGCGCCGATCAAACTGCGAATAGAACAACCCGCCGATCCCGCGATGATCGATGACCATGGAGCGGATCGGGCCGCCACGTTCGACAAGGCTCAGAACCCGCACGTTCTTAGGCCGCTGGCCGCGCGGCGGGCGTTTGGTTTTGGGCGACCGGCCCATCTCCATGTCGTCCGCCTCGACCGTCTTGCCTTCGCCGCCAATCGGGCTGCTTTTGTCGGGCGTCATCATCTCGCGGATGCGATGGCCAAGGTGCCACGCGGTTTTCAGGCCACAGCCAAGCATGCGGTGGAGCTGGCGCGTAGACATACCTTTCTTCGAAGCGCAAAGCAGATGGATTGCTTGCAGCCAAAGATGCAGGGGCAGATGGCTATCCTCGAAGATCGTGCCCATGCGCACCGTGAAGGCTTGCCGACAGGCATAGCACTTGCGCAGTCCGACGACCGGAACGCCCTCGGGGTTTTTCTTGCTCGGCTTGGAGCGGCGATCTATCCGACCGATCTTGTCGCCCGTTGCCCCGCAATGCGGGCAAACGGGACCGTCCGGCCAAAGCTGCGCTTCGACATACTCAAAAGCGGCTTGTTCGTTGTGGAAGGGCAGATCGGAAAGAACGGACTCGGCCATGGCTATCTCCATTGACCGAAATCCTAAACGTAGCGGCTGGTGGTGTCAAGTGAAACATCGCCCAAAAATTTCGCCCTGGTGGCTCCCTCCGGTCCGCTCCACTGACGGAAGGGGTCAGCGAGCATCGGCTACACGGATGCAAGCCGGAGTGGCGCCCGGCCCGCGAGACATTCCTGAGTTCGTGCCGCGCCAGATTCCGGGTCGGGGAGCGCGCGCCTCGGTCTATCTCAGAAAGACGCCCTGCGGGGCGCGGCACGGTAACGTCGTAGGCCGTTCAAGGGCGTCGACGCGCGCAATAACACTCGCCGAACTCGACCGCGCCGACGCGCTGGCCCTGGTCGACGCCGGCTACATGCCGCTCGCCCGCTATCTGGAATTGTTCGGCGCTCAGTAAGTTTCCCGTTGCGTCTCAGTTGCTTTGCGTTCCGGCCTGCCTTGGCGCATCATGGTCCCGCGTGGCGCAAGGCAGGACGCCGCCAGCCCAATCTTGGACCCATGGAACAAACGTCCGTCCCATCGCTCGCCGACCCGCCATTCGCGGTCCCCGCAGCCGCAGACGATACCGTGACGGTCACGCTCGCCGGCGAGCCGCAGGGCAAGGGACGGCCGCGCGCATTCCGCCGCGGCAGCTTCATCGGCCACTATACGCCCGAGCGAACGCGCACCTATGAGGGCATGATCCGCACCGCGGCAATGGAGGCGATGGGCACTCGCCCACCGTTCAACGTGCCGCTAGAGCTGAACATGCTCGCGGTGTGCGAGCTGCTGGGCTCTTGGTCGCGCAAGAAGGAAGCCGCGGCGCTGCGCGGCGATTTCAAGCCAGCGAAGCGCCCGGACTGCGACAACATCCTGAAAGCCTGGCTCGACGCCTTCAACGGCGTGGTGTGGCGCGACGACGTGCTGGTGGTGCGCATCGTGTTCGAGAAGCGCTACGGGCTCGCACCGTGCGTGGCCGCCACAGTGAGGCCGGCATGAGCGGCGCACGATGGACGGCGGAGCAGGACGAGGAACTAAAACGTCGGCTGGCCGGCGGGCAGTCGTTTGGTGAAATAAAGAAGGGCATGGGCGTAACGCGCAACGCAGCCATCGGTCGCGCCGCGCGGCTTGGTCTGTCCAACGGGCGCAAGCCTGGAGGGTATGGCGGTAAGCGGCCGGCAGACGAGAGCAGGCCCGCATCCAAGCCAGCGGGCAGATTGCGCAACGTCACGCGACTGTTCGCGATCGCAAATCAATCCGACCCAGGGCTTGTTTGCCGCCCGCCCGAGGTCGTCGCCGATCCGAGCAAGCTGCGCACCATCCTCGAGCTGCGCGCGCACCATTGCCGCTGGCCGGTCGACGGCGAGGGCCTGGCGACGCGCTTCTGCGGCGCGGACAAGCATGAAAATCTGCCCTACTGCGCCGCGCACTGCCGCATCGCGTATCAGCGCCAGCCGGATATGTTCATCGAGCAGCCGAAGCCAGCGAAGCAGCTTTCTTGGAATGAGATATTCGCATGACTGCCGATCCGTTCGCCGAGCTGCCGCGCGGGTATTTCGGCTGCATCGCAGCCGATCCGCCGTGGCAGTTCAAATCCCGTACCGCGCTGCAGCTGACCAATTGGACATCACGGCGCAACGTCGAAAAGCACTACGCCGTAATGACCGCGACAGACATCGGCGCTCTGCCGGTGCGGGATCTAGCTACACGCGATGCGCACCTGTTTCTGTGGGTGACCGGCCCGAATCTGCCGCGGGCGTTTGAAGTGATCGAAGCGTGGGGCTTTCGCTATTCGGCCGTCGCATTCACGTGGGTTAAATTGCGGCGCTCGTTCGATCCCTCGCAGCTGCGCATTCTGCCCATCTCCGAGCATGATCTCCACGTCGGCCTCGGACTTACCACGAGAAAGAACGCCGAATTTTGCCTCTTGGCCCGCCGCGGCAACTGCAAGCGCAAGGCCAAAGACGTGAGAGAGATCATCATGTCGCCAGTGCGCGAACACTCGCGCAAGCCCGACGAATTCTATTACCGCGTGCGCCAATACTGCGCCGGGCCTTATCTCGATCTGTTCAGCCGCGAAATCCGTCCCGGCTGGACTTCATGGGGCGACGAAGCCGGCAAATTCAATCGCGAAAGGCAATCACGTGACCGAAACCGAGTTGCTTGAAGCCCTGATCGCCGCCGGAACCCCTCCCGCTTTAATTGCGCAAGTCGCCCAGCTTGCTGCTGAAGCCGTCTCGATCCGCAAGCGCCGATCTGCCGACGCGGCTCGCCAGCGCGAAGCGAGGCAGCGCCGTAACGTTACGTCACGTGAAGTCACAGGACAGGTTGTGACATCACCTTCCCCTTCTTCCCCCCCTTCTAATGGTTTCCCTATAACCCTTCCTATAACTACCCCCTCATCATCCCCAACCCCAGATCCCCCCCTCGCTTCGCTCGGCCCCCCATCGGGGGGCAATGCTCGCAAAGGATCGTGCTTGCCAATCAATTGGCTGCCAATTGAGCCCGATTTGGTTTTTGCTCGCCAATGCGGTCTCGATTCCCTCGAAATTCAGCGAGAAATCGAGAAATTCGGCGATTATTGGCACGCTAAGGCGGGCTCAGGAGCGGCCAAGCGCGACTGGTCGGCGACTTGGCGCAATTGGGTACGCAAGGCGATCGAGGACGGACATCGGACAGCAAAAAATGGCTCAGGAAAGCGGGAATTTCAGGACGATCGGCTCAGCGCAAGCAGGGCTGCCGGGCGTCTTGCCGAGGCTGCCGACCGCGGCGAATTCCAGTTCGGTCCTCGACCCAGCCTATTGCCTGCGGAGCGCCAAGACGATGTTCGCGTGCTACCGAAGGGACGAAGCCCATGACCCGGACACGTACTGCGCCGCGGTCGCCAGCGTGCTCGGCGAGTACAGCAAGGCCGTGGTCGATCACGTCACGGATCCGCGCACCGGCCTGCCCAGCGACCTGAAATGGCTGCCGAGCGTGGCGGAAGTGCGTGAGGCCTGCAACCGCCGCGCCCAGCAGATGCGCAACATGGCCATTTCAAAGTTCGAGCGGCGATCGGCCTACGTGCCGCCAGCGTCACATCCCGGCTGCCGCGCCAATGTGTTCGTGCACGCCGATGCGCCGCAGTACCCGGCTGCATACGAGTTTGCATGCGGCGAGCATACCGATCCGCGGGACTGGAGGGTGGACGAAAACGGGCGCGCCGGGGTGTGGATAAGCCTCACGGCTTGGGGCGACTTGCGGAGGCACGCATGAAAACGGCCGAGGAAATAGTTTACACTATCGATCGTCTCCTCCCGGAATTGGCTCGCGACCTCGATCAATTTCGCGAGAAGCGGCGGCTTGCGCGGCTGCGCGATCTCAAGCTGCAGGAGCTTGAAAGCTGCACGCCGCGCATTCGCATGGTGATCTCGCCGTGGTATCGCGACGAGGCCGGCAATCTCACGCGCACCATCAGGGCGGCGGAATGAGCGGTGATCGATGGCTCTGGTTCGCAGTTGCAATTGCCGCGGCTGCAGGATCGGTGGCCGTTATTATGGGATGGGAACCGCAAATAAGGATGGTGGCTGTGTGGGCGTTGATGGCCATATTTTTCATCGCCAGCCTGCATCTTCGGGCCAGCCGATGACCGAGGCCGTGCATGATTACGACGGGCTGCGCGAGACCATCCGCGGCCATATCGAGGCACTGAACATCATTTCGCTGGAGGCAATCGACGAACAGCTCGGATTCACCCGCGGCCACACGCAAAAGCTGCTCAGCGGGTCCAAGCATTTCGGCCGGCATACGCTCGGCCCGCTGCTCGGCTTCATCGGGTTGTCGTTTGAGCCGCACGCCGCACCCGATGCGGCGACACGAATCACCCAAATCCTCGGCGTGCGCAAATGCCGGTCCGAGATGCTTCGCGCCGCGACGCATAACCAAATCAGTTTTAGATTGACGCGGCGGCACATGAAGAAATTGGGCAAGCTCGGCAATAAGGCGAGAACGCGCAAGCTCAAGCCATCGACGCGTCGGCGCATCGCCCGCCAGGCGGCCAACGCCCGCTGGCACAAGCCGCGCGTCGTCGAGGTCAAGGGTGCCGCCGCAAAGCGCCTCCGCGCTCTTGTAGAGCCATCAGCAACCGCTCCAACATCGGCGGCACGGTCGCGCCGGCCGCAAGCCGCTGGCAGTGGCGCACGGACACGCCAAGCGCCGCGGCGGTCTCGTGCGAACAAGGCTTGAGCCCTAGCTTTGCCAGCGCGGCGAGATATTCTTGCGTGGTCATGCGTGGCGCTCCGCGGCGTCCTCACGGGCCTTCGGCAGCCCGCCATGACAGGGGCTCAGGGGCGGCAATCCCTGAGCCCCGCCGAACTCCGGCGCACCGCCGCCCATCTTCGGGTGTCCATTGTGCGCGTCCGGCATAATATCCGGTGCCGCCGATACCGTTGCGATGTCTGTGAAGCTCAGTGACGACCAGCATGGCTTTTCCTCACGGTTGCGGGGCTCGGCAAAACCCCTGGGCTCATCAGGCGCCGCGTCACGGCGCGCGTTGAGGTATTCGATTCGAGGGGCGCGGCATGGCTATGCCTTCCCTTCCGCGTCGAGGTTCCAAAAGAAGCCCCGCGCCTTGTGCTCAGCCATAAACACGTCCCGCACGATTTCGCCCTTGGCGTTGGCAATGGTGAGCGTGCCGACCCGCCATTCATTCCTGCGGTCGGTCGCGTGCAGGTAGGTTGCCACGTACAAGCGGCCATCAAAGCCGCTGTAGACGGCAGGCTTTCCTCTGATGAAGTCGTCCATGGCTTTCCTCACGGTTTGTGCGACGCGGCAACGTCGCTTGCACGTAAACGGATACGACATTAGGTCGCCAGTGTCCAATCACGAAATGTTACAGCCGGCAGCGGAGCGTGTGCAGAGGCCACTATCGTGCCACAATGCTGTCAAGCCCCAATCGCCATGCAAACGCCAGCAATCGCGCACATCTCGCCCCGGTGCGTTGCTGGACCCATCTCGAGGGCGCACCAGACCCTTCACCCC
>Ga0307476_10001371_pt1 | contig 14882 bp, 18 predicted proteins | sample atmos_gasesECM2C_2_FD_203314 | JGI IMG/M metagenome (GOLD analysis project Ga0307476, IMG submission 203314) | Hardwood forest soil microbial communities from Morgan-Monroe State Forest, Indiana, United States - atmos_gasesECM2C_05 | ecosystem: Environmental > Terrestrial > Soil > Temperate... | reverse complement strand
ATGTCACAGATTATAATAGAGGAGGTGGAGCATTTAAGAAAAAAAATTGAAAAAAGGCTTGACAAAAAAATATAGAGGTGTACACTTGTACAAGTAAGTTGCCCCAAGGACTGTGAATCCGAGGGGCGGCATAAATTAACCTACGGAGAAAATTGTATGCATAGCAGTACAGTAACACAGAGTTTTAACGGTTTGCAACAACCAGCTTCACAAAGTGGTAAAGACGTGCCCCCATGCCCAATGTGCGGGGGAAACCATGAAGGGTCATGGTGCATGGCCAACTGGGAAGCAAGAGTTTCAGCAAGGAAGGGAAAATTTATGGAAAAAACAAAAGGAAGTGCTAAGGATTATGCTTACATGCTTGTACAGCAGTACTGCACATATGACATGCTGACGCGGTCATATACTGTAAAACGTGAAAAAGTCCCAGACTTTGACTTAGACCACTTGGCAGCCTTAATTATGGACGAGTGCCCCGACTACTATGCCGAAGCTACAGGCCCAGATAATCCACACTTTGAAACAACCATCCAACCCGCCTTACGCGCTTATATGCTCGACTCTACTGACAAGGAAAAAGCCTCAGAACTTTCAGAAGCATATAAAGCGTCTGTACGGCACTACATGTCGTGGAAAACATGGGAACATATCTACACACAACTTGAAGACTACAACAGCATGGAGGTTTGCGCATGAGCATTATTAACAAGGATTTAGTGAAGCCAACGGAAAGAATGTCATTTGAAAACGGAAAATACGCAAACTACCTTACGCTAGCATTATGTTTGATGTCATGCATAGTCATAGGTGTAATAGCTTACCTGACGCACCCAGTGCAATAAATGCCTGTAGGGTGCCCCAGCACCCTTTGGGGATTTATTGTATGCCCAGAGTGGCTTAATTTAATTGAGAGGTGTTTTATGGCTTTACGTGGCGTTAAACCAAAGATGTTACAAAAACGGTTGAAGGCATTGTTTTACGGTTCAAGTGGTGTCGGCAAGACAACTGCTGCAATATCATTCCCACGGCCTTATCTTATTGATACGGAAAGAGGTGCGGAAAATGAACAGTATGTAAGACTGATAGAGAAAAATGGAGGTGCAGTTTTTCAGACTACGGATTTTGATGAACTGATAAAAGAAGTTAAAGCTTTATTAACGACGAGACACAATTATAAAACACTTATAATTGACCCATTGACAACGCTTTATAATGACTTACTTGATAAATCCGCTATAAGAAATGGCACAGACTTTGGAAGACATTACAATGAAGCAAATAAGCATATAAAGCATTTGCTTTCATTGTTGCTAAGATTAGACATGAATATACTTATAATTGCGCACAGTAAGAATGAATATGGTGATAACATGAAGGTGGTCGGGACTACATATGACTGTTACCGTAAACTTGACTATCTTTTTGACTTAGTTTTTGAAATACAAAAACGTGGTAGAGATCGAATAGGCATAATTAAAAAATCCCGTATTGAAAGTTTCCCGGATGGTGAAACCTTTCCTTTCAGCTATGACGAAATAGCCGACAGATACGGAAAGGATATTCTTGAAAAAGATGCAATTGCAGTTGAACTCGCATCAAAAGATCAGGTATCCGAGATAAAACGCCTTGTGGAACTTTTGAATATACCCGAAAGTGTCTGGGCTAAATGGTTAGATAAAGCAGACGCAGCATCTTTTGATGAAATGGACACAGGGTCAGCACAAAAGTGCATTGAATTCTTGAAAACACGCATAGAAGGAAAAGCAGCATGAACTTTACATTTACACCTATGACAGACGAAGAATTAGAAACTGCATCTTTAATGGCAGAAGGGACTTACAGCTTTCAAGTCATGAAATGTTCCAAAAAGGTTTCTAAATCAGGAAACCCAATGGCCGAACTAATGCTTAATGTTTGGGACAACGAAGGAAAAGCGCATACTATATATGACTACCTTGTATTTTCTGAGCAGCCATTTTGCATACGGAAGATAAAGCACTTCTGTGACTCAACTGGTAATTTAGATAAATACAAAAAAGGTGAACTTCCTGAAGACTTGACAGGCCTTTGTGGGAGAGCCTTTGTTGTTATTACAGAAGCTACTCCGAACGGCAAAGGCGGAATGTATGCGCCTAAAAATTCGGTTGATGATTATGTGTCTAATGCAGGCGAAAAACCAAAGGCACAGGTCAAGGATCAAGGTATGCCGCCAGATTTAAATGACGACATACCATTTTAATTTTACGGGAACCTCGGCGTGGACAGCGACACCCTGTTGGTCTACCTAACTCTCCCGCTTAGAGCATGGGGTAGCATGAGGTTAGGGATAAGCGGACATTTCCCTTTAGCCCGTGCAATTCGGGCAGGTTCCCTTTTTTAATTGTGGAGATTATTGATTATTATGAAAGATATATTAAAAGATATATTCTTATATTTATTGTGCAAAGGTATACATATTTTCGGTATAGGATTTTTCGTTTTACTAATTGCTAAAGTTGCATTTATGATGTTTCCTGAACTGAATACTTTTTTAATTAGGTAGGTTATCATTTATAATAATTGATTTTATTGAGATAACAGTAATAATATTAATTATTATTAAACTTGCTTTTATGTTGTTTGGTGGTTAGTAACATTATTCTTAAAGGAAAATATATGGCTAAAATAAAAATGGTCAAAAAACTAACAGATAAAGGTTTCCCTGTGCATAACAAACATTATGAAACTGCTCACCGTTATGCTAGTAAAATTGAGAAAAAGAAGTTTCCAAAAGGATATGAAAAACTTAAGAAGCTAGAGCATAAGCTGGGAAAACATGAGTTAATGGCTAAAAGCACAAAATCAGGCAAAACGGAGATGGAAAGAAAGTACAAACCTTTTAAAAACGAATTTCAATTACATGAAAAAAAAGAAAACAAAAAAATAATGATGATTGAACATAAAGAAGTTGCAAAACACAAAAATAAAAAGTAAAACATAGTAATACTCACAAGGATTTTTTTATGGATATTAAAATGGATATAAAAATCATTTTGCTTTTTCTGGTACTTGTTCTGCTCCCTACAATACCCTTCGCCGATGAAATTAAATGTTACAGTGGCGGACATCTTGTCTATCACGAAAAAGCCGACAGAGTGATGGACGATGGTGACTTTACATTCTGGGATGAGAAAAAATCAGGCAAGCAGGTCTTGACAGATTTACAGTGTATAATTTCATTGGATGCAGGGAAATAAAATGCCTTTAAAACGTGGCTCATCGAAAAAAGTAATTAGCAGTAACATTTCAGAAATGGTCAAATCTGGTCACCCGCAGAAGCAAGCGGTTGCAGCTTCTTTGAGTGAAGCCCGCAAAAGTGGTGCTAAAATACCAAAGAAGAAAAAGAAAAAAGCCTGATAGACAGGCTTTTTTTTAAGTTTATTTCATAATTTTGAATCGGGTACGTGGTTTACAGATACGCTTTTTGCAAGTGAATCGCCTAACGCGGACTCGAGTAACTTCTCAAGCTCACTAGATTTTTTAAGTGCATCGGTTCCTCTCTTATCAATAATGATATTAGTAGATCTTAATGAGACGTTTGCCCTTAAAATTTCCATCACAGTTTGTTCCAGTGCTTGCTTTTCTGCGCTTAAAGCATCTATAACCGACTTGAGACTACTGTTTTCAGATTTTAAAGCGGATATTATAACTTCTGACTGACTTGCTGGTGGATTTACTGCTTGCATATCTACTTCTTGCATATGTACTGACATATTCCCTTTCCTTTATCAAAATTTTAGGCATAACATTTTTAAATTGAAAATGGTGCTTGACTCCCATACTGCCAACCTTTGACAGCACGCGCATTATAACATTTCTTTTATAAAAAAAAAGGCGGCTGTATGAGGCCGCCAGAGGAGAAAATACGATTTGCTAAACTGAACAATATTCTATGATGTAAACAATGCCCGCTGTTCCTGCGCCACCACCAGCAGCCGCAGAATTATTAATTGATGCGCCACCTGACCCACCACCACCATGCCCTGTAGCTGCTGTGCCTCCTCCACTTCCTACACCTGAAGCACCACCAGCACCTGACCCAAAGAAACAGTTGCCGCCGTAACCACCAAAAATACTAAGATGATTAGTACCACCAAAATATATTCCTATGCTGCCATCAGTACCACGTACAGAAATATCCCCACCCGAACCGCCATTACCACCAGCTCCAGCTGTGGATGTGCAAGCTCCTGATACTGAGGTATCAGCTCCACCCGCACCGCCTGAGCCACCGTTAGCTTGTAAAATGGTTGCACCACCGCCGCCATTAGCTACAACGGTTGTATTACCGCCATTGCCACCCGCGTTAGTTCCTGCCGATCCTGCTGCACCCGCTGCACCGATTGTGATAGCTGCTGTTGTTCCGACACCCACCACTGTTGAAAATGTGAATATACCTGCACGGTACTCAGCACCACCACCACCAGCACCAGAACCAGCATTTGCACACTGCGCAGCCCCACCACCACCACCACCGCCACCACACGCTTGTATAAAGCAGTACTGCATACCAGTCGTCGGTGTGTATGTGCCAGTAGATGTAAATACCTGTGTGGTGATTTTGTTTATAGAGTTAGCATTGCCAAACTTAATGAAGGTGATCGCGGTAGTTCCTACCGTTACCATTTTGGTTGTGTTATACCAACCTGTGTTTGCGTTTAAAGTACCGTTTATAACTGGGATTAAGCCTGTATCATTTATGTCATTAACCGTGTCGTAATCTATCGCTCTTGTCAGCACATACGGTATTGAAACGGTATCTCCGTTTGTGGTTAGCGTATATACACCATTGTTTGCGGTCGTACTCTGATTTTTGACAAGTATGCGCGCGCCAACACTTGGAGATTGTCCGTCTGTAGTGAAAGCAGCAAATGTACCACTAGCATCTGTTAGTGTTGCGCCCACTCCTGAAACGCCATTACTGTACGTGGCGTTAAGGTTTGCGGTCGTTGCACAAAAAACTGGTTGACCAGCTCCAAGCGCAATATTGTCGACATAGTTTTTGGTGGCGGCATCTTGTAACGATACGGGGTCACTTACGTTATTGATTAAGTATGTACCCATATTAAGCGCACCAGCCATAGTGAACGCTGGTATAGCTGAATTGCTGAACGAGGGTACGCCGCCTGCGCTCGTAATTAGAAGTGAACTGTTAGCAGTCGCTAAACCAACAACCGTATTAGTTGCAGAGGAATAAAGCAGTTGATTGATCGTCGTAGTAGCTGGCCATGTTGCAGTTGACCAGCTTGGGGCTGCATTTGAACCAGATTGAAACATTTGCAACGCTGTTGTAGTCGGTGCGAGGAGTGCAATTGCTGATGCAGTTGAATATGGAATAGCACCATTAGCCGCTGTTAAATTTGCATTAGTTCCACCGTTTGCTAGAGAAAGCGGGAGCGTAAGCACATTTGAGTTGCTATAGTCTACGTTCCAAGATGCTGCCGTTGTGCCTGAAGTCAGTATACAAGTCACCAGAAGCGTAGTGTTCGCTGCCATGGCCTGAACAGTGTTAGCACCTGAAGACTGCACAGTGACCGTCCCCGAGCTGTTATTGACGATGTAGAATGACTGGCCGAGAGCCAAGGTTGAAGTGACTGGTAACGTTACAGTCTGATTCATCGCACCTGTGAAAAACTGCTGGAAAGTACTACCTACCGTGAGAGTCGTTGTCGCTCCCGCTGTCGCAGTAGTTGTATATCCACTCAAAAAGCTATTAGCAGACAGGTTTTTATTTGCATCCCATCCAGCCCAAGCGGAAGCGGTGGGAGTAGAAGTTACCGAAGCAACCCCAGTACCTCCATGTGGTATCCCTAACTGGCCGCTAAAGTTTGCATCGGTAATAACAATATTTGCTTCGAAAAGCGTCAACAACTGGTTTAGCGTAGCTTTGTAAGTCGTTCCGCCAACAGCAGGTTGCACGTCAGGAAATAAATCTGTCAATTGGCATGAGGGGATTACGGGTAATGCACTTATTTTTACGCCAGCCATGGCATTGTCTCCAAGTCAGTTTTCCGTGTCTATAAACTGAGAATTTTCCGTTAAAATATTGAGATTGTTCTCTGTCAGTAAAGCATTAACATCATCACCAGCCCCAACACCTGTGGTACTGGCATAAATAATAATAGGGACAAAACCTGACCCATACCAATTCATTAACAACCTTCCTTTAAAAAGGGCGCATTACACGCCCTTTTATCTGCTTACCTAATTACTTGATGATGATGTAATTCAAGTGTGATGCACCTGGGTCAGCAGTACTTGTCACAACAAATGACCCGTTACCAGCAGCGACTTTTTGAATTTGCACGGGGTTGGTAGTATCATTCCAGTTTGCAATCACGTTACTGGTTGAAGTACAGAACGCGTCAGTTACAGTTTGTGCAGCAGCACCACCCGCAACCGCAGCAGCAGCAACTGATTTCATGCGGATTGCATCAGTTGCAACAACCAAGCCACCAGTCGTAGTCCCAATGTCACCCATGGTATAAACAGTCGATTGTCCCATCGTGCCATTGCTGATTGTGGTATTGAATGCACCGCCAGCGTTAACACCTGCCAAAATCAAAGAACCGTTCGCCGCTGTACCCGGGAAGGAAGATACAGTTCCCGCGTGGCCAGAGCTACCCGCCGATATGTTACCTACGTCTACCGACAAGGATCCAGTGGTGATATGTTGCGTACCTGCGTTGTCAGCCAACAAGAGGTTTGTGGTTGCAACACCTGGGTCAGGCAGACTATAAACAGTAGCTTGTCCAATGTTGCTGTTGCTCAACGTCGAATTGAACCCACCAGCGTTATTGACCGCTTTAAAGAGGAATGAACCGTTTGCCGCAGTACCTGGGAAAGAGGTGAAGAACCCTGCGTGCCCACTTGACCCTGCTGTCACATTACCTTGAGAAACTGCCAAGTTACCAGTCCCAATCGTCTGTGTCCCCGCACTGTTAGAGATAATGAAGTTGGATGTAGATGCTCCACCATCTGGGATAGAAACCACCTGAGATTGTCCAACCGCAGAAGCGTTACTAATGGTTGTGTTGAAATTCCCTGAGCTATTGGTAACAGCAGCTAAAAGGAGTTCGCCAGAAGATGCAGCAGACGGGAATGAGCCTAACGTACCCGCTGTGCCTGACAACCCTGCTTGAATGTTTCCGCCGTTGATAGCAGTTGCAGCGTCTTCACCCAAAGCACCGCCTGTGCTGGTGTATGTAGCAATGTGGTTGATGATAGTAGGCAACGCAATGTTTGCAGAAGATGCGACATCCTGCCAAACCATATTGCTGATACCGAGAATTGCGGGTTTAGGTTCAACCATTACAAAAGCCGATCCGCCGTTAGCCGTACCTGCTGAAATTGTCACATAAAACCCTGTGTGGACTTGCTCGATACATTGGAAATCTGCCGAACGCTGTAATACGGCCGAAACACCCGTAGCTCCTGCGTTGGTTACCACGTAAATTCCGTTCTGGAATGCACTGCTTTGTGCTGCAAATAAGATGCGGTCGCCTACGTTAACAGCAACGCTGTCAATCGTCAGAGCCCCAGTACCGTAAGTGAATGTTGCGCCAACGCCGTTATTAAGGGGCCCGTTGTTATAGGTACCTGTTTGGTTGGATGTGGCCACGAGGCGGACAGGAGTCAGCCAAGGGGAAATGTTGTATTGTTGGAAAGTACTCATTTGAAACTCCTTTTCATGAAAAAGTCCTGTAAAACTAAAGTCCTGTAAAATATTAACTACCCACAACGATCCCCGTTGCAGTCGTACCTGATGAGTTTATCATAACTGAATATATTGGATGCCATACTCCCGCTGCAAGGCCAGTAAGTACTTGGGTTGTGCCATCCCACTTCACGTAAGACACATTTCCCGTAACACCCACATATAACCAAGTCATAAACTCACCGTATTGCGTATCTAGCACAGGGTTAAGTGTCCTGACCACTCCAGACATTATACGTGTCGGGCCTGTCTTGAGATTAGGATCAAGCGGCGGAACATTCAAGATTGTCAATATTGCCATATAGTCCCTTACATTTTAATATAAAAATTAACGAATGATGTCGGTTGTACGTTATCATGTGGCGCCCCACCGCCTTCCGCTGCGATGTTCCCGTACCTCACATTACTTCCTAATGAGTCTGTCACACCCACAAGTTGGTTACCGCTTGCGGGATTTCGAATATCGCCGTTTACAGTATCAGCATTATTATGTTGGTGATTTGGCATTTCGTTGACAGTTAAAGTTATTTTTTCACTACCTACAAAACTACCTAATGGCCGTGCTGTCAGTCCCGAACCGCTTCCCGCACTTGCAAGTGCCCTGCCCAACATGGCTTGCAAAGTGAGAACCCTGTTAGCGTTAAAATCTGTTACTGCGTCCCCTGTATAACCAACTACAGGGCATAATGTATTTAAAGATGGCTTTGTCACATTGTTATATAGCCAGTTATAAAGCGGAAATACTTGTTTACCTTTGCCTAAAGCACCATTTGAAGTTGCTGCGGAAGCCGAGCTGCCTATTGTGCCATCATCCATTAGCAAATAACCTGGCGGTGGTGTAAGGTCATAACCTGATGTTATAAACCCAGTGCGTGGCGCGTTTATAACGCCATCAACCATATCATAATTTTGATAGTAGACTGTTGGGGCTACATTGCCGACATATATTGTCAGCTTGGTAAAGTCAATGTTACACGTCACACCCAACGGATAGCATACTTGCAGGAAAAGCGCGTCATTTCCGCATCCCCCTAATGGGGTTAAACTTGTAACGTCTGGTATCGTCCCGTTGATGGGATACTGATTCCACGCACCCAAAGATGCAGAAAGATCAATTGTGGTAATGGGTGTTATAGCAGAAGCATGAGCAGCACCGTCCCCTGTAAACTGGAACCACTGTAATGTAAGTCTTGTCGTCCCTGAATTACCACGTGCCCATATTGCTCCTGAAAATGCCGAACCTGAAAGATTCTGTATACTATGGGTAATAGGAAACTGCACACATTTAATAGTTTCTCCTGCTCCTGCTCCTGTGCAAGTATAATTAAAGTAATCAACTGGAGTTATATCAGGTGAAAACGGTGTACTGCCGAGAACAAATAATGGGAATGAAATTGTATCAGTTGCTGAAGTATTGTTTTTGATGAAATAGATATCGGGGCCTGTGTAAAGCCCAGCGGCATTCGCAAAATTATTCGCTAAAGCTGCGTGCGCCCCTGGGGCTAGTCTTGTGGCTACTGTCGATGGAATGGCCGTGGATCCAATATTTCTCCACATCGCAGTGTTGACGATAAGCTGTGTCAGGTCAGCGGCACTTGTTATAATGCTGCCGCCGCCACCACCTGGGGTGAAATTATCTATTGTCCATTGAGGATTACCGTTGCTGTCAAACACAGCAAGATAATATGTTTCCATGGGGTTAAGAGAGTCAAACGTAAACCAGAATGGCCCTTGTGAACCATTTTCATCAAAACGTATACCAGTAAGCCCACCTTGATTTGGGATGAGATCATAAGGCCATGGATTGATGCCTTGATTATCCTCAAAAACCAATTTAATCTGGGTTTTATTAAGGCTTCTCATTGTAGCCATAAAACCACCGCCCAATGGCAATCCAGCTAAATTAGCTATATACCACTTTGGGTTCGGGCCTAAGCTGTATGTTATGGCCATTCCTATGTCCTTATAACTTCCATGTAACCGTTAAACCTATTTTACAGTATTTCCATATAAGCCCAAATGCTTTTAATACTGGTTTTCATCACTGCTATTCCTGTATCTTTCCATTCCCAGATATCCCCCAGCTCCCAACACTGGAATAGTTCCGTATTTTTTTATTGTTTTTAAGGCATTACGCTTTAAATTATATTTAGACAGTTTTGATTCAAGGCCAGGATGAAAATCAAGTAAAGCTTTCATCGGTTTTGATTCTTCACCCAGTATTGAAATTAAATTCTTTGGTATTTTTCTTATATCCTTATTAACCATATTTACAATAGAGTTGTTCATATGTGGATTATAAAAAATATTTTGCAATGTACGATAGTCATGTCTTGCACGCATTAATTGTTCATATAAATCAGGATTTCCTGTAACAAGCAAATGATGTGAAATCAAATCATTTATATCTTCTCGTCTTTCAAACATTTCTGCGCCACGCATACGTTCTGCTTCTAGTTCTGACCCAAGACTCTTTTTACCGCTATGATATAAATCGGCTTGTATTTGCCGCAAAGCATTATAATCTCCTTTAGAACCTTTTTCCAAAAGTTCATTTGCCTGTCTTGTACGGGGAAAATATTCTTTTAAATTTTCAATACTGTTTTTATCAATAGGTATATTGTTTATGCCACGAAGATTCACTTCATGGGAAACATCTTTAAAAGCATCTGAAGCCTTATTTTCCAATTCATCATGAGAATTCAATAAAGCATTTTTAAAATATTTTTTTCCTTTTGTAAAAATAAAAGGTTTAACAAGTGAAGATACACCCGATATGATAGGTGCATTACGGACAATTCCCCTGACCATAGCTTCACCAGGATATTGAGGAGGACTAAAAAAAGAACTTATTACACTCTCAGGCATTTGCCCCATTTGTATTTTTTTGTTTATATCTTGAGGGAATAAATTAAGCCTTGTGCTAAGGTAATTTATAAGATTATGCGGTAAGTTAAACAATCCCCTTCCAAGCTCTCCAAGTCCCGCTACGCCTTGACCGAATAGATGCCCAGGATGTTCTTTAGCTGTCCCATAAAGCCCTCGCACTTCAGGGCCTGCTTTATGATAATATTCTGGTAAAGTCTGTAGTCCGCGCCATCCTGCCTGTGCTAAATCTGTTGTGGCTCTAAATGGCCATTTTAAAATAGATTCCCCTACACCTTCATCCTTGGTTGTTGGCAATATTTGTTCCGCAGGAGGATTCGCATTTCCTTCAACAACCCAATCACTTTCACCTTGGCCTTTATTTTCAGGTTCTACAGGGGAAGCATTATAATTTTCAATTACCCAATCACTTTTATTCGCCATATGAGTTCCTTACATTATATTTTTCTACAGCTTCCCTGTAAGGTAGAGTCATTGATTGTTTTGTTTTTTTATTGGTAATGGTGATCTTGGGATTGAGTCTCATACTTATATCATGAATTATCTTATCTTGATTAAGCTCCTTTGCAGCCATTTGAATTGCTTTATAACGGTTAATATGTTTATCTGCCATAATGTCAGCAGCCTTTATTGACCTTTCTTGAATAAGTTTATTTATAAGCATCATTGATTCCATTTTACCAATTGCCACATCTATATTATCGTTTTCATTTACCTTGGTTCCTGTAATTAAAGACTGCTCTCCTTTTCTAAAAGCTCCTTTATAATCCTGAGCCGCATCTTTCACAATATTTCCAGAAACTGATATCAACTGCCCAATTAAATCTTTTTCTTGAGGACTTCCAAAAGTTTTAAGATAAGAAAGTTGTTTGCCTTGAAAAGCAGGAAATTTACGCATGTTCTGAAGAATAGGATTGGAAATAATAGACGCAAGGTGATTAAAAGTATTTTCTTTATTAATAGTTCCCTCTATAACATGTCCTAAATCCGCAATATCTTTTCCTCTTTCTGTTCCAAGAGTTTCACCTTCATTTATAATATCTCTATAACGTGCTGCCTTTTCATTAAAAGTTCTGCCTTCTTCATAAGGAACCTCTGTGTTAGGTGTGTTTTCTTTTGGAGAAAGTGGTGCTTGTGTCTCAGGAACAGCGGGTTGTGTTTGAGACTGCGCAGCATTTTGATTTATATTATTTCCTTCTACTATAGGACTTGAAAGCATTGCGTTATTCGTATTTTCAGCGCGTGCCTGAGGAATTCCATTCATAGCATTCTGAGTTTGTGGAGATGCTTGATTTTGAGGAGATGGTATCCTAAGCGCATTCCTAATTCCTGAAAATATATTTGAAAGTAGTGAATCATCTTGTTGTGGTGGCGGAATTTGAAACGTATTTCCACCAAAATTAGATGATTTTCCCGCCTGCAGCACATAATTAAAAAATTCTTTTTTCTGAGATTCAGTAAAATTAGCAAGAAGCTCAGGGTGTTCCATTATTTTTGCGATATACTGAGGCCCCATAAGATTTGAATAAGCCATTTTCGAAAAAGCATTCGCTTGTGTTGTAAGCGGAGCATATTGCGCCTCAACTGATTTTATTTGATTTTCATAACGCTGTCTTCGCAAGTCATTAAGCGCATTCATAGCACTTATAATTCCGCCACCGCGGCCTACATCAGGTACAGTAACTGGTAAAGGTAAAGCCATTGTCATCCTCCGAATAATTTTCCAATGCCAGCCCATAGTGAATTTTTATCATTCTGCCGTCCTGCTTCTTCTCCGTATGCTGCGGATCCCATGTAGTCTGCGCCTTGTGATAATAACTGGCTCAAAAAGTCTGCCGCATGCTGACCAGTATCCATTTGGTTCTTTAATCCACCACCGTAATTAGTGTTTATACCAAGCACCTGTTGCAACCATTGATTCATGTCGCCGCTAGCTATGTTTGAAGCGTTTTGTTGTAACTGCATTTGCATAGGTGTACTGCCTATAGTCCCCTCGGCTGATCCAATATTCTGCCCAGCTCTTATGGACTGCTGTTGTAGATTATGCGCATATGGGGATTCTTGATATTTTGACATTAGATTGTTTATAAAGTCAGACGGGTTTTTCATAGAATTAACCCAGTCATTATAGCCCCCCATGGCATTAACGCCTTGGTTATAAAAAGGTTGCTGATATCCTTTGGCTTCGTTAAAAAATGGGGTGAAAGCATTTCGTGCCTCACGATAAGGCGCACCTGAATTACCAAAGAAATACTGTAAAAACCCTGGCAATGCTTGCCCAAAAGTCCCCATGGGGCTATTACCGCCCATTGCTGTTAATGGATTTCCGCTTGCTGACATCAATGCATATCCTTATGTTGTCGTAATAGTGCGCCATGCGCCCACGTCTGATTTAACTTGCCATACTTTAAGCTGTGCTGTCCTTGGTGTCCCTGGTGTGGCATCTACATTATAGATCAATTGTCCCTCTTGTGGCGACTGTATAGACGCCATCTGCGCAGTTGTTACTACTGGCAAAAGTATTCCGTATTGCGTCAGGTACCCGATTAACGACATGTAAAACGTCGAAATGAAGCTTGTCCACACATCTGACATGTGAACACCGTCGTTTTTCACAAGCGGGTCATATACGGGAAACTCGTCAAAATCATTGGCCATAAATTACTCTGGTAAAATGTCACTCTGGCAATATCTCTATTGCCCACGAAGCCCCAAGAAAAACACAAGGGACTGATCCGAAAAACTCAAATTTTGCTACAAATGCCTGACCGCGTTTGGTAGTGCCGAGTTTCCGCCAAAGCGTTCTGAAAGTGCGTTGTCCGATAAAACCCATAGGTGCTGTAATCCTATAGCCATAAGTCTGTCCGCCGTCTTTTGAGATTGACAGGAACATATAAAGGTTTTGTGGATTATCTAAAGGTAAATCCTGCTCTGCCAGTATCACAAACCCACTTTCTGTCTGGAGAGAAAACAGGTTCTCGGTTAAAAGCTCCAACGGCACCAATATTGGTTCATCATCTGCAATGTTTCCCTGAAGCAAATCAACCTGTAGCCTGTCGACTCTAATGCGCTGGTACCCTGGCGGGCAGAATGCTTTTGTAATACGCATACGCCTTATGGCTTCGCCGTCATTAGTAAACGTATTGCTATCTAACTGATACAGAATTGGACTTGAATAATGCCCAACATAATTGTTCCCTTGGAAGTAAGCATGAGTCTGGGCTGGGTGACGGTCGCCATTCAACACTTCTTCCTCATGCCAAAGCCTTTTCGCTTCTTCAGAAGGGTCGCTGAGAGTTACGTTATAAACCCAAGTGTGGTCTGCCCCAGTGAAGTTCGCGCGGTAAAAAATCAAGCCATTTTCTTTAATTAGAAAGCCTCGGCAATCTGATACTTGGTTGAGTGACGCATACCCAGAAAGTATAAAATCCAACGCGCGGGTACTGACAGGGATTGACTCTGTTCCTCTCACCATCATAAAAGAACCTAAGCCGTCCCTGTCCTGTGACAGAAAAAACATAAGGTCAAACCCTACGGAAATACTCCCTATGGCTGGTGTTCCATATTCCATTAGAAGCGAGTTGTTTCGTCTGAATGGGAGGTTTGTGCCTATACCAGCATTTTCCCAGACTTCGGTGAAATTTTGAGAGAATAGAAAAAGACGCCTGTGCAATGTCCTGCACCCTGTAATCGTACCGGGGTGGGATGTAATGGAACCTTGTTGTAACTGTCCGTTATTAGTTAAATGCCCGCTTCCTCCAGCGGCAGACGTGATAGCCGCACCGCCTTTAGTTGCTGAAACTGTAATGGTCGTCGCATTAACAATGGACTTCACATAAAATGTTTTACCCGCAGGAAGCTCAATAGGTAAAGTCATATCTGAAAATACAATAGGTGTTCCAACTTGATAATTAGCTATCGAACCCCCACTATATGTCATAACTATATTTGCAGATGCGGCAGCCATTGTAAAAGATGTCAGCGTTCCGTTATTATCTGGCCCCCATACCAATCCGTTATTAAACATAGAAAGCTGGAAGTTATTCGTTTCTCCTGAAGCCACAACAAAAAAACCATCAAGATAACAAACATCAATTGGTCGCGCTGGAAAGGATGGATCTGTAATCTGCGTGAAAGTTGAGGTTATCGTGTCCCAAATATAGCCGTTACTGCCGTCTACAAAAATGACTTGAAAACTATTACCGTCAACACCAACATAACCTGGCCCTGGGTTAACAAG
>Ga0307476_10001370_pt1 | contig 14891 bp, 11 predicted proteins | sample atmos_gasesECM2C_2_FD_203314 | JGI IMG/M metagenome (GOLD analysis project Ga0307476, IMG submission 203314) | Hardwood forest soil microbial communities from Morgan-Monroe State Forest, Indiana, United States - atmos_gasesECM2C_05 | ecosystem: Environmental > Terrestrial > Soil > Temperate... | reverse complement strand
TCCGGGAATTAACCCCGCAGCGGTCGCTCTAGGATGCACCAGCGACTTCTTCCTAGGAACCTGCGCACCTGGCACCTTCCAGCAGGGCGCCTACACCAATACCATCGGGCAAATCGGTGTGCAGAAGACGGGTTTTAGCTCGAACTATAATTCGCTCCAGGCATCCTTAAACCGGCGCTTTAGTAATGGATTGGGCTTCCAGATCGCTTACACCTGGTCTCGTAACTTTGACTACACTTCGAATCTTGAAAACAGCGCCTTCAATGGCCCTGGATTCAATAACTTCAATGTAGCTCAGAATTACGGCCCCTCCGCTAATGACGCCCCACAGCGCCTGGTGGCTAACTACATCTACACGCTTCCTTTCTACAAGTACGGCCACCACTGGAGGGCATTGACCGATGGCTGGAACCTTACCGGCATCGCAACCTTCCAGCATGGCTTCCCAGTCGCAGTTTCGAACGGTGACTTCAGCGACTTGCAGTGGTCCTTCCCTGACGCGTATTACGCGTCTCCCGGCCGGGGCCAGATCACCGGTGCGCCCTTGGGCCTCCACAGCAATCCCAGGAGTGCGCTGGCTGCCGGTCAAGCAGCCAATTGGATAAATCCGGCAGCTTTTGGACTTCCTGGTCCCGGCTTTGTCGGTGACGCCAACCGCAACCCATTCTATGGACCTGGGCTTAATTTCTGGGACATGGCACTGGAAAAGGACATTCACTTTACCGAGGCAAAGTATCTGGAACTGCGGCTCGAGACCTTTAATACCTTCAACCACGCGCAGTTCGCCGCTCCAGTCGGCACCATCCCCGCCGCTGGCACCCCGGCAAGCTCGAACTTCTTTGGACAAATCCTAGGAGTTCAGCAGGCAACGACGAACGGCGACGGCCGCGTAGTGCAAATAGCAGGAAAAATCTACTTCTAGCTGGCTGAAGCAAAGCAAGAACGAGGAGCATCCTGAGAAGGCTGCTCCTTATTTTTTTGTCTGGCGCACTTCAACTCGCTAACTAAAGTCATCACTTCCCAAACATCGGATAGTGGCTGGCAGCACCCATGAAGAACAACATCACCACCGAGAGAAACGCGTTGGCGCGTGATGCCAGGAAGGCTTGGCGCGCCATGGCTTTGGCTTTGTCCGGCATTGGAGTGCCGTTGGCGGCATTGTCTCGGGTCCATTGAATGAGCCGCTTCTGGATGCGCCAGATGACTCCCCAGACGTTGAGCAGCATTACCCAGCCGATACCGCCTCCGATGCCGATCGAAAGCAGGCGATTGCTCTCCCAACCATGGTCGTTCAAGCTTAGAAAGAGCCACGAAGCGGCCGCGACCACTACCGCATAGACCACGCCGACAAACGCTCCTTTGTCGAAAATTCCTTTGCCCGGGATCAGGCAGGCGTAGAGCACGCCCCAGACAATCGTCCAGATCAGAAAGAAACTCCCCATGACCGCGCCTGCTGAGCCGCCTCCATTGTGCGCATCGGCGCCTACGATGTTGCCAAAGTAGGCCAGGCCCGCGAGCACGGTCAGCGCCGCCGACATGCGAAACCACCATAGGGCCCGCGTCATGAGGGCAGGCATGACTTTGCCTTTAGTAGTCCCATCGAGCTCCTTCATCAAAGGGACGTTTACCAGATTGAAGAAGTAAAGCAGTCCGATCCATGTAATGCCAGCGAGGAAGTGAATCCAGCGGACCAGCATCAGGAAGTTCGTGTTGAAGTCTGGAGGAATGTTGATTTGGGGTCCGAAACTAAACAAGGTTGAACCAAAAAAAGGTGCGAGAGCGGCGCTTGCCATGATGCCTCCTAAGATTTCACCGGTGGAGTTCATCCCAAGAAAATGGCCCGCTTGCACTATGCCGGGAGGAATACCCACGCGAGGAATTGTACACAACGGCTCGGGGGCAACGCCGCTTCCGGCGGACGATCACATTTCTGTAACAATTCTTACATCGGCACAAAATCTGATTCGCATAAAGTTACGGTTGAAAAGCGCGGGGAGACGCCGTATGGTACTCGCAGCTACCTGCCGGGCGGCGCGGCTTCGGAAAACCGGGGCGGCGAGGAGGCAGGTTGTCCCCCCGTGTTCCTTGTGCGGAAGGCCGCGAGGAAAACGCTGTTACTTTGAGCTGGTCCTGAGGCAAATGCCGAAGGAGCAAATGGATAGGTTGCAGTTCATGAGAACTTAGGAGATCGGCTATGGAGAGCAGTAAGCCGGCACAAAACATTCAGGATTCCTTCCTTAATACGGCACGCAAAGAAAGATTGAGCATTACCATTTACTTGCTCAGTGGAGTCAAGTTGACGGGCCGGATTCGTTCCTTCGATAAGTACTCGGTGGTTCTGGAGGCCAACGGACAGGAGCAGTTAATCTTCAAACATGCCATCTCGACTGTGGTGATGGGCCGGACGCTGCCGCACGCGCCACACCTGACGCATTCCGACGGAAAGCCTGTGCCTGCAACCGGGGCAGCATCGTCGCCGGCTTCCACGGCGGCGGCTTCGGCCGCCAGTGCTTCCGGCACCGAAGGGTAAGGCGTTTTCGGATTGCGCAAGTCTCACCCCAAGAAGACTCGTGTTCGCGCGGCCCGGGCCGAACCGGTGCCGCTCGGTAACGCGCCGGCGTCTGGTGAGCCCGAGCAGGAGCGCGCATTCTTAGTTGGGATCGAAGTGCGAACGCGCGGACGCAGCGGGACAAAGGTGACCGCGCAGGCGCAGGCCGCCCGAGATGCCGCGTCGGTGACGACGGAGGAGAAGGTTGGCCTGCCGGCTCATGCCTCGGCTAAGTCCTCCAGTAATAAGCCCAGCATTCCCGAGTTTGACGCAGAAGAGTCCCTGGCCGAGCTGCGCACGCTGGCGGGGAGCGCGGGGGCGAAAGTTGTTGGCGAAATTCTGCAGCGGCGCGACCGGCCCGATCCCGCGACCTTGATCGGCGCGGGCAAGTTGGAAGAGATAGCGGGTGCGGCCGCGTCCATGAATGCCGATCTTCTTCTCTTCGATCACGACCTTACAGCTTCCCAGCAGCGCAATATAGAAAGGATCGTCAAGCGGCGCGTGATCGACCGCACTCAACTCATCCTGGATATTTTTGCGCGGCATGCGCGTACCCGCGAAGGTCAGTTGCAAGTGGAGTTGGCTCAGCTGCAATACATGCTGCCGCGGCTGGCCGGGCGGGGCGTGGAAATGTCACAGCTCGGAGGCGGTATCGGCACGCGCGGTCCCGGTGAAACCCAGCTTGAAACCGACCGTCGGAAGATCTACCGCCGTGTCCGGCATGTGGAGCTGCAACTGGAAAACGTTCGCCGCATCCGGGCCCAGCAGCGGCAACGGAGGGAGTCGGCTCCGGTGGCAACGGTGGCGCTGGTGGGATACACAAACGCCGGGAAGTCGACTCTATTCAATGCACTGACGCAGGCCGCAGTGCTGGCCTCGCCACGTATGTTCGCCACCCTCGATCCAACAATTCGGGCGGTCGCGCTGCCTTCCAAGCGCAAGGTTTTGCTCTCCGATACAGTGGGATTCATTCGCAGCCTGCCGCACACTCTGGTGTCGGCATTTCGCGCGACTCTCGAAGAAGTACAGCGGGCCTCGCTGATTCTGCATGTGTCCGACGCCAGCAGTCGTCTCTCGGCCGAGCAGGATGCGCAGGTGGAAATCGTCCTGAAAGAGCTGGAAGTAGAAAAAAAGCCGCGCCTGCGAGTGATGAATAAAGTCGATCTGCTGGACGTGGAAGTGGCCGAGAGTTTACGGGACGACGCGAAAACGGTGTATGTTTCGGCCGCGGAAGGCATAGGGCTGGACCGGCTGCTCACGCGCGTTGATGAGTTGATCGATGAAGACCGCGTCAGCAGAGTGCGTCTGCGCGTCCCGCAGGAGGAAGGGAAGACGTTGGCCCTGCTCGAAGCCAAGGCTCGAGTCTATTCACGGACATACAAAGACGGCGCGGTGGAGTTGGAAGTCGAGGCGCCGGAGTCGGTGGTCAGGAGGGTACGGGAGTGGGTGGTGAAAGAGGCCCACAATTTAAATGGGCCGGCAACCAAGAAGCGGTGACATTCCTTGGCTATCGGCCCATTCGATCCTGAATTGGATCGGAGGTGATATATCCATGCTAATCCTCCTGCCCGGGAAGTCAAGGGTTAGTTGCAGATTTTTGCAATGGCACGATAGGTGCCTTTATAGCCGGTTTTTACCCCTTTTTGGACCATTTTGGTACCTTTCTGGTAGCCCGGGAGTCTGCTGAAAATCGCGCCCTTTGCGTTGACATAAACTCCTTCGGACGTTAGACTTAACAGTTTTCAAAGCCCTCATTTTCCTGTACAGCGACATGGAATGGATCAAACGTTACGACAATTAGGCGAATTACTGCTCGGAGCTGTGCCGACGGTAATCCTGCTGGCACTGCTTTACGTTCTCTACACAACCATCGTTCACAAGCCTCTGCGGCGCGTGCTTGACGAGCGCCGCAGCAAGACCGAGGGAGCGGTGGAAAGGGCGCGGGCTGATATTGCCGCGGCCGAGGCTCGCACCTCCGAATACGAGCAGCGCTTGCGGGAGGCCCGGGCCAAGGTGTTCCACGCTCAGGAGGCTCGCCGGAAGGCTGCCCTTGAGGCCCGCGCTGCCGCGATGAACGAAGCCCGCAGCAAAGCCCAGGCGCAAGTGCAGGCGGCCAAGGCAGACATCGAGAAAGATCGCGAGGCCGCACAAGACGGTCTGCAGGCTCAGGCGCAAACCCTGGCGGAGGAGATCATGCGGCGCGTGCTGGAGCCGGCCGGGGTTGGCCGCTGATGATTTGGAATTGGAAAATGACTGCCGCGAAAAAGAATATCCGCGCGATTCTGCTGGCGCTCCTCGTGATGAGTTTCGCAGGAGCTACGGGATCGGTCCGTGCTCAGGACCAGCCGGCGGCGCCCGCGAAGCAACAGCAGTCCGAGGACTCGTCGAGGCAGCCTGGTTTTGCCAGGCGACTGACCCGTGAGACGCGGGAAGCCGCTGGCGAAGAGACGGTCGATAAAGCCCAGTTCAAGGAGTCGCCATCTGTGCGCTTCATTGCGCGCATTACGGGCTTGAGTAGCGGTACCGCTTATCTGCTGAGCGTGTTGCTGAATTTTGCCGTGATCGCCTGGATCATCCTCTGGGCCAGTCGCAAGTATTTGCCAGGCGCGTTCAGTGCGCGCACTGCGGCCATCCAGAAAGCCATGCAGGAAGCGCAGAAAGCCGGCGAACAAGCGCGCCGGAGGCTGGCTGAGATCGAATCGCGCCTGATGAAGCTCGATGTTGAAATTGGCATGATGCGCGACACTGCGGAGAAAGAAGCTGCTGCGGAGGAAGCGCGCATCCAGGCGGCGGCTCAGGAAGATGCCCGGAAGATGCTGGAATCAGCGCAACTGGAAATCGCGGCCGCACTCAAAGCGGCGCGGCGCGAACTCACGGCCTACGCGGCGGATCTCGCAGTTGGACTGGCGCAGCAACAGATTCACGTGGACGCAGCCACCGATCAGTCGCTGGTGCGGAATTTTGCCGGGCAGTTAGGCGCTGCTTCCGGGACTTCGGCAGATGCACCGGGAAAGGGCAGGCAATAGAACATGGCTTCGGTCGCCAGCACGTATGCCCGCGCCTTCGCGGACGTGGTACTCGGGGCGCACCTCGACGCGAATCGCGCCCTGGCCGAACTGCGCGCCATCGCCAGCCTGCTGAACCAGAGTTCAGAGCTGCGGCGAGTGTGGGAGAATCCCGCCATACCCGCCGAGCAGAAGCGTCGCGTACTGGACGCGATCGTCGCGCGGGATGGTATTTCAAAGCAAGTGCGAAACTTGGTCGCCGTGCTGATCGATCACCGGCGCGTGCATTTTCTGGAGCCGGTCATCCGGCAGCTCGAGAAGGAACTCGACGCCCGCCTGGGCTTCGCCGAGGCCGACATCACCAGTGCCCGCGAATTGGGTGACGCAGAGAAACGTGAGTTTGAGACACAAGTCCAGAAGCTGACCGGAATGAAAGTCCGTGCGCGCTACATGCAGGATGCGTCGCTTCTCGGGGGCGCGGTGCTTCGCGTCGGCAGTACGATTTACGACGGTTCGGTAAAAGGGCAATTGGAAAGAATGAAGGAAGCGATTAGCTCTTAGCCTTTAGCTTTTAGCTTGAACCCGGTCGGGCTCAGGTCGAGGCTAAGAAGCTGGGGACGCGGAGGTGGCTGAGAACGGCCGCGGTGCACGCACAAAGAAGCTTTAAGAGCTAGCCGCTGAAGGCTGAGAGCAGATTCTATGGCACAGATCAAGGCAGACGAAATTACCAAACTGATCCGCGAGCAGATTGAGAACTACGAGTCGAAGATCTCCGTGGACGAAACCGGCACCGTCATCACGCTCGGCGACGGGATCGCCCGCGTCTATGGACTCGACAAAGTCATGGCTGGCGAACTTCTTTCCTTCCCGCACGGCGTCGCCGGCATCGCCATGAACCTGGAAGAAGACCAGGTGGGCGTGGTGCTGCTCGGGGAATATACCGAGATTAAAGAAGGCGACGAAGTGAAGCGCACCGGGCGCATCATGAGCGTGCCCGTCGGCGACCGAATGATCGGTCGAGTTGTAGATTCCCTGGGCCGTCCTATCGATGACAAGGGCCCGATCGCCAGCGATCAGTTCATCGCCCTGGAACGGCTTGCGCCGGGTGTGATTGATCGGCAGCCCGTGCGGGAGCCGATGGCTACCGGACTGAAGGCCATCGACAGCATGATCCCCGTGGGTCGCGGTCAGCGCGAATTAATCATCGGCGACCGCCAAACCGGAAAGACTGCAGTCGCTCTCGACACCATCATCAACAGCAAGGGCAATGACTTGATCTGCATTTACAACGCGATCGGGCAGAAGCGGTCCTCCATCGCGCAGGTGGTCAAGATTCTGGAAGACGCCGGAGCGATGGAATACACCATCGTGGTGGCCGCGTCCGCATCGGAACCCGCGCCCATGCAATACATTTCGCCGTATGCGGCAACTGCCCTGGGCGAATATTTCCGCGACAGCAAGCGGCACGCGCTGGTCATCTATGACGATCTTTCGAAGCACGCGGCATCGTACCGCGAAATCTCGCTGCTGTTGCGGCGGCCGCCCGGACGCGAAGCTTATCCTGGGGACGTATTCTATCTCCACTCGCGGCTGCTGGAGCGCTCGGCCAAATTGAGCGACAAGAATGGCGGCGGATCGCTCACCGCGCTGCCGATCATTGAAACGCAGGCTGGCGACGTTTCCGCATACATTCCGACCAATGTAATTTCGATTACAGACGGCCAGATTTATCTGGAAACCGATTTGTTCAACCAGGGCGTCCGTCCTGCAGTCAATGTGGGCCTGTCGGTAAGCCGCGTCGGCGGCAGTGCACAGATCAAAGCCATGCGGCAGGTTGCCGGGACGCTAAAGCTGGAACTGGCGCAATACCGTGAGCTGGCGGCCTTTGCTTCGTTCGGAAGCGACCTCGACAAAGCCACGCAGGCACAACTCAACCGCGGTCAGCGTCTGGTCGAACTGCTCAAGCAGAACCAGTTTTCGCCGCTTCCATTCTCCAAGCAGATTCTGATCATCTTTGCAGGAACCGGAGGATTTCTTGACGACCTTCCGGTAAATCAAGTCCGCGACTTCGAGTCAGAGCTCTACAAGTATGTAGACGCAACCCACGCGGGGTTGCTGCGCACGATCATGGAGAAGAAGATTCTGGATGACAGTCTGAAAGCGCAGTTGACGGACGTAATCAAGCAGGCGAAGCAGCAGTTCGTGAGCGAGCGGGAAGCAGTAGCGAAGTAGTATCGGATAACTTGAACCGAGCAACAGATTCGACTGGGTACTAGGTACTTGCCATGCCCAACATTCTCGACATTCGTCGCCGTATCCGCAGCGTGGTGAACACGCGGCAGATCACCAAAGCCATGAAAGTCGTCTCGGCCGCAAAGCTGCGCCGGGCGCAGGATCGCACCATGGCGGCGCGTCCTTATGCAAAGATGTTGACCAATGTCCTGAAGTCGCTGGTGGCGCGTGCCGAGATCTACGATCCGGAGACGGGCGAGCCGAAACATCCCTTGCTGGCGAAGCGTGCCGAAAATAACATTCTGCTGATCGTTGTCACCGGCGACAAGGGCCTTGCCGGAGCGTTCAGCGCGAACGTCACCAAGGCAGCCAGCCGCTTCCTCGACTCCAAGGCCGGAAAGAATGTTGATATTGAGGCGATTGGCCGCAAGGGGCGCGACTTCTTGCGACGGCGCTTTCCCGTCGCTTCAGTGCAGACGCAAAGCCTGGCCGAGATTGAGGAATCGCTGGAAACCCGTGTCGAGGCCGGGGAGCGAGCTGGAGAGATTCAAATCGTAGGAGAGCACGTGGGTGTTCTCGGCAAGCTGGAGTTTGCGCAGGCGCGAAAATTAGCGGAAAGCGTCATTGAGCGCTACCAACGGGAAGAGATTGACTCGGTTTATCTAGTGTTCAATGAATTCAAATCCGTAATCGCGCAGCGGCTCATTGTGGAACAAATTCTTCCCATCGAGAAGGTGGGCGAGCAGGCCGTTCGCATGACCGAAGAGATGACGGAAGACGAGAAAAAGAAGGCCAAAGAAGCTGCGATCAGTGCCGGCGTGGGAATACGGAGCGAGAGTCCGGCTGATAAAGTCGCGGAGAAGTTTGCCACTGCGGACGTGGATTACATCTACGAGCAGTCGCCGGAGGAATTGTTCCGGTCGTTGCTGCCGAAATATGTTGGCATTCAGATCTTCCGTGCGCTTCTAGAGTCGGTGGCAGCGGAGCACGCGGCGCGCATGACTGCGATGGATTCCGCCACCAACAACGCGACCGACATGATTGACTCCCTGACGCTGGTCATGAACCGCGCGCGGCAGGCCAAGATCACCAAAGAGATCATTGAGATCGTGAGCGGCGCGGCCGCGATGTAGGAGCAAAGCTAGGAGCTAGCATTTAGAAGCTGAATTTTATGCCAGAAAATATCGGACATGTGGTTCAAATCTCAGGGCCTGCGGTCGATGTGCAGTTTCCCGAAGGCAAACTGCCGCCAATCTATGAGGCGGTGAGAGTGGTGAGCGACGGCTTCACCGTTCCCACCCCCATCAACGTGATTCTCGAGGTGCAGCAGCATCTCGGCGAAGGGCGCGTGCGCTGTATCGCGATGTCGGCCACCGACGGCATGGTGCGTGGCATGAAAGCCATCGACCAGAACGGACCAATTTCCGTTCCCGTGGGCCGTGGCACGCTCGGGCGCGTGATGAATGTAATCGGGGAACCCGTGGATCAGTTAGGCCCGATCGAATTCAAAGAGAGAATGCCGATTCACCGTCTTGCTCCGGCATTCGACGAGCAGGCGACGACCGCCGAAATGTTTGAGACCGGCGTGAAGGTCGTCGATCTTATTCAGCCGTTTTTGAAGGGCGGCAAGATCGGCTTGTTCGGCGGCGCCGGTGTGGGCAAGACCGTCGTCATCATGGAGCTGATCAATAACGTAGCCAAGCAGCACGGCGGCTACTCTGTGTTTGCCGGCGTCGGCGAGCGCACTCGCGAAGGCAACGACTTGTGGCTGGAGATGACCGAATCCGGTGTGATCAAGCCAGGCGATCCCGCGCACTCAAAAGCGGCGCTGATCTACGGACAGATGACGGAACCTCCCGGAGCCCGGTTGCGCGTAGCGCTGACGGGCCTGACGGTCGCCGAATACTTCCGCGACGCCGAAGGCGCCGACACCTTGCTCTTCATCGACAACATCTTCCGCTTCACGCAAGCGGGATCGGAAGTTTCAGCCCTGCTCGGCCGCATGCCCAGCGCCGTAGGTTACCAGCCGAACCTGGCAACAGAGATGGGCGAACTGCAGGAGCGCATCACCTCAACGAAGAAAGGTTCGGTCACTTCGGTGCAGGCGATTTACGTGCCCGCCGACGACTTAACCGACCCCGCGCCGGCAACGACGTTTGCTCACCTCGACGCGACTACCGTGCTCTCCCGCGCCTTGACTGAGATTGGAATTTATCCCGCGGTCGATCCGCTGGCTTCGACGTCGCGCATTCTTGATCCCCGGATCGTTGGTCAGGAACATTACGATGTGGCGCAATCGGTAAAGAGAACTCTGCAGACTTATAAAGATCTGCAGGACATTATCGCGATTCTCGGCATCGACGAACTCAGCGAAGATCAAAAGCTCGCTGTGGCGCGGGCGCGAAAAATTCAGCGTTTCTTATCGCAGCCGTTCCACGTGGCTGAGCAATTCACCGGCGCAGCTGGACGTTATGTAAAGATTGCCGACACCGTGAAAGGCTTCAAGGCGATTGTCGAAGGCAAGTACGACGATATTCCTGAGCAGGCTTTTTACATGAAGGGGCCGATTGAAGAAGTGCTGGAAGCCGCGGAGAAAATGAAGACGGCGGCGTAGAACCGCCGCCGGGCCAACGAAACGACCGACTAGTGCCAGATACTTTCCAACTCGAGATCGTCACGCCGGAAAAGAAAGTGGTGGACACGGCGGCGACGGAAGTGCAAATCCCCGGCAAGAACGGCTATCTGGGCGTCCTGCCCGGGCATGCGCCGCTGATCACCGAATTGGCCGTCGGTGAAATTACCTACCGCGCCGGCGCGGAAGAGCATAAACTCGCCGTGGCCTGGGGCTTCGCGGAGGTGTTACCGGATCGAGTCACGATACTCGCCGAAACCGCGGAGCGTCCTTCTGAGATTGATGTGGAACGAGCGCGCAAAGCCAAAGACCGTGCCGAGCAGCGCCTTACCAGCGGCGACCCCAACGTAGACGTCGAACGGACTTTGGGTGCGTTGCACAAGGCCGAGACGCGGTTGGATGTGGCTGGAAAGAAACCGTAACACTCCGATTGCATGCGCCTGTCGCGGAGAATCGAATGCGACTTTCTTCAGTTGTCTTCCTCATGTTTTCGCTGCGGTTCGGCCTCGCGGTGTGCGGCGGTGCTCAACAGAGCAAAGCTGCCGCGCCCCCTGCCCCACGGGTTTTTCCCGAGGTGCATTCCGATGGCAGGGTAACTTTCCGCTTTCGCGCTCCCAACGCCAGGGAAGTGCAACTTGCGCGCGAGGGCACAGAACCCCGGGTGATGCAGAAAGACGATGAGGGCGTCTGGAGCCTGACCACTACCCCGCTCGCGCCTGACTACTACGGATATTCATTTATTGCCGATGGTGTGCGTCTGATCGACCCCTCAAATCCTTTGCTCAAGCCGAATCTTCTGGCGACCGAGAATGCGGTTCATGTCCCAGGGCCATTGTCACTGCCCTGGGAACTGAACGATGTTCCACACGGCGAGATTCATCATCATTTTTACAAGTCCAGCGTGGCTGAGGATGAGCGTGATTACTACGTTTACACGCCGTCTGGCTACGCGGGTTTGGGCAAGCGAAAATATCCCGTACTGTATCTTCTCCATGGTTATAGCGACGACGCCAGTGGATGGACCGCCGTCGGCCGTGCCAACGTGATTCTCGACAATCTGATTGCCCAAGGTAAAGCCAAGCCAATGATTGTGGTGATGCCATTGGGCTATGGCACCATGGATTTTTTGCGGTTGGCGTGGGGCGCCTGGGATCACACTGAGCTGCGTGACGCGAACTTAAAAAAGTTTACCGATGCACTGCTCGGCGAAGTGATGCCGCGGGTCGAAGGCGAATATCGAATCACAAAAGATCGTAATGCGCGCGCCATTGCGGGATTATCGATGGGCGGCTCGGAGTCCCTGCTCACAGGCCTGAACCACCTCGACAAGTTTTCCTGGATCGGAGCTTTTAGCTCGGGCACTATCCCTGACGATTTTGAGAAAGACTTTCCTTCGCTCGATGCCAAAGCAAACCAGCAGCTTCATCTGCTCTGGATCGCCTGCGGCACCGAGGACCATCTGATCACATTCAACCGCAATCTGCGGGAATGGTTGAAGGCCAAGGGTGTGAACCACGCCGATATCGAGACCCCCGGGATGCACACATGGATGGTATGGCGTCGGAATCTCGCGGAATTTGCGCAGTTGATATTTCACTAAGGCAGGTATGGTTTAGGCCGCAAAGCAGCCTACGGGACATTCACCCGATCCCGATTCTCCGACGGTACATACTTCACCGCCGCCGTCCGCTCTAGTTTGTCCCAAGCGAACCTGCGCCCTTCCAGCGCGCGTTTCAAAGTCCTGAACAGCACCACCGAAAATAACTGCCGGTAGGCGAAGCGTTGCAGCCACACCTGGCTCAACAGCCACACGTCTTCCTTGTCGTCCGGACGGCGGCGCTCGAGCGCGAACGCCAGGGCAGAGGCCAGAAAGTCGATTACCAGGAATGCAAAGAAGAACGCGACAAGTTTGTGGAAGCTTGCCGGATCTGTAGAATCCGGATGAAAATGCTTTTGGACAAAATACCAGAGAGCGCCGAAGGCGAACATAATATCGATGAGCGGCGATACCAGCGGCAGCAGGATCTGGAAAATCACGATGTTGGGCAGAGCGACAAAGCCCAACGCCCCTTTGCGCGCGAAAACTCCACTGTGTTTGTAGACGGCTTGCAAAATTCCGAAGGACCAGCGAAACCGCTGGCGCATCAGGCCATTCGCATTGGTTGGCGCCTCGGTGTAAGCCAGCGCCATGTCTTCATATTCCACACGGTAGCCGCGACGCAACAGAGCCATTGTCAGATCAGCATCCTCGGCCACGGTATCGATCTGGTAGCAGCCGGCCTCGCGCACGGCTGACACCCGCCACGCACCAATGGCCCCTGGAACCACACTCACCGCACCCAGAACGTCCAGAGCGCGGCGTTCAAAATTCTGGCTGGTGATATATTCCAGAGCCTGCCAGCGCGTCCACAGATTTACGCGATTCCCTACTTTGGCATTGCCCGCGATTGCGCCGACCGCGGGATTGATGAAATGCGGCACCAGACGGGAAATGGCGTCACCGGCAATGATGGTATCGGCATCGATGCCCACGAAGAGTTCGGCATCCTGAATATGCTCGATGCCAAAATTCAGAGCCTCAGCCTTGCCGGCGTTAGCCCTGGTCAGGATGAGAACTTGTCCGGCTTTTTCCTCCGCGACAAACGCCGCCCGCGCTACCTCCAGAGTACGATCCTTGGAGCCGTCGTCGATCACGATCACGCGAAGATTGGGATAGTCGGAGTTGAGCGCGGCGCGAATCGTGCGCACAATAACTTTCTCTTCGTTGTAGGCGGGAATCAGAACAGCAACTTTCGGCCTATACGAAGCGACTTCCGCGGGCTTGCCGAAAATCTTCTCTTGCAGCCGGTCGTAGACCGCAGCCGCACCAATAAAAAGCAGGCGCCCGGTCATGAGCAGGTCGCCCAGGAAAAATATCCACGTGATCGAAACGATGCCAGCCTCGAAGAGCCAAAAGCCCAATCCATCAAGGCGTGCAGCCCATCGTTCTCCTGCGCTCAAAGGGGCCATCACATCGGCTCGCGTCTTGCCGAACAATTGATATACCGGAACCACCGAGTATCCCCGCGCACGAATCCCGTCGATGATCATGGGCAGCGCGCGAACCGTCTCGGAACGATTGCCGCCGCCATCGTGCAGTAGAACAATGTTGCCGCAACGCAGGTCGTTGGCACCGCAAGGTGGCAAGTGCGCCAGGACGTAGGCAGAAATCTCTTCGGCGGTATGCCGCCGCGGCTTATCACTCCAGTCGTTGGGATCGATTCGGTTGCCGACGGTAATGTAGCCCATGTCTTGCGCGAACTCGAGCGGCTTCACCTGGTCGGCAGTGTCGGGTTCCTCATCAATCGCATAGGGCGGACGCAGTAGCTTCGCTCGAATTCCCATTAAGCTCGCGAACAGCCGCTCCGTAAGATTCAGTTCCACCTTCATGTGGGTTGGCGAAATATTACTAACGTCGGGATGGGTGAAGGTGTGATTACCGATCGTGTGGCCTTCGTTGTAAATACGTTTGGCCAAGCCTGAGAAATCGTCGGTTTGGATGCCGATCAGAAAAAATGTGGCCGGAGCATGCTCGCGCTTGAGCACATCGAGAATCTTGGGCGTCCATTCCGGATCGGGGCCATCGTCGAACGTGAGCACTACCTGGTTAGGACTGTAACCGTAACGCCCCACCCGAAAAGGTTCTGGCATGGACTGAAAATTTTCGTCGGTGATCAGTTTTGTCTTGGCATCGATGGTAAGGTCGCGAGTGCCATGAGTGGGGCGGTCCTCGATCCGAAGAATTTCGCCTTGTCCTTCCATGTCAACATCCTGGCCAGGTGGCACGTCGCGCACTTTATCCGTGGCACCGGCGTCGCCCGGAACGTCCCACACACGCCATAACGACCGATCCTCCCCCCCCAATCGCCACAGCGCGAAGGTCTTAATACCCAGTGTCTGCGCCGCCCTCATGTGATTCAGCGCCGTAACCGCATCCAAAAACCAGACGTCGTGGCGGAGACTGCGCTCATCCAGGTAACTGAAATGCGGATTTAAAGCATCGTCATCGAAGGTGACGTCTTCATCGGAATCCCGCGCGGCCAGCCAGGCTTCCTGCACGCTGACGGAACTGTCATGAGCATCCGGCGGAAGCTTGCCCTTCTTCGGCTTGAGCACCCAGTCATAGCCGTAGTTGGCGATTGCGCAGATTAATTTTTCCCGCGGAATCACTTTTACGGCGAAGTTGAGATTGTCGACAAACCAGTCCTGCGATGCCACCGGTCCCGCCGCGGCGCCGGGATAGTGTTCGTCGTAGTTCATCACGATCACGCCGTCCGCGGGCGCGGAGATAGCGGCGTAATCGAATTCCAGATTGTGTGCGGGCACGCTCACATAAAGCTTCATCCCACGCCCATGTAGGTCCAGCGAGAGTTCATTCAGTAGAGCAACATAACCCTTCTGGCCTGAGCTGGGAAAAGCCTCGAAATCCACCATC
>Ga0307476_10001369_pt1 | contig 14892 bp, 11 predicted proteins | sample atmos_gasesECM2C_2_FD_203314 | JGI IMG/M metagenome (GOLD analysis project Ga0307476, IMG submission 203314) | Hardwood forest soil microbial communities from Morgan-Monroe State Forest, Indiana, United States - atmos_gasesECM2C_05 | ecosystem: Environmental > Terrestrial > Soil > Temperate... | reverse complement strand
ACTTCCTGCACATTGACCCGCTCTGGCGCTGCGCCTCCGGTCAGGATCTTGGTCCAGTTGAAGCACGCAGCGGTCTGCTCAAATACAGTGGCATGCTCTCTCCAGTTCAGAAACGTAGCCGGCGAGGTGTTGTTCTGCTGTTCGCCGTCAGGCAGGCGTCGTTCCCAGATCATCACTAAGCGGTTGGCGTTCGGATACGGCAGAGGACGAATCAGCACGGCATTGACCACGCTGAAGATCGCAGTGTTGGCGCCGATTCCCAGGGCCAATGTGATCACAGCCACGGCCGTGAAGCCTGGTTTGCTGCGCAGCCGCCGCAGCGCATGTCGAACCTCTTGCAGCAGCCCGGTCATCTTAGTTTGGTCCTCCTAACTAGTGTCTCCAAAGCAAGACTCTGACCAATCTACTCCGGAGCTTAACCCCTTGGCTGCAAAGGAAAGAGCGAGTGCCGTTGGGAAGCAAAGGGGATGATTCTGTTCGTCCACGGACAGTCGATGTTCGGAAGCGAACATGGACAGCTTCAAAAATGCAAAGGTGGAGTTCGCGCTCGAGCCTCGCGAAGTGGAAAGGTTGACGCCGACTGTTTTTAGGCAGCCTCTTCGACGAAAGTCATCAAGGAACGCTGGCTTCTGCAACCATGGGTGTAGCCGGAGTTTCAATCAACTCACCCTCCCAGCGCGCGATGACCGCACAGGCTAGGCAATTACCGATGACGTTGACTGCGGTGCGCGCCATGTCCATGAGTGCGTCAATGCCGAGAATAATGAAGATCGGTTCCGTCGGCAGATGAAAAGTGGCCGCTGTGGCAAGAAGTACCACCAGCACCGCGCGTGGAACGCCGGCCACGCCCTTGCTCGTCAGCATCAAGGTGAAGACCATCAACAGTTGCTCGGACCATCCCATGTGCATGCCCGCGGCCTGGGCAACGAAGATCGAAGCCAGCGCAAGATAAAGGGTCGAGCCATCCAGGTTAAAGCTATATCCAGCGGGAATGACGAAAGCGACGATGCGGCGGGGCACGCCAAATGCCTCCATTTCTTCCATGGCGCGGGGCAGCGCCGCTTCCGAAGCACTCGTAGCAAAAGCGATCGTCGCCGGCTCTGCTACAGCTTTGACGAATCGGCGCAGCGGCACACGCGCAATGCGCGAGATAGGTAAAAGGATCAGCAGCAGGAACGCAATCAAGGCGCAGTATCCGGTAAGCAGCAACTTCCCCAACGGCAGCAACACACCAATGCCCATGTGGCCGACGGTATATGCCATGGTCGCTCCAACCCCGACCGGTGCGAAGTACATGACGAGGTTAGTAAAGGAGAACATGGTCTCCGTGAGCGATTCGCAGAACTTCAGCATGGGAGCGCGCTTCGCTTCGGATACTCGCGCCAGGGCGATTCCGAAGAGGACTGCAAATACCGCAACCTGCAGAATCTGATTCTCGGCCACCGACTTCGCAATATTCTCGGGAAAGATGTGCAGAAGAAAATCATCCCAGCGCAAAGGAGTCGAAGCCGGTGCTGGGGTTGCGGCGGCGGTCTGCGAAACTGCGAGCCCTTCTCCCGCACGACTGAGGTTGATGGCAGCGACGCCCAGGAACAGTGCCAGCGTGGTCACGACTTCAAAGTAAATCAGACTCTTCAGGCCAATGCGGCCGACGCCGCGCAGGTTGCCGTGCCCGGAGATGCCGGAGACGAGAGTTCCGAAGATCAGCGGGGCGACGATGACCTTAATGAGTCGCAAAAAGATATCACTCAAAACCCGCAAGTGCTCGGCGAACTGCGGGTGATCGAGCCCAATCTCTCCGCCCAGCAGCATGAAAAAGAAAATCCAGCGCGTCAGCGATTGCCGCCACAGCCCGGTGGATGCGATGGCAAACAGCCCGATCCAGCGTAGTGCGGCAATCCAAGGGTGGGAGTACAGAACGACTGGCAACGCGGCGCCAGCCACAAACAGTAGAAGGCCGCTTGCAGAGATCGCGCGCATTGCCGGCGATGGTTTAAGCAGCGGGGGCGATGGGTTGGCGATTGCGACGCGCATGGCTAGCTTTGTTCAGAGATATTGTGCGGGGAGATCTCGAATTAGTGAAGCTCTATTTGAATCCTGAATGTAGGCGCGGGCGTCCTCGCCCGTGCATCCTGAATCCTGTGCAAGCACGGGCGAGACGCCCGCGCCTACATTGTTCCAGGTTCATGTCCCGCCTCGGTATTAAATTCAATTGCGCCCACGACTTTGCGCAGCCGCCACAGCACCCACGTCAGAGCTGCTATTCCGGCGATCCATAGTGCGAAGCAGAACTTAACCACCCACTTCGGAGCCTCTCCCACTCTGCGCAGCACGAACGGCAGAAAGTTCCAGGTAGTAATGTGAACATAGTCCCACGGGTCCTGGGACATGGCGTAATTTTTGAGTCCCCACGTATCCATCTTTCCTAATGCGAATGCGATAATGTTTTTAAAACGCAGGGCAATGACGAATGTCGGATGACCGAGTGTTTCCATCTGGTAGATCTCGAGCGGCAACCAGAAAGCGAGTGATGCAAGTTGGATCAAAGTGCTAATTGCGATCAACCCCACTCCCATCGTCCAAATGAAATTCCCCAACTGCACGCGATGACGCAGGAGCAAGGGCACGGAGATAAATGCCGCCAGTTCCGCCGCCGTGGAAACGTAGCGGTCCCCCCAGGCGAAATCGCCACTCCACACCGTGTACTTCGCGTAGAAGCAGATGTAAGCCAAGAGCAGCAGGAACGAGGCGATAAGGTAAGCCCTGATCTCCGGGCGAAAGCGTTTCCAAGCCAGCGCAGCAATGATAATCGTCAACACCAACAGAGGATCGAAAAGGAATATCGACTTCTCCGGCGCGAACAGCGCACCCAGAAAGCCCACGCGGAATGGAGTTTCAAAAGGATAATTCGGCGGCAAGGACGGATTCAGAAGCCGACGTTCCACGGCGAAATAGTGCAGGTAGGTGTTGAAGAACGATCCGAAGCGGTAGTACTGATAAAGGCGATCCACAACCACAAAAGCCGCATAGACGGGCAGGGCAGTCTTCGCATACTCGAGCAACCGCGCCCACAACGCACGCCACGGCACGCGTTCGAAACACAACACCAGAAACAAAAAAAAAGCCGCCGCCAGCAGATCCAGGCTTGTGGTCAGCCGCGTGAGCAGGTTCAGTCCAAGCGTCCACGAACCAATGAGCAGAGCCCGCCGGCTGCCACTGCGCAGCCAGTTGTACTGAAACGCGAATCCCGTCAAAGTCAGCAGCAGGATGTAATTGTTCTCCATCATGTTCTGGGTGTAATGCAGATGAGTGGTGCAGAAGAGCAGCGCCAGCACTCCGGCCGCGGCCTGGCGGCTGCTGAAGCTTAGCAATAGCAGGAAGCGAAAGCAGACCAGCGCCGTCAAAAGGCTGAGCAGAATGTTCGTGCTGTAGTTGACCACGATGTTGCGCATGCTCGGGTCATTGCCGTTATAGTCCGCAAAAATTGGCAACCGCTCGATGTAGGTCCCCACCACGTCCGCCGGCAACATGAGCAAAGGCTGACCGATCCCATACCAGTCGAAAAGTTTTCCTCCGCGCCCATGCACGCCGAATTCGGGATACTCCTGGGGAAAGACTGACGGTTCAGAGGTCCAGAACGAATGCGCGGTTTGCAGGCGATGCATGGTGTCGGCGGAGCCCAGTTCGCCCGACTGGACCACGAATGCGGCGAGGGCAGCGATCAGGGCGAGCAGGACCACCGGATCCTGGAGCCAAGCGCGCGAGCCGCGGGACACGGATTAACTCTTACGCGATCGAACGATCGCCTCTCTCGCTTCTTTGTCTGAGGTTTTGCGGCGTTCGGTTTCACGTTTGTCCCACAGCTGCTTACCTTTAGCGAGTGCAATCTCAATTTTTACTTTACCGTTCTTGAAGTACATCCGAGTGGGAATTAGCGTCAGCCCGCGCTGTTGTGTCTTGCCAATCAGTTTGCGAATCTCCTCTTTATGTACCAACAGCTTCCGGGTTCGCAAGGGGGCATGATTAAAGATATTGCCATGCTCGTAGGGACCGATGTGGCAGTTCAGCAGCCAGAGCTCTCCGTCTTTGACCAGGCCGTAAGCGTCCTTGAGATTCGTGCGGCCGGCTCGCACCGATTTGACCTCGGTCCCGGTCAAAGCTACACCCGCCTCAAATTTTTCCAGCAAGAAGTAGTTATGTGAGGCGATCCTGTTAACAGAGGCATCACGCTGCCCTGCCGCGGTGGGATCGCGGCGGGGATTTTTCTCCGGATTCGGCCGAGTGGGTTGTGCGGGCTGGCGAGGCATGGATTTTACTAGCTTATCTCATTACAGGGACAGCTTGCCGTCGTGCGTCATTTGCAACAAGGAGTTCCAGAGACACAGAGGAAAAAAAGACATTAAGAGATTTTCTTCGTGGCTCAGTGACCCAATAGCATTTCCAATGCATGCTCGATAGAATTGGGGGAGATCCCGAAAATCGCATCTTCAGTGCTAGAACCAAAGAGTGTAACTGCCAACCTAGCAGTGACTTCGGTACCCTCCGAGGCGATGCTATAATCGCGCAGCTAACGCTATCTTCGGCATATATTTAGAGTTGCATCCCGCGGCTGGCCGCCAGCGGGAGAAAACTGTTTTAAGAGGAATTTTAATGAAACGCTTGATCCGCTCGGCGGCGATGGTCCTGCTGGTCCTGGCCGTATCCCTAGCCATCGCGGCCGACAAGGCCAAGTCTGTATATAACAAAGGGAAGGACGCCGAGGCTCGGCAAAATTACGAGCAGGCCTACGATTTTTACAAGCAGGCGTATGACCTCAAGCCCGGGGATCTGACTTACCGTTCCGCGTTTGAGCGCCTGCGTTTCCTGGCCGGCGCTTCCCACGTGCATCGCGGACAGTTGCTCAGCGAGGCTGGCCAACTCGACGCCGCTCTCGCCGAATTCCAGAAGGCAATTGAGATCGATCCCTCCAGCGCCATCGCTCAGCAGGAAATCCGCCACACCAAACAGATGATCGATGCGGCCAAGGCCACCGGGCCGAAGTCGGCCGCTCCTCCTCCCAGTGGATTACAAAAGCGCCTGGCGGAAGCTGGGGGCCCGGTGGAACTGGCTTCCATCTCGAACGTACCGATCAACCTGAAAATCACGGAAGACTCGAAGGTCATTTACGAAACCGTGGGCAAGCTGGCCGGAATCAATGCGCTGTTCGATCCTGACTACACTTCCCGCCGCATAAAGATTGAATTGAATAACGTGTCGCTCGAAGAAGCGCTGGAGATAATCGCGCTGGAATCGAAAACTTTCTGGCGGCCAGTGACGCCGAACACGATTTTCATCGCTGCTGACAATCCCGCCAAGCGCAAGGATCTCGAGCAAAGCGTTATCAAGACCTTTTATCTGGCCAACCTTTCCCAGCCCACCGAGTTGCAGGATGTGGTCAACGCCATGCGGCAGATTCTGGAAATCTCCCGCATTCAACCCTTGCCTTCGCAGAGCGCGATCGTGGTACGCGGCACTCCCGACCAGATTGCGCTGGCGTCGAAATTGATCGGCGACCTGGATAAGGCTAAAGCCGAAGTCATCGTCGATGTTGCCGTGCTGCAGATCAACCGTGACAAATCAAAGACTCTAGGCATCAATCCACCCACCAGCGCGACCGTGGCCCTGCAGAACAACATCACCAACTCGACCACCAATACAGGCACGACCACCAGCAGCTTAACCAGCGGTACGACCTCGAGCACCACCGGTACCCCCAACCAATTGAACCTCAACCAAATTAACAATCTGAATGCGACCGATTTCACCATCACGATTCCTCAGGCCACGGCCACCGCGTTATTCAGTGACACCAGCACCAAGCTCATTCAGAAACCGCAGATTCGTGCTGTGGATGGTCAAAAGGCTTCGCTTAAGATCGGCGACCGCGTACCCGTGGCCACTGGGTCGTTCCAGCCCGGCATCGGTGGCGTTGGCATCAACCCGTTGGTGAACACGCAATTTCAATATCTGGATGTCGGCGTGAACATCGATATCACGCCTAAAGTCCACTCCAACGGCGAGGTAACGCTAAAAGTCGTGATGGATATTTCTTCCGTGACCGGAACATCCAACATCGGCGGCATCAGCCAACCCGTAATTGGACAGCGCAAGATCGAGCATGAAGTTCGCCTAAAGGAAGGCGAAGTCAACATGCTCGGCGGCATGCTGGAAGATTCGCAGACCAAATCACTGACCGGTATTCCGGGATTGTCCCAGATTCCAATCTTGAAATATCTCTTTGGTCAAACCAATACCGATCATTCGGAAACTGAGACTGTCTTCGTTCTGATTCCGCACATTGTGCGCGCGCATGAATACAATGATATGAACCAGGAGGCGCTCGATGTAGGCACTGCCAACGCGATCGAGTTGCGCCGGGTGAGCCATCAGGCCGCGCCGGTTCCGGTTCCTGCGGTGCAACCGCAGAGCACACCAGCACCGATTCCTGCTCCGACGAATCAGCCGCCCGGATCAGCGGCCGTCTCTCCCGCGGGCCCCGCGACCTTCAGCTTCGATCCGGCCAGTATCACGCAGCCTACAGGTTCGACTTTTGCCGTGAACGTGGTGCTCAGCGGAGCCCAGAATGCCTACTCTGTGCCGCTGCAGATTAGCTACGACCCCAAGATGCTGCAAGTCGTGAACGTGTCGAATGGAAATTTCCTTTCACATGACGGCCAGGCGGTAGCGCTGGTTCATCGCGATGATGACAGCACCGGAACCTTGCAGATTACGGCGACGCGGCCCCCGGGCGCGGCAGGCATTTCCGGCGAGGGTACGGTCGTGACTTTGACCTTGGTAGCAAAGGCTCCCGGACAGTCGACGCTTACCATCGCTAGAGGAGGCGTGCGCGACCCCGGCATGCAATCAGCGCCTGCAGCCGGTGCGGCGATGAATGTGACGATTCAATAGCGAATGTCTCAATGGAGGATGGGCGTCCTCGCCCGTCTCCATCGACGCTCTCCACGTTTTCAATATGCGGTTAACCATTGCCAGAAAAAACGTCGTTCGGAAGATGCGTGGTTTTACGCTGATCGAACTGATCGTAGCCACCGCTATTCTCTTGATCCTCAGCACCCTGGCAATCCCGCTGGCGCGAGTCAGCATTAAGCGCGATAAGGAACATGAACTGCGGCGCGGCTTGTGGGAGATGCGTGATGCTATCGATCGCTACAAAGATGCAGCCGACGCGGGTAAATTCCAGACCAAGGTGGGCTCGGAAAACTACCCTCCCGATCTGGACACATTGGTAAAAGGCGTGGATGTGGGAGGCAAGAAATTAAAGTTTCTCCGCAAGATTCCGATTGATCCCATGACCAATAGCACCGAGTGGGGCATGCACTCCATGCAGGACGATCCGGACTCCGACTCCTGGGGCGAGCAAAACGTTTTCGACGTGTTTACCAAATCGCAAGACACGGGGCTGGACGGGACCAAGTACAAGGACTGGTAATGCCAAGATTTCGTAAAACGCACAGCCGTGGCTTCACCTTGATCGAGTTGATGATCGTCATCAGCGTCATTCTGATCCTGGTGTCGGTGGCGCTCCCGGCTTACAACCAGTCGATCTGGCGCGCCCGCGAATCTGTGCTCAAGCAGAATCTGTTTGCTCTGCGCTCCGTAATCTCGCAATATACGCTGGACAAGCAGAAAGCCCCGCAGTCTCTGGAAGACCTGGTCACCGCGGGCTACTTCAAGCAGATTCCGACTGATCCCATGACCGGGCGCAACGATACCTGGACGGTGGAAGAAGAAACCGACACGATCATGACAGTCGACCAGCAGGAGCCCGGAATCTTCGACGTGCACAGTGGTTCGACCGCCACCGGTAGTGACGGCACCGCCTACAACACCTGGTAACGCTTTCAGAACCGACAACCGGCTGGCCGATACCTACTGTGTATTGGCGACCAACTCCTCCCGACGCCAAGCCGAGAGTCCTTGCGCTCCCATTGCCAGCAGACCAAGCGTCGCACGTCGAGCAGCGGGCGCAGGGAGTGAAGCTTTCGCACCAATCTCTTCCGGTCCTTTTGTTTGGCCCGTGATGATAGGTTTGTTGGGGATGGTCTCGTAGGCGTAGCCGGTTATCGTTGGATAAGTTTCGCCAGCCATCTGGATGCGCACCCAGCCGAAGTGGATTTCTCCCTTGATGACAAACTTTAAGCCCAGGTAGCCCTGTTTTACCTTTAACCACGGACCGAGAGAGTTAAAACTCGTGTAATCTCCGGCGCCTTCAGCCATGGGTAGAGAGGAGTGGCCCGGTTGAAAAGGGCTGCGTGGTCCCACAGTCTTTCCCTTCAGGAGATGGGCGGCGCAAACGGTGCGGTCGCTTTCCGCGGAGCGGACTCGATTGGATTGCTGAGCTGGCTCGACCGTCAGAGCGAACTTCGAGAATCCTTCTGGCGGACGCTTCGCACGTTCCGCATAAGTATAATTAGAGAATTGGAAATCGTTGATGCCGTCGTGGTTTAAATCCAGTTCCACGAGGCCTTTGTTCTGGACGATCGGAATGTGCGCGGGTGTATAAACGATTTTTGCGCCCGCCGGTTGGGCCAAAGCTAACATGCCAACTCCAGCGGCTCCGGCCACGAGGGCGTACGCGTTGAGGCGGTGAGTAAAGGAGTCGGAAGGGCTGAAAAGTGGGCTTGCGGGATGGGCCATGTTAGGCCTCCTTTGGCGATGTATCGGCGATTGCCTGCGATGCTCGGGCAGGGAGCAACAGTTTGTTCCCGGCGCCCGGAGGTTGTCAATAGGGGTTTTGTAAAAAATTTGTGAATGTTCGTGAGGCCACGCGGTGGAGGGGGACTTGCTTCTGTCTACAGCCGATTGGCTAGTGACTAGTCGATATCTAAATATCGTGCGCCACGTTCTCAGTTCGTCCGCTCTTCATGCTTCGATACGCTGCGTCCAGAATTTCCTGATTGCGCCAGCCTTCTTCGCCGGGAATGGGGAAGTCCGCTTTACCTTCGACGGCCGCGGCGAACGCCTCCACCTGGCGGGCGTAGGCGATCTGGTTGGAGACGGTTTGAGTGTCTGTCACGGCTCCGATTTGAACTATTTCGAGATGAACGGGGCGATCAACCGTCAACGCGTTGTCCCCGCGCAGGACGCCGGTTTCCCCAACCACTTCGAGCGGCGTGCGGTATTCGGCGCGGAATGAAACCATAACCGTGGCTAGAGTTCCGCGTGCAAACTCCAGCAATAACGCCGCGCCTGCTTCCACTTCGCCGGGCTTGCCGGCGATCTCGCGAGCGCTTACCCGCAATACTTCGTCCTGAAGAATGAAGCGGAGCGCGTCCACGCAGTGCACGCCCACATCGGCCACCGGGCCACCGCCGGCTACAGCGGGGTCGTGGATCCAAGTCCGCGCATGCCCGTGAGTGGCTGAAAAGGAAAACTCGGAGCGGGCGAAGACCGGTCTGCCGATCTTTCCGGAGGCGACTTGCTTGCGGAACCACGCCAGGCTGTCTTCAAAGCGAAAGACCTGCGCAATTCCCAGCAGAACTCTGGCAGAGCGCGCGGCCTCGGCCATTTGCCGGCATTGCTCAGCGTTGAGCGCCATCGGCTTCTCGCACAAAACCGGCTTGCCGCACGCGGCCGCGACCAGCACATCCTGCAAATGGCAGGCGTTGGGTGTAGCCACGAACACGGCATCAACCTGAGGAGAGCGGCAGAGTTTTTCGGCGGAATCGAAAGCCAGAGGAATACCGTACTGTCGAGCCGATGCCTGCGCTTTTCCGAGGTCGCGCCGGGACAGCGCCGCAACCCGGCAGTTCTTGGCGAGAGCGAATCCAGGCATCAGCCGTTTTACCGCGTGTAGCCCGAAACCGATGATGCCGAAGTTGATCATTAATCGGCGAAACCTTTCCGGACGAGGCGTCCGGGGCTGAGTGGCTATTTCGAGACCGACATCGAGGAAGGTGAAACCACGGTGGATGCCGACTGCGAAATCGCGCTCAAAGCTCCGGTGCTGGTGTTGATCGAAAATGCGGAAATGGTTTTTGCGCTTTGACTGCCCACGTAAAGAAACAGATTATTAGGATCAAGCACCTCGAACAAAGGAGCAGTGACGCCGGCGAATGGCGAATCTGTAATCTGCGTCAGCACCCCGGTGGTGGGTGTAACCGAGAACACGGAAATGTTGCTCGATCCCAGGTTCGCAACGTAGAGATACGGACCCAAAACTACGACCGACGACGGCGTGGTTCCAGTAGGAAATGAACCTAGCAAAGTCAGAGCCCCACTGTTGGAATTGATGGAGAGCACGGAGACCGTGTTGTCGATCGAGTTTGGGACGTAGACAAAAGTTTCCGACGGATCGACCGTAACCGCGAGTGGGCCATTGCCAACCTGAACGGGTAGGCCGGCTACCGGTTGCAAAACTCCGGAGTTAATGGTGTACGCGAAAACTGAAGCCAAATTCGGATTGGCTACGTAGAGGAATTTTGCTGAAGGACTTATCGCCAGGGCAACCGAATTGGCGAAGTTGGCGAAAGGAGATCCAGCGACCGCGGTAAGAGCTCCACTTCCGGAATTGATGGAATAAACCGAGATGTTGCCGGAGATTCGATTCAGCACAAAAAGATAATTGCCCCCTTTGTCCATGGCGAGGGCAACCGGCGTCAATCCGGTCGGGGTTCGAGGCAGCACTTCCTGCAGCGAGCCGATGGCACTATCGATGGTGAACAGCGAGATATCGTTCTCGCTTTGATTGGCAACGTAAACAAATCGGCCGGCCGGATGGACCACAACCGCCGTTGGAGAGTTCCCCGCAGGAAACGGTGACCCCACGATGGTAGTGAATTGCACGGAATTGCTGCTGTTGCTGCCGGTATTGGCAGTGGTCTTGAGGCGCAAGGCTGCCACCGCATTCGAGTCGGGCAGGCTGACATAGGCGGTGTGCGTAGAGCCAGAACCGCATCCCACCAGAAGTGCCAACCCCATTGCACTTAAAACCAGGGACATTCGCTTGCTCGGCATCATCGAGCCTTTTCGGGAAAATCGCAGTGTCGACGGGGCGAAGTTTTTCATCAATCTAAGAAACATGGCTTTGCAGATTTTCCGTTTCGATGTACTTTCTACAACCATATAGAGACGTTGCTAGCTACGTGCTCTACCATCAAAGTTTGGGACGCCGGCCAATATGGCCGAAGTGGAAAACCAAACCAGTCGAGGCCCGTATGTCGTTTTGCGATGTACCAAACGTATCGGTGCGAAGGAAGTCCGCCTGCACACGAAAGGTGAACCGCGGACTCAGGTCGCGGTCATAACCTCCTCCCGCCACGATGGCCCGTCCCACACTTTCAAAATGATTCCTGATCGAGGTCGAGATATCGACCCGGTCTTGCGCTTTGCCGAACAAACCATGAACGAAGAACTTGGATTTGTCCCGCCGCATGGCATACTGCGGACCAGCCAAAAAATTGTACACGGTCAACTGCGACCCGTATTGACCGCCAACGTCAGCCGTCACACCCCAGGAAGGCTTGATGTTGAACGTGCCCTCGGCATCAAATCCGTTCAGGCTGGAGCGATTCGCGAAACCGAAGGTAGTCGAATCCACATTTCGATAGGCGTATCCGCCAAATACTTCCCAACGCGGAGCCACCTGTCCGTGCGAAAGGGAAGAGGCCATCATGACGAGTGACGAAACAAAGAAGATGAAGACCGCCGCTCTTTTACCGGGGACGCCCACAGGTTCGATGGCCATTAGTATGAAGGTACCAACTTTTCTCCAGAATTGTGCTGACGTCGAGGGTAATGTAGCGCTGCTTTACCTGCTCACTTTTTATCTCGATTTAATTGTCTGTAATCAAACACGATTCTAACCGAAGTTGCGAATTGAGGAAGGCCGGTCCGTGTAATTCTTTGTAAACCCGTACAGTTGGCAAATAATCATGGGCCAAGCGAAGGCGATTTAGGACAAGGGTGCAAAGACAGGCCTAATTCGTTTACCCTGTTTACATCAACCGAGGTCGTGGGGTCCCTCGGAATGGTTGAACCTACTTTTTCATCTAACAAGTATTGAAGGATGGTGCTCCATGAGAACGCGGAGGCGCATCAGTCCAACTTGGCAACGAGTCCTGCCGCTGCTTGGCTGTGTGCTGCTGAGTGCTTGCCATGCGCGCCAAGGCAACCCCGCGCCCACGATTGAGTTCACCAAGATTCCGCCAGCCGCACAAGGCGGCCGCGAAAGAGTGGATACCATCGCAGGTCGGGTTGCAGGCGCGCATGCCGGACAACAGATTGTCGTGTATGCGAGGAGCGGACCCTGGTGGGTTCAGCCGTGGCCTGACAAACCTCTCATTCCAATTCAGTCGGACTCGACCTGGGGCACCTCCACCCACCTGGGATTTGAGTACGCCGCGTTGTTGGTCGAACCGGGTTACCATCCGCCCGCTACCATGGATGTGGCCCCCACACAGGGTGGTGCCATCGTCGCGGTGTCGATTGTAAAAGGCGTTGGCGAAACCCAGTTGGCGCCCACCAAGCCGCTTCAATTTAGCGGATACGATTGGCAAGTCCGCACCATCGCGGGCGATCGCGGAGGGCTGAACAATCTTTACGACGGTGATAATGCTTGGACGGATGCCGCCGGTGCCATGCATCTCCGCATGAAGAAAAGGGAAGGCCGGTGGTCGTGCGCGGAAGTGGAACTCACCCGAAGCCTTGGCTACGGAACTTACAACGTGGTGGTAAGGGACACCTCTCATTTGGAGCCCGCCGCGGTCTTGAGCATGAATACCTTTGACGATTGGGGAGGAGATCAGCACTACCGCGAGTTGGACGTTGAGATGAGCCGGTGGGGCAACGCAGCCAGTAAGAATAATGCGCAATATGGCATTCAACCTTTCTATGTTCCCGGCAATGTCGCTCCCTTTGTCATTCCTTCCGGCACCCTGACTCATTCGATGCATTGGGAATCGGGACGCGTGAGTTTCCACACTGTCCGGGGATCCTCCATCCACGCCGGAGCACCGGTGGTTTCTGAACACGTTTTCACTTCAGGAGTGCCTACACCGGGCCAGGAAAAATTCCAATTCCTGTTCTACGTGGTCGCGAGCGATAAAAGTCCCTTACAAAAGGAAACTGAGGTGGTGGTTGAGAAATTCGAGTATCTCCCCTGAGGGAGGTTGCGGAAAGCACGCGCTATTAAAACGCCTCCTAGTGGGAGTCGCGTTGGTGTGTTTCGTCCTCCCGGCGCATGCAATCGATCCCAACCGAACCATCTCGCAATATATTCGCGACCGCTGGGGCAGCGAACGAGGATTCCCCGGCGGCTCCGTTTCTGCCATCGCTCAAACCACGGACGGCTATCTCTGGATCGGGACAGACAAGGGCCTGATCCGTTTCGACGGATTGAATTTCCATCTCTTCCAGCAGGCGATTCCTAGTTCACTCCCAATCGGTCCGGTTCAGCAATTAATAGCAGACAGCGAAGGCAATCTGTGGATCCTTTTGCAAAGCACCCGGATTTTGCGCTACCGCGACGGAAAATTTGAACCCGGCCGTGAGGAAGCAGAGTTCGGAATCACCTCTGTCCTGCGGCAAAGCGACGATGTGATTCTCCTTTCATCCCTCGCCCTCGGCACCCTCGCATATCGTGCCGGCAAGTACGAAATGGTTAACTCTCCAGCTAAGCGAGAAAATTCCACACCGGATATAGCCGCCGACGATCTTTCCAGTCGTCTCAGTTGGGCGACGGGCGTGGCCACGCACCGCTTCGCCGAACCCAACTCTGCGGTTCTATCGATGGCTGAAACCAACGATGGCAAGGTATGGCTGGGGACGCGCGACAAAGGTCTCTTCTATTTGAGTCAAGGGCAGGTGCGGGCGGCAGCGAAGGGTCTGCCCAACAGTAAGATCAATTGCTTGCTTCCCTTGGAAAACCTCGGTTTGTGGATTGGCACCGACAAAGGCATGATGCGATGGAATGGGGCCGAGCTCACCTCCGGAGGAGTTCTTTCCTCGCTCCGCCACACCCAAATTCTTTCCATGATCCGGGACCGTGATTCAAACATATGGGTGGGCACGTCCGACGGCCTGATTCGGGTTAACCCTGAGGAAGTCTCGCTCGACAGAGACGCGCCTCACACCAACGGAACGGTGACAACGCTTTTCGAAGATCGCGAAGGAAACCTATGGATCGGGCGTCCACAAGGCATTGAACGTCTGCGCGACAGCGCGTTCGTTACTTACTCCGCCGCCGGCCTGCGCTCCGAAAGCAATGGACCAGTTTATGTTGACCCAGAGGGACGCACTTGGTTCGCTCCTGTGGAGGGCGGTCTCCGCTGGTTGAAAGGTAGGCAAAGCGGAAGCATCATCGAAGCTGGCTTACCCCACGACGTGGTCTACTCAATCTCTGGCCGCGAAGGTGAATTGTGGATTGGCAGACAACGCGAAGGGCTGACGCGCCTGCGCTACCAGGGCGGCTCTGTGATCTCGAAGACTTACACTCGCGCGGATGGGCTCGCTCAAAATAGCGTTTACGCCGTTCATCAAAGTCGCGATGGAACCGTGTGGGCGGGAACCCTGAGCGACGGGTTGAGTGAGTTCAAGAACGGCCGCTTCAGAACCTACACCACTGCAAACGGTCTTTCGTCCAACGCCGTGACCTCGATCGCGGAAAGTTCTGACGGCACCATGTGGTTCGCCACACCGAATGGCCTGAACGAACTTTCGAAGGGCCGGTGGCGCATCTTCACAGCGCGCGACGGCTTGCCATCGGCGGATCTGAACTGCCTGCTGACAGATTCCACCGGAGCCCTCTGGATTGGTAGCGCCGCCGGCATCGCCTTCTTGACTTCCAATCACCCCCAGATCGCGCGCTCAGCCCCAGAAGCATTACAAGAGCCG
>Ga0307476_10001368_pt1 | contig 14900 bp, 15 predicted proteins | sample atmos_gasesECM2C_2_FD_203314 | JGI IMG/M metagenome (GOLD analysis project Ga0307476, IMG submission 203314) | Hardwood forest soil microbial communities from Morgan-Monroe State Forest, Indiana, United States - atmos_gasesECM2C_05 | ecosystem: Environmental > Terrestrial > Soil > Temperate... | reverse complement strand
CGGCTGCTTCCAGCCGACCCCGGATGGCGTGCAGTTCAACGGCCGCTTTGGCCTCGGCCTCGGGATCCAGCGGCCGGGCCGGCGGCTGGCCTTCGCGCCATGCCTGGTAGATGACGAGGCCGGCGACGAGGACGAGCAAGAGCAGCGCCCAGATCATCAAGAACCTCCCCGGCGCTGCCCCAGACGGTGGAGCAGATGCAGCTTGTCGGCGATGAGGCCGGCAGTCTCAGGGCGGCCATGACGGGCGGCGTACGCAGCGGCCGCCCGGTCGATCTCGGCCGACACCCACGGGTCGATGACTTCGGGAACAGGTTTGTTCCGGCGCTGACGGAGCAGCAGGAACATCGTCACCACAGCGGCGGTGATGCCGCCGGTAAGGGCGCCGATGCTGATCGTGATGAGGAGGTCAATCACGGTTATCACCCGCCAAAGCGCCGGGCAATCCGGGCGTTGTCGATGCGCGATTGCAAGCTGACCATCCGTGAGACCAGCTCAGCCTTGGTGACGCTGTCACCGGCCTGACTCAGGCCCCAGTCAAGGACGCGCATCTCCTCCTCGAGAGCGGCCTTGGCGACATCGGCAATGGCTTCGCTGTCGATGCGGTCGCACTCGGCGATGCGGCGGGCGTCGAGCTGATGCTGGTGGATGGCCAGCTCGATGCGTTCCTGGGCGACGGTGGCCCGGGCGAGCTGCCGGGAGGAGCGCAAGTCCTCCAGTCGAGCCGGCAGGTCACTCATCGCAGGACTCCTTTTTGAATCGGCGAAGCTGACAGTGCCGGCCTGGGAAGCGGTGGCCTGGTGGGACTGGGAGCGTTCGGCTCCGCCGCCGGGCGGCGGTAGTCACGGTTGAAGTCGGCCCAGACGAAGGCCCCCAAGTCACGGGACTTGCGCCGGTCCATGAGCACCGCCCGGCGCAATGGCTCGTCTTGGCTGTACTGCACTCGCTGCGAGAAGAGGCCACAGTCTGGGTTGGTCGGCGGTGGTGGGCAGATGCGCGGTGGGGTCATGGGCCCAGCATGAGCACCTGCATAGTTATTGAGCAACTTGCAACGATTTCGAGCCTGATGGCACGCCCTCTGGAGCCACCGGAGCTAGATCCCAGACAGCCCAAAGCCGTCCTGGGGTGGACGATGCGTCAGTTCCGCCGGGTGGCAAAGCGAAGCGGTGCTGAGCTGGCGCGAGCCTTCGGGTGCAGCCCAAGTCACATCTCCCGGGTGGAGCATGGGACGGCCCGGCCGAGCCGGGAGCTGGTGCTGTTCTATGAGGAGCAGTTTGAGGCGGACGGCATGCTGCTGTCACTGCTGGAGGTTGTCGACCATGCCGCTGAGCAGGGCCGACGACGGTCTGGCGGCCACCGGCCACCGCCACCGCTGAAGCCTGCGCCTGGTGACGCTTCTACCTTCCTTGACGACACCGTCCCGCACGGCACGCTCATGTCGCCAGGGGAGTACTTCATCAAGCAGTGGCGCATCCGCAACAGCGGGACGGTGCCCTGGGTGGGCCGCCGTCTCGAACGACAAGGCCCGCTGACCGGCCCGGGCCTGATCACCTCAGCGCGCTATGTGGAGATACCCGACACGAAACCCGGAGAGAGAGTGACGATCACGGCCGAGCTACGGGCGCCCAGCTACGACTGCACCAGCATCGCCTACTTCAAGATGGTCAGCATCGAAGAGGACGGCACTGCCGTCCTGTGTTTTCCCGGGGACTACCAGCTAGGGCTGGATGTGCTGGTGCAGGTCAGGGGTGAGGAGCCGGGGGTGTATGAAAGTGGAGGAGGTCTCATCCACGACGACTAGTCGTAGCGCAGCGATCCCTCCTCCTGAATTTTAGCGCCTGGATGACGCTTAGTTAGCTGCTCTTTTAGGCCGTCAACAAGGGCCTGTTCCTCGGAGGGACTCTCGGCTGCTACGAGTGCGGCGTCAACCCCTCCACCTTGGACATCTTCAATGAAATTGTCCGGCGGCCTTCCACCATTCGCGTCACGCATCGCCTGTTTGATCTCATCATCAATGCTTTTCATCTCTTCGAAATTTTTTACACGCATATGTCTAATTCTAGCCCTCTCTCAGACGTAGTCAAGGATTTTTTAGTTATCATGGGCTTCGATCCTTTTCGGCGAGGGCTGCGTTGACCTTGTGCCAGTTCCAGAGCAACAGCCCCGTTGCAATGACCATGCATAGCCAAACGACGCCCAGAGCCACGTAACCCAACCACTCAGTGGGCGCAGTGACGACCACGATCGTCGCAAACACTCCGAGGACCGCTGGGAGCACGGCAAGCACCCGTAGTGGCAAGAGCAAGCTGGTTGCCATCTCGCCCTCGCCGCTTCGCGCGACAATGAGCCCCACGATTCCGGTAACAGCTAAGAGCAAGGCTGCCGCAGCCGCGTTGTCGCCCTGCTCGATGCGAGGGAAGCGACCCGCAATAGCTGCGGTGGCGATAAGCGTCAGCATCGCGGTTAGCGTGGCAGGTCTAATAATGCTTGAGCGCCGAGGGTGAAGGAGAATTTCAACTCCCGCGCGGCTGCGGGCAGGCGCATTTTTAAAGTGGGAATGAGCCCTCCTGAGCGTTGACGCCGAGGGAGCTGCCTTAACTACACCTTTGGCGACTTCGTATCCCGCACAATCAGTGATCATGAGGCCCTCTGGTGCCTCTACTTCAACGTGGTAACTCGCCGCACTGCTTGGCGCACTCACCGCGACAGCAATTTGCCGAGGTTGACCGATTGCTTGCTGAATCATGCGGATGAATCGGTCACTCGTGTCTGAGAGTTGCTCTTCAAATGAAAAGTGCACAACCCGACGCTGATGATGGCCAATGTCGATAACAAAAAGAGCAAGAAACCCATCCTGAAATAGGGCTGCGTTGCTTACGAAGACTGGTTGGCGTCCGAGCCTTTCTCGCAGTGACGAGATCCCATCGGGTTCATTGAACAGTCGGTGATAGGCATCGGCTGCGCCCTCTGGGGATTGACGTACCAAGTCGTACAGATCGTGCTCAATGCCTTTTGGCACTGGAGCTTCAAGTGCACTTGAAGCCAAAGCCATCAGCACGGCGTCCGATACCTGCATAGTCTGCTCTGCCGTCAGCAGTGGAAGAGAGGCGTATGCCTCGTCACGGAGGCTGAAGTTCAGGAGAGCTTCCTTGCGAAAGAAGCCCAGCGGAACAAGCTGCCGTTTGGCCCCTTTTTTGGGGGTCTTGCGAACGTTGTGAAACCAGTGGGGTAGCGTGAAATCGATGCTCACATCTCGACACAACGCGTCCTCATCACTGAACGTAACTCTATCCACCCGACGATGAACCCAATGGGCCCACGGCAGCATTAGAAGTGCAGTCATCTCGCCAATGTCTTTGGCGTCTTTGGGTGACAGCCCTTTGCGCGTGTCGTAGAGTCCCTCGTACATGAAGGCGGGGCACTATAGTGCGACCTGCATCAGTTTGTGCTACATGCAGGTTTTGTAAACGGTGACGAACGTCGCCACCCCCGCACCAGCCGCCTAGCTCCCACCCCATTCCTCCTGATACCCCGCCGTCACTTCTTTGCTGATCCTAGCCAGCCTGCAACTGCCGCGGACCCTCACCGGCCACACGTAGCGCTGGGACCCGAGCAGCGCCTTGGTGTTGCTGTCCTTTGCACGGGTCCAGACAATCGCTCGGGCTTTCAGCCACTGGCCGCCGACACATTCATTGAAGACGTAGTCCGGCCAAGCATGGGTCGGACCGGCAAAGACCTTGGTGGCCGCTTCGCCGTTGCCGGGGGATTCCATGTTCCCGTGCTTTCCTCCGACGTTGATCCAAGCCCCCTGTCTCAGCAGCTGCACCTGGGCCGCAGCCGTCCGCACCACTGAGGGGGCGCAGCCTTCCGGCAGCGCCGGAAACAACAGCGTGCCGGAAGTCCCCTGCGAGTGCCAGTGATGCGGCGTCCCCGGTCGCAGCCCAGCGTGATGCATTTCGATGCGATGCAGCACCGCCGGCCGAGCCAGGCCGGCTTCGACACAAGCTTGCTCGAGGCCGCCGTCGATGGCCCTGGCTGGCGGTGCCGCCGGCGACATCGCCAGTCCGGCCAGCAAGGCCGCGATCACCGCCAGGGCTGCAAGCGACCGCCTCAGCACTTCTTTCCCCGGACTTCCACCGGCCGGACATTGATCCGGCTCCGGGCAATCACCTCGTGCGTGCTGACGCTCCTGATGGTGCGCCTGAGCAGCAGCCGAACATGGGTGACCCCTGGGCCGGGCGTGCAGGCGTAGTAGAGGAAGTCCCCCTCATGCCCACTCGGCGGTGAATAGAGCCCCACCGGCCCGCCCGCATCTTTCGACTGCGAGATGACGTACCAATTCGGCTTGGTCATGCCCACGCATTCCTTGGGCGTGATGCGGCAGCCGACGGTGTCGTACCAGCGACCGTGATGCAGCGGGTCCTGAATCTGCGGCACCGCCGAGCTGATTCGCTGGTAGACCCCCCAGCATTCTTCAGGCATAGCCGGAACTTCCAGGCCAATCGAGATTGACTGCATCCGGCCGCGCCGGCTCCCCGGGTGTTCCATGACAGCTTCCGTGACGACCGGCGCCACTAGCCCCGCCTGCACGCAAGTCTGCTTGAGCGAGGGTGCTGCGGTGGCACCCGCCAAGGGCACCAGAACCAGCGCCACCAAGCCCACGATCACCGCCAGCGCCGCCACCGTCCAGCGCTTCCCGCTTCCGCGCATTGCTCCCGCCCTTCTCGTTCTCCCGCTGCCTTTGAAGTAGTGGCCTGGCCGAGGGGGTCCTGCTGAGCCCGGCCAGGCGCAGCCCGAAAGCCTATACGTATTGTCTCTATACGACAAGTCTCTGGATACATCGTCTGTGCCGTGGGGTGATGCCCTGTGCATTGCCGAAAGCTCATGACAAGAAAGCCGCCAAAAACAAAGACCCGGAGCTGGTGGCGCTGGGCAAGCAGGTCTTTGCTCTCCGCGAGGCAGCCGGGCTGACCCAGGAAGCCCTGGCCCATGCCGCCGATCTGCACTGGACCTACATCGGCCAGATTGAGCGCGGTGAGCGCAATCTGACCTACAAGAACCTGCTCAAGCTGGCCCGCGGCCTCGGCGTCGGCCCCAGACAACTCTTGCCGCCCGACTGAGTCGACCCCGCCGCCGACCACGATCGTCCCCCAGGTTTGCCAGCACCACGTTGCAGGCTTCCATCAGCAGCTCGTTGCGCTCCATGAAGCGACGCAGTTCGTGCCACTCGGCTTCTTCGCTGAGCCGCTGAGAGTCGGCGGTCTCTCGGAGACGACCAAACGCCCGGCGCAGTACGTCCGGCGGGGTGCTTAGCTCGAGGTCGCCGTCCTGAGGCTGCCAGCCGAGGTCGTCGACCAGCAGCCGCAGATCGTCGGAGAACTCGCCAGCCAGTCGGTCGGCAGTGGCGTAGTCCTGTTGCGACACCGCCAGCCAAACATCGCCGATGCCGCTCAGTCGGCTGATGAGGTGTTCACGGAGCGCATCGCCCTGGGCGGCACTGAGCTTGGTGCCGCCCACCTAGCCCCCGAGCACCCTGAGGAGATCGATGAGCCGCCGACCGAGCTCATTGGCCCGGTAGAAGTGCTCGGTAGCCCCGCGCCGCTGCGCGGTATCGACCAATTCGATCGTCCCGTAGTCGACCAGGGTGCGGACGTGGTAGCTGACATTGGAGAGCGGCTCGTTGAGCAACTCACTGAGTTGGTTCGGGGAATACGTCGCTTCGCCGAAGGCCTTCAAGGCACGGACCCGCAACGGGTGGCCGAGGGCTTTCACGGCCCGGGCTAGGGCGTCCGCCGATGGCTGCTGCGGTTCGCTGCCGGCCACCGTCACCAGGACCTCCCTCGCGCCGGCGAGGGGCAGACCACTAGCGGGCTGTCGGCATAGGCGGGGGGCATGGCTAAAGGCATCGACTGACCCGGCCCCGGGGTGACAGGACGAACCAGCATGGGTGAGATTCCTGGCACCGTGGGCGGCCGGGCCGATGGCCAGCCCCCCGGAGGTTGGTGAGCCTGGCGATCGGTTTCAGTCGATTGGTCGGACGGTTCCAGATCGGTACGCCCGGGTCAATCGCGACGCGCTAATCACTAAGCATTTGCACCGGCTGAGGGTGCCTTGCGCTCCCGCTCAAAGCCCAGCTCGGAGACGATGACCGACGTGGCCTCCTCGCCGGAGTCGACGCGCCGAGTCGTTGATTCGGCCTCGATCTCCTGCATCCGGTCCCAAAAGCGCTGTTGTTCGTCGGCAATGTCTTGGCGGCCTTCGCCGTCGACGTTGAACCAGCGCCAGGCCAGCCAGCAGTGCGGGTCGTCACGGATCTTGCCGGCCCAGAACGCCGCCATCATCTCGGCGGTGACGTTCTGGATGATCAAGCCAGCTGAGACCTGGCGCTGGAGCGGGTTCATGGCCCAGACTTCCTCATCCGAGTAGAACGGCATCTCGACGGCGCGGTAGTAGTGCTGATTGACGTTGCGAACTTCCTCGGTTTTGGCGAGTTCGATCGAGCCGGCGTCAGCCAGTTCGCGGATGTGGTGCGAGAGCTTCTCGACCGGGATGCCCAAGACCTCGGAAATCTGAGTCGGCGTATAGGTGCCTTCGTTCAAGAGCGACAGGATGCGGACGCGGGTCTCATGGCTGACGGCGTAGGCGACGACTTCCTCAATCGACTTGCCGCGCTGGCCGGTGCGGCCGGTCTTGGTCTCTCGGCTGGTCTTGGTCTTCGTCTCCGCCACGTCGCTCACTCCCCGCTCTATTTTTTCCTCACACTCAGGACTTGCCGAATGAGCATACGGACGCTGCGCACGAATCGTGCATGTCCATCACTGAGCATCTACCCCGCCACTGGAGCCGCTTTTAGCATTCGCTCCTGAGTCCTCCTGGCGAACCACGCCGAGGTTCGAGACGGGGGAGGGGGTGAATTAGCCGATGACGATCAGCAAGACGCCGCGCGTCTTCGTGGCCCATTTGGTCCACAAGAACGCCTAAGCGGCAAGCTCAAATCGGTAGCCGGTCTCGGTTTGCCAGGAAGGCGATCGGGGCCGGCGCCGACCTCACCGAAAAGCGTTGCTGCCGGGTGAAGACGGCGCTACACTCGCAAACGGGAACGGATCGGAGTACCTGGATGACACCAGGCTAAGATCCGAACAGGGAAAACGACCGCAAAAGGAGCGGCTGCAACTATCCCTTTTTGAACTGAGCACCCCCGATCCTGCCTCGGGTGTGCGCGCAGTAGCGCTGTAGGTCAGGTTCGTCATCCCGAACGTGCATTGCTGGCTCCAGGGCAGGGAGGAGCTGAAGCAATGCGCTGAGGAGGCGGATCTTTGTGAGCACCCAGTTGGCAGTGGCCTTGATCACCCTGGCGGGAGCCGTCATCACGGTCGGCTTTGGGGTCTGGAATGCAAAGCGCGAGAGGGGTGCAACCTCAGATCGGGCCGCAACCGCATCGACGGCACAGCAGTTGCGCGAAGAGGCAGTCGAACTGCTGACCGAAACGGCCCTGCTGCTTGATCGGCTTACGAGGAAGCTTGATCTTGTCATCGAGAGGGACCAGGCAGTTGCAGACGAACTTCCGAAGCTCGACTCCAAGATCGAGAAGCTGGTATTGCTGCGTGGCCGGCTGCACATCACCGCCGGCATCAGCGCCGAGGAGATCGAAGCTTTCAGCGACGCCATGAACCTGGCGTGGGGAGTTGCTGAATCAACGAGCGATCTCGGCGTCACCGGAATCAACCACGGCGACGCCGACCGAGCTGCGGCTATTGCCGCCGTCCAGCATTTCCACGAGGACTTTCAACTCGCGGTTGAGCGCTTCGTAAGAGTGGCCCAATCGGCAACGCGGCGGTAGCTGCGCCGGAACTGGGACGAGTACCAGGCCAGCCGACTGAGAGACAGTGACGTTTCGCCACAAAAACCGCCAAATTGGCAGAAGTTGTAACGTTTTGTCAGAAGTTTCGACAATTTGTCGTCCGACGGCCTTGCGAATTTCTCTTCGTAAGAAAATTCCAGAAGGAAATTCTGGAATTTCTTTACAGCGTTGGCTCCAAGGCCCCATGACTTGAAGCTAATTCGAGAGGCGGACTGTGACGCAGCGGGACTTTTACCGTTAGCTGGGTCTCATCGGTGCTCCAACACCGAGGTCGCGTCTACCGGATTCGGGGGAACACCCCGAGCGGCGGCGACTGCCCGCCTCTGATGCCTTTATAGACCCGGCCCCGGACGAATCCCCCCGGCAGCCGTTCCGCAAAATGCAATCCGCGTGGCCCGATTGCCCTTGGCAATGCCGACTACAGGAGGCGCTACGGTCGAAGCATGCCTGGCGATCCGTTCAAGAATCTGTTCCCCGTCGATGACGCCGAAGCTCGCTTTGTCCTCGTCCTCTGCCTCGCCAGAAACGATCTCGTTGTCACCGCCGAACAGATCGTGGCCGCCAATGAAGATGACAACGGCACGAATCTCCACTGGGCGCGGATATTGGCTGCTCATTTATTTGAGGCCACCAGCTTTCTGAGGCAGAACAGTTCCAAGGCAGCCTCCAAGAAGCTGCGGGCCTCGCTGCCGCCTGAGCGAAAGGCCGAGCACAAGAAGCTGCTTGATGCCGAGTTCCTCAAAAGCAAGTTGGCGTACGACCGGCATCTGACCTTCCACTATCCGAGCGTTGACAGCGAGGACGCCCGGAACGGCGGGCCACAACTGGCCCTTGCCATGAGCGAACTCGAGGACGACAGCCTCGATATCCGCGTCAAGTACAACGAGAAGGGCGAGCCGACGAGGTATTGGTATCGCTTCGCAGACTTGATCGCAGCCGAGTTTTCAATGGCTGAATTCGGTCGATCCAAGGAGGAGCAGGAAAGCGGGATCAGACGGATTCAGGATGCCGCCTTCTCGTTCGTACGGTTTGCCGACGCTGTCTTTTACGAGTGGGGGCAACGGCACGGAATCTCTCTTGGCGCACCCGAGCCATTTCCCCCAGACAAGTGAAGCGCTTAGCCGAAGCGCTTCTTGTGCAGTTCTCGGATGCGGTTGTGGACAGGGTTGTGTTTCGAATTTCGTCCTAGGGCTTCCGCTCGGCGGCGCGTGCTATTCGTCGGGCAGCGGGTATTGATCGCAGGTCATATGGCGGTCGTTCGCGAGCTTGGTGGCGCCGAAGACCGCATCCCACTCTTCGGCCGTGAGGTTGCGCCGGGCAAGCCCGCAGGCGTCGCCGCGAACCGCATCCTCGATCTGCTCGCTGTCGCTGAGGCTCCAGAGGAGTGGGCTCCAGGCGACGATCGGCTGCCCAAGCCCCGCCGTCAGGAGCGGGGCTCCGGAGAGGTGGGTGAAGGCGATCGCCCGCACATCGCTTTCGTCGAAAAACCCACCGAAATTGCCCACCAGGCATTCGTCCCCGATCCTGCTCCTGCTGTCGACCCCGTAGAAGCAAGTGCGACCGATGCTGTCGCCCGCCGCGAGGACCTCGCCGCTGAGGCTGAAGGCAAGCGAGTAGATCGCCCCGGACTGGAACAAGTTCCCCGCCGTCGCCTTGACCGTGGTCTCGGCGCCAGGGTGCCAGTTCACTTTCCACAGCACCACCTGCTGGTCTCCTCCTCCGGAGGCGAGCAGGCTGCCGTCCGGCGAGAACGCGATCGCATAGACGGGCTGGTCTTCGTTCCCGCGCGCATTCGGGATGTGGATCCCGCGCGGGTCGCGCGGGTCGCTGATGTCCCAGGCTCGCGTTTTGCCGTCCTTCATCCCGATCGCAATCAGCGGATCAGCAGGACTGAAAGTGACTTCGTTGATCTGGGCTTCGGGTTCGCGATTGGGAGTCTGCTTCGGAATCCGGGTCGAGAGATGGTCGACGGTCCTGGTCCGCGCCACGTTGGTGAGGTCCCAGAGGTTGATCAATCCCTCATGGCTCTTTTCCCCGGCCGAAGCGAGCAACAAGCGACCGTCCTGCTCGGCCAGCGCCAGGCTCGAGACCTTCGTTTGGGAGTGAGGCTTCGCCGGAATCGCCAGACGGCACGGCTGCCGGGGCATGCTGGCGCAGCCCGAACCCGTATCCCAGACCACGAAGGACGAACCCCTCGCGGTCACCAGCAGGTGATCGTGGAAGGCGACGGCTTCGCTGTAGCCCGGGATCCGGGCCAGCGGCGTCGGAGCGGTTGCACTCGCGGCGAGATCGGGCAGCTTCCAGACCGAGGTCCCGGCTTTGCCGGCTGCCGCCGCGATCAGGTCGCCGGCCCCAGCAGCGAGGCCGAGGATTTCCGGAAATCCTTCCCGTGGCCCCAGCCCACCCACCGTGATGGCGAGCGGATGCCCTGGTTGCAGCGAGTACAGCTTGGCCAGGCCGTCCGAGGAGGCCGCCGCGATCGTCTCGCCGTCGGGGCTCACCGCCAGGCCGTTGACGAATCCCGACGACATCCGAGGCGGGCCGAAGGGCCGGCCGCTGGCGACGTCCCAGGTCGTGACATTCAGGTCTTCGCCGGCGCTGGCCAGCACCGACCCGCCGCGGGCGAAGGTGACTGCGGAGACGTCGCCCGGCTGCCGCAGGTGAATGAGCCGTTCCCGGACTCCGTCCCGGAGGTCGACCACTCCGCTGGCTCCGAAGGCAAACGAGCCGTTGGCCGAGGCGGCAACGGAAAACACGGGCCTGGGATCGACGATTTCCGGTTCCAGAGCGGCGAAGCCCGAGTTGGAAAGACGCCACGCCTGTCCCACGTAGCTGGCGGCGAGCAGGATGCGGCCGCTGTGACCAAAGGCGAGGCCGGTGACTTCGCCTTCCGTCTGTCTCTCCCCCCGCATCACGGGGTGGCTGGGGTCCGACAGATCCCAGAGTGAGATCTTCCCGCTCGAGCCCCCAACCGCGAGCCGGGTCGGATGCTGCGGATCGAACGCCAGGCCCTTGACTTCGCCTGCACCGACCGGGGGCAATGGATGAAGCGGGTGCACCGCTCCCGATTCATCGACTCGCCAAAGGCGAACCGCACCGGAATCCAGTCCCGCCACGAGCAGCCGCCAGCCCTTGGCACCGATGCGGTCGCTGACCACGACCCTTTCGATCTGCGAGGGATTCACCAGCGGACGGGAGATTTCTTCCCCCTCGCCGTTCCAAAGCCTGACGGTGCTGTCGTAGCCGCCGGTCGCCAGCAGGTCCGCGCCGGGCCAATAGGCAATCGTCCTCAGGCCGTCGGTATGTCCGGCCAGGACGACCGGCTTCGCCGGGTTCAGCTGCAGCTCTTCGAGCACCTTGTCGCGGGCCTCGTCCGTCGGCGAGAGGCGGTAGGCCTCGACACCGGCGAGCGCCGCGGTCGCCGGGCCGAACGCAGCCGGAAACTCGGCGAGTTCGGTCATGTGCTGCACGGCCCGCAGCGACTGGGAGGCGGCGTCCCGTTCCTCCGCCAGGTTCTTCGAGTCGAGCCAGAAATAGGTCGTCAGTCCCAGCATCACGAGCACCGCTGCACTCCCCAAGACCAATGCCAAGCGCTTGCGCTTGCGCTCCCGTTCCTCCCGCGCCTCGGCTTCGGCCGCCGCCTGCTGCGCCCGCTCCTTCTCCACCCGTTCCCGCTTCAGGCGCGCGTCGCGCTCGGTCTCCTCGACCCGCGTTCGCCACTCGACGATCGGCCGCGCCAGGGCGTCGTGGAAGATCTCGAAGCGGGGCTCCCCCTGGCCGTTCTCGGAGACGACCGGGCGCAGGATGTGGAGGGCCGGCGAGGAGAGGTGCTGGAGGACCGGCTCGATCTCCGCCCGCGGCCGGCCGGAGAGGTCGGCGAGGTCCTGGGCGGTGAGGGCAATCTTGGTGCCGCCGCTGGTGACGAGGAAGTGGAAGATCGAGGCCGCGACCAGGCGCTGGTCGGGACTGAGGCTGGCGCCGTCGGTTTCGTCGTCCATCGCCCGGTCGAGGTGGCTGGTGATCACCGCCTGCGAGCCGCCGAGCTGCTCGAGCGTCGCCAGCCGCAGCCGGTCGGAGCCGGCGCCGGTCTCCTCCTCCCAGAGCCGCCGCATCACCAGCTGCAGGTAGGTGGTCTCGATCTCGTCGCGGTCCTTGTCGCCGCCACGCTGCCCGTCCTCGTCGGGGGCCTCGATGCGGCCGCGGCCGACCTCGTCGAGGACCGCCTCGACCAGCGCCGGCTCGAGCTCGTAGTGGTGGCCGTTGGCGCTCAGCTCGTTGACCCGCTCGATCGGCTTCTCGATCGATTCGCGGGCACCGTCGCGGCCGAGGAAGTCGAGGTGGAGGAAGTTGGCGTAGACGTTGGTCAGCTTGCCGCGGAAGAGGTCGCCGAGCCGCGCGTAGGAGTCCTCGCGGATCGAGATCAGGAAGTTCGCGCGCAGGTCCGGGCGGTTGACGCAGCGGGCGATCTGCGCGGCGATCTGCTCTTCCTCCGGCCCCGCCTCGGGGTAGAGGAAGTACTCCTCGAACTGGTCGAGGACGACGAGCAGGGTGGCCTCCAACGCGGCGCTCGCCAGCTCCAGCGCCCGCTCGAGGTCGTCTTCGGGCAGGTCGAGCTCGGCGCCGTCATCGAGGTAGGGCCGCACCGCCTCCGCCAGCGCCCGGACCAGGCCGGCGACCGGCGCCTCGCTCCAAGAGCTGAAGACGACCGGGACCAGGCGTGGGCGGCCGCGCACCTCGACGTCATGCTCGGCGAAGCCGTGCAGGCGAGCGACGACGCCGGCCCGCAGCAGCGAGCTCTTGCCGACGCCACTCTCGGCGTAGAGCAGGGTCAGCCGCGCCGCGCGCAGGTTGCCGATGATCAGCGAGCACTCGGTGTCGCGGCCGAAGAAGCGGTCGGCGAAGTCCTCGGTGAAGTGACCGAGGCCGACGTAGGGCTCCATCAGGCCTGGTTCTGCCGGGGCCCGGCGACCCGGGCCAGGTTGGCGCCCAGCTCACGCACGTACTCGTCGAGCGAGATCGCCGAGAGGTCGACGCCGATCCGCTGCCAGAAGCGGTCGTCGAGCCGGTTCGGCTGCCGCTGGATCGCCCACGAGGTGTTCGGCTGCTGCTGGCCGCCGAAGATCCGGATCAGGAAGACCCGCAGGTTCCAGTCGCGGACGGCGTGGCCGAGGAAGAGGAAGTGGCCGTAGTCGCGGAGCTTGCCGAGCAGCTGCTGGGGGACGATCGACTCGATGTCGCCGACGCTCATGTAGTCGATGTAGTCGTCCTCGGTGATGACGTAGTTGTCGCGCCACGAGTACGGGCCGCGGGCGCGATCGACGGCGCCGTGGATCTTCATGATCACCGTCCGTTCGACCCGGCCGAAGGCGTCGATCGGGAACTCGGCATAACCGTTGGCGTCGGCGACCACCCCCGGCTCGCCGTCGTTGGGAACGTGGACGAAGCGGCCCTTGTCGCGGCCGCGGGCGATGTAGACGGCGACGTCGTAGGGCTCTTCGGCGTCGTCGAAGGCCCGCTCGAGCGCGTCGTCGTAGTTGGTGGTGACGATCAGCTGGTAGCGGTCGGCCTGGCCCAACTTCGCCATCGCCGCCGGCAAGCCGGCGAGGAAGCGATGGACCGACCCCGGCGGCGGGCCCGAGGGCAGCGCCCGCCGCAACGCCATGTAGAGGTCGCCCGGGCCCTTGGCGACGGAGATGCTCTGGGAGACGCTGGCAAGGTCGGGCTGGGCGGCAGCGCTGTCGAGCTTCAGCGCCAGGTAGGCGGCGAGCTCGTCGGCGTCCGGCAGGTAGGTCGAGTCGCCTTCGCGCCAGGGCTCGGTCCGGTCGCAGGAGTTGGCACCGGGTCCGAGGAACGGGACGACGACCGAGCCCTCCTCGAGCAGCAGGCGGACGACCTCCTCGTAGTGGCCACCTTGCGGGGGCGGCGCGACCGCCGGCTCGGGATCAGCGGAGGAGTTCGGCGATGCGGTTGGCGGAGCGGCGGGGGCGGTCGGTTCCTCTGCGGGTGGCGGCGGTGCAGGCGCGGGCTCTGCCGCCCGCAGCTCCTTCAGCCGCTCGATCAGCGCCTGCAAGTCGGCGTCCCAGTGAGCGGGCCGGAGCTCGGCCTGCTGGCGTTTCAGCAGCGGGTGGACGCCGCCGAGGTAGCGCAGGTCGTCCTCCCTGGGCAGGACCGCGTCGTCGACCAGGGTCGGGATCACCTCGTGCACGCCGGAGTCCCGCCGCAGCGCCGCTTCGATCTCGGAGCGGACGAAGTCCTCGTCTTCGCTGGCCGCCCGCCGGCTCATCGTCGCCGCCCACTCGGGGCCGATCAGGGCGAGCAGGACGGCGCTGCCGCCGCTGCGCGAGCGCAACTCCCCCAACCACTTCACTCCCGGCTCGAGGCTGACCTGGTCGAGGAAGACCACCTCCGCCCCGAACTCCTTCGCCAACCGGTCGTAGAGCAGCCGAGCCCACCCCGAGGACTCCGCTTTCCGGTAGTTGATGAAGACGGTCGTATCCACTCGGGCCCTGCCGCTTGCCTCCTGGGCGAATTGCTTAGGAAGTCTGAACCAAACGGGGAAACCGGCTGTAGGCGGGGCTGCCGGCGAGCAGGAAACCCAGGCGCGCGCCCGAACGTCCCGTACATGGACCGCTCCGCCATGCGCACTCGGCGCAATCAGCGCTGGGTCGAGAGGGCCGAGCGGGTCCGGGACGCCTTCGGGCTGGTCCTGCTCCTCGTCCTCGTCACCTACGTCCTCACCTCGCTGCTCGCCGACCACGGCTGGACCGCGGTCCTGATCTGCGTCTCGACCACCGCCACCTCAGTCGTGGCGCTGACCAGCTCTCACGTCAAGCACCGTTTCGTCAGGCTGGCGATCTTGCTCTCCCTCTTCTCGCTGGCGCTGACCGTGGTCGAGGCCGCCGGCGGCGGCCAGACCTGGCTCAACCTGGCGGCGCTGATCCAGGTCGTGCTGCTGACGATCGCGATGGCCGCGGTCCTGCGCCGGGTCGTCTCCGCTCCCGAAATCGGCACGCGCACGATCCTCGGCGCACTCAGCGTCTAC
>Ga0307476_10001367_pt1 | contig 14901 bp, 13 predicted proteins | sample atmos_gasesECM2C_2_FD_203314 | JGI IMG/M metagenome (GOLD analysis project Ga0307476, IMG submission 203314) | Hardwood forest soil microbial communities from Morgan-Monroe State Forest, Indiana, United States - atmos_gasesECM2C_05 | ecosystem: Environmental > Terrestrial > Soil > Temperate... | reverse complement strand
GCATCCGTCAGCGTGGCCCTCCCGCCTGCTGCGGCTGCCACCGCGGTTCTCACCATCAATGGAACCAGCTTCTCCCCGGGAACATACCAGGTCAGCGTCCTCGGTGCATCTGGTACGCTTTCCGACTCTTTGGCAATTCCGTTCTCCGTCGGCGACTACATCATTGCTGGAACGCAGACTGTCACCACCGTCCCCGGTGCTCCCGCCACGGCAAATCTCACCTTCACGTCCGAGTACTCCTATGACGGCAAAGTCAATCTCACTTGTGACGCCACAGCCCTCCCCGGCGCGGCGTGCACGCTCAGCCCGGTCAGCCCGATCACAATCGGGAGCGGATCGGTGGTCCCCGTAACCGCTACCATTACGGTCCCCAACAACGCGGCCGTCGGCACTTACAGCATCAAGCTCACTACTCAGGATTCGACCGGCGAACCGAGCCACTCCTGGACAATCGCTCTCACCGTGCAGGATTTCGCTTTCAGCGCCGTCACCCCACCCACCCAAACCGTTGGCGCCGGTCAAACGGCCACCTTCAACCTTAGCGTGAAGCCGGTCGGCGCCGCGTTCGCTAGCCCCGTGACTCTTTCTTGCGCCGGTGCTCCCGCAAACTCCACATGCAGCTTCACGCCTGACCCCGTAACCCTCAACGCCGCCGCCGCAGTGGCGCTGACCATCGCCACCAGCACCACAGCCGCGCCCGGAAATTCCACCATCACAGTCACGGGAGTGTCAGGTTCGCTCTCGCATTCCACCACTCTCTCACTCACCATAGCGAGCAGCTTTCAGCTTGGCATTGCGCAACCTTTTCCCGCCGCTGACCCAGGATCCCAGCAGACGGCCAAAATCTCCCTGACGCCCAACTACACCGGCTCCGCTAACGTCACCTGCGACGCAACCGCGCTCTCCGGCACGCAATGTACGCTCACGCCCGCAAACCCAATTGCATTCAACGGCTCGCCGGTCACAGTCACCGCCCTCATCAATATTCCCTCCAACGCAGCGGTAGGCACGTACAGCATCAATGTCAATGTCCAGGACACCAGCGGTTCTCCCAGCCATTCTCTGGCTCTTCCGTATACCGTCATTCAGGATTTCACCCTTAGCGCGCTCACCCCAGCAACCCAAACCATCAACTCAGGACAATCCGCCAATTACAATTTCAGCGTGTTGCCGGTGGGCGCTTCATTCACTAATGCCGTCTCTCTGTCATGTTCGGGCGGCCCAGCCGTCTCACTGTGCAGCTTCACCCCGAGTCCAATCACACCCGGCAATAGCTCGGCCGCAGTCGTGATGACCATAACCACCACTGCAAGTTCCGCCAGTAATGTCAGGCCTTCGATTTATTACTCTCTCTGGCTCGCACTGCCCGCACTCGCCTTTCTTGGAAGTCGCACCCGCGGAAAGAAAAGAGGGAAGCTCGCAGTGCCCGCCTCATTGCTCGGACTATTCCTGCTAGGACTCCTGCTTTCCTCCTGTGGCGGAGGCGGCACCAACGGCGGCGGAGGTGGTGGAGGGAGCGGCGGTGGTGGCACCCAACAACAGGGTACTCAGTCCGGAACCTATACAATCACCGTGAGCGGCACTTCCGGAGCGCTGACTCATAACGCTTCTACCGTAACCTTGGTTGTAAATTAGAAGTTGTGAATTAGTATTAGAACGCTTGCCCACGCACCGAAGAAATTTAGCGCTACGCCACAGGCAGGACATCGTGGCTGGCCATGACTGACTCGCGTTACAACATCGTCATCGTCGGCGGAGGAATCGTCGGCTTGGCCGTGGCGCTTGAGATCACGCGGCGATTTCCCCGGATTCGCTTGCTCCTTCTCGAAAAAGAAGACCACGTGGGCCGCCATCAAAGCGGCCACAACAGCGGCGTCATTCATTCCGGCATCTATTACAAACCCGGTTCCCTGAAAGCAAAACTTTGCGTGGCGGGCGCAGCCGCCATGGTGGAGTTTTGCCGCGAACACGGCATCCCTCACCAGATTTGCGGCAAGATCATCGTCGCCACCGAGGAAGAAGAATTTCCCCGGCTCGAAGAATTGTGGCGGCGCGGTATCGCCAACGGATTGACCGGCCTGAAATCCATCGGCCCGGAAGAGTTGCGCGAGATCGAACCCAACGCCACCGGACTGCGGGCCATCGTAGTTCCCTCCACCGGAATCACGAACTATGCCGCAGTTTGCGATAAATATGCTGAACTCATCTCCGCCCGGGGCGGAACTATTCTTACCTCGCACACCGTGCGCGGCCTCAAACGCACCGCGAATGAAATTGTGGTCGAAACTAACCGCGGCGCGTTTTCCTCCACGTCGCTAATCAACTGCGCCGGACTCTTCAGCGATCGCATCAGCCGCATGGCTGGCGACGATCCCCAGGTAATGATCGTCCCCTTTCGCGGCGAGTATTACGACCTCGTCCCCGAGCGCGCCTCGCTAGTGCGTGGTCTTATCTATCCCGTGCCCGATCCGCGATTTCCTTTTCTCGGAGTTCATTTCACTCGTCGAGTCAACGGCACCGTCGATGCCGGCCCCAACGCCGTCCTCGCCTTTCGTCGCGAGGGCTATCGCCGCACCGACTTTAATTTGCGGGATCTAGCCTCATCGCTCTCTTTTCCCGGATTCTGGCGCATGAGCGCTAAGAATTGGCGCAGCGGCCTCGACGAATTTCATCGATCGTTTTCGAAGGCCGCATTCGTCCGCGCCTTGCAGCGCCTGGTCCCGGATGTACAGTCCACGGATCTGATCTCCGGCGGCGCTGGCGTGCGCGCTCAAGCAGTCACGCGCGAAGGTGCACTGGTCGATGATTTCAAGTTTGTTCCGTCAGACAGAATGTTGCATGTCCTGAATGTCCCATCCCCGGCAGCCACAGCCTCGCTTATGATCGGACGTTCGATTGTGGAGACTGCCGCTAATACACTCGGGCTGAAATAGGCGTGCCGAAATTTCAGAACCCAGAATTTCAGAACAAAAATTCCGGATCCGCTAGATTCCTGACGCTATTGTCGGCGGCACCGGCGGACGCATCATGCTCGCCGCCTTCCGTGGAGTATTTAGGAGTCTTGGGCCGGAACCTCTGACCTCGCCGCGCAGTTGAATAGGAGAATTCGCCATCCAGTCTTTGTGGAAACGGAAAACATAAAGCGCCACTTCCACACGGCTGGAAACCCCAAGCTTGTCAAAAATCCGAAACAGATAATTCTTCACCGTATGTTCCGTGAGTTTCAGACGGCTGGCAATCTCCCGGTTCGATAAACCTTCCGCCACGCAGCGCACCACATCCTGCTCGCGCTTAGAAAGGATTGCTCCGCCGCCCGCTTCAACCAGACGCATCGGCTCGGAATCCTTCAAGGCGCCAATAACGTAGCCCAACTCCGCACTGTTCGCCCATACCTGGCCACGATGCACGCTGTGAATGCATTTCGCCAGGATTTTCGATGATTCGGTGCGCGAGAAAATACCCTGCGCGCCACACCGGAACGCCTGTACCACGGCGGAAGGATGGGAAATATCCATCAAGAGAATGATTCGTGTCCCCGGACTCGCGAGAGAAATCTGACGGGCTAAATCAAAGCCCTGGGTCGCGGAATCCTCCAAAGCCGAACTCAGGAGAACCACGTGGGGCCTTTGCTTGGTCACGGCAGCTAGGATCGACGCTTGCCTTGGCTCTATACCTGTGACCTCGAGCTGGCAGTCCTGCGCCAGCGCCTCCGCTAGCAATTGGCTGCTCATCCAAGTGCTTTCCGCGGCCAGCACTCTTATTCTGTCCAGGTTTTCCGGCAACGGTACCGCGGGGTGGGCCATACTCTGTTCTCCTCGATCAACAGGTAGCTGTAGCATCAGGTCGGAGCCAAACACGCGCACTCCAAGCGCAAGTAGTTAGGGACAACACAGGGGGGACCATCAACTCTAAGACAGGATACACCGAAGGAACACCCATACCAGCCAAGTCTTACCCAGAAACTTTAGACTGAAGCCTGAAGCCGGTAAATGGCACGCCGGTGCCATTTACAAGCCAACCGTGAAAAGCATCATCCCGCAAAAGCCAGTTCCTTGGCCCGTTGCGCCGCCTTGACCACCGCCTTAATCAGCGTCACTCGCAGCTTGCCTTCCTCCAGCTCCATGATGCCATCGACCGTGCAGCCCGCCGGAGTCGTCACCGCATCCTTCAGCAGCGCTGGATGGTCCCCAGTTTCAAGCACCACCCGAGCCGCTCCCATGGTAGTTTGCGCGGCCAGCAAGGTTGCAATATCGCGCGGCAGTCCCACTTTCACGCCCGCCTCCGCTAGCGATTCAATAATGATGTAAATGTACGCCGGCCCGCTCGCCGAAAGTCCGGTCACCGCATCCATATGCTTCTCATCCACCACCACCGTTCGCCCAACCACGTCAAACATGGCAGTCGCCATCTCTACATGCCGAGACTCGGCAAACTTTCCTTTTGCCAGAGCCGTCATGCCGCAACTCAACAAGCACGGCGTGTTCGGCATAGCGCGGATCACCGGCACCGGCGCATCCAGAGTCTTCTCAATCAAACTGTTGGGAACCGAGGCCGCTACCGAGATGATCAACTGCCGGGGTGAGATATGTCCGCGAAGTTCGGCTACAACTTCTTCCACAACCTGCGGTTTCACGCCGATCAAAATAACATCGGCGTCTTTGGCCGCCTCTAAATTGTCGGTGCCCACCGGTATGCCCAGTTTCGCGCTCAACGCGCGAGCGCGTTCTTCATGCGCAACTGTAGCCCTCGTGAGCTCCTTCGCCAGCAGGCCGTTTTTCAACAGGGCCTGCAGCAGGATGCCACCCATCTTCCCCGCTCCGAGAACCGCGACTTTCTTGCCCGAAAGATGATTCCCCATGCTTGATCGTCTCCCTTTTCCCCGACCGGGATCGCGCCCGGCATCCAGGCCACTTGTGATGTGGATTTTAGCGGTTTCGCGCGCGAGTCACGCCAGATTCCGGCGCTACGCCTTGCGCACCTTCTGTCGGCCGCCCCGTTCCCACTGCCACGCTGTCTCCACAATCTTTCTCAGAGAGCGCTTCGGTTTCCACTGCAATAGCTCCTGTGCGCGCGCTGGGTCGGCAATCAGCGCCGGAGGATCTCCTGGCCGCCTCGCCCCCATGCGTCGCGGAACTTTCGACCCCGTCACCTCTTCCACGGCCGTAATCACTTCCTTCACGGAACATCCCACTCCAGTGCCCAGGTTCAGAGCCGCAGAATTATTCCCCGCCTCGAGGTGCTTTAGCGCCAGCACATGAGCCTCAGCCAAGTCGTTCACGTGAACGTAGTCGCGCACACAGGTTCCATCGGGCGTCGGGTAGTCGTCTCCAAATAACTCCAACTCTCCCCGCTCTCCGGTCACCGCCTTTAGCGCATTGGGGATCAGATGGCTCTCCGGATCGTGCAACTCTCCAATTTCGCCGCTCTCGTCAGCTCCAGCCGCGTTGAAATAGCGCAGGCTCATGTAGCGCAAACCATATGCGCGATCATAAGCTTCCAGCGCATTCTCGAAGAAGAGCTTCGAAGTCCCATAGGGATTCACCGGCTGCCGCGGCGTATCTTCCGCGATGGGCACCTTCCCGGGCACTCCATACACCGCGCAGGTCGAGGAAAAAATAAATCTTCGCACTCCCGCGTCCAGGGCCGCGTTCAGCAGGTTCAGTCCGCCTTCCGCATTATTTTTAAAATAAATCCGCGGATTCTGCACCGATTCGCCCACCGACGCGAACGCGGCAAAGTGCATGACCGCATCCACTCGTCCCATCACCTTCGTCAACTGGCTACTATCTGCAATGTCCGCCACAACTAACTCGAAGCCATGAGCAAGAAAAGCGTGTCCAGCGCACAAATTGTCGTAGAGGATTGCTTCATATCCATGGCGTCGCAAAATCCGCGCCACGTGGCTTCCAATGTATCCCGCTCCGCCGACTACCAGAATTGCCAAATCATTTCCTTTCTAGAGATTCCTCTTCGCTTCGAAAGTTCTACGCCGCATTTTTCCCGATGCAAAATTATTGGCTGACGCGGCCGAAAACCGGAACGCTACCACGCACAGTAGTGCGTCCGCTTATTCCGGCTTTTGGAATTCTACTGAAAACTTCGTGGAGAGGTTTATCTAATCGCCGTCGCCCACGGCCACGGGCTTCGCCGTTAACCCGCGCAGCAAAGGGCTGGTTTGCGACATCAACTCGATATGGCCACACTTGGCGCATTCCAAAACCACATTGCCGCCGGCCGAGCCATACGGGTGAAACGTAAACCGGGTGAAAACATAACTGTCGATCTCGCTATGACAGCGAAGGCAATGCACGCGGCCGTCCGCGCGGGATGCGGGCTTTTTTTCCATCCCCAAGGAACCGGATCGCCCGGTCTTGTCGAAACTATCTTTTTCCACGTCTTTCTCCGCAGCTCCCGCTATTTTTTCTCTTTCATGAACTTTACGCTAGCCGAACTGCACCTGCCAGCATATTGGTCGCACCGCTGTTGCACAAGTTGACACGCACTCGTTTACCCATTTCGTGCCCAAACAAAAAGGCCGCGATGGTCGCGGCCTTGCAACTAACAGTTTCCGTTGACCTACTGCAGGTGGATCTTGCCGCTCGCGTCCAAAGTTCCGTGCACGCGAACTTTTTTCCCTTCGTATTGTTTCACCTGGTCCTGGTGGTCAATATCGTAAGACTTCCCCGAGGCGGCGTCCTGCAACATATACTTATCGCCGGCCTTCACGATAGTTCCGCTGAAGGTTTGAGAATCCGAAGCAGTCGCTGCCGATTGACTAGGTGTATTGGGCGCGGCCTGTGCTCCCTGGTCCGGACTCTGGCTGGGTTGAGCTTGCGTCGGCGTGTTCGGCTGTTGAGCGGTCGGGTCGGTTGGTTGGCTCGGTTGCGATTGGGGCGCAGCAGACGGGTCGCTCGATGTTGACGGTGACGTCGGTGTTGACTGTTGGGCGTTGAGCGATATGCTAACCGTCAGCACCGCAGCAAATATTCCTAGGGTCCACATGGACCGCGCATGCTTCTTCATTAGATCCTCCGAGAGACATTTATTAAACTGTCATTTCTCTGACCTGCAAGTCAGCAAACTGGGTGCCAAAGCCTCCGCGCATTTCATTTTGCTAAGCCCCGCCGGTTTTGGTTGTTCTATCTGCAGGCTTTATCGCCACCGCGACATAGCAACTCTCTCATTTCGCTACGGATGTTCTCCCCTGCCTCATACGACAAACGCCGTAGCCACCGAACTCGGCGACGCTCCATCTTTCACATCCGAGTGAGCAGTTTTTGCTCGCACCCCGCCCAGGCTCGTGCAGCGCTTTGAGCGACTCCCGCTGCCCGCGCCGAACTCCTCCGCCTCGACTCGTGAGGACGAGCCGCTGCCGTTTCAACCGTCATGGCCATGCCCAGGTTTGCCTCAGCTCAGTTATACTTTTCTTCGGTAGGTCACGATGTTAGTCGAAGCATTGCAGTCCCGCCTGAAAGTCCTCGAAGACGAAATTCTGCGCCTTACAAACCTTGCCTCTGAAACCGCGGAAAAAGACCAACAGGAAAATCACTGGCTCATGGCCAAAGATCTGCAGGGCGAGGCTCAACAATTGCGCGCTCAGATCGCAAAAATTACAGTCGGCGATCGGACTTCGACGTCGCATAAATAAATTTGAGAATTGGTTTCCAGCCCACGTGGTCAGGCTTGCGCTTCCGGAAATTTCATCAGAAATCGCACGGCCCGGTTGAATCATTTTTTCGCACAGCCGTAACCCTATCCGTGAAATGGATGATTAGATTTCGCTGCCCGTCCTACCGCTTCTTCCGTACTCCGGCAAACGCCGGATTGTTCTTCAACCGTTCAGGAAAATGTTTTTCATATCTCGCCAGTCCGGGACAGATGAAATGATGCGCCTGCGTAAAGCCGAACATCTTCATCTCATTCATCGCCTCGTCCGCGGTCCAGCCTTCGTCCGCCATCCGGTAAGCCGCGACCATCATTCCCGTGCGGTCGTCTCCCAGTCGGCAATGCACAAACACTTTTCTTCCTTTGTTTTCCCGCAAAACTTTAAGAAACTTAGCAAACACTTCATCCCTCGGCCACGGACAATGCCACGGAATCGCCACATATTCCATTCCCAAGCTCTTCACTGTCTTTTCTTCGCTCACGTCATTGGCATGAGTGTCGACCACAACGTTAATCCCCATCGTCGCCAGCACCTTTAGGCCCGCCGTATGCAGGAGGCCACCGCGGTAGAGCGTTGGAGTAACCTCGCCAAAATTTGGCACGCCTTTTTCCTGAAGCTTGCGTCCGATCACCCGCGTCGCCGGCGATTTCGACTTCTGGTTCTCCGGAGCGCTCGTCTGGGGCGCAGTCCCATCAGCTCCGGCGCCAACCACTAACAGCAGAAAGATGCTGAGAATGCGAACCCAACTATGCATGGACTCCTTCATTGAGAGACCGTGATTCCGCAAAATGTTTACTCGCCCGCTTCTACAGGAAAAAAAACAAACCATCTGTCCCCTAAGGAACATACAAAGCAACGCCCTTGATTGGAAACTATTTCCCCGGTCCGCCTCGGGCGGCAAAGCGATAGCGATAATGATGAACGCCAAATCCGCTAGCTGCGCGATCTGTTCCAAGCCTCTCGCTCCCGAGGCTTCCGCCATCGACGACCGTGGCCTCCCTGTGCACGAAAAATGTTACGCCCTCGTCGTCAAAGTGAGAGGAGTCAAGGGCGATAACTACGGTGCCGTCCGCTGCCCCTATTGTGTCGAGGAGCGCAATTTCAAACTCATGAGGGCGAGAGCCGACGGAGAATGGTTCCTCTGTCCCACCTGTGGCCACGCCACCATGCCCAGCAATTTGTCTTATCGTTGCAACTGTTCCAAATGCACCGAACTCGCCTAGATCAGAGGGATTTCCCTTTACCGGTATAGCGGGGTCGTCTGTCAACGATCTCCCGCATTCCGCAGGGGCGCAGCTCATGAAGTAATCTCGAGCAAATTTCCTTCTGTGTCAGCAATTACGGCTTCGTAGTGTCCGTCGCCGGTGATTCGTGCCGCGCTCACGATGCGAACTCCTGCGGCTTCCATCTCTTTGACCAGACGATCGACTGCGGCACGTGATCCCACTGAGATGGCAAGATGCGCCGGCCGCGAGGCTTCCTCAGGCGATTTCATCAGCTCAAGTCGTGAGCCCGGTCCCAGCGAAAGGAAATAGGATTTGAAATCGCGCTTCGCACTCGAATACATCGGTCCTGCTGTGGCTTTGAACCAGCGTTCGTAGAAAGCGCGGGCGCGCTCTAGGTCGCCGACCCAGGCGGCGGCATGCTCGATGCGAGCAACGGGATCCCTCGCCGCATCCAGCAGCCTCAGCTTTACCAGTTCACTCCGAAGCGAAGCAGGATCGGTAAACAGAATGCCCTGCATGCCCAGCGCGGTTGCAGCTTCTACGTTCGCCTTTAAGTCGTCGATGTATACGGCTTCAGCAGGGTCGATACCGTGAGTTTTGAGGAACAGATGAAAGATACGCGGATCAGGCTTGAGCAAACGAACTTCACCGGAGAGTACTATTCCTTGAAACCAGTGCAGGAATTCGAATCGCTTCAGAACGATGGGAAAAGTTTCCGCCGACCAGTTGCTCAGCGCATACAGAGGAACTCTACGGGCGCGCAATGCTGCGAGGATTTCAACCGTGCCAGCAATCGCCCCGGCCACCATTTCTGGCTGACGCTCAATCCACGCATCGATCAACTCCGCATGGCTGGGATGCTCCGACTTGAGCGACGCACATGCCTCGGCAAAAGTTCGCCCCGCATCCTGCTGAGAGTTCCACGAAGCTGTGCAAACGTTGGCCAGGAAGTCTTCCATGGCCGCCTCGTCTCCGTCGAACAGCTTTCGATATAGATGACGCGGGTTCCAGTCAATCAACACCCCGCCGAGATCGAACACCACTACCGAGCGATTGGCCATGATGAACGTCATTCTATCTAACCGGCTGCTGGACTTCACGCGGCGAAAACCGCTATTCCGGAGCAGCGTTAAGTTAAGAGAGGCAGAGTTGCGCGCAATCGCGAACGACTCTCGACGAAGAGCCTGCCCTGAGCTCGATGGGACTTATAGAACTCGGCTCAATCTCCTCGACTGACGCCCCTTTTAAGGGATGTCATTCCGAACTGGGCTGAAAGCCCGGTGAGGAACCTGCTGTTCTGCCTGCCGTGGATTGTAACGTGTGGGACGGACACTCCTGTCCGTCGCCTTTGACTTTGATTCTGATTTTGATTTTGATCGGGAAGGGCGCGACGTTGATTCCGATTTTGATCTTGATCGGGAAGGGCGCAACGTTCAGTCGCGTAGACTCCGCCTTGTCATCCTGAGGAAGTGGAGTCGCTCGCAATCGCGAACGACCCCGACGAAAGGAGCCAGGACCACAGCGAAGCGCGGCAGCGTGTATTTCCGAAAGACAGGTTCGATTTGGAAGGAACTAAGGACGGACGTCGGCGAGACGCTTTTTCCGGTTGGGCACCACACGATGGGCATGAGATTCCCGTAATCTCGATTTCTACTGGCAGACCGGGGGACAGGCTTCGATTTAGCACAGCTCACGAACTGGGTCACCTTGTGATGCACAAGCCCTTGCCGCTAAGAAGTGTCTCCGAGATCGAAGATGAGGCCGACATTTTCGCGTCCGAATTCCTGATGCCAAAGGAGGAAATTTATAGAGACCTGTTGCCACCCTTGACGCTGACAAAGATTGCGCGCCTCAAGCCAAAAATGGGGGGTCTCGATGCAAGCCCTCATTGTTCGGGCAAAGTCTTTGGATTTAATTTCGCAGAGGCAGTACCGCTATCTTTTTCAGCAATTGACAGCACGGGGTTGGAGGGATGCGGAGCCAAGGAATCTGGACGTGTCGATAGAGAAGCCCAGGCTCATTGCAAAGATGGCAGAGGTTGCTTATGGTCCGAGCGCAGCAACCAAAATTGCAGCGGCTATGCACCTGTCCCCGGCGGCAGTGCAGGACATTCTTTCCAACTTCGCCAAGAAAGAGGATTTTAGAGACGAACCCATTGGACCAGATGGGAAGGTCGTGAAGTTTCCTGCGAAGCAATCACATTAAGGCAGCGCCTCGGCGATGAAGCAACTACTCAAACCGCATGGGGCGAGCGCCAGTGCTTTTTACTCTTTCTGGAAAACTAGAAAACTTGGAGTGCTGAAAAGGCCACGACTCACGCCGTGGCCTTTTTCATATCCGTGTTAATCCGCTCAAATCCCCAGCAGACCGCTAGTGTCTTCCCCCGCCCGGACCGCCGCGTCCGCCGCGATCCCGTCCGCCGCCACCTGGCCTTCCACCTCGCCCGCCGCGGCCGCGATCCCGTCCACCACCGCCGGGCCGCCCACCGCGTCCACCACGGTCTCCGCCATGCGGACGGTCTCCGTGCGGACGATCACCGCTACTCACTGGTGCTCCGCCCTCGCGGTTGAAGTTCGGCTCATCATCGGGAAAATCGCCGCCGCCTTCAATTACCATCGATCCGGTTAACGCCGGAGCGGGAACCGCTTCCCGCTCGCCGGCACTCTCAACCGGCGCGGCCCCGTCGCCGCCGCCCATTTTTGCGCGCTGCTCTTTCAAGATCGCCTTGCGCGACAACCGGATGCGGTTCCCTTCCACTGCCAGCACTTTCACCAGCACCTGATCGCCTTCCTTCAACTCGTCGCGAATGTCGCCAATGCGATGCTCCGCGACTTCACTGATGTGCAGCAATCCGTCGGTGCCAGGGATGATTTCGACAAACGCGCCGAAATCTGCGAGCCGCGTAACTTTGCCGAGATAGGTTTTTCCAACTTCCGCAGTGGCGGTGAGGTCGCCGATAATCTGCAACGCCTTCGCCGCCGACTCCTGATCGCTCGACGCCACTTTCACCAACCCGGAATCTTCCACATCGATCTTGACTCCGGTTTGTTCCACGATGCTGCGAATCATCTTCCCGCCCGGTCCAATCAGATCGCGAATCTTATCGACCGGAATTTGTACGGTGTAGAAGCGCGGAGCGAAATCAGAAATCTTTTCGCGTCCGGAAGTAATCACTTCTTCCATCTTGCCGAGAATGTGCAAGCGTCCACGCTTCGCCTGTGCCAAAGCCTCGCGCATAATCTGCGAAGTGATGCCGGCAACTTTAATATCCATCTGCAGCGCAGTGATGCCATCTTTTGTTCCGGCAACTTTAAAATCCATGTCGCCGTAATGATCTTCCGCGCCCGCAATGTCAGTGAGAATGGCATACTGCTCGCCTTCCTTCACCAATCCCATCGCCACACCGGCCACCGGAGCCTTCAACGGAACGCCCGCATCCATCAGTGATAACGACGCACCGCAAACCGTAGCCATCGACGACGATCCATTCGACTCCAGAATGTCGGAGACCACGCGCATCGCATAAGGCCACGACTCTTCTGACGGCAGCACCGCCGACACCGCGCGCTCTGCGAGCGCGCCGTGTCCAATCTCTCGCCGACCCGCCCCACGCAAGAACGCAACCTCCCCCACCGAAAAAGGAGGGAAATTATAGTGGAGCATGAAGCGTTTTTTGGCTTCGCCTTCGAAACCTTCGAGGCGCTGCATGTCATCTGATGTGCCTAACGTTGTGGTTACCAGTGCTTGGGTTTCGCCGCGGGTGAAGATTGCGCTGCCGTGGGTGCGGGGGAGAACGCCGGCTTCGATCCAGATGTCGCGAACTTCGTCGAAGGCGCGGGCATCGGGGCGGCGCTTTTTTTCTAAAACTTCTTCGCGGAAGATGCGTTCGCGCAACGTTTCGTAATACTGTTTCAGTTTCGCAAGCGCTTTTTCGTCATCCTCGGGAATTTCTGCTTGCAACTTCTTCTTGATATCTTTGACCAGCGTGTAGCTTTCCGCTTTCGGATGCTTCTTGGTGTCGAGCGCGTCGGAGAGTTCTGCTCCAACTTTCTTTTTCAGCTGATCGTAATATGCCTGGTCGAATTCCGGCGGAGTGACTTCGCGTTTTTTCTTGCCGGCTCTAGCGCGCAAGTCGTTGATGGCGGCGCAGATTTTTTTGATTTCGGTGTGGCCATATTCAATCGCATCAACGACAACTTCTTCACTCACTTCTTTCGCGCCCGATTCGATCATCACAATTCCGTCGGCGGTGCCGACGACCATGATGTTCAGCGTGCTCTCCCGCATCTCATCGTAAGTCGGATTGATGACGAACTGGCCGTTGAGCTGGCCGACGCGCACGGCGCCGATGGGACCAAGGAATGGAATATCGGAAAGCGTAAGAGCTGCGGACGCGCCGTTGATTCCGAGAACATCCGGATCGTTGCTGGCATCGGCGGAGAGAACGAAGGCGATGACCTGGGTCTCGCACTTGAATCCCTCGGCGAACATAGGACGGACGGGACGATCGATCTGGCGGCTGGTGAGCACTTCGCGGTCGCTCATGCGGCCCTCGCGCTTGATGAAGCCGCCGGGGAAGCGTCCACCGGCGTAGGTGTATTCGCGGTAGTCGACGGTGAGCGGGAAAAAATCAATGCCCTCGCGGGGATCGGGGTTGGCAGTGGCGGTGGCGAGGACGACGTTATCGCCCATTCTCACAACGGCTGAGCCGTGGGCCTGTTTGGCCAATTTTCCAGTTTCAAATGACAGTTGCTTTCCGCCGGCGAGGTCGACGATGACGGTGCTGACTTCTGGTTTCATATTCATCCTTTAGTTTTCTGGATCAGGAGCGCGGTTGCGCTTTCCGGTTGGCGCGGGCTGCGTGGCGTTTTGCCTAGCTCGAATTGATGAAGATGGAAAGGCGCGTAGGCCATGGGTAAGCAGAATCCGATAAGCGGCGCCAATGGGAGCTTGGGTTGCGAGATACGCTTCGAAAATACGCACGAAAGATTGGTCAATGCTGTACCGACTTCGAGAGGAAGGCGGTGTGCTCAGAGATCACGTCTAAGAATCCCATGAGTGGACGGAGCATGTTCTCCCACCCTAATTGCAAAAAGCGCAATTAGGATGGGCCACCCGGATTTATTTGCGGATGCCGAGTTTTCCAATGACAGTTTTGTAGCGCTCGGAATCGTATCTCTTGAGGTAGTCGAGCAAGCGACGCCGCTTGCTGACCAGCATGAGCAGGCCGCGGCGCGAGCCGTGGTCCTTCTGGTGCGTTTTGAAGTGATCGGTCAGTTGGCCAATGCGTTCACTGATAATGGCGATCTGAACCTCCGGACTCCCGGTGTCAGTCGCGTGCGTCTGATACTGGTCAATGACAGATTTCTTTTGCTCTCTGGCTAACACTAACCTGGTGCACTCCTGTTCTCAGTTTCGATTTATCTTGGTGACAGTAGCGAGGATAACAGGCGGGGGGTGGGGGTGTAAAGGCGAAGCGGCCCGGCCAGTCGGCTTGGCCATATACTCTCTATGAGTGGAAGGGGTCGTAGCAATCTAATGATCACGATTCGGCAAGTTCTCGACAGTCTGTTGAGGGGGACCATTCGCATCCCGGCTTTCCAACGCGGCTTCGTTTGGGACGCGGATTCGGTGGCGTACTTCATGGATAGCCTTTATAAGGGCTTTCCGGTCGGATCGCTACTGTTCTGGCGGTCTAAGTTCCAGCTGAAGATTGAGAAGCAGCTTGGGCCCTTCGTGCTGCCCGACGGGGATCCCGATTACCCGATCGATTATGTGCTGGATGGTCAGCAGCGTATTACATCCATCTTCGGCGTTTTCCAAACGGAGTTAGAACCAAAGGAGCCCCAGGACTGGACCCGTGTTTACTACGATTACGAGGCGGGCGCGGATGCGCAGGAGTCCCAGTTTTCTGTGCTGCCGGCGGGGGAGGTGGACTCCACTCGTCACTTCCCGTTGAACGTCCTCTTCAACACTGTCGCCTACCGAAAAGCGACCGACGGCTGGACG
>Ga0307476_10001366_pt1 | contig 14914 bp, 9 predicted proteins | sample atmos_gasesECM2C_2_FD_203314 | JGI IMG/M metagenome (GOLD analysis project Ga0307476, IMG submission 203314) | Hardwood forest soil microbial communities from Morgan-Monroe State Forest, Indiana, United States - atmos_gasesECM2C_05 | ecosystem: Environmental > Terrestrial > Soil > Temperate... | reverse complement strand
GCGCTCTGAACGCGTTTATCACGCTCGAGCCACAGAGAGTACTTGAGGCAGCGCGCGCATGTGATGAAGCGCGTCGCAACGGCAGGCGGCCGGGGCCCCTGTTCGGGTTGCCGGTTCCGGTCAAGGACAGCGTCAACACTCGCGACTATCCGACGACCGCGGGCACGCCCGGTTTGCGTCACTTCCATCCCGTTGAGGACGCGCCGCTCGTCAGAGTATTGCGAGACGCCGGGGCGATCGTGCTCGGCAAGACGAATCTGCACGAGCTCTCGTACGGCTGGACCAGCAACAACCTGGCTTTCGGCGCCGTCCACAACCCGTACGATCCCAGCCGCATTCCGGGCGGCAGCAGCGGCGGCACGGCGGCGGCAATCGCGGCACGCATGGCGCCACTCGGAATTGCGGAGGACACCGAGGGATCCATTCGAGTTCCGGCTGCGCTCTGCGGCATCGTGGGACTGAGGCCGACAACGGGTCGCTATCCGACGCACGGGTGTGTGCCGATTTCACCGCTGTTCGATCAGACGGGACCGCACGCACGCAGCATCGCCGATCTGGCGCTCTTCGACTCGGTGGTAGCGAACGACTGGCGTCCGTTGCAGCAGCCGCAGTTGCAAGGCGTACGCCTCGGCGTCGTACGCGACTACTGGTACAAGGACCTCGATCCGGAGGTCGAGCGCGTCACGTCCGCTGCGCTCGCGCTGCTTCATGCTGCCGGAATCGAGCTCGTTGAATCCGAGCTCCCCGGGCTCGCCCGTCTCATCGACATGGTCACGGAGCCGGTGCAGAACCACGATGTGCGACACGCACTCGCGGACTATCTCCGCGAGTATCACGCGGGTATCAACCTGGAGCAGCTCATCCAGCAGGCGAGTCCCGATATCCAGCAGATCTTTCGCCGCTATGTGTTGCCGGGTGGTACCGATTTCGTAACCGACGACACTTATGCAGCGATCCGCAACACCCACCTGCCGCGGCTGCACGGTCTTTACCGTGACTATTTCGCACGCAGCAGTGTTGCGGCCATCGTATTCCCGACAACGATGGTGCCTGCGCTGCCGGTCGGAGCCGCGGACACAGTAACTATCCGCGGCAGGGAGGTGTCGTTCGATACCGCGATCGCCCGCAACATCGCCCCCGGCAGTACGGCCGGGCTTCCGGGACTCGTGTTACCGGCCGGCCTTACGGCGAGCGGGCTGCCTGTCGCGATCGAGCTCGACGGCCCTGCTGGAAATGACCGGGCGCTTCTCGCCCTCGGAGCCAAGGTCGCGGAGGTACTAGGACCGATTCCGCCACCGCGGCTGTGAATCGATCGGCGGCTCGCCGCGCATCGCTCCAGGCGCGGATCGCTCCAGGCACATTTGGAGTCCACGCGTAACCCATTCAGAGCCAAATCAGGGCGCATTCAGAGCGCATTCAAAGCGTGCGGTATCCGGCAGTCTCGCGACGGAGGTTGTCGAGGAACTCCCTGAGCTCGTGCACACGCGCGACGCTCATCGCTTGACCGGCTTTTGAAACGATTCCGGGCGGCACGTCTCGGAGATTGTCCGCGAGCATTTTCAGTGCGGCCGGGCCGTCGGGGTCGCCACCATTCGGGTCGACCAGCGCAAAGATACGCACGACACCTATCGCACCGAGCCAGTCCAGTGCATCGGCGTCGTGCAGATACACGGCTTCCGGGCCGGCCGGCTTGCGGCTGAACATGTGGGTGCGTATGGCGCTGCGCACGGCCTCGATCTTGTTCATCGGGAAGCCGGTTCCATCGAGGAGCGTTCCAACGATCTGAGCCGCCTCATCGGCATGATCGACGCCGGACTTTTCGTACGGCGCAAAAGCGGCGACGTCGTGGAGGTAGGAGGCGGCATAGAGCACATCGTCATCGAGAGCGACGTGGTCCTCCGCGGCCAGCGTATGGGCAAGGTCGTAATCCCGCTTGGAATGCGACAAACCCCAGGCGGGGTGCTTGAGGTGCTGCTCTGCAAACTGCAGCACGGATGCTCGCCAGTCCTTGCCCTTCGCAATGCCGGGCAGAGGCGTCTCGCCAGCGCGGACGACGGCCACGACAAAGGCCAGTGACACAAGCGCAACAAGCGCGCGCAGATACCGGCCGAGATGCGGCGACATATATCTAGCCTCAGGCCCGCAGGGCGAGATTCTCCGGATCGTATGGTGACTCGGGAATCACAGTGGCCGACTTGCGATCACCGAGGATCTCGATCGCGAGCTCGGTTCCGGCCTTCGCCAGCTCCGCGCGGACGTAACCGATTGCGAGACTCTTCCCGAGGAAATGTCCGTAATAGCCCGAGGTCGCGCGGCCGACGATCCTGCCGGCCTTGTCGAAGAGGGGCTCATTGCCGAGCGGATCGGCATCCTGCACGCCGTGTACTTCGAGCGTCACGAAACGGTTGGGAACACCTACGGCAAGCTGCTTCTCGAGCGCGTCGCGCCCGATGAACGCCCCCTTGTTCATGCGCACGAAGCGATCGAGGCTTGCTTCGAATGGCGTGTAGTCGGGGGTCATGTCGCTGCCCCACATCCGGTAGGACTTTTCCATACGCAACGACTCCATGGCACGCATGCCGACCATGCCAATACCGTGGGGCTTGCCTGCCTCGAACAACGCATCGAACAGGTGGTGGGCATATTCGACCGGGAAGTGCAGCTCCCATCCCAGCGACCCCACGAAGTTGACCCGCAGCGCATACACATCTACCGCCAGTCCTGCCTCGATCACCTGCGCTGTCAGCCAGGGGAACGCTGAGTTGTCGAGCGGGGTGTCGGTGAGCTGCGCGAGTACATCCCGCGACTTAGGGCCCGCAAGCACGAAACAGCCGCGGGTGTTGGTGATGTTACGCAAGCTGACCGAGCCGTCCCTGGGCAGCAACTTGAAGAGATAGTCGCTGTCGTAGCGCTCGGCGGCTCCCGCACTCACCACGTAATAGTGCTGCTCGCCGATCTTGGTGATGGTGAACTCCGAGCGAATGCCGCCGCGACGCGTAAGCGCATGTGAAAGCGCCATGCGGCCGACCTTGGAGGGGATCTTGTTCGCCACCAGACTGTCGAGCCAGCTCTCGGCGCCTGGCCCGGTCACCTCGTGCTTGGTGAAGGGCGTCAGATCGATGACGCCTGCACTCTCGCGCATGAGGCGCGCTTCGTTTCCAACGTGCTCGAAATAGTTGGTGCGCCGGAAGCTCCAGCGATCGCGGCGCTCGACACCGGTTGGCGCGAACCAGTTGGCGCGTTCCCACCCGTAGCGCTGGCCCCAGACCGCACCCCGCCCGTCGAGTCGGTCGTAGACCGGACTCGTCTTGGCCGGTCGCGCCTCAGCTCGCTCCTCGTCCGGGAAATGAATGGTAAAGACGTTGCGGTAGGTCTCTTCGTTTTTCTTTACGAGATAACGCTTCCCGGCATAGGCGCCGAAGCGTCGCGGATCCACCGCCAGCATGTCGATGCCCGGCTCACCCTCGACGATCCATTCGGCGAGCTGCCAACCCGAACCGCCCGCGGCGGTGATGCCGAAGCTGTGGCCCTCGTTGAGCCAGACATTGGCAACGCCCCACGCCGGTCCAATGAGCGGGCTGCCGTCTGGAGTGTAGGAAATCGGTCCGTTGACGATGTCCTTGATGCCGCAGTGCTCGAGAGCCGGCACACGGCGCGCTGCCGCTTCCACGTGCGGCACGAGGCGCTCGAGATCGCCGGGGAAGAGGCTGCGACCGAACCATTCGGGGACGCCATCGGCGAACCGCGCAGGCGCACCCTTCTCGTAAGGACCCAGAATCCAACCCATGCGCTCCTCGCGCAGGTAATAGGACGCGTCTGGCTCACGCAAGACGGCAAGCTCGCGCCCGCCGCCCTGGCGATAGGCCTTGAGCTCCGGAGACTCGTCGTAGACCACGTACTGGTGCTCGACGGGAATCGCCGGCACGTTGAGGCCGAGCAGCCGCCCGGTCTGGCGTGCGTAGTTGCCCGTGGCGAGAACCAGATGCTCGGCAGTGATCTCGCCCTTCCCGGTGCGCACGCGCCACTCTCCCGAGGCGGTTCGCTCGAAGCCAAGGGCCTCGGTGTGCTCGTAGATCTCGGCTCCGGCAGCGCGCGCCCCCTTGCGCAGCGCCATGGTGAGATCGGCCGGTGCGATGTGACCATCGTCAGGGTGATAGAGCGCCCCGACCACAGCCGGCGTGTCCGCGCGGCCCCCGAGCTCGGCCAGCGGCCAAAGCTCCTTCACCTGCGCGGCGCTGATGATCTCGAAGGGCACCCCGATCGTGTTGGCCGTGCCGCAGTACTTGCGGTACTCGTCCATGCGCTCGTTGGAGGTGGCAAGTCGCAGATTACCCGTGACGTGGAAGCTGACATCCTGCCCGGTCTCGGCGGGCAGTCGCTTGTATAGATCCACCGAATACTTGTGCAACTGCCCGACCGTGTAGCTCATGTTGAAGAGCGGCAGCAGTCCCGCCGCATGCCAGGTTGAGCCGGCCGTGAGCTCCGTTCGCTCGATCAAGGCGACATTCGTCCAACCCTTCTTGGTCAGGTGATAGAGCGTGCTGACGCCCACCACGCCGCCACCGATCACCAGTACCCGAACGTTCGTCTTCACGAGCTGGCTCCTTCACTCATACTCATGCCCCGTGCGGCCTCCGCGAGAAACAGCGAAACGTAGGCGGCAAACGAGCGCCATACCTCGAGACGAAACGTCTGCGTGCCGGTGCGCCACAGCACCACTTCCGCTTTGGCCAACATGGTGCGCGTACACATATCCACTGGGAAGGCGCGCGCATCGAGATCGAGCGGGCAGCCGCTGCTCAGCAGCTCGGCAGCCGCCGGCCCGATTATGCTGCAGCCAATCTGGCGATGGCTCACGTCGACGAGCGAGTGCGGCACATCACGAAGCGCGGCAATGAGCGCGAGGCCCAGCGCTTCGCTATCCGAGTCCGGCGCCAGCAGCAGCCACTCGTCGGGGCCCAGCCAGAGTGCCGCGCGAGCGCCTGCATGGTTAGCACGACAGGGTATCGCGGGGATGTCGGCGCCCAAGGCGCTTGCGGCGGCCTCGCGGGCCGGCGTGCCACCGCGCAGGATGTAACGTGTTGCCGGTGGCGACGGCTGCACCATGTCGGTGAGGGCAATCCGTGCATACGAACGCGCTATGCGTGCCTTAGGCAGGGTGCCTCGCTCAGGCAGCGGGCGGAATTCAGGCATCGAGGCGCGCTCCCTTCGGATCGTAGAAGACCGCCGCGGTGACCTCTGCCGGCACCATAACGCCATGCTGCGGCACGTAGACGGTCTGTCCCACGCGTGAGCGGCCCCCGGCGATGAGTCCCAGTGCAATCGAGCGAGTGAGGACGGCGCTGTGGTAGGAGGAGGTGACGTGGCCGAGGGGGCGCGAGGGCACCGGCGACCGTTCGTCCTCCATGACCTGTGCTCCTTCCTCGAGCACGACCTGCGGATCGCGGGTCGCAAGGCCGACAAGATGACGGCGGTCCGTGGACTGCATTGCCGGGCGCTGCAGCGAGCGCTTACCGACGAAATCAGGCTTGTTCTTGCCGATCGCCCAAGCGAGGCCCGCATCCTCCGGGGTAACAGTGCCGTCCGTGTCCTGGCCGACGATGAGGTAGCCCTTCTCGGCGCGCAGCACGTGCATGCTTTCGGTGCCGTAGGGCGTAATACCTTGACGCTCGCCCGCGCTGCAGATGGCCTGCCACACGGAGCTTCCAAAGTCTGCCGGTACGTTCACTTCGAACCCGAGCTCGCCGGTAAAGCTCACGCGGAATAGCCGCATCGGGACGTCGCAGATGCGGCCGCTCGCGACGCTCATGTGGGGCATCGCGGCCGTCGTGATGTCGATGTTCACGAGATCGGCGAGTACGCGGCGCGCATTGGGGCCCTGAACGGCTATCACGGCCCACTGCTCCGTGGTCGAAGTCAGCCAGACGCTGAGGTCCGACCATTCGGTTTGAAGATAGTCTTCCATCAGCGCGAGCACGCGGGCTGCGCCACCCGTGGTGGTCGTGACGTGAAATCGATCCTCGGCGAGGCGCGCCACGACGCCGTCGTCGTACACGAAACCGTCATCGCGCAGCAGCACACCGTATCGCGCGCGACCCACTGCGAGGCGATCCCAGGCATTGACGTACAGTCGGTTCATGAAGGTGACCGCATCCTTACCGACCACCTCGATCTTGCCGAGCGTCGAGGCATCGAAGATTCCGCAATGGCTGCGTACCGCGCGGCACTCGCGCGCCACCGCGGTGTGCATGTCCTCTTCGCCGCGCGGAAAGTAGCGCGCACGCTTCCACATGCCGACATCCTCGAAAACAGCCCCGTGAGCAGCCGCCCACTCGTGCATCGCAGTGGTGCGCACCGGGTCGAACAGCTCCCCGCGGGCCGGACCGGCGAAAGCGCCGAAACTGACAGGCGTATAGGGCATGCGGAAGGTCGTCAATCCAACCTGTGGCGGCGATTTTCCGAGCGTGCGCGCCACGATGCCGAGCGCATTCAGATTCGAGGTCTTGCCCTGGTCGGTCGCCATCCCGGTGGTCGTATAGCGCTTGACGTGCTCGATGGAGCGGAAGCCCTCCCGCGTGGCGAGCTCCAGGTCCTTGGTCGTGACATCGTTTTGCCAGTCGACGAACGCCCGTCCGCGCGCTTCCTTGGGCCGCGGCAGCGTGTTGCCGACGCGCCGAGCCGCGAGCGTCGGATCCGCCAGCGCCGGATCCGCCACCGCCTGCCTCGATGAGGGCGCTACCTGGCGCACCTGGCCGCCGGAGGGGCAGACGCCTCTGCGCGCGGGGTCCGTCGCCTCGCGCGCCGCGGCGACACCTGCCTCCGCGCCGTCGGTGATCGCCGCAGCGAGTGCGAAAATTCCGCGACAGGCGCCGGCGCAACGCACGCGCTCGGCGGGCGTGTCGGGCAGGAACGACTGGAGCGGCTCGTCCCAGCGCAGCTTGCCACGCGATTGCGAATACAGGTGGACGCTCGGCGTGAATCCGCCCGTCATGAGCACGAGGTCGCAGGACTGAAGAAATCGCATGCCGAGCTCGCCAGCGTGAAGCTGCCCGAGCTCGATGGCTTCGACGCGACGGCGCCCCTGCGTGCCGAGCACGGTAGCGCCCGGGAACACCGGAATGCCCGCGGCGCGCGCGAGCTCGGCGCACGCGCTCTCCCTGGGCCGCACATCGGCGATGGCGGCGACGAAAACCCCGGACTGCTGCAGCTCGATGGCCGCTGTGTAGGCCTCATCCACCGCGCTCACGACGACCGCGCGGCGGCCCGCGCGTACACCGTAGCGGTTCAGCCAGGTGCGCGCCGCCCCCGCGAGCATGATGCCCGGCCGATCATTACCCGGGAATACAAGCGGCCGCTCGATCGCCCCCGCGGCGAGCACCACTTCGCGTGCCCGCACTTGCCATTGTCGCTCGCGCGGCAGCTCCGGGTCCGGTTCTGCCAAATGGTCCGTCAGGCGCTCGTTGAGCCCAAGAATGTTGTGCGGGAAGTAACCGAAGGCAGTCGTTCGTGTCAGAAGCCTCACGTGCGGACTGCCGGCGAGCGTCGCGAGCGTGTGCGCGAGCCACTCGTGCGGCGCGCGGCCGTCGACGCGAGAGGGTCCGTGCGGGCTCTCGGCCAGCAACGATCCGCCGAGCTCGGCCTGCTCATCGCAGAGTATCACCCGTGCACCGGTTCCGGCCGCCGCCGCGGCGGCCGCGAGGCCGGCGGGGCCCGCGCCGACCACCAGCACGTCGCAGTGTGCGTAACGAGCCGCATACCGATCCGGATCGGGCTCGGTCGGAGCACGTCCGAGGCCTGCGGCCGCACGGATGCGAGGCTCGTAAACGTCGCGCCAGGCCCGTCGGGGCCACATGAATGTCTTGTAGTAAAAGCCGGCTGGAATGAAAGGCGCGATGAGATCGTTGATCGCGCCAACATCGAAGGCGAGGCCCGGCCAGCGATTCTGGCTGTGCGCCTCGAGGCCCTCGTAGAGCTCGACCTGCGTGGCACGTAGGTTCGGCGTGTAGCGGCGATCATCACGGCGGACGGTTACCAGCGCGTTGGGCTCTTCCGGGCCTGCTGCGAGCACTCCGCGCGGCCGGTGGTACTTGAACGAACGCGCCATCAGATGGACGTCGTTGGCGAGCAGTGCTGAGGCGAGCGTGTCGCCGGCATAGCCGCTGTACGAGCGACCATCGAAGCTGAAGTTGAGCGCACGGGAACGGTCGATACGCCCGCCCGTCGCGGTGCGCGGACCGTCCGCAGGTGCGTGCTCTTTCGCGACGGCGTGCCCGTCCTCGACGCCATGCCCGCTCATGACGCCTTGCCCTTTGCTACGGGCGGCGCCTCGCCGACCCGGTACGTCGCCAGGAAGTGATCGGTAGTGGTGTCGCGCAGCGCGTTGAAGAAACGTCCACAGCCGTGCGTGTGGCGCCAGCGCTCGGCGTGCAAGCCACGCGTGTTCTCGCGGCGGTAGAGAAAGTCGGTCCAACTCTCGGTCGAGACGTCGGCGGGCTGAGCCGGGCGGGCGATGTGAGCCTGCCCCCCGTAGACGAATTCCGGTTCGGGACGCTCTCCACAGTAGGGGCAGTCGATCAGCAACATGCGGCTGCGCCCTCAGTGCGCGACCGCGGCAGCCGCGGCTTCGTCGATGAGATTACCGTCACGGAAACGCTCGAGCGTGAACGGGGCATTGATGGGATGCGGACTGTCGTGGGCAATGGTCCACGCAAAAAGGTGCGCCGATCCGGGCGTCGCCTTGAACCCGCCAGTTCCCCAGCCGCAATTCACGTAGAGTCCCGGCACCGGCGTCTTGGCGATGATCGGCGAGCGATCGGGCGTCACGTCGACGATTCCGCCCCAGGCGCGCAGCATCCGCATGCGCCGAAACATCGGGAAGAGCTCGCAGATTGCCTCGAGCGCATGACTGGTGATGTACAGCGCGCCACGCTGCGTATAAGAAGTATAGGCGTCTGTTCCGGCGCCGATGACGAGCTCCCCCTTGTCGGACTGACTGATGTACGCATGGATGGTGTTGGACATGACGACGCAGGGGAAGACCGGCTTGACCGGCTCCGAGACCAGCGCCTGCAACGGGTAGCTCTCGAGAGGCAGTGAGACGTCCGCCATCTTCATGATGACGCTGCTGTGGCCGGCGGCGGAAACGCCGATACGCGGGGCTCGGATCGTCCCGCGGGTCGTCTCGACGCCCTCGGCGGCGCCGCTGCCGTCGCGGAGAATGCCGATGACCTCGCAGTTCTCGAGTATGTCGACTCCGAGCGCATCGGCTGCGCGCGCGTAGCCCCAGGCGACGGCATCGTGACGCGCGGTCCCGCCGCGGCGCTGTAGCGCGGCGCCCAGCACCGGATAACGCAGCTTGCCGATGTTGAGCGGCGGGCAGAACGCTTTGGCCTCCTCGGGCGTCAACCACTCGTTGTCGACACCCGCGGCGCGGTTCGCGTGGACATGCCGACGAGCCACCTGTGCATCGTGGACGGTATGCGCGAGCATCATGACTCCACGCGCCGAGAACATGACGTTGTAGTTGAGGACCTGCGCGAGGCTCTCCCAGAGCTTCAGAGCGTGGTCGTAGAGGGCTGCGCTTTCGGGAAAGAGATAGTTCGATCGGATGATAGTCGTATTGCGACCGGTGTTGCCGCCGCCGATCCAGCCTTTTTCGAGCACCGCGATGTTGGTGAGGCGGTGCTCACTCGCGAGATAATAGGCGGCTCCCAGTCCATGACCACCGCCACCGACGATGACCGCATCGTACGCCGGCTTGGGTTCGGGGCTGCGCCACTGCGGCTTCCAGGCGCGCTGGCCACCGAGGCCGGCACGCAGGAGCGAGAGTCCGGAAAAGCGTTTCATGAGCGGGCGCGCATCATGCGCCCGCGAACGCTCGAGTGACCTGCACCCGTGCGCCCCACCACTTGAACGCAGCCGACATACGCCTCAGCTTGCTGCGCTTCCAGGCTGCGAATCTGGCGGCTTCAGCGCCGGGCCTGGCTTGATGACCGTCCGCGGATTCACGTGCCGCACGAACTCGGCGACGTATTCGTCCACCGGCCGCTCGACGATCTCACGTCCGGTACCGGTTTGGACGATCCGGCCACCTTCGAGAATCGTCACCGTGTCGCCGAGCTTCAAAGCCTCGTCCAGATCGTGGCTCACGAACAGGATCGTTTTCTTGACGCGCTCCTGCAGCGCCAGCAACTCATCCTGGAGCTTGCGACGGATCAGCGGGTCGAGAGCGGAGAAGGGCTCGTCCATGAGCAGGATGTCAGCGTCGGTGGCGAAGGCGCGCGCCAGACCGACGCGCTGCTGCATGCCACCGGATAGCTCGCTGCAGTGCCGATCGCCCCACTGCGAAAGCCCGACGAGCGCGAGTTGCTCATCGATGATGCGCCGGCGCTTCTCGGCGGGCTCGCCCCGCAGCTCCAGGCCGAAGCCAACGTTGTCGCGCACCGTTCTCCACGGCAACAGCCCGAATTGCTGGAACACCATCGCGATGCGCAGGCGGCGAACGCGTCGCAGGATCGCCGGATCGCAATTGGCACCGAGATCGACGACGCTTTCGCCGTCGCGCACCAGTACCTGCCCGCGCGTAACCGGATTCAACCCGTTAGCCGCCCGCAGCAGTGTCGATTTACCCGATCCTGACAGGCCCATGAGCACCGAGATCTCGCCGCGCTCGACGCTGAGTGAAGCATTGGCGACCCCGACGACTACACCGGTGCGCTCGGCAATCTCGCTGCGGGTGTTCCGCGCGTCGAGCAGCGCCAGGGCCTGTGCGATGGCGGCGGCCTGTGCCCGTCGCCCGCCCCTGGAGCAGAACAGGATGTCGACGGCACGAAACTCGAGCGCTGCGCTCATGGCGCCTCCGCCGAGCAGGAGCGAGGAGTACTGCGATCGAGCCTAGATGTTCGCCTGGGCCGCATCGCTCATGCCGACTACTGCGTGGGATGCGAGCGTACCGATGTGATGGCGACCCTTCACGCCGTACCACAAGAGGCCGGCGCCCAGTATCACGCCCGTGTACAGGAATGCACCCCAGGTGTTGTACCACGGCGTCCCGTAGACGGCTGCGCGCGGCCAGGCGAGGTTGAGCGCCATCCCGGCACCCCACAACACCGCGAACACATTGACCAACAGCCCCCATCGCCCGAGCGTGAAATAGTTTCCGGCTGCGAGGTCTGCGGGAGGCCATTGCCCCTGCAGACGCCTGATCAGCAGCGGGCCGGTCACCATCAGGTACGCAAGGTAGATCATTATGACGGCGATCGAGGTCAGCACCGTGAAGATCTTCGGCTGTCCGATGTTGAGCGCGAGGATCAGGGCGGCGATGACGCCGATGAGGACGGCGGGGGTGATTGGCGTCTGAGTATCGGGATTCACCCGCGCAAGTTTCTCGCCGAAGGGAAGCGCATTGTCGCGCGCCATCGCGAAGGTCAGGCGGATCGCAGCAGTGTGCACCGCGAGCGAGCACACGGTCACCGCAATCACGATGCAGATCAGGAACAGCTTGCCCAGCGGCCCCCACATCACCTGCTCGACGATGTATTGAAGGCCGCCGCTGCTGCTGGCGATTTGCGGGTCACGCAGATTGGGCGCCGACATGACGGCGAACACCAGGATCGCGCCACCGATGACGAAGGAGGCGAGGATGGCTCGCAGAATTGCCATGGGAGCCGTACGGCGCGGCTCGACCGTCTCTTCGCCCAACGAGCTCGCGGTGTCGAATCCGTACATCACGTATCCGGAGGCGAGCGATGCCACCAGGAATGCTCCGAGGAAGCCGCCGCTCCCGCCGGCGCCGTAACCGTGGGTCGAGAAAAACACCGCAGGCCCGCGCATGGCGTGGAACGCCAGAATGATCGCGATGAGGCAGGCGGCAATCAGCTCGATAAAAACGCCGGCGCTGTTGATCTTGGCCATCAGCCGTACGCCAAGCGCGTTGACCACGGTGGTGAAGACGATCAGCGCCGTACCCAGGATTACCGCGTTAGTCGCGAAATCGTAGGCGCCCTGGCCGTTGCCGACGATTTGGAACCCGCTCCACAACCTTGGCAGGTTGAGTTGCAGGGCGAGCACCACCGCAGACAGCGTAACGATCGACGCGGTGAGCATCAGCCAACCGGCAGACCAACAGACAATACGGCTGCCCAGCTGCTTGGACCAGTTGTATACCGATCCTGCGACAGGATATTTGGCGGCCAGCTCCATGAAGCACAATGCGACCGCGAGCTGCCCGATGAGTACCATCGGCCACGACCACAGATAAGCCGGGCCGGCAATTCCGAAACCGAAGTAGAACAGCTGGAAGGTGCCGGTGAGGATCGAGATATAACTGACCCCGGCGGCAAAGCTACCGAATCTCCCGATACCGCGATCGAGTGACTCGCGGTACCCGAAGTGTTCCATGCCGCTGTCGGTTGGCTTCAAAGCCTCGCCCTCACGGCGTCCCGCGCTCCGCACTTGACCCATAAGGCCCGCCGACTCCATCATTTCCCCCTCGGCTTGAATAGCCGTTTAACGGACGGGCCGTCAAGTGCCTGAAAACAGCGTAAGGCACTGAGTTTCGACAAGTATCACCTCAGAGGCTCGCACGTCGGTCCGTCCCGAAGCCTGGCCTCTCGCTGCGACCCTGGAGTCCCGCGTTGAACAGGCAATCAACCATACTAAAGGGCCCCGGCGGCCCCCACGGGCCCCCGCCCCGAGATGAGGGAGAGGAAGCCCGGCGTGTCCAGCTCATCGACGTCACGATCGACAGTCTCTCCGAAGTCGGCTACGTCGGCACCACTCTTGCGGAGATCGCCGGCCGCGCGGGCGTCTCCCCCGGGCTGGTAGCGCACTACTTCGATGACAAGGAGGGCCTGCTCGAGGCCGCCTTTCGCACGCTCGCGCGAACGCTGGCTGCGCGGGTGCGCGCACGGCTCGCGCTGGCACGCACGCCTCGCGCCCGGGTGCAGGCCGTCATCGACAGCAACCTTGGTCCCGAGGAGTTCGACCGGCGCACGGCCACCGCCTGGCTGGCCTTTTGGGGACAGGTGCCGCATGTCGAGGGTTTGAAGCGCGTACAAAGTGCTTATCAGCGCCGCATGCTCTCGAATCTGCGCAACGACCTGCGGCGGATGATACCGATCGAGGAGGCTCGCAGTCTTGCGGCGATGATTGCCGCCATGATCGACGGCGTGTGGTTGCGAGCCGCACTTTCGGCATGGGCCGAGGCTGACAGCGGCGGCGCACGCGCCCTGCTGGCGGCGTTTGTCGATGGCCGCCTGAGGGAGCTCGCACGCGTGACTGCGGAAGTTGGCACGCCGCTTCGGTCGCCGGTTGGCACTGCCGTTCGGCCCGCGCAGCAGCTGCGCGTCATCAATCCCGCCAATGGAGAGCTGCTCGCCGAGCTCTCCTGTGCTGGCTCCGCGGAGATCGATGCCGCGGTGACGCGCGCGCAGGCGGCGCAGAAGCAGTGGGCTGAACTGAGCGGTGCCGAGCGCGGACGCGTGTTGCTGCGTGCAGCGCGGCTCCTGCGCGAGCGCAACGAGGAGCTCGCGGTCCTCGAGACGCGTAACACCGGCAAGCCCATCCAGGAGACGCGTGCCGTCGATGTGATTTCGGGAGCCGAATGTCTCGAGTACTACGCCGGGCTCGCCGGCAGCATCGCCGGAGAGCATCTCGATCTCGGTGCGGCGGCATTCGGCTACACGCGTCGCGAGCCGCTCGGCGTCGTTGCCGGCATCGGCGCATGGAACTATCCATTGCAGATCGCCTGCTGGAAGTCGGCTCCGGCGCTGGCGTGCGGTAATGCCATGGTCTTCAAGCCCGCGGAGCTCACGCCGCTCACCGCGATGAAGCTGGAGGAGATCTATCTCACTGCCGGAGTGCCGCCCGGGCTCTTTCAGGTCGTGCACGGGGAGGCCGAGACTGGCCGCCTGCTCACGCGCCATCCCCTGATCCGCAAGATCTCACTCACCGGAGAGGTTGGAACCGGCAAGGCGGTGATGGCGGATGCGGCGAGCACGCTGAAGCAGGTGACGCTCGAGCTCGGAGGCAAGTCTCCGCTCATCGTCTTCGACGATGCCCGGCTCGACAACGCCGTTTCCGGCGCGTTGCTCGGTAACTTCTACTCCGCCGGGGAAGTGTGCTCCAACGGCACGCGCGTCTTCGTGCACCGCAGTGTTCACGCGGACTTCATCGAGCGGCTGCGAAAGCGCGTGGCGGCGATGCGCGTCGGCGACCCGCTCGACGCAGCGACGCAGGTCGGAGCGCTGATTTCTGCGGCGCATATGGACAAGGTGCTCGGCTTCATCGCAAAGGGTCGCTCGCAGGGTGCCAGGCTGATCACCGGCGGAGCGCGAGTCGTCAGTGGCGATCTCGCCAAGGGCTTCTTCGTCGCGCCTACCGTTTTCGACGGGTGCGACGACGACATGGATATCGTGCGACACGAGATATTCGGTCCGGTGATGGCGGTGCTCGAATTCGAGGACGAGGACGAGGTCGTCGAGCGCGCCAACGCCAGCGAATTCGGGCTCGCCGCCGGGATTTTCACCAGTGACCTCACCCGTGCGCACCGGGTGATTGCGCGGCTGCAGGCCGGCACCTGCTGGATCAATCATTACAACATCACGCCGGTCGAGCTGCCGTTCGGCGGGGTCAAACGCTCGGGCCTCGGACGCGAAAACGGCCGCGCAGCCATCGAGCATTACACGCAGCTGAAGAGCGTGTACGTGGCGATGCGCGACATCGACGCGCCTTACTGACCACGGACGAGACGCCGAAGCCGAGCGAGATGGGGATGGGGGACAGCTACGACTATGTGATCGTCGGTGCGGGCTCAGCCGGCTGCGTGCTCGCAAACCGGCTGACCGAGAGCGGTCGCGACAGCGTGCTGCTGCTCGAATACGGCGGCTCAGACCGCTCGCTGTGGATCCAGATG
>Ga0307476_10001365_pt1 | contig 14915 bp, 12 predicted proteins | sample atmos_gasesECM2C_2_FD_203314 | JGI IMG/M metagenome (GOLD analysis project Ga0307476, IMG submission 203314) | Hardwood forest soil microbial communities from Morgan-Monroe State Forest, Indiana, United States - atmos_gasesECM2C_05 | ecosystem: Environmental > Terrestrial > Soil > Temperate... | reverse complement strand
AGAGCTCGTCGCCAGCCTGCAGGCCAGCGGTTTGCTCGTCGATGCGCTCGTCCCACCGCTCGTCGGCCCACCGCCGGTCGATCACTGGATCGCCGAGCTCGGTGCCACGCCGGAGTTGACGGCCATACGGAGCGCCCTCGGGACCGGCGAACCGGCGCGGGTCGAGCAGATGGTCGCCTCGATCGACGGCGAGCCTGTCGTGCACGTGACGAGCAGCTTCGCGGGATCCGCACTGGAGCTCGCGCCGGCGCTCGCGCACGAGGCGCTGCGTGGAGTTCGCGCGCTCGCCGCGCTGGCGCCCGCGCGCCGCGATCGCCTTGGCGCGTTCGCTCGCGCATTCGCGGAGCGCTACGGCGAGCGCACCGTGCCACTCCTCGAGGCGCTCGATCCCGAGCTCGGCATCGGCTTCGAGCCCGAAGCGTCGACGCTCGCACCGCAACCGCCGCTGCTCGCCGGCATGGAGCTGCCGCCCGCTCCGATCGCCGAGCGGTGGGGCAGCCGCGAGCGCTGGCTTGCCGCGCGGGTCGCGGACGCCGCACGCACCGGCTCGCTCGAGCTGGCGATCCGCGACCACGAGCTCCCGGTCACCGACCTGCCGCAAGGAGGCTCGGCGACGATCACGCTGCACGGCAATCGCGTGCACGTGAAGCGCGTGCTCGGCCCGACAGCGCTCGCGATGCTCGGTCGATTCGCGCCCGTGCTACCCGAGCTCGAGGCGCGCGCGCGCGCCCTCGCGCGCCGGGAGGCGGAACAGACGCCGGACGCGATCGTCGCCGAGGTCGTGCACCTCCCGCACCCGAGCTCGCGCAACGTGATGACCCGCCCAGCGTTACGCGACCGCGAGATCTGGATGCTCGGCGGCACCGCGCCGGATCCCAGCCGCCAGATTCCGCTCGCCGAGCTGACGGTGGGGGTCGCGAACAAGCACGTCACGCTCGCGTGGCGCGGCACCCGCGTGCTACCGCGGCTCTCGGTCTCCGACAACGCGGGGCTGCCCGGGTTGCCGGCCTACCGGTTCCTCGCCGCGCTCGCGACCGATCCCCCGCTCGCGTGGGACTGGGGTCCGCTCGCGCAGGTCGCGGTGCTGCCGCGCGTCGTCTATGGCAAGGCGATCCTCGCGCTCGCGCGCTGGCGCCTCGATGCCGCGACGCTCGCGGTCCTCGGGGGCCGTGACGAGTCCGCGCGCGATGCCAAGCTGACCGAGCTGCGGCTCCCCCGCTGGACGATGATCTGTCGCCGCGATCTCAACCTGCCGATTGACTGGCTCAACCCGGCGAGCATCGCCGCGGCGCTGAGCGGCGAGACCGACCTCGTCGTCGAGGAGATGTTTCCCGGACCGGAGCAGACGTTCGCCTCGAGCGCCGCTGGCGATCACGTATGCGAGCTCGTCCTGCCGTTCTCTCGGCCCGCGCCCTGCATCACGGCGCCGACCCCGATCACTCGTTGCGGCGCGCGGCGCGATCGGCGCTGGACCTACGCGAAGCTCTATTGTCCAGAGGCTGCCGCGGATGCCGTGCTGCGCACGGTCGTCGCGCCGCTCGTCCTCGAGCACCCCGACGTTCCATGGTTCTTCCTCCGCTACGACGACCCGGGGTTTCATCTGCGCCTGCGATTTCGCGATCCGGGGATTCGCGCCGAGCTGGAGGCGCGCGCCGACCGGTCCACGCGAACGAGCCGCATCGAGTTCGCGACGTACGAGCCCGAGCTCGAGCGCTACGGCGGCGAGGCGGCGATGCCGGTGGTCGAGAAAATGTTTCATCGCGACAGCGAAGCGGCGCTGGCAATCTCGCTGCGGTACGACGCGCACAGCGACGCGCGGTGGCAGCTCGCCCTTCGCGGCATGGCGTCGGCCTTCGCGCTCGTGATCCCGGAGCTCGAGGCGCGGTGCCGCGTGATCGAGACGGCGATCGATCGCTACGCCGCCGATTTTGGCCTGATCGGTGCCGCCGGGCGCGTCCTCGGCCAGCGCTATCGCGACTGCAAGCCGGCGATCCGCGCAGCGCTCGACGAGCCACCGGAGGATCTGAATTTCGGATGCGCCGCGCTTGCCCGGCGAGATCGCTACTGGTCCGAGCTCGTCGGCGAGCTGCCCGTCGTACCTCGCGAACGCCTCGCGGTCTCGCTCGCGCACGTTCACGCGAACCGGATGCTCGCCACCGACCAGCGCCTCCACGAGGCCTTGCTCTGCAAGTTCCTCGCGCGCGAGACCCGGACCGCACTCACGATGCGCATGCGCGGATGAGATCGATCCGGTTGCACACGTTCAGCTTCTTGTAGAGCCGCCGGATGTAGGTACGGATCGTGTTCTCGCTGATCCCGAGATGCGCGGCGACGTTGAGGTTCGCGTACCCCTCGACGAGCATGCGCGCCACCTCACGCTCGCGCGGCGATAACAGCGTCTCTGCGCGTGGCGCGACCCTGCGGCCGAGCGCGTAGTCTGCCGCGAGCCCGAGGCCGCGGATCAGGAGCGCCAGCTCGAGCAGCTCGCTCGCCGTGAGCGTGCCGCCGGGACGCTCGATGCCGGCGATCCCGTACACTCCCGTGCCGAGCACGCCGAACGCGAGACTGCGGTCCTGGGCCACCGAGAGCTCGCCTGGCCGCGGCGATAACCCGGCGCACGGCGGCGCGTCCTCGAGCAGCTCGAGCTGCAGCAGCTCGTCGCCGCGCAAGTACGAGTAGCCGTTCCCGGCCGCGATCGCGGTGAACACGACGATGTCGTCGGCGATGCCGGCGAGCTCGACTGCAACCGCGTGTTGAAACTCGTGCGCGCTCAAAACAGACGCTCCCATAGTGGTTCGAACAGGTCCCGACCGAGCGCGGTCAACGCACCGGACGAACGGAGCGGGGCCGCCAGCTGCTTCGCCTGATCCCGGACGCGGCTCTCGGTCCGAGCGACGTAGGCGTCCTCGCCGCACTCTCGGAAGTACAGCAGCATGTTGCCGACCGCGTGGAACGTGTAGAGGATACGGTCGAGCGGCCGCCCGGTGTGCTTGAGTGGCGAGTAGTACAGCGTCGAGTCGCTGCCGTCATCGACGGGAGCGATCGCGGTCACGAGCTCGAAGTACTGGTGCGAGCTCTCGTGCACGAGCGCCTCGCCGAGCTGGGCCAGCTGTTCGTTGAACGATAGAAAGACGAGCCCATGCCCCACGCCGCCGCTCGTGTAAAATCCCTTCGGAGCGGTGACCGGCACGAGCTCCCGAACGATGCGTCGGATCCAGCTCGAGTAGCTCGGCGTGCGCGCGGCGAGCTGGTCGACCAGGGCCGCGAACGTCGCGCGAGTCGCAGGGCTGATCGACTCGAACAGCTCGAACTCCCAGAGGCGCCCGGTGTCGCGCATGCCGGGCGCGAGGCCCCGCGCCGGAACGACCGCGAGCTCCGCGACCGTGTCGAGCCGCTCGCAGGCCGCGGGCTCGATCAACTGGTCGTCACAGCGCAGGCTCGGCGCGTCCGCGTGCCAGCGAACCTCGACGGTCGACGCGCGCGGCAAGAGGCTCGTGTTCCAGCGCAGCTGCGTCGGCGCCTCGAGCTTCATCCGCCAATCTCCGCGCTGACCCGCAGCGGCAAGCTGCACCACGAGCGCGGCCGCTTCGCTCGCGTGAAACTGAGTCACTCGCGCGAGCTGCGTCCATTCGACCGCTCGTGCGCCCTCGAATGTCTGGGCTGCGGCGCGGATCACGTCGGCGACGCCGGGGCCCGCGTCATCCAATGCGGCGCCAAAGCACCGGAGATAGCGCTGCGCCGTCAGCTGCGCGCGCGCCTCGATCAACTGCGCGAACAATCGCTCGTCCGGGCCTTCGGCGGGACAAGCAAAGCCGCGCCACCCAACATGGCATTTCAGCATGTGGACGTTGTAGCCGTTCACGTCGCCCGTTCGACATCCCTCACGTGAGCTAGTCACCAGAACAGTTCGAGGCGTTCCGGTACTGTTCCGCCGGAACTTCGCTCTCGGTCATCGCTCTGGAGGCGACACTTGTCACCGCGCGAGCGACACGCGCCGCCACGCATCACGAGGTTGCGCCGCATCGCGGTTGCTGAATCGCCCGCGCATGCGCTTATCCATCATCATGTTACTCGCCGTCGTGGGCCTGCTCGCGAGAAGTTGGTGTTTCCCGCGAGGTCGCATCAGAGTTCGAGTCCCCCCGCTCGCACTGTTTCAGCGGCAGAGCATGCTGCAGCTGCGGCACTCCTATGTGCAGCCGCGTCCAGGCGTGCCGATCGCGAAGGCCGGACACCAGCTGGCGTCGCCGGAGAGCTTCGACTACGTCCGGCCGGCGAGCTCGGCGTCACGCGCAACCAGGAACCACCGGCGCGATCCATCGCGGTAGGCCGCGCGCAGGGCAGTGGCAGGGTCAGCGGACCAGCAGCGGGCGCAGGGTGCGCTCGGCGATCTCGAGGCCGATCTGGATCTTGTCCTCGGCACCGCCCCACACGGGGTCCTCGTGCTCGACGGAGAGCACGCCGTCGAACCCGCCTTCGTAGAGGGTGTCGATCAGGCGGACCCAGTCGACCTGGCCCAGGCCGGGGACGCGGTAGCGCCACCAGCCGACGTCCCACGGGTTGTCGCGCTCGCGCGACTTGCCGTGAACGCCCCAGCGGTTGCGCTTCTCGGGGAACAGCTGGATGTCCTTGGCCTGGGCGTGGCGGACGCGGTGGAGGTAGGGGCGGAGAGCGGCGACCGGATCGATGCCGATCCAGAGCAGGTGGGAGGGGTCGAAGTTGAGGTAGAGGCCCTGCTCGAACATCCATTCCCAGAGCTCGGGACAGTACGCGAGGTTGCCGGGATACCCGTCGGGGTGCCAGCCCTCCATGACGCAGTTCTCGATCACGATCGAGACGCCGCGCTCGCCGGCGTGGTCGACGAACGGCTTGAAGATCTCGGCTGCCTCGACGAGGTTGTCCTTGACGCTGCGGTGCGGGTTGCGCCCGACGAAGGTGCCGACGGTGGGTGCGCCGATCGCGGCGGCGGCGTCGATGCACTTGTGGAGGTGGGCGTGCATCGCGGCGCGCGCGGCGAGGTCGGGATCGAGCGGGTTGTCCATGAACGCGACCGACGAGATCTCGAGCTGGAGATCGGCGACGAGCCGGCGGACGTCGTCGGGGCGCAGCTGGTCGACGTCGAGGTGCGTGGCGGTGAACGGGCGATTGCCGAGCCTGGGCCAGGCGGCGACCTCGAGGGCGGCGTAGCCGTGGGTGGCGGCCCACGCGGCGAGCTGCGAGAGCGACCAGCGCGGCAGACATGCGGTGACGAATCCGAGCTTCATCGCGGGACCTCCTCCCAGGCTCGGCTGCGCGCCGAGGCGAGCACCGCCTCGGTGATGCGCGCAGCGCGCAGCCCGTCGTGGAACGTGGGCAGCCCGTCCGGGGCGGCGCCGGTGCGGATCGCGGCGTAGGCATCGGCGACGAATGCGTTGAACGCATCGCCGTAGCCCTGGGCGTGGCCGGCGGGGAGCGTCGCGTAGCGCGCGGCGGGCGCGGACAGCCGTGCCGGATCGCGGACCAGGATCTCCTGGCGATCGCGCGCGCCGAGCCACAGCTGCTCGGGCGATTCCTGATCGAACGCGAGCGACTCGGCGGTGGCGTCGATCTCGAACCACAGCCGGTTCTTGCGCCCGGGCGAGACCTGGCTGATCACGAGCGTGCCGGCGGCGCCGCGATCGGTCTCGAACATCATGGTGACGGCGTCCTCGCCGGTGACGCGGACCGGCGTGCGCTCGCCGGCGGCGCGCTGGAACGCCTCGGCGTGGCCGGCGAGCCGCTCGGCGAACGCGGTGATCGCACGCGCGGTCAGCCGCGCGATCCGGTGGCCGGTGACGAACTCGACGAGATCGCACCAGTGCGAGCCGATGTCGGCGAACGCGCGCGACGCGCCGCCGAGCGCGGGGTCGACGCGCCAGTTGTAGTCGTCGGGCGACGCGAGCCAGTCCTGCAGGTAGTAGCCGTGGATCAGGTGGATCGCGCCGGTCTTGCCGGCGGCGACCCGCGCGCGGGCCTCGCGCACGACGGGGTGGAAGCGATAGACGAACGGGACCGCGGCGACCCGGCCGGCGCGCCCGGCGAGATCGACGAGCGCCGCGGCGTCGGCGGCCGAGGTTGCGAGCGGCTTCTCGCAGACGACGTGCTTGCCCGCGGCGAGCGCGCGCCGCGCGAGATCGGCGTGCAGATGATTGGGCGTGCAGATGTGGACGACGTCGACGGCGGGATCCACAGCGAGCGCCTCGGAGCTGTCGAAGGCGCGCGGCACGTCGAGCGCGGCGGCGGTAGCGCGCGTGCGGTCGGGATCGGCGCCGGAGATCCCGACGATCTCGGCGCCGGCAAGCCGCGCGGCGCGCAGGTGGACCGGGCCAATGAAGCCGACTCCGGCGATCGCGGCGCGCAGCCGATCCGGCATCTTGGCGCCGAACATACGCTCGTCAATCAGCTCTGACCAGGCCAGTTTGTTCGTTTCCATCCACAAATGACGCACTACGTCGCATGATTCCAGTAGACTTTGCTCGTCTATCGAACAAAGATGGCTCAGGGATGCGCGAGGACTCGCCCAGAGCGCCGTTCTCGGCTGGACACATCTTCCAGATGATCCGGGAGCGGCCGACCTCGCGCGCCGAGATCGCGCGCGCCACCGGGCTCGCGCGCTCGACGGTATCGCAGCGGATCGGCGGGCTCCTCGACCTCGGCATCGTCATCGAGGAGGGCGACGTACGATCGACGGGTGGCCGCCCGGCGGCCGCGCTGCGGCTCAACCCGGCGGGCGGCGTCGTGCTCGCCGCCGACCTCGGCGCCAATCACGATCGGCTCGCGGTGTCCGACCTCGCCGGGCAGGTGCTCGCCGAGCACACCGCACAGAGATCGATCGCGCAGGGCCCCGAGGTGATCCTCGGCTGGGTCCGCGACAACTTCCTCGCCCAGCTCGCGCAGCTCGGAGTCGGCGTCGATCGGGTGATCGGGATTGCGATCGGCGTGCCGGGTCCGGTCGAGTTCGCGGCGGGGCGCGCGGTCAAGCCGCCGATCATGCCGGGCTGGCACGGCGTGTCGATCGCGAACCACTTCGCGGCGGCGTTCCCCGGCGTCGACGTGCTGGTCGACAACGACGTCAACATCATGGCGGTCGGCGAGCACCGCGTCGCGTGGCCGGCGGTGTCGGATCTGCTGTTCGTCAAGATCGCGACCGGCATCGGGTCGGGCATCCTCTCGGGAGGCCGGCTGCAGCGCGGGGCCCAGGGCGCCGCCGGCGACATCGGCCACATCCGCGCCAGCGAGTACCTCGACGAGATCTGCGCGTGCGGCAACGCGGGCTGCATCGAGGCGGTGGCGAGCGGCTCGGGGCTGGCGCGCCGGCTGCGCGCGCTGGGGCACGATCCGCGGGGCACGCTCGACGTCGTCGGGCTGGTCCACAACGGCAACCCCGACGCGGTTCGTCTGGTGCGCGAGGCGGGCCGGCTGCTCGGCGAGGTGCTGGCCCACGCGGTGACGCTGCTCAACCCCTCGGTCGTGGTGATCGGGGGCGAGCTGGCGCACGCCGAGCAGCCGCCGTTCGCCGGGATCCGCGAGGCGATCTACCGGCGCAGCTCGTGCCTGGCGAGCGAGCGGCTCGAGATCGTGCGCACCAGGCTGGGCGATCGCGCCGGCGTGATCGGCGCGTCGGCGCTCGTCCTCGATCAGTGCCTGGCGCCTGACATCGTCGATCGCCAGCTCGCCCGGCGAGCGGCGGCATGACCGCGCTGCTCGAGGTCCGCGGGCTGGTCAAGGTGTACCCCGGGGTCACCGCGCTCGACGGCGTCGATCTCGACGTCGCGGCGGGCGAGGTCCATTGCCTGGTCGGCCAGAACGGCGCCGGCAAGTCGACCTTGATCAAGTGCGTCGCGGGCGCGGCGACGCCGACCGCGGGGACGATCCGGCTCGACGGGCGCGACCTGACGGCCGGGCGGCCGGGCGCGGCGCTGTCGGCCGGCGTCGCGACGATCTACCAGGAGCTCGATCTGGTCGGCGATCTGTCCGTGGCGGACAACATCTTCCTGGGCCACGAGCTCCGGATCGGGCCGCTGCTCGATCGCCGGCGGATGCGCCGCGAGGCCGGCGAGCTGCTCGGCCGGCTCGGCCACGCGACCCTCGATCCCGGCGCGCAGGTCGGCGAGCTCAGGCCGGCCGACAAGCAGATCGTCTCGATGGCGCGCGCGCTGTCGCGCGACGTGCGGCTGCTGATCATGGACGAGCCGTCGGCGATCCTCGATCCGCCGGAGGTCGATGCGCTGTTCGAGGTCGTGCGCCGGCTGACCGCCGCCGGGGTCGGCGTGGTCTACATCTCGCACCGGCTCGACGAGATCGCGCGGATCGGCGACCGGATCACCGTGCTGCGCGACGGCAAGACGGTGGCCAGCAACCTGCCGGCGACCATCGCGGTCGACCCGCTGATCCAGTTGATGATCGGCCGCGCGTTCCGTGAATTATTCCCGAAGCGGAATACACCGCGCGGCGAGGTCGTGCTCCGGGTCCGCGGGCTGGCGCGCCCGCCGCACCTGGCGGACACCAGCTTCGAGGTCCGCGCCGGCGAGATCCTCGGGATCGGCGGGCTGGTCGGCGCCGGGCGCAGCGAGCTGTTGCGCGCGATCGCCGGGCTCGATCCGGTGGCGGGCGGCGAGGTCTCGGTCGGCGGGCGCCGGCTGCCCCGCGAGCGGCCAGACCTCGCGGTCGCCGCCGGGATCGGCGTCGCGCCCGAGGAGCGCAAGTCACAGGGCCTGTGGCTCGACTGGTCGCAGGTCTCGAACGTCACGATCGCCGACCTGCCGCGGCTGGGTCTGGGGCCGTTCACCGACGCGGCCGCCGAGCGCCGCGCCGCCGCCGCGCAGCTCCGCGCGCTCGCGGTCCGCCCCGACGATCCGCTGCGCGCCGCCGGCGAGCTGTCGGGCGGCAACCAGCAGAAGCTGGTGCTGGCGCGCTGGCTGGTCCACGCGTCGTCGGTGCTGCTGCTCGACGAGCCGACCCGCGGCGTCGACGTCGGCGCCCGGGCCGAGGTCTACCGGGTGATCGGCGAGCTCGCCGGGCGCGGCCTGGCGATCGTGATGGTGTCGTCGGAGCTCGCCGAGCTGGTCGGGTTCTGCGACCGGATCCTGGTGATGCGCGAGGGCGCGGTGGTCGGCGAGCTCGCCGGCGAGACCGCGACCGAGGAGCAGATCCTGCGCCACGCGCTGCGCACCGGCGCCGAGGCCAGGACCGAGGCCAGGAGTGACGCCACATGAGGGCGCGGCTGGGCGCTCGGGCGCAGGACATCGCGCTGCCGCTGGTCGTGGTCGCGCTGGTCATCGCCGGCACGATCCTCGAGGGCGGCGTGTTCTTCTCGACCGCGAACCTGTGGAACGTGCTGGTCCAGGCCAGCGTCGCCGGCACGATCGCGGTCGGCATGACGTTCGTGATCGCGACCGGCGGCATCGATCTCGCGGTCGGCTCGGTGATGGCGGCGGCCGCGATCGTCGGCGGCCACTACTTCGCGAGCGCCGGCTCGGCGGCGTTCATGCTGGCCACCGTGGTCGCCGCCGTCGTGCTCGGCGCGATCAACGGCATCGCGGTGGCCTGGCTGCGGATCGTGCCGTTCGTCGCGACGCTGGCGATGCTCGCGGCGTCGCGCGGGATCGCTCACCTGATCAGCCACCAGACCCCGGTCGGGCTGTACGGGCTCGACGCGCTGACCCGGATCGGCAGCCAGCGCGTGCTCGGCATTCCGATCCCGGCGATCGTGTTCCTCGTCGTGGTCGCGCTCGGCTGGCTCGTGCTCGACCGCACGCGCTACGGCCGCTACGTGATCGCGGTCGGCGGCAACCGCGAGGCCGCGCGGATCGCCGGGATCCGGGTGCGGCCGATCGTGTTCTCAGTCTACGCCGTGGTCGGGCTGTGCACCGGCATCGCGTCGGTGCTGCAGACCGGCCAGCTCGCGAGCGCGTCGCCGGTGGTCGGCCTCGGCCTCGAGCTCGACGCGATCGCCGCGGTCGTGATCGGCGGGACCAGCCTGGCCGGCGGCCGCTGCACGATGATCGGTACGTTCTTCGGCGTGATCACGTTCGCCCTGGTGTTCAACCTGCTCACGCTCGAGAACGTCGAGAGCCAGATCCAGCAGATCCTGCGAGGCGTCATCATCCTCGGCGCGGTCGTCGTTCAGCGCCGGGGCCACTAGGTCGGTCACACAAGGAGACAACCCATGATCCATTCCAAGCGCGCTGTGGTTAGCGGACTCGTCCTGGCGTTGGCCCTGGTGCACGTCGCCTGTCGCAAGGAGGCGCCCAGGGAGACGCCCAGACCCGACGAGGCCAGGCCGGCCGAGCCGGCGACATCGACCGCGTCCACCGCCCGCCCCGCCGGGGCCAAGATCAAGATTGCATTCAGCGCGCCGTCCGCCGATCACGGCTGGACCGGTGCGATCAGCGTGAATGCCAAGAAGCAGGCCGCCAGGTTCGACGACGTCGAGTTCAGCCTGACCCAGGCGCCGACCGCCGCCGATCAGGTCAGCCAGCTCAACACGATCATGATGCAGAAGCCCGACGTGCTGGTGATCCTGCCGCAGGACGAGACCGTGACACCGGCGGCGCTGGCCGCGATGAAGGCCGGGATCCCGGTGATCAACGTCGATCGCGAGTTCAGCGATCCGGGCGCGCAGCGCGCGGTGATCAAGGGCGACAACTACGGCGTCGGGTTCCAGGCCGGCCAGTACTTCGCCAGCGAGCTGAAGTGCAAGGGCAACGTCGTCGAGATCCAGGGCATCGCCGGGATCTCGGTGACCAACCAGCGCACCAAGGGGTTCGCCGACGCGATCGCGCAGTGCAAGGGCGGGATCAAGATCGTCGCCCAGCAGCCGGCCGACTTCGCGCCCGACAAGGGATTGTCGGTGATGCAGAATATCCTGCAGGCCCAGCCCAAGATCGATGCGGTGTACACCCACGACGACGACATGGCGCAGGGTGTGGTCCAGGCGATCAAGAATGCCAATCGCGACAAGGAGATGTGGCTGACCGGCGTCGGCGGGTCCAAGGCGGCGATGGAGCAGATCAAGCAGGGTGGGCTGTACCGCGCGACGTTCCTCTACAACCCGACGATGGCGGCGTCGGCGGTCGCCCTGGCGCGGCTGCTCGCCAGGGGCCAGGGGCTGTCGGACCTGACCGAGCCGGTGATCCCCAACCTGATCGTCATGCAGGCCCAGGGCGTGTTCAAGGACAACGTCGACGGCTACATGGCAATCGGCTTCTGAATCGCAGGCAGCGACCCCATCAACGAGGCACCATCAAGTCCATGTCCAAGCTGTTTTCCGAATTCCACCTCAAGGGCGTGTCGCTCAGGAACCGCATCGTGGTCTCGCCGATGTGTCAGTACTCGGCGGAGGATGGTGTGCCGGACGACTGGCATCTGGTTCATCTCGGCGCGCGCGCCATCGGCGGAGCGGCACTCGTGATCGCGGAAGCGACGGCGGTGTCGCCGGAAGGGCGCATCACGCCGGGCTGCACGGGCCTGTGGAACGACAGGCAGGCCGAAGCCTGGGCGCCCATCCCGAGATTCGTGAAGCGTCATGGCGCGGTGCCCGGCATCCAGATCGCGCATGCCGGGCGCAAGGCATCCGCGAACCGGCCGTGGGAGGGCGACGATCACCTCCCGTCGAGCGATCCGCGCTCGTGGGACCCGCTGGGACCCTCGCCGGTCGCGTTCGGGGCGAACCTGCCCCGCGTGCCGCACGCGATGACCACGGACGAGATCCACCGCGTCCAGCGCGACTTCGTGGCGGCGGCGAAGCGCGCGCTGGCCGTCGGCTTCGAATGGCTGGAGCTGCACTTCGCCCATGGCTACCTGGCACAGAGCTTCTTCTCGCCGATCGCCAACCAGCGCACCGACGAATATGGCGGCAGCTTCGAGAACCGCGCGCGCTTCCTGATCGACACGCTGAGCGCGGTGCGCGCGATCTGGCCCGAGAAATATCCGCTGACGATCCGGCTCGGCGTCAGCGACTTCACCAAGGACAGCCAGCCGCTGGAGGAGTCCATCCAGCTCGTGAAGCAGTTCAAGCATCACGGGCTCGATCTGATCGACGTGAGCCTGGGCTTCAACACGCCGGATGTTTCCGGCGTGCCGTGGGGGCCGTGCTTCATGGCGCCGATCGCCCAGCGCATCAAGGACGAGGCCGCGATCGCCACCGCCGTCGGCTGGTTCATCACCGAGCCGCAGCAGGCCGAGGACATCCTTGCGAAGGGACAGGCGGACCTCGTGATGCTGGCGCGCAAGGAGCTCGACGATCCGCACTTTCCCTATCACGCGGCGAAGGCGCTGGGCGTCGCCAGTCCGCAGAACGTGCTGCCGCCCCAGTATGCGCACTGGCTGAAGCGCAGATGACCCGCGCGGCGATCGGCGTGCTGTACCGCGACGGCGCGGTGACGGCGATCTGCGCTCACCGGACGAACCTCGAGCGGCTGCCGGAGGCGATCGGCGAGCTGGCCTCGCTGGAGCGGCTCGACGTCGGGGGCAACCGGCTGAGCGAGCTGCCGGCGCTGCCGGCCAGCTTGCGGGAGCTGTACGTCCATGACAACCAGCTGGTCCGGTTGCCGGCGCTGCCCGCGTGTCCTCGACGAGTTCGGGTCTGTCCCGAGTGGCCGATGGGATCGAGCAGGGTCATGATCGTGATCCCGGTCTGCGCGACAAGCACGAGCGGGCGAGATCCCTGCACGGCACTCCCGACAGGTCCTTGCGGTGGAGGGTAGCCCGAGGTGGTGGCCGGTGCGATGACGCGGCTGCTTGTCCACCCGCGCCTTTCGCGGCACTGTCCGCGCCATGAAGACGCGCAAGCTCGGCAAGAATGGCCCGACCGTCGGTGCGATCGGGCTCGGCTGCATGGGGATGTCGGAGTTCTACGGCGCGGGGGACGAGGCGGAGTCGCTCGCGACGATCGATCGCGCGATCGAGCTCGGCGCGACGCTGCTCGACACGGCGGACATGTACGGGCCGCATACCAACGAGATGCTCGTCGGCAAGGCGCTGCGCGGCAAGCGCGACCGCGTGGTGCTCGCGACGAAGTTCGGCATCGTCCGCACCGGCAACGAGCGCTCGATCAACGGCAAGCCCGAGTACGTCCAGCGCGCGTGCGACGCCAGCCTGCAGCGGCTGGGCGTCGATCACATCGATCTCTACTACCAGCACCGCGTCGACCCGGCGACGCCGATCGAGGACACGGTCGGCGCGATGGCCGACCTCGTGCGCGCCGGCAAGGTGCGCTACCTCGGCCTGTCGGAGGCGGGTCCGGACACGCTGCGCCGCGCGTGCAAGGTCCACCCGATCACCGCGCTGCAGACCGAGTACTCGCTGTGGACGCGCGATCCCGAGGACGCCGTGCTCGCGACCTGCCGCGAGCTCGGCGTCGGGTTCGTGGCCTACAGCCCGCTCGGCCGCGGCTTTCTGACCGGCCAGATCAAGCGGTTCGAGGACCTCGCCGCCGACGACTTCCGGCGCTACTCGCCGCGCTTCCAGGGCGAAAACTTCACCAGGAACCTCGCGCTCGTCGAGCACCTGTCGCAGGTCGCGAGGCAGAAGGGCGTCACCGCCGGCCAGCTCGCGCTGGCGTGGGTGATGTCGCGCGGCGACGACGTCATCCCGATCCCGGGGACCAAGCGGCGCACGTACCTCGAGGAGAACGTCGCGGCCGGCGACCTCGCATTCACCGCCGACGAGCTCGCGAAGATCGACGCGATCGCGCCGCGCGGCGCCGCCGCCGGCGAGCGCTACCCGGCTGCCGCGATGGCGTCGGTCAATCGGTGACGCTCCGCCCGTCGATCAGGCGGGCGCGCCGCGGCCGAGCAGGCCGAGCTCGGCGGCGTGGGGGCGCAGGGCGTCGATCACGAACCCGAGGTGATCGTCGAGCGGCACGCCGAGCAGCTCGGCGCCGGCCGAGACCTCGGCGCGGTCGACGGTGGCGGCGAACCGCTTGTCCTTGAGGCGCTTCTTCACCGAGGCCGGCTCCAGGCTGGCGATGCCATCGGGGCGGACCAGGCAGCACGCCATCACGAAGCCGGTCGGCTCGTCGCACGCGAGCAGGGCGCGGTCGAGCCGGCTGTCGTAGGGCACGCCCCAGCGGGTGTAGTGGGCGGACACCGCGTGCGCGATCGCCTCCTCGCCGCGCTCGCGCAACCACGCGACGATCCGGCGCGGGTGCTCCTCGGGCCATGCCTCGTAGTCGGCGTCGTGCAACATGCCGGCGATGCCCCACGCCTCGACGTCGGTGCCGGGCTCGCCGTAGCGCGGCGCGGCCGCGCGCATCACCAGCTCGACCGCGCGGGCGTGGCGGCGCAGCGAATCGCCTCGAGTCCAGTCGCACAGCAGGGTCCATGCCTCATCGCGGGTCAGCGCCATGGCGCCGAGGATAGCCTCGCCGGTTCGGCCGCTCGCGGCGCCGCGACGGATTTTCACTCGCGGGGCGTCGACCGGATCGATCAGCGATGCGGGATGATGCCGGTGAACCACGCCAGCGATGCGGCGGCGAGCAGGACGAGCGCGGCGATCCCGATCGCCACGCGGCGCCTCCATCGGCTGGCTCGCGGAGCCAGCTCCGAGCCGGACCCGGGGTCGCCCGGGGAGCGCAGCGCCGCGACGTCGTCCACGGGCGCACGGGACATCGCCGGCCGCCGCGCCCCGCCGGCGCCGGACGGCATCGCGGCCTCGTCCTCGTCCTCGAGCGCGGCCAGGTTCCCCTGCTCGGGCCCCTCCGCGGGCCTGCTCGGAGCGGCGGCTGGACCGGCCGGGCTCACGGGGTCCACGAACAGATCGGCATTGAGCGGCGCGCCCGCCGCCCCCAGCAGGTCCGAGCTCGGAGCGCGATCGCCCGGGAGCGAGGTGAACTCGAGCAGCGCCTCCTCGATCAGCCGGTGGATGAACGAGCCCTGGGCGAGGCGAGCGTTCTCCTT
>Ga0307476_10001364_pt1 | contig 14929 bp, 8 predicted proteins | sample atmos_gasesECM2C_2_FD_203314 | JGI IMG/M metagenome (GOLD analysis project Ga0307476, IMG submission 203314) | Hardwood forest soil microbial communities from Morgan-Monroe State Forest, Indiana, United States - atmos_gasesECM2C_05 | ecosystem: Environmental > Terrestrial > Soil > Temperate... | reverse complement strand
ATTCCCTTGGATGAATAATTTCGATCCTTGGAATCAAAATTTTAATATGGCTCGCGCGGGCCGTTGGGAGCCGCCTTGGCGCATTCTTAATCAGGCTGCGCTAGTAACCCGCCCTCTCACACTTTGAAGAACTGTCGCAGGAATCTGCAACACGCGGATTCTAGAGTCTTTCTTGGTTGTGACATGAACAGCGATGCCATCCGCCTCCGGAAAAGGATCTGAGACCACTTCAAACTCCTCGCCATAGAGGCGAACCCTCCCCGAAACCGCGTATCCAAGATGCCTAACACGCGCACATACTTCCGACATCGAGGGAGGTTCAATCTTGGGATCGGTCATAATAGGCCCATTATAGCCTTCTAACCGGGCTTGTGCCGTGGCTGCGTCGGCTGGCAGTAAAAGTCGCTGCGTGGGATTTTCGGACTCCGTGGATTGTTGGATTATTGGAGCGGGAGACGGGGATCGAACCCGCAACCAACGGCTTGGGAAGCCGCTACTCTACCATTGAGCTACTCCCGCCCGGCTAGCAGAGTATATCGTAAAACTTGCTTACGCCAAGATGACGAATCAGTCCCTGACGCTCGAGTTCGGCAAGCACGGTCAGTGGTTCTGCGATGGATCCTTCCGTTGGCGCCGTCGCTCCTCCGACCCGAAGGCTAACGAGGTCCAGCGCGCCGAGTCCGAGACTTCAAAGATTGTCATGAACGGCGTCGATCAGTTGTTGACGTGAAACAGCGTGAAGCCGAGACTTGTTTGTTGCTCGCCGAAAAACCCACCTTGGAGACGATCACCAGGCCGTCCGGGTAGGGGTAGAGCGCCTGCTAGATGATTTGATTGGTCACATGCGGACCGTGCAATTCACCCTGGGACCCATCGACTCTCTCGATCGCGCCAGCCGCTGCGCCAACTACGGCTCGAAGATGGGCATCGACGCAACGGCAAATGGCCCACCGAAGGTTTCACCCGCCCGATGAAATTGTGATGGACGCAAAAACGAAGGCGTTGGTGGATAGCCAATGGAAAGCTCTAGCCAAAGAGCGGGGATCGACTAATCTGCGCGGCTACGAAGCAAGAGCGGAGGAACCCGCTTCCCTGGGCGCAGCGTCTCCATCCGCTTATTCCCAATCTCCAGTATGTGACGAATGAACATGGCGTCAAGCTCCATGGTGCCCACCTTCCGAACATTGCGGAAGAGGCAGCCTCAGTCGTCATAATGCGCTCTACAAAATCAAGGGTCGGCCAGCCACCCAGCCACGAGAAAGAATCGTGGGCTCTGTGTCAGAAGGCTGGAAGCTTGCTGACTGTGTTGCTACCGGTACCCACTACCCAGATGTTGCTTCCGTCGAAGGCCACACCTTGGAGATTCACCCCTCCTCCCACAGAATAGGTGCCGACCACCGCGCCCGTGCTGGCTAGCAGCTTGCTGACGGTGTTGCTACCGCCGTTCGCCACCCAAATGTCGGTGCCGTCAAAGGCTACTCCGTTGGGTTGGCTTCCCACGGTATAGGTGCCGAGAACCGCGCCGGTGCTGGCCAGCAACTTGGTGACAGTGCTGCTCCCCCCGTTCGACACCCAGACGTTGGTTCCGTCAAACGCTACACTTTGGGGACTCGCTCCCGCAGAATACGTGCCGACCACCGCACCGCTGCTAGCCAGCAGCTCAGTGACGCTGCTGCTACCGGAGTTCGCCACCCACATGTTGGTTCCGTCGAAGGCTATGCCGATGGGTTGGCTTCCAACGGGATAGGTGCCCACCACCGCGCCCGTGCTGGCCAGCAGCTCGGTGACAGTGTTGCCGTCGTAGTCCGCCACCCAAATATTGGTTCCGTCGAAGGCCACACCGGTGGGCTTGCTTCCCGCGGAATAGGTTCCTACCACCGCACCGGTGCTGGCCAGCAGCTCGGTGACAGTGTTGCCAAAGGAGTTCCCTACCCAGATGTTGGTTCCGTCGAAGGCGATACCGTAGGCGCCGCTTCCCACAGAATAGGTGCCCACGACCGTGCCAGTGCCGACTCGCAGCTTGGTGACGGTGCCGCTGCCGCCGTTCACCACCCAAACGCTAATTCCGTCGAAGGCTACACCGTAGGGATTGGCCCCCACAGAGTAGGTCAGACTACTCCACCATTGCAGGAGCGCTACATGCCCCGGAGGAGTCCCTCCACTTTTACCCTGTGGCCCAGTGGGGCCCGAGGGCCCCTGCGCTCCAGCTAATCCTTCTGGTCCAGTGGATCCGGCTGGTCCCTGCGGACCCGCGGGACCCGTCATTCCGGCTAGACCCTCAATTCCCTGCAAACCTTGTGGACCAACTGCTCCGTTGAGACCGTTGGTGCCTGCCTGCGCCATCATTACCCACGGAGACGTGCCCGGTAAGGCGGTCCCCGCTGCTACGGGGCCCGTTGCAACATACGTGGACATGAGGGGGGTCGCAACAGTGCCGCCAGTGCCGATTATCTGTGAACTCCCGGCACCAGCCGCAGAGTCCGAGTATGTGCTATCGCCATTGATGCTCCACGTTCCATAGGCGATGGGTCCAAAACAGTTAGACCAGTCCGTCATACAGAACGCCCCGGAGGTGCCGCCCACGCTCCAGAAGCCACCGTTGCTGTAGGTCATCGTTAGGGTGGTCGGAGTTGCAGTGAAGTCGTTGTTCGGTTGGCCACCTGTATTGTAGTTTCCGGAACTAAACGCGGAATTACCCGGCGTCAGAAGTGTCGAGTTAGTGACACTGTCGGCCAGCGTGAGGTTCCACGAGACGATGTTGGAAGTGTTCAACACTCCAAGGGTGCCATCGGTCGTTATCGTGCCAATCATAGAACCAGCGGAACCGAAGGTCAGTTTGACGCTGTAAGTGATGTTGCTACCCGCGGGGGCGTAGGTCACGACATCGTTGATGGCATACGCGGTGCTCGTGTTGAAAACGCCACGGAAGTTGAAGCCAGTCCCGTTCGTACCGTTTGTTCCAGCAACGCCCTGTGGTCCGGGAGTCCCTTGCGGACCCTGCGCTCCCGCCGGACCCGTGGCTCCGGCATTGCCCTGTGGTCCTTGCACTCCCGGCAGACCTTGCGGGCCCGCGGCACCAGCAGCTCCTGCTGGACCTTGCGCTCCGGCAGCGCCGGCTTGCGCCATCACCGTCCAGTTAGCATTCGGCGCAAGCTGAATGTTGATGGTCCCAGCTGTGCCGCTGTAGTATTCGGTGACAGCAGTGGTTCCCATTGTCCAGACGGGATTTCCGCTCCCTGAATACGTCACCAGTTGCGGTCCGTTAAAGGTTGCACTCCCCCCACTCGTGCTGAACCCCACATCAACAGGATGGGCGGGCACGACTCCCAACAGAAATTCCAGGGGGCAGTTACATCCGCCATCGACGAAAGTGACCGGGGAGCCATTCAGGATTGCCCCATGTGATCCATCAGGGTAGGTGAGGATGCCCTCGCCAGCCGGATTGTAGTTGAATCCGCTTGTAGCAGGAATCTGGAATGTAAGCAGGTAAGAACCGGCAGGCCAGTTGACTGTGAAGTTCAGGTTCGTACTTATGTCAGGTTCCTGATTTGTGTTCGCCACAGTTGCGACGTAACTGGTGCCGTTGAAAGTCGCGACATCGTCGACGCTGTAGCCGGTCGCCGCGCTCCACGGACCAGTCCAGTTGAAGCTGCTTCCGTTTGTGCCGTTAACGCCTGGAATCCCTTGCGGTCCTTGAGCACCAGTCAAACCCTGAGGACCAATCGGTCCGGTTGCGCCTGTCGAACCCGCGGCTCCAGCCGGACCCTGCGGACCGGGAACAGTTGACGCTGCGCCGGTCGAGCCGGTTAATCCGGTCGCACCTGTCGCGCCAGCTGGACCGGTTGCGCCTGTCAATCCAACCGGACCTTGAGGACCAGCAGCGCCCGTGGCTCCAGCCGCACCTTGAGGACCGGGAACGGTTGACGCTGCCCCAGTCGCACCGGTCGCGCCAGCCGGACCGGCTGCGCCTGTCAATCCAACCGGACCTTGAGGACCAGCAGCGCCCGTGGCTCCAGCCAGACCTTGAGGACCGGGAACGGTTGACGCTGCGCCAGTCGCACCGGTCGCTCCAGCCGGACCGGCTGCGCCTGTCAATCCAACCGGACCTTGAGGACCAGCAGCGCCCGTGGCCCCAGCCGGACCTTGCGGCCCAATAGCGCCGGTCGCTCCGGGTTGCCCTTGGGGACCCTGTGGCCCCGTCGCGCCAGTGGCTCCGGGCGCACCAGTCAACCCCATTGGTCCCTGGGGTCCGCCAACGCCGTAGGTCACAACAAATTCGGCTGAACGCGTTCTGTCAGCTACAACCCATAGGCGGTAAGAACCGGGCGCTTGTGCAGGTAGGCTGGCCACGAGCGAAGTACATAGGTCAGCCGTGGACCCCAGTTCGAGCCTGGTCTCACCAAAAAAGATGACCGGCGATCGATCACGAGCGCAGAAGCCGCGACCGACGATGGTGATCGTGTTGGTGGTGTAGTTGACAGATGCGCTATCGATGACTGGCTGGCCAAAAGGCAGAGATACCTGAGCAAGGGACAGAGCAGACCACAACAGCAGCTGCACACACAAACAGCGTTTCATTTACGCTCCTAGGTAGTATTCGTCCCGAACGAGATTTGGAAACTGAAGTGCGTTAGTGCGAAAGCCAGCTCGTGGTTACGACCGGGGGAGCGATCACGCGGACAATTGGAAAGTTCTCAGAAAGAGCTGCAACGGCACGATTCTTGCACGTAGTTTAGACCACTTGCAACGTTACTTTCGTGTCCCGGAGTGCTGGAGATCGCATGAGTCTGTATGTGCGGGGCGAACACTCCCGAAGTGCGTATTCGCGCAGCGCGGCTGCACCGCCGAAAATATCTGATTACCTCGAGCGACGTGACACTTGGCAAGCCGGCTCCTGACCCACATGTCAGGGCCGAGGCGTTAAGAATTGCACCGAAGAATTACATCGCGATTCCGAAGATGCTCCCGCGGGTTATTCGCTCAGGCAAAGCAGCGGGAGCTCGAGTTCTGGTTCCGTTCACTACGATGGAACGTCATCTGCTTATGAATGCCGGTTCGGATTGGGTCGCTCCCGACTTCAGCGCAATCGCCGTGGAATAGAGCGCCAACGATGGGCGAATCGTCCTGAACTTCAACGTGAGCGGGTGATCCGCCCTCAATTCAATGTGGTTATCATCGTAAATAATGATACGAGGTGTCGAGATTTTTCTAATGAAAGCGGACGGTTGCGGCACTGCCCGGGCGGGATGCTCGGGGGTACTGGCAAAACGAAGCGGACCGGCGCGAAGAGCCACCGGTCCGCGATTTGGACTGCCCTTATCTGATCATTGATGGAAATCGGCCAATGACGGGTTGCTGTCCCCGTTTTGAGATGAACTCACCGGCAGGATGACGGCCTGCGTGGTGGAGATCATGTAGAGATAGACTTGAGTGACGCCGTCCTGGCTGATGGCAAATTTTCCGTCAGGGCCGCCGGGATAGAGAGCATAAGTTGCAACGATGTTACTGCTGTCTGTGCCCGCACAGCCGCCACCGCACCCATTCGGACCATCGTTTTGGTCCGAACTACCGGTCAGGTTGCCGGCTCCATCGGCGTGGATCGCGATGACCTGTGCCTTCCCGTTGACGCTGTCGGTCTGTTCACTTCCGCCCAGGTAATTGCCGCTCAACGATGCGAGGGTGAAGCCGCTTCCCACCTGCGGCGTCATGATGCCGGAAGTTACCGAGTTGTCGCTCCCAACCACGAAGGCCTGGTTCTTTGCAACGAGATAGAAGATCGGAGTGTTTCCGCCTCCACTTCCGCCTCCGCACTGCGTGAGGCTGGTTAAGGTCATACGTCCGTTGGACGCCACGCTGTAAGTTCCCGTTCCGCAGAGAGTTCCCATGGTACCGCCCTGGTTCTGATCGGCGCTTATTGAAAACGTACCGGCTCCGTTGGTGGTAACGAAACCGGCTGTGGCCTGGGGCGAGCTTCCGCTGCCGCCCACGCCTTGCAGTTCTATCACGCTGATGCCGTTGAGCGAGGCATCGGTGAAGGTCCCGCTTTGCTGGAGAACGTCGCCGGCCATGATCATCGACGGAGACTCTGTGTTGTCGGCCGCCATCATCAGAACCTCGGAAGAGCTGACGACATAGAAGACGAAGTTTATGGTAACCGCAGGAGCGCTGACGAATATGCTTACCGTGCCACGTCCGGTGGTAGAAGATACGACGCTGAAATCGCTGGCGGTCAGATTTGTGGTGCCAACGTTGCCTGAGCAACTACCGCCCGAGCAGCTGCTGTCATAATCCCCCGATCCGGTCAGGGTGCCGCTGCCGTTGGAGTTGAATTCTCCGGCCAAGCCGAAGCGGTTGGAATTCTGATTCGCGCCGACGAATCCGAAAGCATAGTTGCCGGTGATCTTGCTGGTTGCGAACGCGGAGGTCGTCTGCTTGCGCAGCAGGCCGGCGCTGACTTCGCTGCTGCTGTTATCGTAGCGGATGATGTGGCCATTGCCGGTGGAATCGAGCGCGCCTTCAAAGAGGGCGCCGCCGCTTGCCCCCCCGCCCGCGGTGAGGCTGATCCCGACGAGATTACTTGAGCTGACGCAGTACGTACCGGTGATCGTGGCGCTCTGGGGTCCCTTGATTTGATCGCCTATATCGATGCTTCCGCTGGAGATGTTTCCCGCCCCATCGGCCACAAAGCTGCCCACGGTGGATTGGGCATCCGTGGAACCCTTCCAGCCGTTCACCATGAAAGCATAGTTCCCGTGAAGGTTGGCGTTGTTGGCGCAGTCTCCAATGACGATGCTGACGCTGGCGCTGGCAGTTTCTGACGCCGAATCGGTAACCATAATCGTAAAGGTCGAGGTCCCGGCTGCGGTCGGCGTTCCAGAAATGCTTCCGTTTCCATTGCTGTTGCTAAGGGAGAGCCCACCGGGCGGAGTACCGCTGGTGATGCTCCAAGTGTAAGGTTGCACGCCTCCATTGCCCTGCAAAGAGGTGTTGTAGAGCCAGCCTTTGTCGCCGCCAGGCATTGTCGTCGATTGGATCGTAAGCGGCGCCGCTGCAGTGACGTTGATTGTGTACGTATCCGGGCCGGCCGTGTCGCTTGCACTGTCTGTCACCGAGACGGTGAACGAGACTGTCTGGATCGCGGTTGGAGTTCCGCCTAGAGACAAGGTGTTGCCGCCGGTGTTCCACGCGAACAAGTTGTCTCCAATACCGACTTGGGTTCCGTTGGTGGGGACAACCGTCCCATTTACCGTGAAGGTATAGTTAGGTCCTACCCCGCCTGAAGCATTGATGGCTCCGCCCCAGTTTTGACCGACGACCGTGCTGCCGACGGAGCCGGGAGCGGGCAACGTCAGAGGCGCTGCCGCCGTCTGGAAGGTCACCTGTACCCCGGCGGAGTTGCCGTTAACATCCTTGACGGTCATCTGCCAGTTATAGTTCGAGCTGCCGTTCAGACTCGATACGCTCGGCAAATCGCCTGTGCCCGTCGGATCGACGCCCCAGGTGATCGAGGTGATTGAACTGGAGAAGCCGTTCGAGTTGGAATTGTTGCCCGGTATCTGCCAGATTTGGTTTCCGTTCTGATCCCACAGCTGGAATTGATAGGTGTAGCTGCTGGCGTTGGCGGGATCGGTCCAACTGAAGTTCGGCGTCATGCTGATGCCGCTCCCCTGAGGTGAGAGGTTGGTGGCAAAAGCGCTCAGCACGGCACCGACCGTCACGGTCAGGACCTCCGAGGTGCCGTCGCTGTAGGTGACGTTCAAGGTGTAGGTATCGCCGACCTGGGGCGTAGCGCTATTGAGATTGGCCCAGTAGGTGAACTGATCGGAGTTACCGTAAAAACCACCAGTGGCGATGTCCGCAGGAATGATCACTCCCGGAGTGGGTCCCGTGGCAAGCTCCACGGCCACTGGCAATTTGATAAGCCCGTTGACGTTGAAGCCGATGTTGTAAGAGGTGTTGGTGCCGCCAGAGTTGCTCTGCTCCCAAGCCTGCGTCTGAACTGTGGCGGTGCTATTGCCGCTCGGCAAGGTCAGGTTTTCGTTGGTCATGGTGCCGGTGATGGATAGCGGCGCCTGGTTGTTTGAGTTATTGGTGTTCGAGACTTGTCCAGGCCCCGTCAGAAGGCCGGAGTTGGTCTGGTCGAGGAGCCCGAAGAAGTAGTAATCGGATCCGGTCGGGACTTGGACCGTGTACGATGCCGGGCTATGCGGCGGGCTTGTCTTGCTTCCCACCACATCGACATAGACGGCGCCCGTGCCCTGATTGTAGAAGCCCACATACAACGGCCCGGTGGCAGTCTCGCTGAACGTGACCGTGCCGGAGACCGTATTGCCGCCGGTGGGCGCGCCGATGGTCATGGCACTAGAAGGCCCTGACCAGTTGCTGGTCGAGCTTCCCGCCACACCCTGGGCGCGGAAGTACAAGATTTGTCCATTGGTGAGCCCGTTTACGATCCACGGATTGTTCCCGCCGGTTGCCGGGAAGGTCTTGCTTCCGAGGACAGTGCCGAACGAGGAACTTGTGCTCCATTGGACGGTGTAAGAGGCAGGCATCTCGATGCCGTTGCTGTTCTTGATTGTCTGGAACGAGACAAAGGCGCCGCCGTTAAACGCGCCGTTTCCTTTGTTAGCGCCCCATGAGGGAGCCGAGCTGAGAGTCACTGTCCCCGGATCGATCAGGACGATAGAGACGCCGCTCACGCCCGAGTTAGTAACAGTTATGTTCGCGACGCTGCCGACGGGGTTAGACGCGTTCTCGGCGCCGTAACCCAGGTTGTCCATGAATGCCTGCAAGGTATAAGTGCCGGGCTGCACGCCATGAATAGTGAAGGCGCCTCCCGAACTAAGTACGGCTTCGGAGATGCTCGTGCCCAGGTTGTTGCCGCAGCCGCCACAGGTGTTGGTGTTCAGCTGTAGATAGGTCCAACCCGTCTTCGAGCCGCTGTAACCTACATTGCCGGAGACGTTGTAGCCTGGCGGCTGAGTGCCGATAACGATGGTGTAGTTGTTGCTCACTGAGACCGGCGTATTCTCGCTGTCGGTGACTTGAAGAGTGAAGGTATAGGTTCCCGTGGCGGTCGGCTGTCCGGAGATGTTCAGGGTGTTGTTATTGTTAAAGTTAAGGCCCGGCGGCAGACTGCCGCTGGTGACGCTCCAGCTATAGGGCTGCACTCCGCCAGCTGCGTTCACGTTGGCATTGTATTGGTTGCCGACGCTGCCGTCGGGCACGGACGTGGTGGTGATGATGAGCGTGCTATTGATGGTGATGCTCAGGTTGGCGGTCGCAGATTGTGTCGGGCTGCTAGAATCCGTCACCTTGGCAGTGAAGTTGAATGTGCCGAGCGATGTCGCTGTTCCCGTGAGTTGCCCAGTGCTGGTGTTGAGCGTTATACCGGGGGGCAGGCTGCCGGTGTAACTCCAGGTGTAAGGCTGGACTCCGCCAGCGGCGCCTAGATACGCGGTGTTCGAATACGGAGTGCTTACCACGCCCTGGGGTAGACCGGTCGTCGTGATCTGAAGCGGTGCGCTGTTGTTGACCACGATGCTAAGGTTCGCGGACGCAGTTTGCGGCGTGGGCGTCTCCGAATCCGTCGCAGTCACCTTGAAGCTAACGGTTCCGGTCGCGGTCGGCGTACCCGAAAGCACGCCGGTGCTGGAGTTAATGGAGAGCCATGCCGGATTACCGCTGAGGCCCCAGATATAGGGCTGAACACCGCCGGTGGCGTTCACTGTTGCGCTGTAGGAATTGCTGATCACGCCATTCGGCAGACTGGTCGTAGTGACCTTTAGACTCGGTGCGGTGATGGTGATGCTCAGATTCGCTGACGCGCTGTGCTTAGTTGGCGATTCGTTGTCGGTTGCCGTGACAGTGAAACTTGTGGTGCCAGTGAAAGTTCCGGTCGGCGTGCCAGAGATAGCGCCGGTACTGGTATTCAACGAAAGGCCCGCAGGCAGACTGCCCGTGGTTATTGCCCACGTGTAGGGAGTAATGCCTCCCGTTGCGGCTAGAGTCTGGCTGTAATTTGTGCCGATGACGCCTGCCGCCAGGGTAGTCGTAGTCACCGACAAGGCCGGGTTCACGACGATGCTCAGATTAGCTGTGGCCGTCTTAGCCGTCGGGGTTTCCGAGTCGGTCACGGTGACGGTGAAGCTCGTGGTGCCGGAAGCGGTCGGGGTACCCGAGATTGCTCCCGTGGAGGCGTTAAGAATCAGACCTGCCGGCAAGCTGCCAGTCGTGACGGCCCACGAGTAGGGCGTGATTCCGCCGGTGGCCTGCAACGTAGCGCCCGCATAGAGAGAGTTGACTACGCCCAGGGGCAGCGAACTCGAAGTGGTAGTGACGCTGAGCGTTGCAACTGAAATGGTGATGCTGAGGTTGGCGCTGGCCTTGGCTCCGCTTGGCGTCTCGGCATCCGTGACGGTGACGGTGAAGTTATCGGTTCCGACAAATGTTCCGGTCGGAGTGCCGGAGATCACGCCCGTCGAAGCGTTCAAAACCAAGCCTGTCGGCAGGCTGCCGGTTGTGACGGCCCACGAGTAAGGTGTGATTCCTCCGGTGGCCTGCAGAGTTTGGTTGGTGTATACGGTGCCGACGCTTCCGCCTGCGAGTGAGGTCGTCGTTACCTTCAACGGTGGCGCGCTGATGGCGATGCTGAGATTCGCTGACGCGGTTTGTTTAGTTGGCGATTCGTTGTCGGTCGCTGTCACGGTGAAATTTACGGTGCCGCTGAAAGTTCCACTCGGTGTGCCGGAGATCACGCCGGTGCTGGCGTTCAACGAAAGGCCCGCAGGTAGACTGCCCGTGCTTATTGACCAGGTGTAGGGAGTGATGCCTCCCGCCGCCGCCAGCGTTGCGCCGGGGTAGACGGTTCCGATCACACCTGCTGGCAACGTGGTCGTCGTCACCGACAAGGCTGGATTCACGACGATGCTCAGGTTGGCGATGGCCGTCTTGGCCGTCGGTGTTTCCGAGTCGCTCACAGTAACGGTGAAGTTGGAAGTTCCCGCCGCGGTCGGTGTGCCCGAGATCGCTCCGGTGGAGGCGTTAAGAATCAGACCCGCCGGCAAGCTGCCGGTTGTTACTGACCACGAGTACGGAGTGATCCCACCAGTGGCCTGCAACGTAGCGCCCGCATAGACGGAGCTGACTACGCCTAGGGGTAGAGAACTCGAAGTGGTGGTGACGCTGAGTGGAGCGACCGAGATTGCGATACTCAAGTTAACGCTCGCCTTGCCGCCTGTGGGCGTCTCGGCATCCGTGACTGTAACGGTGAAGCTATCGGTGCCGACAAATGTTCCCGTCGGCGTGCCGGAGATCACGCCCGTCAACGCGTTGAAAATCAAACCCGCCGGCAGGCTGCCGGTTGTAACGGCCCACGAGTAAGGCGTGATGCCTCCAGTGGCCTGGAGAGTTTGGTTGTAGGCGTTGCCGATGGATCCACCAGCCAGAGACGCCGTCGTAACGCTCAACGGCGGCGCGCTGATGACGATGCTGAGATTCGCTGATGCGGTCTGCTTGGTGGGGGATTCGTTGTCGGTCGCTGTCACGGTGAAATTTACGGTGCCGGTGAAAGTTCCGCTGGGCTTGCCCGAGATCACGCCGGTGCTAGCATTCAACGACAGACCCGCAGGCAGACTGCCCGCGGTTATCGACCAAATATAAGGAGTAATGCCTCCCGCTGCCGCTAGAGTCTGGCTGTAATTTGTGCCGATCACGCCTGCGGGCAGCGATACTGTCGTGACCGATAAGGGTGGGTCCACTACGATGCTCAGATTGGCGGTAGCGGTCTTGGCCGTCGGAGTTTCCGAGTCGGTCACGGTGACGGTGAAGTTGGACGTTCCCGCCGCGGTCGGTGTGCCCGAGATTGCCCCCGCGGCGCTAAGAGTCAGACCAGCGGGCAAGCTGCCGGTCGTGACGGCCCAGGAGTAAGGTGTAATGCCGCCGGTAGCCCGCAGGGTCGCACCCGCATACACGGAGCTGACGACACCCACAGCCAGCGAACTTGAGGTAGACGTGACGCTTAGCGGAGCTACCGAGATTGCGATACTCATATTGGCGCTCGCCGTCTTGGCGGTCGGAGTCTCGGAGTCGGTTGCGGTAACGGTGAAATTGACAGTGCCGACAAACGTTCCGGTCGGCGTGCCGGAGATCACGCCCGTCAAGGCGTTCAACGACAAGCCAAGCGGAAGGCTCCCGGCTGTCACTGACCATTTGTAGGGCGAAATTCCGCCTGTCGCCTGCAGTGTCTGATTGGCGTATGCATTGCCGATGGTTCCGGCTGCGAGCGATGCGGTCGTAACGCTCAGCGGCGGCGCGCTGACTGTGATGCTTAGGCTGGCGCTAATAGTTGCGTGCGTTGGCGTCTGCGAGTCGGTTGCCGTAACGGTGAAATTTGTTGTGCCAGTGACCGTTCCGCTGGGCGTGCCGGAGATCGTGCCGGTCACGGAGTTCAAACTCAATCCAGCCGGCAGGCTTCCAGTCGTAACTGCCCATGTGTAGGACGGTACTCCGCCTGACGCTTGCAGGGTTTGGCTATATGCCGCGCCTGTGGTCCCAGCGGGCAAAGAGGCAGTCGTGATGGCCAACGCCGGAGGCGCGTTCACGATGACGGCTACTGCCTTGCTGGCGGACATTTTCGCTGCATCACTGATTTGGAATGTGACCGAGCTATTGCCAGCGAGGCCGGTCGGCATGCCAGTGACGGCTCCCGTGCTGCTGTTCAGAGTCAAGCCCACAGGCAGTGACCCGGAGGTTATGGTAAATGTGTACGGACTGGTTCCACCGGATTCACTGAGTGTGCCGTTGTACGCGGTGCCTGCAGTTGCGGCAAGAGAAGTTGTCGTGATGGCGGGCAGCGGGGCGACCTTAATCTGTAACGTCGCCATCTTTGTCGTGTCGGAGACAGAGGTTGCGGTGACAGTTGCGGTAAATGCGGTGGTCACGCTGGCAGGGGCATTGTAAGTGGCCGAGGTCGTGGTGGGGTTGGCGAGGGTGCCGCCGCCCGAAACAGCCCAAGTGACGCCGGCGGTTTTCGGATCCTGCTTAACCGTGGCGGTGATGGGAACCGTCTGGGCTTGATCGATGCCCTGCGTGCTGCCGGGGGTTAATCCAACTGCGATGGGCCGAGTTCCGGAAGAACCGCAGCCAGAGAGAAGCAACAAAAAAACAACGACTAACCCTGAGAGCAATCCTGCACTGGCTACACGCTTCACAATTCCCCCTTGACCGGCGAGAGTTTTAGAACTTCTCCCGTATCGTCAGAGAGGGCATAATCCTTTAGTGGAACTTGTTACTCAAGTTACGCAAGTACTTCCTTTCGTGTTCCAATTCTGATCTTGTAGAGCGACGGAGTGTTGAATGCCGTGCTGGGTCGGGTTCTCGAGTGTGTTTGTCAGTCCGCAGGCGCGGACTGTGAACCAAGTCTATCGACCATACTATAGTAATGAAAGTGGCCGATTCTTCGCCGGCCGCGATGCTGGCATTGCGCGTGCGAATCGCTGGGTTGAGTTGCCGCCGACCAGAATGTGGGCTGAAAAGATCAAAGAACTGATACCACATTTGTTGCGAAACAACGACGCTAAGATGGTCACCTACTGCGCCAACACACATTGACACGCCAGCCAATACGGCGCCCGTGAATTGGGGGCGATTGGTTACATGAATGTTGCGCATTGTCGAGCCCCCGGAAACAATCGTCCGAACCGTATTGTTTGCTGCCGGAAGTTGGGCCAATTCTTGCGGAATCGTGGCATCCGGCGCGGGGTACAACCACCCGCGGTAGTTTCATTTAGACTGCCTGAGGAGCAGAACTGTGTCTTCCTCATCTCCATCCGGTAGAAAACACGTGGGCACGGGCGCCGGCAGCGATCAGGCAGTCGTCCCGGAGCCTTCATTCGCAGAGCGCGCGAGAACGTTAGTGCACATGGGACGGATCGGCAGCCTTTCCACCGTGTCTCGCAAGCAGCCGGGTTTTCCGTTCGGATCGGTAATGCCTTACGGGCTGGACGCGCCCGGCTGTCCCATCTTCCTTATCAGCACCATGGCCATGCACACGCAGAACCTGCAAGCGGATTCACGCGCCAGCCTGCTCGTTACCCAAGCTGACGCCAGCGGCGATCCGCTGGGAGCCTCGCGCGTGACAGTGATAGGGAATGTTACGCCCATCCCGAAACCTGAAGTGGCGGACGCGCGCCGACTCTACCTGGAGCGTTACGCCAACAGCAAGTACTGGGTGGACTTTGAGGACTTCTCTTTTTTCCGCATGAATGTCGTGGACGTTTACTACGTGGGGGGATTCGGCGTAATGGGCTGGGTGCCGGCGTCGGACTATACCCAGGCAGAACCCGACCCTCTGGCCGATGCTGCAACCAGAATCATCGAGCACATGAACACCGACCACAAAGATGCGCTTCTCGTGTTGGCTAAGGTGTTTGCAAGCATCGAGTGTCAGGAAGCGGCGATGACCTCCGTGGATCGACTCGGCTTTCACGTGCGCCTGAAAACCGCCGGGGGAATGAAAGGGACGCGGATCGCCTTCTTGCAGGAAGTGCGCGATGCGGCACAAGCCAGAAAAGTTCTGGTCGAGATGGTGCAGCAGGCGCGGGAACGGCTCTGATGCTCTTGAGCGGGAGGTTCTGTTTCAAGCAAGAAGATGCCCGTGATTCTTTCGAATCACGGGCATCTTGTTCTCACTGCAAAGCGGTCACTTAGACAGCTTGGACGTTCTCCGCCTGCCAGCCCTTGGGGCCTTTGGTCACGTCGAACTGCACGGTTTGTCCTTCTTGCAGGCTGCGAAAGCCGCCTGCTTGAATCGCGGAGAAATGCACGAAAACGTCCTCGCCATTCTGACGGCTGATAAAGCCATAGCCTTTGGCGTCGTTAAACCACTTCACTGTTCCTTGTTCTGCCATTGTTGATAGTCCTATTCTGT
>Ga0307476_10001363_pt1 | contig 14930 bp, 12 predicted proteins | sample atmos_gasesECM2C_2_FD_203314 | JGI IMG/M metagenome (GOLD analysis project Ga0307476, IMG submission 203314) | Hardwood forest soil microbial communities from Morgan-Monroe State Forest, Indiana, United States - atmos_gasesECM2C_05 | ecosystem: Environmental > Terrestrial > Soil > Temperate... | reverse complement strand
CGTTCGGGGCAAGAGCTAGTGTAACCGCTCACGGGTCGGGAGACTTTGCTTTCAGAGAGCGATCCACCGCGATGGGCCGTGCGACTCTGGACCGCCGGCAGCATGGCGGTAAGAAATGCAAAACGCCGGCGAGGGAACGATCTCCCCTCGCCGGCGCTTCGTGATTCCACTCGAAATCGTATCAGACGTCCGCCGTCAGGTCGCCGGCGACCTTGGCCAGCGCTTCGTGGGTGAGCGGGAAGGCGATCTGCTGGCGCATCCCGCCGGTGGTGGAGGCCTGGTAGCGGTGAACGCCCGCGTCGCCGCCGGTCTTCAGCTCCACTTCGTAGTAATACAGGTCGTCGCCGCGCTTCTGCGGCGCGGTGCTGCGGAGCAGGGCCGCGTCGCGCCCGGCGTCCACCTCGATCAGCCGCAACGGCTCCAGCAACCCGGTGACGCGGGCGGCCGTCCGTTCGGCGCGGGTCTTCAGGTCGGTCGTGAGCGCGGCCCCGGTTCGGGTCAGCTTCAGCTCCTCCACCTGGCAGCCGACGCGGTCGGCGTGCTCCGCCTTGACCTCGGCGGTCCAGCCGCTCTCCGGATGGGGGAGGGCGAGGGTTTGCGGCCCATTATCGAATCGCCATTCAGCGAGTTTTTGCAGGAGCGCTTCTTCGAGGGTCATCGATTTCTCCTCCGGTTTTGATGGCGTGGTCCGTGCCGTCGAACGACAACATCGTCGGCTTGCCGTCGACGAGCGTTTGCAGGTGGACCGGGCGGCTCCAGATGAACTGGAGGTTGGCCAGCACGTCGGCCGCCTGATCCAGGCGGAGGTCCACCCCATTGTGCTGGTGCCGCAGGAGCAGCTCGCCGCGGTTGCGGTAGTTGCCGTCTACTACATAAATCCACGGTTTTCCGAAGTTCGTCAAGCCGAACAGCAACCGTTGCTTGATTTTCTCGAACTCGCGCGACTCAATTATATACTGCCCGGCCTGCTCCTGATACGCGTAGCTGAAAAAACCGTGCCGAACGCAGAATTCCGGCGTCAGAAAGGTGTCGATGAAGGTGATGTCGTTGTGGACGCGGCGGACCTCAAAGATTTTCTGTCTTCCCAGGCCGAGCTTTTTGTCCCAGTTTCGCCGTTCATCGAGGTCGGTGCAGTCGTCGTATTCCTTGCCGAATCGGCCGGTGTTCCAGCGCTCCTCGATGTCGCGCAGCAGCTCGATGCCGAGCTTGTACGGGTTGATGCGCGTGCGCTGCATGGCCATGGTGCCGGAGTGGTGGTCGGCGAAGTCGATCACCTCGGAGGGGTGCATGGCCTTCTGGGTCATGATGGTGGAATGCCAGTAGCTGTTGTGGTTGATGAAGCCTTGGGCGGCGTAGCGGTGCGTGCCCTCCACGGAGACGTCGTACACGTCGGCCCGGCCGCGCTCGACGGAGACGATTTCGTCGACCCAGGGCTGCTTATTGAACCATCTCCTCTGTTCCACATACTCGCGCAGGGCGGCCTGCTTGCGCTCCAGGCCGAAACCGATTTCGTCGAGGAAGACGGCGGCGGACTTACCCAGGGTTTGAACATGCCAGCACTCGTCCTTGTGCGGCACTCGCGTGGAAAGAATGCCGAAATTCAGCAGCAGAAGCTGGACCGTCTTGCTCATCTCCACGCTGGACGTGGACAGGATGACGCCCGCCTTGCCGGCATAGCCGTCACAGTCGTAGAGGGCGCGGAAGAAGGCGGCCACGACCGACTTCGGCGACCGCAGAATGGCGTCCGGCACTACCTTGAGTCGGGCGCAGACGCCGGTTTTCATCCCCAGGTGTTTGAGGAAGTCGGCGACATGGCCCGAGCTGAACAGGACGCGCCATTTCGTCTTGTCCCACTTCTTGCGCGGCGCGATTCCGAACAATTCCTCCGTCAGTTGGGCGAAGTGGTCCGCCTGCGATTCATCGCCGGTGGTCAGGCCGATGACGCGCTTGACCTCGCTGATGTGGCCGTCGCCGGTGAGATAGCCGAGGAATGCGGCCAGCCGCTCATCGACGACTTCCGGGATGCGCACCGTCTGCCGCTTGTTGTGCATGACAGTCGCCGTGGCCAGGCCGGCGTCATAGCGGGCCACGGCTTCGGCCAGGCCCGCGTGTTCGCGCGCCCGGACTCCCCGGCGATAGCGCATGACCGTTTCGATATCGACCCCTACCGCCTCCGCGGCGTCGGTCAGCGTGAAGCGTCGCTCGGGCTTCCAGTTCAGAGTCACGGGCTTTTCGGCCCAGACGTTCGGCCCGGCCCCGATGCGCACCCGGTCGCCGACGGCGATTTCGTCCAACCGCCGCCAGGTCCCGTCTGGAAGCTGGATGCGGTGCGTCACGGAACCTTTTAGTTCCAGGCCGCGGCGCGTCCGAATGCTTACCGTCTCGCGGTCCTCGAATTTCGCCCAGTCGCAGACGCACCGCACGGATTCGCCGTCGCCGACCTGCACCGGCAGCCGTCGTTCGACCAACTCCCCCATGCGAATTAAGCCTGTATCGGTATATAAATACTCATCGTATCCGATACAGGCCCAACCTTCGTTCAAGACCTTCGTCATGCCCTGCGGCGCGAAGTAATACGCCTCATCCCGCACGATTTCGAGGACGTCGCGCTGCCACCCCTTGAGCGGCGCGTTGTCGATAAGGAACAGCAGTACGTCCTTCTCCGGCTGTTCCGGGAAGCTGCGCGCAGTTTGCTCTTTCTTCTTTCGGCGTTCGTCCTCTTCCTTCTTGAGCAGCTCGCGCGGGTTGATGTAGGCGTCCATGTAGTCCTTGGACTTGAACCGCATCGCCTGGTCGCCGTCGCCCTCCTCCGACTCCGGCGTGAAGTCGTAGCGCGAGGCCGGTTCGCGGCGGCGGATGGCCACGGAGTGCACGTCGATCAGGTCGTCGATCGACATGCAGCGGTCGATGAACTTCTCGACCTCGTCCTCGCCGTACTTCTCCACGTAGCGCCGCAGGCGAGCGCCGTGGTTGGCCATCTCGTCCATCATCTTGCGGTTGGTGTGCGCAAAGTAGGCGTTGTTCTTGAAGAAGTCGCAATGCCCGTACACATGACTCATTACCAACTTTTGATCCACGACGTGGTTGCTGCGCATCAGATACGCATAACACGGGTCGTTGTTGATGACCATTTCATAGATCTTCGACAACCCGTAGTCGTATCCTTTTCGCAGCTCCTCGTAGGACATGCCGAAGGACCAGTGCGGATAGCGCGTCGGGAAGCCGCCGTAGGCCGCGATCTCGTTGAGGTCGTCGGCGTCGATCACCTCGAAGATCGTCTCGAAGAAATCCAGGCCGTAGCCGCGCGCGTAGCCCTCGATCTCCTCCTTGAGCGCACGCAGGTCGGGGGGCAGGTTGGTGTTGTACGGGTTCAGCATGGCATAGCTCTCAGCTCTCAGCTCTCAGCTCTCAGCCGTCAGCTATCAGCCATTCCTTCGACCGACCCAGGCCCGGGAAGCGTGTCGCGCCTCCCGGGCCCTGTCTGGGCTGAAAGCTGAGAGCTGAGAGCTGACAGCTCGTTCAACGGCCTGTTCCCAAAAACTCCTTGATCGATCCCAAAATCGCCTCGCGGTCGGGGATGCGGCTGCACACCACGTTCTCGCGCTCGCCGACCAGCTCGTGGACGTATTCGTAGAACTCGCCGCTGCCGTAGGGGCTTTCCACCTGGCCGTAGCCGAACAGGTTCAGCTTGGGCAGCAGCTTCTCCTGCAAAAGCTCGATGCAGTGCGGCGTGTCGTCGCCCCAGTTGTCGCCGTCGGAGAAGTGGAAGGCGTAGATGTTCCACGCATCCGGCGGATACCGCGCCGCGATGATCTTCTCCGCGAGATGATAGGCCGAGCTGATCTTCGTGCCGCCCGACTCCCGCGTATGGTAAAACGTGTGTTCGTCCACCTCTTGCGCCGCCGCGTCGTGGATGATGTAGACCGTCTCGACGCCCTTGTAATGGGCCTTGATCCAGGCGTCGATCCAGAACGCCTCGATGCGGACGATCTCCTTCTGCTCGTCGGTCATCGAGCCGGACACGTCCATCATGTAGAAGATCACCGCCACGCTCTGCGGCAGGTTGACTTCCTTCCAGCTGCGGTACTGCTTGTCCTCGCGCACTGGGATGACGACCGGCTCTTCCGGGTTGTAGACGCCGGCCGCGATCTGGCGTTTCAGGGCGCGTTTGAAGGTGCGCTTGAAATGGCGGAGCGATTCGGGGCCGGCCTGGCGAATGCCGGTGTACTTGTCGCGGGTGGTGACGATGTTCTTCTTGCCGCGCGGCTCGATGCGCGGCAACGCCAGCTCTTCGCCGAGGATGGCGGCCATTTCCTCCATGGACAGTTCCACTTCGAGAATGTGGCCGCCGGGCTGGTCGCCGGCCCCGCCCTTGGGGTCGCCCTGGCCGGGGCCGAGCGGCTGACCAGGCTGACCCGGACCCTGGCCGACGCCGCCGGAGCCTTTCTGGCCGTAGCGGAACTGCGGGGCGTCGATCTGCGGCAGCGGAATGCTGACGAGGTCGCGGCCCTTTTTGCCGATCAGCTCGCCGCGGCTGATGTACTTTTGCAGGTTGCTCTTCACCTTGCCGCGGACGATCTTGCGGAAGCGCTGGTGGTCGCGTTCGATCTTCTGGCCCACGGCGTTTATCTCCCAAAGCTTTGCCGGCAGGCGGGGGCTAGGTGCGCAGTGCTTCTCGCGGCTGCCACCGACTCTTCGACCGCTGCATCGCCGGGATCAGAAGGGAATCGATCTCACCCCGGTCCCGACCGGCCAACCATTCCCGCAGCGGCAGGGCCTCCCGCAGACTGAGGTCAAAGGCCGTCCGAAAGTAGATGAGTACGGGAAGGAGGGAGTTCGCATCGTTTAGTTCCAGACGCCGCTGGAGAAGTTCGACCAACGCCGGCACATCGGCGCCGCCCTCGGCCAAGGCCCTCAGCTCCTGGATCAGCTCGACGCGCACCTCTCCGCCCTCAAACTTGCTCATGGCGCCTCCCCGACTTTTTCCAGCAGCACGTCGATTTTGGTGTAACTGCCCGGAGTCCCCTCGACGCCGATCGGTGTGGCCCGCGTAAAACCCCAGCGCGCGGCGCGGGTGTATGTCCACGTCGCTCGCACGGCGCTCATCAGGGACGCGCCTGCCGCAGTTCGTTCGTTTACTCTATCCAGGTTCACACTGGGGGAGCCTCCATAACCGCGGCGCCACACGCCTTGCACGGCACGCACCCGATCGCCGAACGCACGCATCATCAGGTAAAACAACTCCGTGCCACGGATCGGGGACCCCGCCGCGGCGCAGATGAAGAAAGTCAACACACCTCTTTCATCTACTTCGCCCATGACGCCGCCGGCGTCATCCGGCAAAAACAGGCGAAAATCGGCCATCGCCTTCCCTCATCCGTGAGACCGATCCGCCGCCTCATTTCTTCGCATGGCCCCGCGCGAAGATGCTGGCCACGAACGTCAGCACGTCCGTCGCGCTCGACTCATTGTACCCGTAGTTGCGGATGAGCCGGCTCTTGACCACGTCGATCTTCTCCTGCGTCGCCTTGTCCACCACGTTGGACACCAGGCTCGTCAGCTTGATCGTGTCCTTCTGGTCCTCGAACAGCTTCAGCTCCAGGGCCTTCTGCAAGCGCTCGTTCGTCTTGTAGTCGAACTTCTTGCCGTCGATAGCCAAGGCGCCGATGTAGTTCATGATCTCCCGGCGGAAATCGTCCTTTCGACCCTCCGGGATGTCGATCTTTTCCTCGACCGACCGCATCAGCCGTTCGTCCGGTTCCTCGTAGTTGCCGGTGTAGCGGTTGCGCACCTTCTCGCGCTGGGTGTAGGCCTTGACGTTGTCGATGTAGTTGGAGCAGAGGCGGGCCAGGGCGTCCTCGTCGGCGGCGATGGCGCGCTGCACTTCGTTTTTCACGATGTCCTCGTACTCTTCCTTCACCACGGCGAGCAGCTCTTTGTAGTGCTGCATCTGCTCCTGGCTGGTGATGAGCGAGTGGTGCCGCAGCCCGGCCTCCAGCTCGTGCAGCACCATGAACGGGTTGACGCTGTCCTCGTCGGGGTGCGCCACGATGGCGTTGCTGATCTTGTCCTGGATGTAGCGCGGGCTGATGCCGGTCATGCCTTCGTTCATCGCCTCCCGCTTCAGCTCCACCACGTTGTCCTCGGTGAAGCCGGGCAGCGTCTTGCCGTTGTAGAGCTTGAGCTTTTGCAACAGCGTCAGGTTGGCGTGCTTGGGCTGCACCAGCCGGGTCAGCACGGCCCACATGGCCGCGATCTCGATGGTGTGCGGGGCGATGTGCTTGCCCTTGACGCGATCCGTGTTGAAGTCCTTCTCATAGATCTTGATCTCGTCCTTGAGCCGGGTCACGTACGGCACGTCGATCTTCACGGTGCGGTCGCGGAGCGCCTCCATGAACTCGTTGTTCTGCAATTTGCGATATTCCGGCTCGTTGGTGTGGCCGAGAATGACCTCGTCGATGTCCGTCTGGGCGAACTTCTTCGGCTTGATCTTGTGTTCCTGCGAAGCGCCGAGCAGGTCGTAGAGGAAGGCCACGTCCAGCTTGAGCACCTCGATGAACTCGACCATGCCGCGGTTGGCGATGTTCAGCTCGCCGTCAAAGTTGAAAGCGCGCGGGTCGGAGTCGGTGCCGTACTCGGCGATTTTGCGGTAGTTGATGTCGCCGGTCAGCTCGGTCGAGTCTTGGTTCTTCTCGTCCTTGGGCTGGAAGGTGCCGATGCCGATGCGGTCCTGCTCCGACAGGATCAAGCGGTAGACCTTGACGTCGGCCAGCATCCGGTTCCAGTCGCCGTCGCAGCGGGCCATGCGTTCGTTGAACATCTGGCGGCAGAACGGGCACAAGTCGCCGCGCATGGTCGCCTCGGGCTCGCCGGGCTTTCGGCCCTCGTTGAGGCGGGCCAGCAAGGCCGGGCGCAGGTCGTGGGGGGCCAGGTGCAGCGGGTCCTCGTGCATGGGGCACTTCTGCCAGACGCCGTTGTCGTCGGCCGGCCGCCAGGAGTAGCTGAAGACCATGCCTTCGTCGGTGCGCGCATAGTCCTCCAGGCCGCGCTTGAGCAGGCGCGCGATGGTGCTCTTGGACGAGCCGACGGGGCCGTGCAGGAGCAAGACGCGCCGCTCGGTGCCGTAGCCCTTGGCGGCCGACTTGAAGGTGTTGACCAGCTGCATGAGCTGCCGGTCCAGGCCGAAGATGGCGTCGGCGTGGCGGGCGGCGAACTCGGTGAAGAATTTGAAGCGGGTGACCTTCTCCTTGTTCTCGTACACCTCTTCGGTGCCGTGGGAGAGGATCATGTCATAAAGGCGTTGGTACGCCGTGCGGGTGACTTCGGGGTGCTCGCGCACGATGTCGAGGTATTCCTCGAAGCCGCCTTCCCAGTGCGTCTTCCGGTAGTCGGTGAGGTTCAGTTGCTGGCGGAGAGACGCGAGGATGGCCTTGCCGATCGACATCGATGTCACCTCCATGAAACGGCGGTTGGGCGCCGCGCCGTGGGTGTTGCGTTTGGGTTGTGAAGTCCCGGTTGGGAGGACCGACGGATGACGCCTTGCGGCGCCGTCGCTCAACCGCCCCCCGCCGCCGGCGTCGTGGGGAGCGGGGACGGCGAAGGTGCGAGTTCCGGCCAATGGGAAAGAGCGTCGTGGGGCGGACGCGGGTGGGACGGCCCCTCAATGCGTCCGATCCGAAAGGAACCGCCCGGCCCCCGTCCCGCCTTCGGGCGCTCACTAAACCATTGTACCCAGGAGAGGGAGGCCTGGTCAAACCGCGCGGCCGGGGTGGGTGGGGAGGGACGCCTTGCCCTGATCGCGCCGTCCAGCCTGGATGGCCGGCGCTCGTTCCCGCGCCGGCTTACGCTCTCGCCCCATCTCACCGTCTTACCGCCCGGTGCAGCATACTTTGTCGAACCGGGGTATTGTCAAGCCCGGTTTGCCCGCGCGGTTGGTCTGGACCCGCGCCGGTCGGCCGTGGTAGAGCCGGGGCGACGGTGCAGCCCATTCTCTCGGAGGCAAAACCATGAAGAACCTGCTGGCCTTCCTCGGCGCCGCGGTGCTGGTGTTCGTCGGCGTCGGTCTGTATCTGAACTGGTTCCACATCCGTCCCGGCCAGGCGGACGCCGGCCACAAGGCCTTCAACATCGATCTCAATACGAAGAAGATCGAATCGGACGCCGAAAAAGGCGGCGAGAAGGCCGTGGACCTGATCCACGAAGTGGAGGCCAAGGCCAAGGCCGAAGCCGACAAGAAGGCCGAAGCGCAGCGCAACGCCGCCGCCGGCGTCAATACGGATGGGAAGACGCAAGAGAGCGGTAAAGGCGAGAAATGAAGCAAGGAGCCCGCGGCGCGAGCAAGGGATTCCCTTGCTCGCGCCGCGGGCTCATAACGCCGCGGGCCCGCACTTGCGCTGCGGATCGCTCTTCTCACCAATGGAACGTCAGGTTCGCCTGGCACTCCACGTCATACGGCTTCGGGCCGGTGATCGGCGCGCCGACGCAGGCGCCGATTTCCGCCCGGTTGAACAGGACGCGGACGCCGCCGGTGAAGTCCAGCGAATCGTCGAAATTGGTCGGCGTGCTGCTCAGACCGCGGTGGTTGAACGGCGTGTTGAGGTGCATTTCGATCTGCGGCAGGATGGCGCGGATCGTCGCGTCGTCGGCGTTGTCCCGGTACATGCGATAGCCGACGGCCACGCTGTTGAACATGATCGACACGTCGCGCATGTCCGTCGGCACGACCACCGACGAGAACCCTTCCAGGTACACGTCGTCGAAGTTGAAGCACCAGCCGAGGAACGGCTGGAACACCAGGTCGTTCAGCGTGGATTCGCCGGCGATTTGCAGGCCCTGCCCCGTCGGCAGCGTCAGGGCCAGACCGCCGGACACCAAATCCCCCGATTGCCGATCGTACATGAAGGCGTGCTTGTAGATCAGCGTCAGGTCGGCGACCTCGTTGTCCTCGACGCTGCTGTCGCCGGTCAGCTGGATGAACGGCAGACGCAGGCCGATCGAGTCGTTGCCGTCGTCGAAAGTCTGTTCCAGGCCGAGCGTCTCGCGGTTGAGGTTCGATTGGCCGACCGCGCTGCTGGGGAACAGGCGATCCACATTATCGTAGAAGGTGTAGGTGATGTAGGCGCGGTTCTGCGGCAGGGGGCTTTCACCCTCGGTGATCTTGTAGGAAGCGTGGAACGGCAGCGGGGCGATGATCGACGCCTTGTTGCCGCGGACGCTGGCCGACCCGGAGGCGTTGCTGGAGGAGACGGTGGGATAGCCGCCCTGGAGGCCGATGAGGTCGCCGAACATGGCCGGAGCGACGCTGGGGGCCGATTGCGTGCCGGCTTCCGATCCCTGGGCGTAGGCTTCGCCGGAAAGGGTCGCCGGCTCCGGATTGGGATTGGGATTCGGGTTCGGGTTGGGATTCGGATTCGGATTGGGATTCGGGTTGGGGTTGACGATCGGCGGCGCGGGACAGCCGGGGACGTAGGGGTTCCAGGCCGGTCCGCCGATCACGGGCGGCTGACAGCACGGGCCGCCGACGGCGACGGCCGGGCCCATGGCGGCGGGTTGGGCCGTCGCCGTCGCGGCGGCCAGGACGAGGCATCCGGCCGCGTACACGAAGCGCATCCATTGCATATCCAGACACTCCTTGTCCAGAAAGACGGCCGACGGCGCCGGCCGCGCGAGTTCCTGTTATGGTGGGAGTAATCGGGAGGGTGGGAGAAGAGAGTTTAACGGGAGCCGCGGGGTGCGCAGAGAATGCGGCCCAGAGGGGCGGGTGGTGAGACGAGGGCAAAGGGGGCGAGGTAGGCGGTTTCGAGATGGGTTTCTGCAGGGTGGGTCGAGCGTCAGCGAGACCCACCCTACACGTCCCGCCGCGAGAAGCAGATCATGCCGGCCAGCGCCGCCGCCAGGGAGACGGCCCCGCTCCAGGCCAGAAGCGGGCCGAGGTCGTCGAAGTTGTAATAGCCGCAAAGAATGTTCGGCAGCCGGTTGAACACGACGGCCGGCGAGTTGGGCAGCACCTTGCGGACCCAGTTCAGGCTCAGGGCGAAGCCGCTGCCGTACAGGGCGACCCACAGCCCGGCCACGCCGAGCAGCGTGTTGTTGCTGACCGCGCTGACCGCCACGCCGATCGTCGTCACCGCGGCCAAGAGGACGCCGACCACGGCCAGCGCGACCAGGCCGCCGTCCAGCGTCACGTCCTCATGCACCAGCGCCAGACTGCCGGCCAGGGCCAAGAGGCTCAGCACGAGGTACGTCCCCAGCACCGTGGCCAGGCGGGCGTGCCATTTGCCGAGGAAGTATTGATAACGGCTGATGCCGCGGCTGAGAACGGAGTCGGCCAGGGTGCCGCGTTCGGAGGAGATGCAGCCGCCGCTCAGGACGACGACGAAGGCGAGGCTGCCGAGGACGGCCCCTTGCAGGACGTTGCTGAAGAGCGTGGAGGCCTGCTGGAAGTAGCCGGCCTCCTGCGTCAGGAAGAAGCCGCGGAGGAGAAAGCCGCCGACGCCCAGCAGCACGGCCAGCACCCAGACGCGGTAGACCCAGCTGCGCAGCGTCTGGCCGACGTCGTACTGGAAGACGGCCCAATAGGGCAGCCAGCGGAGGACGGCGACAGGCTTCTTCTTCTCGACGACGGCGTCCATTTCATCAGTCCCTCGTCATTCGTCATTCGTCATTCGTCATTTGTCATTCGCCAAGGCGACCCAGTCTGCCCCTAATGACGAGCGACGAATGACGAATGACGAGGGACGAATGACTATGCCGCTTCCGCCTGATAAATCCGCGCGAAGCCGCGCGACTCTTCCTTTTCCACCAGGTCCAGGAACGCCTGCTCCGTCTGCTGGCCGACGCTGCGGATGCTCACCAGCGACACCTTGTTGTCGGTCAGGATCGACAGGGCGCCGGCCAGGGCGGAGGTGTTGACGACCTCCTCGTGCAGATACAGCTCCAGCCGACGCTGGCGAAGCGTGGCGACCTTGAAATCGGGCAAAGCGCGGATGGCGTTGGCGGCTTTGGCGACGGCCTTCTGTTCGCCTTCGAGGTCCAGCTCGAAATGATTGCGGCGCATCCGGCCTTTCAGGTCCTGCAGCGAGCCGCAGTAGATCAGCTGGCCGTGGCTGAGGACGGCCGCGTGGTTGCATACCTCGTCGATGTCGCTCAAGTTGTGGCTGGAAACGATCAGCGTTTTCTCGCGGGCCAGCGTCTTGATGAGGTCGAGCATGGAGCGACGCGCTTCCGGATCGAGGCCGTGGGTCGGCTCGTCCCAGACGAGCAATTCCGGCTCGTTGATGAGGCTGGCGGCGACGGCGAGGCGGGCCGTCATGCCGTTGGAGAAGCCGTCGATGACGTGTCCGGAGAAGCCGAGCAGGTCCACGGCCCGGATGAGCGAGGCGAGGCGCGGCTTGCGCACGTCGGCGGGGAGGCCGAAAAGCCGGGCCATGTAGTCAAGATAGGAGATCGGCGTCATCCCCCGCGGAAACTGCGGATTGGTGGGGATGTAGCCGATGCGGCGGCGCAGGTCGGCGCTGTTGGGCGACATCGTTTTGCCGAAGACCTTGGCCCAGCCGGCGGTGGGGCGGTGCAGGCCGATGAGGAGGCGGAGGAACGTGGTCTTGCCGGCGCCGTTGGCTCCAAGCAGGCCGAGAACGCAACCGGGTTCGAGGCGCAGCGTCACGTCGTTCAGCGCAATGAGGCGATTGCGGTAGATCTTCGTGAGCTTGAACGTCTCGACCACCAGGCTGCTTTGCGATTCGGCCACGAGGTTCCCTCCTCGCCGAAGAATGGCGCGCGGGGATTATACGCCGGGGGGAGACGGCGTCCTAGACGAAGTTTGAACCGCACGAGCACGCAGCGCACGAGCACGCAGCGCAAGCAAGTGCGGGAGATCACTTGCTTGCGCTGCGTGCTCGCTCGTGCGCTTGTTGCAGCCTGCCTAGCGGCGCTGTACCATGCGGGCGCTCCCTGCTCATCGGCCGAGGAGACTACCGTGACCGAAGAGTCCACGTTTGAGGACGCGCCGGCGCAGTCCGATCCCCAGGAGACGGCCACGGGCAGTCTCCCCAACGCCCCCGCGCCGCCAGGAGCCACGGGCGATTACGCTTCAGGACCGGTGGACGCATCCCGCAGCACAGCCGAGTCGCCCGGAACCGTCGTCGCTTCGTCGGCGGCGGCCGGCGCCGTCGTCGCCGGCCGCTATACGCTCGTGGAGAAGATCGGCGAAGGCGGCATGGGCGAGGTCTGGGCCGCCGCCCAAACCAAACCCGTCAAGCGCCAGGTCGCCCTCAAGCTCATCAAGGCGGGCATGGACACCCAGGCCGTGCTGCAGCGCTTCGAGCAGGAGCGGCAAGCGCTGGCGCTGATGGACCACCCCAACATCGCCCGCGTCTTCGACGGCGGCCTGACCGCCGACCGCCGGCCCTTCTTCGTCATGGAGCTGGTCAAGGGCTTGCCGCTGACCCAGTTCTGCGACGAGGCGAAATTCGGCGTCCGCGATCGGCTGGCCCTGTTCGTGCAGGTGTGCCAGGCGGTGCAGCACGCCCATCAAAAGGGCGTCGTCCACCGCGATCTCAAGCCGGGAAACATCCTGGCCGCCCGCATCGACGGCAAGCCGGCGCCCAAGGTCATCGACTTCGGCGTGGCCAAGGCCGTCGGCGGCAAGCTGCTGGAGGAGTCGCTGACCACGCAGTTCGGAACGGTCCTCGGCACGCTGGAATACATGGCGCCGGAGCAGGCGGGTTTTGTCGGCGACGACATCGACACGCGGGCCGACATCTATTCGCTGGGCGTCATCCTCTACGAGCTGCTCACCGGTCTCTTGCCCCTTGAGAATCTGCGTTCGCGCCAGGCGCCGTTGTCGGAGGTCCTCCGCATCATCCAGCAGCAGGAGCCGTCGAAGCCGTCGGCCCGGCTGTCCGCACAGCCCACGGCGCCGGCGCTGGCGGCGCTGCGGCAGACGGAGCCGAAGAAGCTGACGGCGCTTTTGCGGCGGGAGCTGGACTGGGTGGTGATGAAGTGCCTGGAAAAGCAGCGGGAGCGGCGCTATGAGACGGCCGACGGGCTGGCGCGCGACCTCCAGCGCTACCTGGCCGACGAGCCGGTCGAGGCCCGGCCGCCGTCGGTCGGTTATCGGCTGCGGAAGTTCGTCGCCCGGCACAAGGGGGCGGCGGCGATCGCGGCCGTGGCGCTGCTGGCCCTGACGGCTTGCGTCGCCGTTTCCACCACCGCCGCGGTCCTGATCTGGCGGGAGCAGAAACATACCGAAGCGGCGCGGCAAACGGCGGCGGAGAACGCCGACGCGGCCATCGAGGTCGTTCGCGACCTGAACGGCTACGTCGAGGCGTATGAGACGGGGTCCGGCAACGCCGCCGCCGACAACGCGCAACGGCAGCAGCGGCTCGACTCCGTCCTGGCCAGCTACGAGCGGCTGCTCGCCCTCCATCCGGAAGACCCGGTGCTCCGCGGGCACGTCGCCCGCATGAACCGCATCAACGCCAACCTCTGCCGCTTCCTCAACCGGACGGCCGAGGCGGAGAAGTCCTACCACGAGGCGATCCGGCTCTACGGTCAGCTCGTCGCCGATTACCCGCAGGACCCGTTCTACCGCGACGACAACGCCCTCACCCTGCGCGACTACGGCGAGTATCTGCAACGCATCGGCCGTTACCAGGAAGGCGCCCGGATCATGGACGATTCCATCCGCCTTATCGAGGAGCTGGCCGCCGCCCACCCGGACGAGCCGAAATACCAGCGCTCCCTGGCCCTTTCGCTGGTCGGCCGTTCGGACCAGGAGTATCAGGTGGGACGGCTGGCCGAGTCGGAACAGGCGGCCCGCAAGGCGGCCGAGCTGTACGCCAAACTGGCGGACACGCCTGGCGTCCGCCCCGAGCCGGTGGACCCGCTCCTCCGCGCCATGGCCGAAAGCAACCTCGCCGTGACGCTCCGTGAGGAGGTCCGCCTCGACGAGGCGCTGGCCGCCCATGACCGTGCGGTGGATCACATCGCGGGGCTGACGAAGGTGACGAATAGCCGCGACGCCTGGTCGTTTTACCACCGGGCGCGGACGGAACGGGCCTGGACGCTGTCCCGCGTCCCGGGCCGCTCCGAAGAGGCGATTACGGAGCTGGAAAGTGCAATTCAGGGGTGGGACAAGCTCATCAAGCAGATGGGGGAGATCCCGACCGACCTGGAGCGGAAGGGCGTCGCCGGCTTCTACTGCGGCCGCATCAAAATGCAGCTTGGCCGGCGCGAGGAAGCCGTCAAGGACCTGTCCGCCGCGGCCGCGATCCAGGAAGGGCTGGTCGGCAAGCAGCCGGAGATTCTCGTGTACCGCTACGACCTGGGGCGGACGTACACGGCGCTGGGGCAGCTCGCCGCCGACCCGCAGGAGGCCGCCGGCTGGTATCGCAAGGCCCATGAAATGCTCGACGCGGCCGTCCAGCGCTATCCCGAGAACGCCCAGTACCGGAAGGCGATGCAGGAGTTGGACGCGCTAGCGCCGCCGAAGCTGTAGGCCGGCAGTCTTCGTCCTCAAGGACCATCGCCGGTATTCACGTTGTTGAAGGGCGTCGGATTCGAGCCGCCGACGGTGACGCTGATGTCCGTGGGGTTGTCTTTGGGGCCGATGTGCTTCGTCCCCTTCCCCTCCGTGACGTCCGCCGTGGCTTGCTGTTTGCCATTGAAAATCGCGACGGCCCCGAGGTTGCCCGTCCACTCGCGGGGGGCGTTTTTCTTGTCTTTGATGGTCACCAGCTGATTCTGCGCCAGGTCCGAGCCCGCGATCGTCACGTTCGAGGTGGAACCCGATTTTGTATTCAGCCCCTTTTTGCCGCTCTTCAGCACCGTGTTCGGCGTAAAGGCGTCAACCGTGGTTTGGGCCATGACGACATCTCCCGTGGAAAGAGGGCGTGGAAACAGGCGGGCGCCTGCTTCGCTCCGAAAGGCGG
>Ga0307476_10001361_pt1 | contig 14941 bp, 13 predicted proteins | sample atmos_gasesECM2C_2_FD_203314 | JGI IMG/M metagenome (GOLD analysis project Ga0307476, IMG submission 203314) | Hardwood forest soil microbial communities from Morgan-Monroe State Forest, Indiana, United States - atmos_gasesECM2C_05 | ecosystem: Environmental > Terrestrial > Soil > Temperate... | reverse complement strand
GCGCTTCGGACGGCGGATCGGCGGGTATGTCGATCAAGCGATTGACGTCCTTCATCAGGTCGCTCAACCGTTCCCTGGACTTCGGGTCCTCTCGAAGCGCATCGGACAACTGCTCGTGCAGCTTTGCGACGAGATCACGTAAGGAATCTTGATCCATATTTTTGTCCTGAAAGAGAGCACATGCGTTTAGGCGAGTGCGGCTATTGTGCCACTCGCTCCGGAGTGAGGCGGCCCACTTCCACATAGCCGGCTCCGGGTGCTGCGATGCCGCCGTGAATTGCCGAATAGGCGTCGGCGAGGTACTCGTCGGCGCCGTAGGGGGGGTTCACGATCAGCAGGCCGCTGCCGGCGAGTCCGACCCCCGCGTCGTCGGGATGAATGGCAAGGTCCGCAAACAGCATTTTCGGAATTCGCAGGGCCTCGAACCGCGCATGCACCATGCTGCGCTGTGAGGCGCTGCGAATCGGGTACCACATGAGATAGATGCCGTTCGGCCAACGCCGATAGGCCTCCGCGAAAGCCTGCAGCATCAACTTCAATTCATCGAGGCTCTCGTACGGCGGGTCGATCAAAACCAAGCCGCGGCGCTCCTCCGGGGGCAGAAACGCCTTGAGCGCGGCATAGCCGTCGCCGATTTCGGTGCGGACGCGGCCCAGGGACTCGATCTCCCGCTCCGCCGCACGCGCCTCCGCAGGCTGGAGCTCGACGAACAGGGCGCGATCCTGGGGACGCAGGCTGCCGGCAATCAAGGCGGGCGAACCCGGATAGCGCGCCAGGCGTTTGCCGCGCCGCGCCCGAATTGCCGCAAAGTAGCCGGCGAGAGCCGGCGCGCCGATGCTGGTCTCGATCAAGCGCTGCACGCCCCGCGCCGCCTCGCCGGATTGGTGCGCCTCCGGGGCCTGCAGATCGTAGTAGCCGCGGCCCGCATGACTGTCCAGCACGAAAAACGCGGCGTCTTTCCGCTGGAGCGCGGCGACGCAATACGTCAGGCCGACGTGTTTCGCCACATCCGCAAAGTTCCCCGCGTGATAAATGTGCCTGTAGTTCACCGCCCGGCATTGTGCCTGCGTCAGCGCGTCCCGTGGAAACTACCGGGATAATGTGCAGGGATAACCACAGCCTAAGCTGCGCGCAAAGCCTCCGCCACCGGCAGGCGCGCCGCACGCAGCGCCGGAAAGAACCCGCCGAGAAGCCCGATGAGGCAGGCCCAGACGATGCCGGTGATGATCAACGCCCGGGTGACCGTCAGCTGGAATACGACCTGCGCGAAAGCGCCGCCCAGCGTGCTCACCGTGTGCCCGTTGAAGAACAGCCAGGCGAGGGCGGCGCCGATCACGCCCCCCAGCAGGGACAGCAGCAGCGCCTCGATCATGACCGACAGCAGCACCGGCACGGCGCCGAAACCGATCGCCCGTAACGTGGCGATTTCCAGCCCGCGCGCGGCCACCGCCGAGTACATGCTGTTCAGCGCGCCGAACATCGCGCCGATCGCCATGATGACGGCCACGGTGTTGCCCACCACATTGATGGCCTTGGTGAGCGCCTTGGATTGCGCGGCGTAGTACTCGGGTTCGCGCTGCACATCGACTTTGAGCTGCGGATCGGTGGTGAGCGCATCCTTGAAGCGGGAGAATTCCGCCGCGCTCGCGAGCAGCGCGACCGCCGAGCTGTAGCCGTTCCGTTCGATGGATGAGCCCACCGTATCGACGTCGGCCAGCAGCTCGGACTCATGCACGTCGCCGTTGCTCGTGAACATGCCGGTGACCGTCCAATCGGCGTTGCGCAGATGCAGCACGCTGCCGACGGTGAGCCCGCGAAATTGCTTGGCGGCGCCGGCGCCCGCGAGAAGTTCGCGCACCGCCGGATGAAACATGCGGCCCTCCACGACTTTGAGTTCCGGACGCACCTCGGCGAGCTCGAGGCCGACCCCGCGCAGCGTGATGTTGGCGTCGGTGCCGGTATCGATTTTGGGTATGTTCACCACCGTCACGAGCTCGCTCGACAGCACGGCCTTGCCCGCCGAATTCCTGGCGAGGCCCGGCGCATTGCTGATGGTGTCGACATCGGCCCGCGTCAGGTTGCTGTTGAGTTCGGCGTCGGAGCCGCCGCGCAGGATGATGGCGCGATCGGCGCGGCCGCCATCCGCCAACGTGTGGCGGAATCCGGCGCCCATCGCCAGCACCGAGACCAATACTGCGACCACGCCGGCGATGCCGATGACGATGACGCTGGAGGCGCCGACGCGCTGCGGCAACGTTTGCAGGCTCATGGAGATCGCGGCGACCAACTGCTTGAACATGGCGGTTCCTGGAAGATTTAGGCGGCGTTCAGCGCTTGTCCGCCAGCGCGTCGACGATGTTCAATCTGCCGGCACGCAGCGCCGGCGGCAAACCGACGATCAACGCCAGCAGTACCGCGGCGCCGATTCCGGGGAGCAGCGCCTTGGGTGAAAGCTCCACGCCCTGCAAACCGAGTTTGATGATGGGCAGCGCTGCGTAGCTCAAGGCCAGGCCGATGACCGCGGCAATCACGCACAACAGCAGGGATTCACCGATCACCAGGCCAAGCACCTTGCCGTCGCCGAAGCCGATGGTCTTGAGTACGGCAAGCTCCGGCGTGCGTTCGCGCACCGACTGCATCATGGTGTTGCCGGTCAGGAACAGCAGGGTGAAGAACACCGCACCCAAGATGGCGCGCAAAACGAAGCCGATGTCGCCGAATTGCTTCATGAACGCCAGCGCGAAATCCTTGGCCGGCTGGGTCTTGGTCTCGTTGGGGGAATTCGCGAACAACGCGTCGATCCGGCCGGAGATCGCGCCGGACTGCGACGGGTCCGTGACGCGCTCCTCGAACCAGCCGACGCTGCCTTTGCCGAAGCTCCGCCCTTCGTCGAACAGATCGTAGTGGAACAGCAAGGTCGACGCTTGCTGGCCGGCCTGGGTGGCATCCTTGGCGTCGAAGGTGCCGACGATGTCGAAGGTCCAGTCGAGCGAGCCGTCCTTTTTCTGCGTCCATATGGTCGAATGCAGCGGCACCTTGTCGCCGACCTTCCAGCCGAATTTCTTCATCAGCGCCGAATTGACCAGCGCGCCGCTGCGCGTGTTTCGATACGCCAGCATCTGCTCGTCGCTGACGATGAACTCGTCCTTGTGCAGATTGAAATAGCTGTCGGTGTCGACGGGAAGCGCGAACACGAAATTCTTCGACTCTTGATAGTAGGCCCCGAACCAGCTGATCCAGGTGACTTCAGCCACGCCCGGCACCGCGCGGATTTCTTGGGTGTCGGAAAACGGCAGCGACAGGGTGATCGAATACTTGTTGGTCGTGATCAGCTTGTCCGCTCCGGTCGCGCCGCCGCCCGGATGCGCGAAAGCGTAGTCGACCGTTTCCAGCACGCCGAACAGGAGAAAGGCGACGACCATGGACAGCAGGGTGAAGATGGTGCGGGTCTTCTTGCGCCACAGCGTGGCCCAGATGAGCGGAAAGAATTTCACGGGAGATCTTAGGCTAGGCCGCCAAGGTGCCTGCTTCCAGCAAGGTGCCCTTGTCCATGTGCAGCTGACGGCTCGCGAACTCGGCGGCCTTGGGGTCGTGAGTGACCATGACGATGCTCTTGCCGTGTTCGCGATTCAGCATCTGCAGGAGATGCAGCACGTCGTCGGCGGATTTGCGATCGAGGTCGCCGGTGGGTTCGTCGCATACCAGCAGCGTCGGGTCCGCCACCAGGGCCCGCGCGATGGCAACGCGTTGCGCCTGGCCGCCGGACAGCTCGCCCGGCTTGTGCTTGGCGCGATCGGCGATGCCGACCAGAGTCAGCGCGGCCAGGGCATTGGCTTTGCGCTGTGCGCCGGACAGGTGGGTGAGCAACAGCGGCAGCTCCACGTTGCGCTGAGCGCTCAACATGGGCATCAAGTTGTAGAATTGGAACACGAATCCGACATGGCGGGCACGCCAGCGTGCCAGTGCGCCCTGGCCGAGCTGATCGAGGCGCTGGCCGGCGACGGTGATCTCGCCGGCGGTGGCCGTGTCGAGGCCGCCGATCAAATTCAAGAGGGTGGTCTTGCCGGAACCGCTCGGGCCCATCAGCGCGACGAAGTCGCCCTTGGGAATGTCCAGATTCAGGTGCTGCAGGACCTCCACGCTCTGCTTGCCGCGTACATACCGCTTGTCGACGTTGCGCAGGGATACGATGGCATCGCTCATATTCTAAAGCTCCGTGGCGGCCGCAATGCGACGCGGCGGTTCATTGTTCGACGCGAATCTTGGCGCCGTCCTTCAGCTGGTTGAAATCGCCCACCGCGACACGCTCTCCCGCAGCCAGTCCCGACAGAACGGTGATACTGTCGCTGCTGCCGGCACCAAGGCGGACCGCGCGCCGCTCGAGGGTCTCGCCGCGCGCGACGACAAAAACCGTGCCGGTCGCGCCGGATCCCTGTACCGCGTTGCTGGGCAGCGTCACGCCGGCCGCAACCTTGCCGCCCGGCTCCGGCCCGGGATTGTCCAAAAACGACACGCGCACGCCCATCTCCGGCAGGATGCGTGCGTCCTTCTGATCGAGCGCTATGCGCACGGTCACGGTGCCCTTGCTGCGGTCGGCGGTCGGAATCACCGCGATGACATGCGCCGGAATCTGCCAGTCCGGGTAGGCATTGAGCCTGGCGGTGGCCTGTTGGGCCGGCCGCACTCGGTTGATGAAATTCTCGTTGACGTCCACCTGGATTTCAAGCGAATCCATGTCGACGATGGTACCGATGCCGGTTCGCGTGAAGCCGCCGCCGGCGGAGACCGGCGAAACCATTTCACCCGGCTGCGCAGCCTTGACGGTGACGATGCCGGAGAACGGCGCCCGCACGATGGTATCGTCGAGATTGCGCTCGGCGACGCTCACGGCGCGGGCCACGACATCGACATTGCTGCGCTGAGTGGCGAGCTGCGCCCGCAGCGCATCCACGCTGGTCTGCGCATTATCCACCGCCGCCTGGCTGACGAAGTGTGCTTGCACCAGGCTCTTCTGGCGGTCGTAGTCGCGCTGCGCATTGGTGAGATTGACCTCGGTTTCGGTCAGGCTGGCCTTGGCATACTCGAGCTGCGCACTGGCTTGATTCAACGCGGCGCGGATGTTGGTGTCATCGAGCTTGGCTATGATCTGGCCGGCCTTGACATGATCGCCTTCCTCGATATCGAGTTCCACCATCTTGGCGGTGATCTTGGAGGCCACCGTGGCCTGGCGGCGCGCGACGACATATCCCGAGGCGTCCAGGATGGAGCCGGCGGCGGCTCCGTCACCGGCAATGGCCCGCGCCGTGACGATATGCACGGACACGCCGCTGGGCCGCATCCACCACCAGACCGCAATGCCGGCCGCTGCCAGCACCACAAACGCCGCCGTCAGCCAGATCCAAGCTTTGCCGGATGGCGCCGACTCGCTGCCACGATCGATGCGCAGCTGATTGAGAAGGGCGGATTGGTCGTCCATTAGTTGCTGCTGCGAAGCTCGCTGCTTGGCCTCCCGGGAGTCAGGCATGTAATCACAAAAGACCTGTATGACGCCAATGCTCACGACTCACGCCCCCGGGGAGCGGTGCTAGAGTATTCCGATCGAGGTGACCCATGGCGCTCGGCGCCACGATCTACGTGTTCAAAATCGATCTTGCCGACTCCGACCGCGGCGTCTATCAGCCGTTGGAGCTGCGCATGGCGCGTCATCCGTCGGAGACCGAAGATCATTTGCTGACACGCGTGCTGGCGTACTGCCTCGAATACACCGAAGGCATTTCATTCTCGAACGGATTGTTCGATTCGGATCAGCCGACCATTGCGGTACGCGATCTGACCGGCGCATTGCGCGTGTGGATCGACGTCGGCGCTCCGGAAGCGGCGCGGCTGCACCGGGCGGCCAAGCTCGCGCCGCGCGTGGCCATCTACACGAACAAAGACGCGGTGCAGCTCGCCGCGCGGCTGGGGGCGGAACGAATTCATCGCGTCGCGGCGATGGAGCTCTATGCGGTGGATCGCGACTGGCTGGCGGGCGTCGCGGCACGCCTGACGCGGCGAATGGAGTTTACTCTGACGGTGGCCGAGCAACACCTCTACCTGTCGCTCGGCGAGGAAACGTTGGCCGGCGTGATCGCACGAGTGGAGATCGGCGGCTAGGAATTCGCGGGAGCCTCGACGGGAGCGCCGGGGCCGTCAAGGCCGACCGAGTTCGTCGAGGTAGGCCCTCGGCCGCAGAAATTCTTCGTACAGACGGGCTTCGGGCGATCCCGCTTCAGGGTGCCAATCATAGTCCCAGCGAGCCAGCGGCGGCATGGACATCAGAATCGATTCGGTGCGGCCGCGCGATTGCAAGCCGAACAAGGTTCCACGATCGTAGACCAGATTGAATTCCACGTAGCGGCCGCGCCGGTACAGCTGAAACTGGCGCTCGCGCTCGGTGAAACGAAGGTCCTTGCGGCGCTGGATGATGGGGAGATATGCCGGCAGAAAGTGATCGCCCACGCTGCGCAGCAGGGCGAAACAACGATCGAAGCCGCCTTCGTTGAGGTCGTCGAAGAACAGGCCGCCGACACCGCGCGTCTCATTCCGGTGCGGCAGGAAGAAATAGCGGTCGCACCACTCCTTGTATTCAGCATAGATCCGCGCGCCGAACGGTTGGCAGGCGTCGCGGGCCGTACGATGCCAGTGCAGGACATCTTCGTCATACGGATAGTACGGCGTGAGATCGAAGCCGCCGCCGAACCACCAGTGAGCGGCGCCGGCGCGGGGCGTCGCCACCAGGAAACGGACATTGCAGTGGGTCGTCGGCGCATGCGGATTTCGCGGATGAAACACCAGCGACAGACCCATGGCCTCGAACGGCGCGCCGGCGATCTCAGGTCGCGAGTTGGACGCGGACGCCGGCATCTTGTCGCCGAACACGTGCGAGAACGACACGCCTGCGCGTTCGAACACCGTACCCTCGCTCAAGATGCGGCTCTCGCCGCCGCCGCCTTCCGGCCTCACCCAGGGATCACTACGGAATTTCGCGGCGTCGATCGCTTCCACGGCCGCCGTGATGCGGTCATGCAAGTCGTTCAAGTAGCGCTTGACCGCGGTTGCATCCATTTGAGGCTAGGTCTTCTTGGCGGAACTCTTTTTGGCTTTGGCTTTGGCCTTGGGCTTGGGCTTGGCTTTGGCGGGCTTGGGCGCGGTGAGGTCCGCGGGCGCTTTCTTGTCGGCCGACGCCTTCGCGCCCTTGGCGGCCAGCCGCATCGGCTTGGCTCGCACGGCCGCGGTCTCGGGCTGGTCGGTGGCGCTCACCGCCTTGACCGCCCGCCCTTTGGGCGTGCCCTTGCCATTTTGCCCTTTGGGCTTGCGGCCCCACTTGCCGAAGGTGCGCACCGGCGCCGCCGCCAGCAGAGTTTGGCACTCCTCCAAGGTCAAGCTCTTCGGCTCCTTGTCCTTCGGGATTTTCGCATTGCGCGATTTGTCGGTGATATAGGGGCCGTAGCGGCCGTTGAGCACCTGTATGCCGGCGTCGGGAAAGTCCAGGATCAGCCGATTGGCATCCGCGAGTTCCTTGTCGCGAATGACCTCCAGTGCGCGCTCGTGCGTGATTTCATACGGGTCGTCGGTTTTGAGCGAAACGTACTTGGCGCCGTATTTCACGTACGGACCAAACCGGCCGACATTCGCCGTGATCTCCTCGCCGTGCGCCGTTAACCCAAGCTTGCGCGGCAGTTTGAACAGCTCCATCGCTTCCGTGTGCGTGATGGCATCCATCTTTTGGCCGGGCCGCAGGCCAGCGAAACGCGGCTTATCCGCGTCGTCCTTGGTGCCGATTTGCACGAAGGGACCGAATCGCCCCATGCGGACGCTCATCGGTTTGCCGCTGGCGGGATCCACCCCTAAGTCCCGGGCTTGCGCCACTTCCTCGCGGCTCACCGAGGATTCCGTGTGGTTCACGAGATCGATGAACGGCTTCCAGAATTTCTCCAGCAGCGGTACCCATTCCTGCTCGCCGTTCGCCACCGCATCGAGCGAATCCTCCATCTTGGCGGTGAAGTCGTAGTCCACGTAGGTCGTGAAATATTGCGTCAGGAACCGGCTGACGATCTTGCCGATGTCGGTCGCGGTGAAGCGCCGGCTTTCGATATCGACGTATTGACGATCGCGCAAAGTGGAAATGATGGACGCGTAAGTCGACGGCCGCCCGATGCCGTATTCCTCGAGCGCCTTGACCAGCGACGCCTCGGAAAACCGCGGCGGCGGCTCGGTGAAATGCTGCGTCGGCACGATCCCGGTCAATTTGACCCGATCGCCTTCCTGCATCGGCGGCAGTACATGATCCGAATCGTCCTGCACGACGTCGTCCATGCCTTCCTGGTAGACGGAGATGTAGCCGGGCTTCACCAGGGTCGAGCCGTTCGCCCGCAGCACGTTTCGCTTCGGGCCGTCGCCGCCCGCGAGCATCTCCACCGCGACCGTATCGAAGATCGCCGGCGCCATTTGGCAGGCCACGGTGCGCTTCCAGATCAGCGAGTACAGCCGGAACTGATCGCTCTCCATTTTCTGTTCGATGTCCGCGGGCAGAACGTTGGCGGCGGTAGGGCGGATGGCCTCGTGCGCTTCCTGCGCGTTCTTCGACTTGGTCTTGTAGATCCGCGGCTCTTCGGCGAGACCCTCCTGCCCGTACAGCTGCACGATGACGTCGCGAATCTGGCCGATCGCCTCTTGAGCGAGATTGAGCGAGTCGGTGCGCATATAGGTGATGAGACCGACCTGGCCCTCGCCGATGTCGACGCCTTCGTACAGCTGCTGCGCGACGCGCATGGTTTTCTGCGCGCTGAAGCCCAATTTGCGGGCGGCCTCCTGCTGCAAAGTCGAGGTCGTAAAGGGCGGCGCGGGATTGCGCTTGCGCTGCTTGCGATCCACCGTCAGTACGGTGAGTTCGCCATGCGCGGCGGCTTGCAGCGTACGCTCGACCTCGCGGGCGTCGGCTTCCGTCGTGAAACTGAACTGTTCGACCTTGGCGCCCCGATACTCGACCAGCTTGCCCGGAAATTTCTGCTCCGAATGCAGAAGTTCGGCGTCGATGGACCAGTATTCGCGCGCCACGAACGCTGCGATTTCATCTTCGCGCTCGCAAATCATGCGCAGCGCCGGACTCTGTACTCGGCCCGCCGACAGCCCCGGCCGCACCTTCTTCCACAGCAGCGGCGACAAATTGAATCCGACCAAGAAGTCGAGAGCACGGCGCGCCTGCTGGGCATTGACGAGATCCACCGACAACTCGCGCGGACTCGAGATCGCCTCTTGCACCGAGTTCTTGGTGATCTCGTAGAACACGACGCGGCGCACATCCTTGCCCTTCAACTCGCCCTGCGCCTTGAGGAGCTCGTACAGATGCCAGGATATGGCTTCGCCCTCGCGGTCGGGATCGGTCGCGAGATACAGCGACTTCGCCTTCTTGAGCGCGCGCGAAATGGCGTCAATGTGTTTTTGATTGCGTTCGACGACCTGGTACTTCATGGCGAAGTGATGGGCCGGATCGACGGCGCCTTCCTTGGGCACGAGGTCGCGAACGTGACCATAGGAGGCAAGGACTTCGAAATCCTTGCCGAGGTACTTCTTGATGGACTTCACCTTGCCGGGTGATTCCACGATAACGAGGTTGGTGCTCAAAGTCGCCTAATGCAATGCGTCAGAGCGCTCTTCGAAGACCAGGTCTTCCATCTGCGCGTAAGCGGATTCTTGTCCGGGTTGGCTGAACAGCACCATCAAGACGACCCATTTTACTTGTTCGATGTCGATTTCGTCGGCTTCGAGCGCCATGAGCCGGTCGATGACGAGCTCGCGCTGAGTGCCGGAGAGTATCCGCACGTTTTCCAGGTACATGAGGTAACCGCGCACGTCGGTGTCGAGCCGCAGCAGCTCCTGGCTGCTGAACACCCGCACCGCGCGTGCGGTGGCTTCCGCGACCTTGCCCAGCTGTTCGCCCGACAAGCCGTCCAGCCACTCCAGAGCGCGTTCGATATCGGGTTCCGCGAAACCCGCCTTATCCAGCTCGAGTTTCAAGACATCGCGGTCCGGCCGCGGCTCGTCGTCGGCGCTCATGTAATTCTCGAACAGATAGATGAGTAGATCGAGAACGTTATCTTTCACCTCCGGCTCCTAACGACTCGGGAGTAGCGGCCCCCGGGGGCGGCCTGAACGTGGCCTTCGAGCTCGAGGATCAGCATCATCGAGGACACGGCTTCTGGTTTGAATCCGGTACGAACGACCAACACATCGAGGTCCGCGGGATCAAAGCCGAGCGCATCTAACAAGATTTTGTGTTCCTTGTCCATGCCCGATGCGGGAATGGGCGCCGCGGCGGCCCCCGCCGGGGCTCGGGCTGCGCCCTCGAAAAACGCTGAAAAGTTCAACTCGCTCAATATGTCATGCGCGGTTTCCGTCAAGTAAGCGCCCTGCCGGATCAATTCGTGGCAGCCGCGGCTCAAGGGACTGTGGATCGATCCCGGAATCGCGAACACCTCACGGCCCAGGTCGAGCGCGAGACGCGCGGTAATGAGAGAACCGCTGCGCCGCGCCGCTTCGACCACCAAAGTGCCGAGGCTAAGGGCCGCGATGATCGCGTTCCGCTGCGGAAAATGCTCCCGTCGAGGGGGACTGCCGAGCGGAAATGCGCTGATCAAGGCACCCTGACGCTGAATTTCCGCAGCCATGGGGCGGTTATTCCACGGGTAGACGACATCGACCCCCGACCCCAGCACCGCCAGCGTGATTCCCTGTGCCCTGAGAGCGCCGCGATGTGCCGCACTATCAATCCCGACGGCAAGTCCGCTGGTGACGGTGAGCCCCCGCGCAGCGAGAAATTCGCCGAAACCTTCAGCGGTCTCCCGGCCTTGCGCCGTCGGATTGCGGCTGCCGACGATGGCCAATTGAGGATCGTTCAAGGCGTCGAGGTTGCCGGCGACGTATAGCGCAATCGGGTGGCGCGCCGCCGAACGCAGCAGGGCGGGGTACCGCGGGTCCGTGAAAGGCAGGATGCAATGGCGGGGATTGTCCAGCCAGGCGCGTTCCGCGCGGCTCAATTGCGCCTCGGCGCCGGACAAGAACTCGCGCGCCGGCGGCGGCATACCGGCTTGCGCGCGCGCCGCATCGGACGCCTGGATGATGCCGCGGGCCGCCCCGAACACCGCGAGCGCTCTGGCGAGGGTGCACGTGTCGAGCGCCGGCGTGCGCGTGAGCGTCATCCAAGCCGAAGACTCGTCGGCTCCTTGCATCGCGCCGATTATCGGCCCGGCGCAGCCGCGGCGCCGCGCCTTTACTTCACGTCAACGTGCAGATTTGCGCCGCATGGGCGGCCGGCAAAAAAGCAGAGGGCCTTAAGGGTTTTCCACTCGATCGGCGACGCGAATGATGTTCGTGGCTTCCATGATCAAGCCGTAACTCAGGTGATCGAAGGTCTTGAACACCATGAAGGTGCCCGACCGTTCATCGGGAAGCCGGACCTTCTCGGAATGCAGCCGGGTCGTCGAATTAAGGAATCCCTTGTTCGCGTTATCAGGGATGACCTCGCCGGCCTGGTACACCGCCAGCACGTTGCCCGGCGCAAGCCCGTCGGCGGCGCCGCGATTGATGACCACCACCTCGTACTGGCCGATGACGGTGACGCCGTTCGATACCGACATGATGCTGCCGCTGGTCTTGACCTTGGGCGCACTGGGAATGAAGTCGAGCGGCACGTCGACGCCGCCCGCGAACAATTTGTCTCCGGCTTCGGTTTCGCGCGCCGATTCGGTCATCATGAGCGTGACCGGATCGCCGCCACGGGTCACATGACCGGCGCCGGTGAAGATGCCGTCGTAACCCACGATGCGGTTATCGTCCGGATCGCGCAGAGCGTCGCCGACGCGCACCACGTTGTAATGAGTGCCGAGTTCGACGGGACTGGTAAATCCGCGTGCATACAGGGTATCGCCGTCGGCCATGATCACGTGCATGTCGCGGGTCGCCAGAACATAAGGCGCCGTCGCAATCTGTTCTTTGGCGAGCACGGAAGGCTTCGACATGAAGGCGGCGACGGTTTCATAGGGGATCGTGGTGATTGCACCCTCGAGCGGCTGGCTGCGAACTCGCGGCAACACGCGCGCGGCGTCCCCGCGCTGCAACATGATGGTCGGCCGACCTTCGATATAGACCAAACGCAGCGTGTCGCCCGGGTAGATCAAATGCGGATTCTGGATCTGCGGATTGACTTGCCAGATTTCCGGCCAAAACCACGGATCGCGCAAGAACACCTTGGCAATGCCCCACAAGGTATCGCCGCGCTTCACGACATAGCTGTCCGGAGCATTGGGGTTGATTGCGACCCCGCCCGCGGGCGCCTCTGTCGCCGGCGCCGCGGCGGACGCACTGGCGCCCGCATCGACCGCCGCTTCCATCGCGGTTCTATCGTCGCCGACCACCGTGCCTTCCACCGTGTTGTCGGGCGCTGCCACCGGTACCGGTGCCGTCACGGGCCGATCGGTTTCACATCCTGCGAGTACCGCCACGGATAGACTGAGGGCAAAAAATTTAGACCTAAGCATTCGTTTCGCTCCGTTGCCGCAGCTTGAAGTCGCTGACTGGCTGGTATACTGCCGACCTGCCGCCAAAGACTGGGACGTATCACCCGTTTTTGCCCTTTGCCAACGCCGCACGCGCTGCAAGACGGGCATTAAGTTAAGCAGCGGCGGAACTTTAGCAACATTCCTCGGCCAAAAACACGATATTGCTCTCATAACTCCCATGACAAAGCTCGCAATTCTGGAGTATCCCGATCCGAGGCTGCGTAAGAAGGCCGCACCGCTGACGGTGGTCGATGACGCAATGCGTCAACTGGCCGACAACATGCTCGAGACCATGTACGCAGCCAAGGGCGTCGGTCTCGCGGCCACCCAGGTGGATGTGCACGTGCGACTGATCGTGCTCGACGTCAGCGAGGAGCGCGATCGGCCGCTCGTGCTGTTCAACCCCGAGATCTTGAAGCTGGAAGGCTCCGGACCGGGCGAAGAAGGATGCCTGTCCTTGCCGGGCATTTACGACAAAGTGTCGCGCGCCACCAATATTCGCTTGCGCGCACTGGATCGCAACGGACAGCCGTTCGAGATGGATGCGGATGGCCTGCTCGCAGTCTGCATCCAACATGAAGCGGACCATCTCGATGGCAAGCTATTCGTCGACTACTTATCGGAGCTCAAGCGCCAGCTGATTCGGCGGCGCCTCGAAAAGGAGCGCAAACAGCGATCCACAGGGGGCGAAACTCGCGCCGCAGCGCGCGGCGTGGCGACGCCCAGCGCAGTGATGCTGAGCGCTCGACCCCCGGCTCTTTGAGCCTTGAGCAGCGTTCTTCCTGCCCTCCGGCTGGGCTTCGCCGGCACGCCGGAGTTTGCCGTTCCGGCGCTTGACGCGCTGCGACAGACACACCGGATCTGCGCCGTATTCACCCAACCGGACCGCCCGGCCGGGCGCGGTCAGGCATTGCGCGAGAGTCCGGTCAAAGCGCTGGCAGTCGCGCATGGCATTCCCCTGCATCAACCGGCGAGTTTCAAGTCGCCGGAAGCATTGGAGATTTTACGCAGCTTGGCGCTCGACGCCCTGGTGGTGGTTGCCTACGGGCTGCTGCTGCCGCCGGCCGCGCTGGGTTGTCCCAAGCTCGGTTGCATCAACATCCACGCCTCGCTGCTGCCGCGTTGGCGGGGCGCGGCGCCGATTCAGCGCGCCATCCTGGCGGGAGACGCGCAAACCGGCGTCACCATCATGCGCATGGACCAGGGCCTCGACACCGGTCCCATGCTTGCGGCGCGAGCCATGGACATCCGCGCCGACGATACCGCCAGGAGCGTGCACGATCGCCTTGCCCGGGCGGGCGCCGATCTCATCGTCGAAACGCTGGCTGCGCTCAACTCCGGCCGCATCCGCGAGGAACCGCAGCCCTCCGCAGGCGTCACCTATGCCGCGAAAATCACCAAGGCCGAGGCGCTCATCGATTGGCGCGAGGATGCGGCGCAGATTTGGCGCCGCATCCGCGCCTTCAACCCCTGGCCGATTGCCGAGACGCGCCTCGATGGCGCGCAGCTCCGGATCTGGGATGCCGAACTGCGCGATTCTGAATTGCGCGCCGGCGGCGCGCCGGGAATCGAACCCGGCACGGTGCTCGCCGCCGCGGATGACGGCATCGACGTGGCATGCGGCACCGGCGTGCTGCGGATCCTTCGCCTGCAGCTCACGGGCCGAAAACCGCTCTTGGCCCGGGAATTCATCCAGGGACTTAGGCTCGATCACGCACGCTTCGCGGCAGCATGAACGCCGCAGCCGCCAGTGCGCGTTCTCTCGCCGCACACGCCGTGGCCCGGATACTGCGCGAGGGCGTGACTCTGGACGCCGCGCTCAAAGATGCGCTTGCCGCGGCCAACCCCAAGCTCGCGCCTGCGGTGCGCTCGCTCAGCTACGGAGCGGTGCGCGGCTACTATCGCCATGAGGCGATCTTGGGCCGGCTCTTGTCGACGCCGGTGAGGTCCTTGGATTTCTTGGTTCGCGCGCTGCTGTCGGTCGCGCTTTACGAACTCGAGGATGAGAGGACGCCGCAATATGCCGTGGTCGACGCAGCCGTGCAGACCGCGAAAGCCACCGACGCTGCGCGCGCCGCGGGACTCATCAACGCGGTGCTGCGCCGGTACTTGCGCGAGCGCCAGAGTTTGGATGCGGACATTGCACGCAATCCGGCCACCCGTCATGCCGCGCCGGTGTGGCTCGCCGATCGCCTGCGCGCCGATTGGCCGGTGCGGTGGACCCAGCTGCTGGCCGCGGGTGACGCTCAGGCGCCGATGTGGTTGCGGGTCAATTGTGAGCGCACCACCACCGACGCCTATCTTGAGAAGCTGCGCGAGGCCGGGATCGGCGCGCGCGCCGAAGC
>Ga0307476_10001360_pt1 | contig 14947 bp, 6 predicted proteins | sample atmos_gasesECM2C_2_FD_203314 | JGI IMG/M metagenome (GOLD analysis project Ga0307476, IMG submission 203314) | Hardwood forest soil microbial communities from Morgan-Monroe State Forest, Indiana, United States - atmos_gasesECM2C_05 | ecosystem: Environmental > Terrestrial > Soil > Temperate... | reverse complement strand
TTGGGTCGGCAGCATCGTGCGTGTGATCAGCACGAACCGAAAGAATTAACCCACAGTGGGGCGTATTGCCGCGCCATCAACGCGTAACGGCTTAGAATTGACAACGGATGCACTTGAACTAGATTCGATCGAGTCTATCGATAAGTCCGGGCCGAGCCTTAAATCTACCTTTAGCACTCCGAGCGGGTGGCATGCCTGGCTGGCCGAATTCGCGGCTCACCGTGCTACCTCGGATTACGTCATCGCCGACGGATATTGCGTTCGCCGATCCAACTGAACCGACGAAGCCGCCGACCACGCCCGCCACGGCCGACCCGGTGCGGCAGCTGGCCGCTCAAGCGCACCAGGAAAACGCCCGTGCGGCGGCGCCGGGTCTGAACCCGAACGTCGCGAAAGTGGCGTTCTTCGATGCCGGCACGGCGGCCCAAGCCCGTGACATGTCCCACCACAGCTTAAAAATAGATTTAAGCGCCGTCCATGATTTAGTTGCATCCGCGGTGGCCAAGCGGGCATACGACGCTTACCTCGATGCCGGCGCGGCGGCCCGAGCCCGCGACCAAAGTGCACCTGCGTCAGGCCGCGACAAACAAGCCGCCGATGGCTGCGCCAGGGCCCGCCTGCACCCGGCCGGCCCGGTCCATGCCGCCAAGCCGGCCAAGCCTCTCGGTCCCAACCGTCCCATGAAGTCCGGCAAACCCGCGCCGAACCGGAAGGCCGCGATGGACATGCTGACGCCCCAGACCGGCACGACCGTCGGCTCCATGGGCCCGCCGCCTCCCCCGGGCCAGCCGGTCGGCCCGTCATCTGATCCGAGTATGCCGCCGATGGCAGCTGGCGACCCGTCCCAGGCCGCCGGTCAGCCGCCGATGCCGGCCCAGCCACAACCGCTGCCGGCCAGCGTGACCGGGCAGCCGGCGGTCGCCGCCCAGGCCCAGCCGATGGACCCGCGAATCGGCCAGATGGCCAGCCAGCTCATGGGTGATGCCCGGCAGGCCACGCCGTTCCAGGACGACGTCCCGTTCGACAAATTGGTGACGGCGGCTGTTAAATTTGCCAAAAATGCCGGCACGGCGGCCAAAGTCCGTGACGACAAGCTCGTCACTGCCGCCGCCAAGTCCGCCTGGCAGGACAACCGCGGCTCCCGCTTTAGCGCCACCGGCGAGGGCAGCCACCTGGGGTTCGACCACAAGCCCGACGGCTACGCCAAGGGCCCGGCGGCCTGGAAGAGCCTGGGGCGGTACTTGAAAAATCGGACGAACAAGCCGCGGTCAATCCTCGGCGTCTTTGATATCAAGCAGCCGCCATCCGATTTGCCGCTTCGCCGGTAACTTGAGCCTCACCTTCTCAAGGTTTTTCCTTAGCGCTGAAAGCGCTTGCCAAAGCGCTTCATCGCTCGGGTCGGCCAGGCCTGCTTGGTCCCAGGCCTCTTCCAGGCTGCTGCGCGAGCTGAAATTCCCGCGAGCTTGAACCAGAATCCGCAGCAGCCTCCACTGCAAACCCATCGGAATGGTCACCGTCTTCCCGCCACGGCGGGCTTCACCCTGGTCTTCATCTAGAATCAATCCGAGGTACGAGGGTGCGAGGCTTGGATTCCGCAAGCCTTCTTCGACGGCACATGCCACTCTGCAGACCTCCCAATGGATGCTGCTGTCGTTCAGCAGAGGGGACGTGAATTGCTCGATTTGACTGAGCCAAGGCAAGGCAATTTGCAGATGCTGCAGCCGGTCGTTGATCTGATCGGCCAGCTCGACGGACCGGCGTCCTATTTCCTGGGAATCAACCAGCAGCCTGGAGCTGACTGGACAGAGCTCCGCATGGAGGTACTGGGCGAATTCAAAGCACTCACGGGGTGTTGATTCCAACGCGGCGCTCAATGCGCTAAGTTTCTCCTCGACACGTGTCCACGCGGGGGATTTCAGCGGGGAGTGCTCACGCTGGTAATGAAACACGCTTTCACAAGCTTCCGGGCCGGCATCCCGGATCGCCGCTATACGCTCGTGTCGTTCCTGACCTCGATAATCGGCGGCGAACTGAGTCCAGAAGTCCGCCAACAGTTCTGAAAGCTCTTCCGCTGCCCGCTTGTTCGACCCCGCCCGATTCCGATCGAGGCGCTCGATGATCGTCTGGGTCGTCTCGATCTCCGCCCCCAGTCGATTTAGTCCAAGCGGCTCGACCCCTTCGGGCTCCCACCATGCATCCTCGATGCGGAATCGAAGTTCCTGCGACTTGGCGCCCAGTTGGAAGGCGGCCAAGGCTGGCTCGTGAATGGCTCTGGGCATGAGGATCCGCGAGGTCAACGGCGGCGGGGCGACATCATAACCCGTTGGACCACCGAGCGCGACCCTAACGGCTGAGTTCGTTGGCCGCAAGGCATCATCTCAGCCATGCTGTAGGTTTTGGCGGAGTTGCCAATTACTCCCCGGTTCTCAGGTACACATCAGTTCCGACTCAGGTTCGCCGCGCATCATGGGCGTCGGCACCAAACGGTCCCAATGCCGCGTGTCGCCGGGAATCGGCCACGCGAGCGGGGCCCCCGATACGAAAGGAGAACACCATGGCCAAGTCCAGACGAAGTTCGGGTGCGGCGACCACCAAAGATGCATCCACGGTCATGTCGGACACAGCTGGGACTATCCGCACGATCACGCTCGACCGGCTGATTGCAGACTCCCAGATCCAGTGCCGTGAGCGCATCGATGATCTGGTAGTCAACGAGTACGCCGAGGCGATGCAACGCGGGGAGAAATTCGCTCCGATCGTGGGGTTCGACGACGGGAGCGGAAAAATCCTGATCGTCGACGGTTTTCATCGCCACGCGGCGGCGGAAATGGCAGGTCTGAAACAGCTGGAAATCGAGGTCTGCCAGGGCAACCGACGTGACGCACTGCTGTATGCCGCCGGCGCCAACCTCGCGCACGGCCTGCGGCGAACGACCGCCGACAAGCGCCGGGCGGTGAGCCGGCTGCTGCGTGACCCAGAATGGGGCCAATGGAGCGACGCCGAAATTGGCCGCCGATGCGGCGTGAGCGACCGGATGGTGGCAACAATACGCAATTCTCAACCCGAAAGTTTCGGGTTGACGCGGCGGAAGTTTGTGTCCAAACACGGAACAGTCGGACATCGCTCTGTGCGGACGACGCGCAAGGCCCAGACGCCCACGATCGAGCAGGATGAGATGCTGGCTGAAGAGGGGCCGGCGCCTGTGGCGCCGAGCGGCGCGCCATCGGCCAGCGAGCAGCTCTCCGGCTTCGACGACTGGCCGGCGGACGATGCGGCAACCGCCGGTGACGCCGACGACGCCGAGCGCACCGTCATCCGCGCCGCCGAAGCGGCCGAGGCGGTGGCGGCATTGGGGGAAGCGCTGGCTACGGTTCGACCCGACGTGATGGAGCGATTTCGTTGCGCGGTGGGCCGAGTGGCCGAGTTGCGGCGGCAGGTGGTTTCGGCCGCGGCCGAGCACCGCGCTGCCGACGGGCAGCCGGTGCCAGCTGGCGGCTAACGGCGCAGACGCCGCGGTACCAATTCCTCTTGAATTTAGTATAGATCAGATAGACGAATGGCCGCGGCGTGGAATAGGGGCCCTTTACCAATCCCGCGCGGCTATCTTCAGGCGAAGTCAAGCTCTTCGCCTCTCAATAGGATTAATGCACTACACGAGCCGAGCCGAGAAGCGCCCACGCAATTTGCGGATGGACGATGTCACTGTGGGCCCCCGAAGGCGGCCCTCCGTGTGTGATGACATGGTTGGCGTCGAGATTCAGAAAAGACCCGACGCCGAATGGGTATTTGGCCCCGACCTTTCCTAAAGGAGCCGAAGCAGCCGCCACCGCCTGAGCTCCGTCATGCCCCATCGCACCCCAGCGGTACAATGGATCGCCCAACGCCGCGGCGTCGTCCCGGCTGGCAAGGGACGCCAAGGGATAAGCTGTGCCCACCGCGGTGTCTTTTAGCGAGTGGGTTACGCAAATCGGTCCGTCCACCCGCGCCGCCATCCCCTTGAGGGCGCCGCCGCGATCGGGGTCCTGCGGTAGCTTGGCCGCGAACGCGAAGTGTGAAAATGCGCCCTGCAACAACATCACGCTCGCGACACCCCGCGACGTCGGGTCGTTGGGAAGTCCGGCTAGGCAAAATGACACGAGTCGCGCACCGAAGCTGTGGCCAATCAGATGGACCCGCAGTTTTGCCGAGGCGCGTTGAAGTCGGCCCATCAGCGGTCCCAGCCCCTTCTTTCCGACAACACCCGCACGTTTTTTCATCTCCCAATAGGTCGCCGCCCGGAGTGCCTCCTTGGCCCCGCCCCACAGCTTGCCAAACGAATCTTCGATTCCTGCCGCGCCGCCCACGCGTCGCCGGGGGGCGAGGGCCGCAAAGCGCTGGAAGACATCAAGGGCATCCTCACCGAGCAAACCCCTGCTTTCGCCATTGTCCTCGACGGAACCGGTGGGGTCGGGCGCCCCTGCGAGTTGTCCGATTAACCCGTGGAATTCCCGTAGTGACTGCTCGTCCTTTGCCTTGCCATCAAGCAAGCGAGCCATCCCGTCGATTGCGTTCTGCTGAGCAAAGTCGGTGAAGACCGCCCTCAAACCCTGCACGAGCTGTCGGTCTGACACTGCCAACTTGATATGATCCATACCGGCGGCCCCTTGGCGGCGGTCTGGCGGCGACTCGTCGATCCATCGCATCGACGGCCATATGACGCCGACCGTGCCGATCCGGGCTGATGTTCGAGGGTAGCCGGCAAGTACCTCTTGCATCTGCGTATAGAACCGCAAGTAAAGATTGCGGGCAGTCTGCGGGTCATTGTTCCAGCCGTGTGCGAACACGAATATGTCGCTCAGCCCTTCCCGCGCGACCTCGGATACCAGTTTGTCCCCGTCCGATAGTTGCACAAGCCCGCCCTTTTCATCGAACGTGACCTCCCAGTGCGAGAATCCGGCTTGTTGCTCTGGCATAATGGTTCTTTATTTGACCTGCTTGGGTCAGCATTCATTCAAACCGACTGAATCGCACGCATCAGGTCAACCAGACCCTTGCCCTCAAAGTAACGGTCTCGTCCCAGGGGGGTTGCGCTTTCCAAGAAGATCCGCTTAACCTCCTCGGGTCGGCCGATGAATTCGCGCCGGACCGAAAGGAATGCTGCGATGACGCCGGACACGTGCGGCGCAGCCATGCTGGTGCCGCTGTCGTCCAGATAGGCCGCCACGTTAGTCGCATTCGGACCAATGAGGCTGTTCATAAGCTTGCGGTTGTCGCCCGCAGCGCAGGAGGTAATCCGCTCACCCGGCGCCACCAAGTCCGGTTTGAGTCGGCCGTCTCCGGTAGGCCCCTTAGACGAGAAGTACGAAACCCCGTAGGTGTGTGGCCGATAGCAGTGCGTCGCGCCGACGGTGATTGCCAGATCCGCGTTGCCCGGATCGTTGATCGTCAGCGACATCCCCGTGCTCGTGTCACCCTCTTCTGATCGCAATACCCCGTACCCCGTGTTCCCTGCGGCGACGACTACGACCACGCCGGATCTGACGAGCCGATTTACTTCTACGCAGATGGGGCTTTGACCGCAGGCAAACCACTTGGCGTCAAACTCATACCCCAAGCTCAGATTCACGCCCTGAATGCGCTGAGTTTTGCCGTCACCATTAAGCTTCTCTCGCACATATTGCAGCGCCCGGATGACATTCGACGAAGAGTCGCCATCCCCGCCGAGCACTTTCAAGCTTACCAGCTTCGCTTTCGGTGCCATGCCCGAAAGTCGGCTCAAGTCATCGATGTTGCGGGATTCGACGGCCAAACCGAAGCCGCCCGACCCGCTGACGCACTGCCCGACAACGACCTGCAACTCACGTCGGTCGCCGTTCTTGACGAGGACCGGCTTGCCGTCCTTCACCGGCAATCCGCCGGCAATGATCCCAGCTACGTGGGTGCCATGACCGCTGGCGTCTACGAACGCTCCATCAATCAACTTCTTCAGTGCTTCGTCGCGGGCCTTGCCCGCCAGCGTTTGATCGATATCGGGTTGAGTGAAATCGCGGTGCAGCCCCGCAATGTCACCGCCGAGGTTGTCAAAAGGAGCGAAATGTGGGTGGTTCCGGTCGATTCCTGAATCGATGACCGCCCAAGTGATCCGTGCGCCGATGGCGTCGTACGATCGGCGCGCGGCGTCCGCCTTCACCGTGGCCGCGGACCGGTCTACCAACCGCCTCACTCTGAAATCGGGCCAGATGCGATAGATCGCGCGCACCTTGGCGGTGCCCTGATCGGCTTTGGTCAGCTGGACGGCCTCGTGCACGCTGATCGTGCATCGGTAGTAAGAGTTTGAGATCCGCATGGGGGGCCGCCCAGCGGGAAACTGCCGCGCCCAGATCTCTTGAAATCGCGATTCCGCTCCCGTAAGCCCCGCGACGTGAGCCAGGTTCAATTCCACCATCATGCGGCCAGGAGTTTGATCGTCGGCAGGCAGACCCAGACGCTTGCGCCGCTGCGGATCCTGGATTCTGAAGGCATCCGAGATCACATTCCCGCGCAGCACATCCCTTGGGGGCAGGTCGTCGCCCGCCTGCGCCGAAGCACCGCCAGCGGGCGCGGATGCCGGCTTTGGAGCCGAAGTACGGGGCGATGCGTCTTTTCGTGCCCTATTCCGCTTACTTGGCCCGTCGCCACGCGACACACGCTTCGCCATGGCTATCCTCCATCTCAAGATGCAAACTAGCTCCAGGACGGAATCTAGGCCAATTATGGGGCGGTTTATTGACAGGTTTCCAGTCGGATGGAATTGGACCTGCGACTTCGCCGGCAATAACCAGCGGCGCATGCTCTGATTACGGCGTCTCGGTCTCACAGAAACCCTACGTCGCTGCGTAATTCAGTGCCGTCGGACAGATCGCGTCGAACTCGATCGCGGGGTGAAGGGCGGCCGCACAAGAATCACCGACTTGCCGATGGCCCGCGCTTTCGCGGTCTTCATCGTATGGCCCGCGCCGAGCGACGCCATCGGCTCGCAAGCCTCGTCAGCGAGGTCGGCCAGGGGGTGCATGGGTGACATCGTGGGTGGCCGCTAAATCTATTTTTGAGCCAACGGCGATCGTAACACGGCAGTGCGGGCTCAAATACGTGACTTTTTTGCGACGGCAGGACTTCATACCAGGTGGTACCAACGGCGTTCGCAGGGCGCTGCCAAGCGCAATGCCGCCCCGTCCCCCGCGGTCGGCGAATGGGGTTGGTCGGTTGGTCGGGACAAAGAGTGATCTTTGCACGGGTGGCGGATGCCGGGCGAACGCGCAAAGACTATTTGGCGGCGGATACTGTTGCGGATAAGCTCGGGTTTCCTTTCACAAAGAGATGGGAGGCTCGGCTGTGGCGGGCAATCGATTGAGCCGTCGCATCGGCGCGGTGGTGGGACTGGCCATCTGCACCGGCTTCTTGCCACCCTGCGTGGCGGCGCCGCACGGCGCGGGCCCACCGGCGCCGAAGCCAGGCGATAAGGAGCGGCTGGAGCCCTTGCCCCGACCAACTCCGTTTGCTAATTCACGCGTCCAGAACCCAGGAGACCAAGAACTCCAATGCTCAAAGCCCTTGTTGGCGATCCCCAACGCCTCGGACTTTGGATTTCTCCCACACAAAGACGATGCCTTGACTCGTGCGGCACCGCTTCGATTGCTGATCGACAAAGGGCGGCCGGCCGTCGCGACACCCGCTGATACCGCCAGTCCCGAAATCGTCCTCGACGGCACCTTGGGTCCGGCTGGCCCCGTGCGGCCGATCAACGGCGTCTACACCATCAACAGCAACCAGGGACAAATCCGCGGCCCTAACCTCTTTCAAAGCTTTAGTCAGTTCAACCTGTCGGCAGGCGAAACCGCCAACTTTTGCGGCCCCGTTTCAGTTCAGAATGTGCTGGCGCGCGTGACCGGCGGCTCTTCCTCAAACATCGACGGCACCCTCCAATGCACGATCCCGGGGGCTACATTCTATTTGATAAATCCATCTGGCGTGATCTTCGGCCCCAATGCCAGCCTGGACCTGCAAGGTGGATTCTGCGTGACTACCGCCGACTACGTCAAGCTGGCCGACGGCGGGATCTTCCATGCCTCCAGCCCTGCTAGCGGCGTGCTGACTTCGGCAGCGCCTTCAGCGTTTGGATTTGTCTCGCAAACGCCGGCGCCAATTACTGTCGGACAGATCGGCGAGCTTGGCAGTTCGGCCACCCGAGAGCCTATTCTGGCTCCCGCGCCGGGCGGCGCTTTGTTCGTTGTCGGCGGTGATATCACAATTGTAGGGGGTGAACTCGCCTCGGCGGGTGGCTCGGCAGTAATCGCTTCGGTCGCTTCATCAGGTGAAGTCAGACTGACACCATCGATGAGCGCTCCGATCGACGCGAGCACGTTTTCGCGAATGGGCACGGTTAGTATTTCCCAAGGCGGCCTGTTGGGGTCCGATGGAAGTGTGGGCAGTGTGGTTGGGACGGGATCAGGAGACGCTTACGTTGCCGCCGGGCCAATCAACGTGAATGGATCGGGAGCATCCGCCGGTCTTACCAGCTTCTTGGGAAGTCAAGCCCCCTTCGAGAACTTTGCAGGGGCAACGACAATTTTAGCCACCGGAACAATTAATATAACCAATGGAGCGATCGTTGGCTCCCTCGCACCCCCTGGCCCAGGCGGCGCGGGACCTATCACAATTAGCGCTGCTTCTATCAATGTAGATGGATCCGGCTCCAGCCTTATCAGTCGTGGCGGCGTTGTGGGCGTCGCAACTGTGACGGTTTCAGGTGCATTGACTATGACGGCGGGCGGCTTTGTCGGTTCAGACGATACTAACGGAACGGAGTCAGCGTCGGCGGTAAATGTTGTTGCTGGATCGATAAGCGTGGACGGAATCGATCCGCGAAGTAACTCAAGGTCACAGCTTGGCAGCAGGAGTGATTTTTTCACCAATGCGGGGCCGGTCGCCATAAACGCCTCGGGTCCTGTCAATGTTTCTGGTGGCGGGTTCATTGGCTCCCTGGCTTCCATCGCCTATTCCGATATGGTGAGGGTTTCGGCTCCAACCGTGACCGTTGACGGCCAGGGCTCGACGCTCGGTAGCCGTGGATATTTGGGCGGCTGGTACGTGTATCTCAATCTCAACGCTGGAGCATTGGCTGTAACCCACGGGGGTTTTGTGGGATCCGATTCTGAAGACGTCGTTGGGGATTTGAGTTTGAATTCCGTCGGGCGCGCAGCGAAGGACGTAACGATAAGCGCGGGCCGGATTACAGTCGATGGCCTCGGTTCTGAGATTTCAAGCCGTGCCGCGACCGGGAATTCCGGCAGCGTATTCATTCAATCGTCCGACACAGTCGGTGTTACGAATGGTGCGGCCATTTCAACCGTCGGAACTGGTGGCGGGGGCATCAGTATCAATGCAAATACGCTGGAGGTTGGCGCGGGGGCGAGCATCGCCTCGGTGGCGTCGGGATCGCAATCCGGCGGGCCAGTCTCTTTGAACGCGACCGACATATCGCTCGGGGGAAATCCACAGACTGGATGGGCAAGCATTTACACGCTAGTCACCGGCACCGGGGCACAATCGGGGGGATCAGTTACGATTCAAGCTGGCCAGATATCAGAGACAGGATTAGCTGCTATTGGCAGTGGATCATTCGGTAGCGGAGCTCGCGGCAGTTTAACAATAAATGCGGCATCGATAATTCGCGACGCGGATGCGTCGGCGCCTCATGTCTCCATCGACACGCCGAGCGGTGGCTCTATGGTGCTGACCGGGCCGCAGTATCAAATCCCGAGTACGGCAGGCCAGGCAATCGGGGGCAATTTCTTCGAGTCATTTTCACATCTCAGCCTCGCGCCTTTCGAGTCGCTTGTGCTGTCAACGCCCAGTTCAGCCTCAAATGCGATCATTCGGGTGACCGGTGCACCATCAACGCTTGCCGGTCCCGTCCAGATTGTCGGCGGCTCAAGGCAGAACCTATATCTGATGAATCCGGCGGGCATCGCGTTTTGGGGCGCGGCAACTGTGCAAGCGCCTGGCTCAATTGCACTGACGACGGCGGATTACATCACCCTCGCGGACTCCGGCCGGTTCGATGCGCTCGTGCCCTCGCAAAGCATTCTGACTGCCGGCGATGTCTTCGGCTTCGGGTTTACGTCATCGAAGCCCGCCTCGCTCTCGGTCCAGGCTGGTGCGATATCGGGAGCACCAGCCATCGAATTGGCCGCCGGCTCCCGGCTAATGGTTCTGGCGGGCGCCATCAATGTTTCCGGCGGTGAAGTTGCCTCAACGGACACAGGCACGGCCATCTTTGCAGCCGTGTCCTCTCCAGGAGAGGTTAAAATAAGCTCTGGAACAATCGACAGCAGTTCCTTCGCAAATCTAGGATCGATCAACGTAACCAATGGTGGATTCGTTGGCTCGCGCTCATTGAGTGGAGTTTCCGGTCCAGTTTGGGTCACGGCCAATACTATCATTATCGACGGATCGAACAATCAGGTACCGTCCGAGTTGGCCAGTGCAGGTGGCACAGCCGGGCCTGTGACAGTTAACGCGTCAGGCGCGGTGAGCGTTACCAATGGTGGATTCCTCGGGTCCGACGGGGGCAGCGCTGGCGCCGTGACCATTGTGGCCGCTAGCATCAGCGTCGACGGTTCTACTCTTCTTACCAACTCACCTCTTGCTAACTCAGAGCTTGCAACCCGTGCGAGCAATCCCCTTGGAACGGCTGGCCCCCTGAATATCACGGCCTCAGGCGCCCTGAGCGTAACCAACGGCGGATTCCTTGGATCAGATGCGCCATATTACGGCGTAAATTCCGGTCCTGTGACAGTCAAAGCCGCTAACGTGACGATTGACGGGGCGATCCTTCTCACACCTGGTCCGTTCGGATACCAATTCTACAATTCTCAACTTGCAAGCCAATCGGGCAGTGGCGCAGCTGGCTCTGTGCAAATCACAGCGTCGGGCGCTGTGACCGTGACCAACGGCGCATTCCTTGGATCCGCGGCACCGTACTATGGTACGAATTCGGCGTCAGTCACGGTAAATGCCGCCAGTTTAACTGTTAGCAACAGTGCATCCATTCAGTCCGTCGCCCCCGCCACTGGGGTGGCTGGACAAATCCAGATTAATGCGGCGCAGATCCTTCTGGATGGTCAGAACTCGGCTGTATCGACCGGCGTTTTTGTCAGCGGGCCCCTTTCGGCAAGCCTACCTGCTTCAGGATGGGATTTGTCGATCAATGCTATCCAATCCCTGACAGTGACCAACGGCGCCTCAATCGCTGCCGACTCTTTTGCATCGACTCACGCGGGTTCGATCTCGCTCACATCGCCGACGCTGATCCTGAACAACGACGCCTCGATTTCCGCCCGATCGTTTAACGGTGGCGTGGGAGGCGAGATCCAGGTTAACGCCAGCGGCGGTGATATTACCCTCACAGACAAGAGCTTTATCTCGGCCGACAATTACCAAGGATCGGGTGTGGCGGGAAAGATCGATATTACTGCTCAAGCTTTGTCGCTGGATGGAGGGTCTTCGATCGCCGCCACCGGCGGGGGCGGACTTGCCCAGAATTTCACCGTTACCGCAACATCTGGCGCAACACCTAATGGCTCGTTTAATTATGGGAACCTGTTTCTGGTAAGCCCCGCTGGAACGAGAATACAGCTCGACAATGTTTTCGGCCAACGGACGACACAAACTTACGATGACAACTCTTATTATTACAGCGGGCACCCCATCGGTTTCCTTTCGCAATTCGTGGCGAAGGACCTCGACGGCCAATGGACGTTAGTCATGAATGGGGCATCGACCGTTACTCTCGAAGGCTGGTCGCTGAGCCTCGGCGGCACCCCGATAGCACAAAGCAGCGACGTTCCCAAGGCCGGCACAAATTTCTCTTCAACGCTGACGGTTTCCAACGTGGATCCCGGCCTAACCTCAGGCAATGGCGGCGACATCAACATTAATGCACGAACGCTCTCCGTTTACAACGGCTCGACGATCTCCACCACGACATTGGGAACCGGCTCGGCCGGGAATCTAAACATCATCGCCAACACGATCACTGTCAACGGGGCCGGCAGCGCGATTCAGAGTCAGACTGCGGCCCCGCCCTTTGGGAAATTGACCTCGCAGGCGGGAAACGCTGGCAGCATCGTAGTCACGGCCAACCAGGGTCTTATGTTGCAAGCGGGCGGCGCTGTCAGCGCAACGGCCATGACTTCCAAGGGCGGTGACATCACAATCTCGGCGCCTTCGGTCACGCTCGCCAATGGCAGCAGCATCTCCGCCAACGCTTTCCAGGCCGGGCGGATCAACATTACGACGCCGAGCCTTTCACTGTCCGGCGGATCGTCCGTCACCACCAATACCTTCCAGCGGTCCCTCGGCGAAACCAGTGACGTGGCCATTAATACCTCAAGTCTGTCGCTCGACAACTCCGCCATTAGCGCCACTACGAGCGGAAGCAGCACGGGGGGCAATGTGCTGGTCAACCCCTGGGAAACGGCTGGCCTCTTGTCTGCGTCCCTAACTGACGGCTCAACCATATCTGCCGAGGCGAGTGGTGGCTCAACGGGCGCAGGAGGGAACATCACAATTGATCCGACGGCTTTCTCTATGAGTGCTTCACAAATAACTGCTTCCAGCAGTGGAAGCGGCAGAGGTGGTAATGTGAGCATTACTTCAAGAGGCGGTCTGAACGTCGGCGGCACCAGCTCCATCTCCGCTACCGGCAACTCGCACGCCGGCAATGTGAGCCTCATCGCGTCTGGCCATCTGTCAATTAGCGAGTCCAATGTCGAAACTTCGGCGGGCAAGACAGGCGACGGGGGGAACATTACGCTCGGTTCACGTCAAAGTGACATGTCGGTCAGGCACGCGAAGATCGATGCAACGGCTGGGCAGCAGGCCAACGTGACCATGGCGGCGCCCGATATCGTGAGAATTGACTCAAGCACAATCGACGCGGCGGCGACCAATCCGGGCAATACCGGCGGGGGCCGAGTAAAAATCGACCCGGAAATCGTACTGCTGAAAAACTCGATCATTAATGCAAGCTCGAACGGCGCGACTGTTCCGGTGGTATTCGGACCGGATGTTCCAGTTCTACGTTCGAATACGACAATTCTGACTCGCCAACTCGTGCTGTCGCCCACGGTTGACCTGGCCGGCGGGTTGACGCCTCTGCCGAGCGGACTGCTGAGCGCGACCGCCAAACTAGAGCCGCAATGCACGCTGATGGTTGGCGGGCAGTTCAGCAGCTTCATCGTGACCGGCCGCGAGGGCCAGCCGCCCGAGCCGGGCGGGCTGATTTCCGACATGGACTGGCCGATCGAGGTGCTTCATTGACACAGTTGCCAGGTTCCGCAGAATCAACGGGATACGCGCCGCTGGCATACGGCCGTCGGCTAAGTTTCCATTTCGTGGCGGGATGACAATGATCGGATGCTCTGGCGAATCTGCATACGGCGAAAGCCGTCGGATACTTGCTCGGTGGGCGGCCACCGCTTTGGGCGTAGCCACGTCGCTAATCGGTGCCTCGTGCATCATGTCCTCGTCGCCGCCTTCGCCACGCAATTCGGGATGCCAATCGACCAATTCGGACACATCGCCCTACACGATCGCGCCGGGCTCTGCTGTCAGTGTCGGCAAAGTAACTTTGGCGCTGCGATCGGCGCGAGAAGCGGCGGGCCAGGCAGCGTGGGAGCAGGCGGTGGATCGCGCATGGCCCGCGGCGCGCTCCTTTCGCCGATCGGGGGACCGCGCCGGAGAATTGGCCGCTTTGACGCTTTTGGGCCAATCCTATCACGCCCTTGGACACTATTCCGAAGCATGCACCTGTTTGCACGCCGCACTGACGCTCGCGAATCAGGTCCATGATACCGCCGGCGGGATTACGGTTCGGCAGGATCTTGGGGCTGTGCTGACGGCCGAGCGACAATTCGATGACGCCAGGCCGACTCTTGATGAAGCGCTGAACATGGCAGCCCAATCAGGTAACGCACGGGCCGAGGCGGGAATCCTCAACAACCTGGGCAATCTTTACTCCGACCAGATGGGGTTTGAGAAGTCGCGCGAAGCGCCATCGGCATCCAGTGCTGCCGCAATGGAGGCGGATGAACGCAAACTTGAGTCGTCGGCCCTGGCCGATTATGCGCGAAGTGCCGAGCTTTCCGCCCAAGTGCGAGATTCCCGGCTGCGCGCAACCGCACTCAGCAACGCAGCGGTTTCGGCGCTGCGCGCGGGCCTTACGGCCGAGGCAGCACATTTGAACGCGGACGCTTCTGAGGCGGTCAAGTTGGTCCCGGATTCCCGTAATCAGCGATTCCTATTGATTACCATTGGGCGAAATGACCAGCAGTTGTCGGCAGAAGGCCAAGAGGACAACGATTTGCTGCGTCAGCGGGCGGAACAATCTTACCTGCACGCCATCGAGTCAGCGAAGCGGGCAAACGATCTTCTTGCCGAATCCTATTCCCAAGGATATTTGGGAAATCTCTACGAGCAGGAAGATCAGCGTGACCAAGCGCTATCGCGCACGCGCCGTGCCGTCTTGGCCGCGCAGGCCGCCGGATCGCCGGACTCGCTTTATCGCTGGGAATGGCAAACTGGACGATTGCTGCTCAAAGCGCCCGCCGATCATCCGCGAGCCATCGATGCCTATCAGCGTGCCGTGTCGGCCCTTCAGTCCATTCACTCGGATATTGCGCTGGGCTACGGCAACGGCAACACCGCCAAATCATTTCGGGACGACGTCGGACCGGTTTATTTCGGATTGGCCGATCTCCTCCTAGAGCGCGCCGCCCACGGTGACCAAAGCGATCAGCAGCGTCAACAAGACCGCCTGCGAGCCCAGGAAACGATCGAGATGCTCAGGTCGGGCGAGCTGGAAGATTATCTGCAAGACGTTTGCACCAGCCAAATCCAGCGCAAGCCGATCGGCAACATTGGGAAG
>Ga0307476_10001359_pt1 | contig 14948 bp, 8 predicted proteins | sample atmos_gasesECM2C_2_FD_203314 | JGI IMG/M metagenome (GOLD analysis project Ga0307476, IMG submission 203314) | Hardwood forest soil microbial communities from Morgan-Monroe State Forest, Indiana, United States - atmos_gasesECM2C_05 | ecosystem: Environmental > Terrestrial > Soil > Temperate... | reverse complement strand
TGCCCCGCACCACCAGCGCATTCTGCGAGAGCAACTGCTGCACGCGCTGCACATCCAGCACGGCGCGAATCGCGTTCACCACATCCTGCAACTCGGTGGGCTGCGAAATGTTCGAAAGATAAAAGGTCTTGAGGACGCTCTGCTCCAGTTCCTTGCGTTTGGCGGGATTGTCCTGCGCCACAAAGATCGTGTTTGCGGTCACCGGACGCCAGAAGGTTTTCGACTCCAGCGCGGTAATCTCCAACGCCTCTTCCAGCGTCACTCCATTCAGTTCGACCTTAATGCGCCGTGAAGTGTAATCCGGATCGAAAAGCACGTTAATCCCGGCCAACTGCCCCACCGTTTGATAAATCACCTTGGTATCTTCAGTGAGCTTCACCGTGATAGGGACGTTCGAGATGGGCGCAAGCTCCACCGGACCTGGCGCATCCCTGATCTTCTTTTCCAGTTGGTTGGGCGGACCGGCAGCCTGCGGCGGAGGATTGCTGGCATCGTTAATCATCTGCAGCGTGCGCTTCAACTCCTGCTGCGCGATGAAAAGCGACGGATCGATCTGCGCCGCTTTTTGAAACTCGGCCAGCGCCTCCTGCAGTTTGCCCTCATCGCGGAGCCCCTGAGCGTGATGAACGATCGTCGCCGCAGCTTTAAAGCGCAAGCGCTCGAACGATGCCTTATAGCGCAAATCTTTTGGCTTCAGGTCGTAAGCCTGCTTGTAGAAGTTGTAAGCGGCTTCAAAATTCTCCCGCGCCTCGGCGTCCTGGCCCTTATCATAAGCAGACTTGGCCTTATCGGCGATGGCAGGCAAAATGGCAAACACGACCAGCAGCACTGCGACCGCAGGCATCAGACGTCTCATTCTCTATTCCTCTTCCTGCAAGATCTTCGCCGGATAAGCAGTCTTTACCCGATCCGCCAGCGAACCCGGGATTCGCGTGAACGCTGCACTCCACCGCCGCAACAAGGCGGTTTTGTTGCGATTATAGCATCGGGTCTCGCCTCTCCCCATGTGATTGCACCCGCAGCAGTTACACTCTTTGGTGTTAGTCCAAAAGGAGGTCGGCTTCAAGAACTCGGCTTCCGGCTTCCGGCTCTCGGCATCCGGTTCTCAGCCTCGGGGTTTCCGAAAGCCGGATGCTGGAAGCCGCCTCACGATGTTGCCTTACGCTGTTAAGATAAAGCCGCAACCATCCATGCCCCGCCAATCCACACACCAAACCAAGCCTAGCCCGGAGAAATCGCCGCGCCGCGAACCTACGGCATCCGGACAGCGCGATGCCGCCGTTAATAGGATCGCTTCACATAACTACTTCTTGCTCGAAAAATTTGAGTGCGGCGTGGTCCTTACCGGAACCGAGGCCAAATCGGTCCGCGGCGGCCTCGCCAACCTCAAGGACGCCTACGGCCTGGTCAAGGACGGAGAACTTTGGCTCCTCAATGCCCACATCGGCCCCTATGAGCACGGCAACATCCACAACCACGCCCCTCTGCGCACCCGCAAGCTGCTCATGCACAAGGAAGAAATCCGCAAGCTGATCGGCAAGACCCAACAAAAAGGCCTGACCCTAATCCCCGTCCGCATGTATTTCAAGAACGGAAAAGTAAAGGTCGAACTAGCCTTGGCCAAAGGCAAGCAGCTCTGGGATAAACGCGAAACCGAACGCCGCCGGACGGCGGACAAAGAAGCCAGAGAAGCCATCAGCCGAAGCCGGAAAGCATAGCAGCCCCGGCGCGACGGCACGGGTGACATTGCCGATGATCCCAAACGCCTGGACGCGAAAAATATGCCTTTGACGGGCGCCTCTGCCAGCCAATCGGGTCAATCAGTGCAATTGGGATGTCTCGCCAGTTATCGCACCGCATAAAAAACAAAAGTTGAAGCATCGTTGCTGCCAGGCAACGACGCTCGACCGACCGGAAACCTAGTCTTCAACGGTGGCTCGGTCCTACTGCCACCTGCTGAGGGGGTGCGTTCTACAAGGCACATTGTTACTCCAAGTCGGGATTGGGCTGAGCCGTATTTCCAGATTCCGCGATACCTCAATAACTGATTGAAGACACGCCCTGCAACCACCATTTAGGGAGGCTTTCAATGCGAGCAGTTTGTGCCATTGTCATTGCCGCGACGCTGTGTTTATTGGGATCGGACCGACCTCCAAGCGCCCGCACTCGACCTCGGCGGCCCGTCAAGAACCACTATCATCGCCCGTACGATCCGATAGATGATCAACTGCGGATGAGGTTTTGTTAAAACCTCCGGCGGCCGGAGGAGTATCCCTCACCAGCCGCAGAGTCAATGACTGACCTGGGGATTTATTGTTAACTGCGAGACGAGGCTCCCAATTTCCGAGCTGCCAACCCTCCAGGGACTGGCTCGCTTGCTGATGACAGACGGCACCAATCAGCGGACTGTCTCATTTCGCTACGGGCAGCGACAATCGTGACGATGAAAAGACCGTATTGAATGAGCTCGTGCCAACTGAAGCATGCCGAAATTCGAGTGGTGCCGGTACATCCTTGTTTTGGTCGTCCGTCGTGAGATACAAACGGATTTTGTGCCCGGCCTTGAAGCGTCGAGCATTGGGCACTAACGGAATGCGGTATGTAACCTTTTGGCCAATCGGTAATGCTTCGAAGATATTGCAGGGAAGCACCGGCATTGTCTGTTTGCTCTGCTCTTCATCCACTCTTCGCAATCCGGCACGGAGGTAACCCGCGGTGATATTGGTCGCCTTGCCGTCGTCGGACACATCCTGCAGGAAAGCGATGAATGCGGTGTCTGGTGCGGTGCAAGCTGCGTCCAACCGCAGCTCAATCGGACCGATGATGTCAATGTCGTGCGCCAACGACGCAGTCGTCCACTCCAAGAACGATGGGGGATCAGTTTCGCTTGCACGCGGACGGTTGAGACCGCCACCCAGGTTCATATATGTCCTTGAACCAGAATTACCTTCGTCTTCACCAAGAACACCGTCGGCTCGTAACGCGTACGACTGATGCATTGCTTCCGGGACTGGCCAGGTATCGCTGGCTCTCCATCCTTCGGCCTCGGGTATAACGTAGCGGACGTTTGGGCCGTCGAGAATGCCGGTGTCTTGTCCCTTGAGCCAATGATCAAACCATGCCAGCGCCTCGATGTGAAGGCTTTCCCACGGCCATGCGAGGCCATGCTCTCCCATCATTGCCACTTGTATGTGCGGTGAGTTGGTGAGCCGCTCATAAGCCTTAAAGGTGTGTGGCAGATGGAGCGGCACGTTCTGCCAGTCACACCCCAAATAGACAGGCACCTCAACGCGATCGAGTAGCGGAAGCAAGTTGCGATCTTCCCACCAGGCGTCGCGAAACGGATGTTCAGCTGCTATGGAGCGCCAGAGGTCGTCCCACGGGTGGGGATCATGGTGCAGCTTCAGCAAGACTTTGAGGCCAGCGATCGCGGCCTCACCATTGGCCATCTCAAACTTCTTATGGATGCCCGGCGTCAGCAGAAGAGCACGCACGGCATCCATTAGCGTGCTGCGCCAGAGCTTGTTGGTGTGCCCCGACGTCATCCCGATCATGAAGAGGAACGGTGTGACAAAGCCGCTGCTCATCAGTCCATGGTGCGTAGCCGACTCATAGAGGTCGAATGTGCCGGCGATGGGCATGATCGCTTTGAGATGCGGAGGCCGCTCGACGGCGGCTTCCATCTGCGTTCCAGCAAAGTAACTGATGCCGATCATACCCACATTGCCGTCCGACCAGGGTTGCTGTGCCGCCCACTCGACTAGGTCGTGCATGTCACGACGTTCCTGACCATCAAAAAAGCCGAAGGTGCCGCCGGAACCGCTAGTGCCTCTGCAGTTCGCGATGACATGCACATAACCGCGCGGCACGAAGAAGTCGGTGGTGCCTGCTTCGATAAAACCTGCCGGCGCACCAAGGTTTTGAATCTGTCTCGGATAAGGAGAAGCGGCAACCAGTACCGGATATCGGCCAGGTTCAGTTGGACGGTGCACGTCTGCCAATAGCGCAACTCCATCGCGCATGAGCACGGCAACATCATCGTCACGCGTCATACCGTATGCAGGCTGCGACAGGTTGCGATAGTTGCGCCCAGTAGTTTGCGGACCGTTGAGTCGGCGTTGACCGGGCTCGATACCGGAAGACTGAATGGTAGTCATGGCAATGCTCCAGTGTTCGGAAAGCAATTCGATATCAGTCTACCTTCAGCCTGACCTTGTGAACTCGCGGATCGCTACTGTGAAGTCGGCCAGTGTCCGGCGACCTTCCCAAGCGTGTTCCTCGGTTGACGCCGACAGGTCGATGCACTCATCGACGCTGGTCTGTGACCGCAATAATTCGGCCAGATGTGGATTAGTACCGAAATACGCGCTTGTATTGAGTGATCCGGCGAACTTCCGGATTCTCGGCAATCCGGCGGAGATTGGAACCACGATCAAGGAATGCTATGCGGAGAGCGACAGTTCCATTTGGCCGCCGGCTTGCGGCGGCAGCTTGAATTTGCGGAGGAGGGTTCTCACGAACTGATTGGTCAATCTGGAATCGTCACCTTTTCTCATAATCACGCAAGTCTCGAACCGTAGAGACTTGTCGGAAAAGGGTTTCAAGACCACATTCTTAGGCTGAGAGTCGAAAGCATTCGGTTTCGTCACAATGCCAACACCGACTTGCTCAGAAACCAAATGAATCGCCTGCTCCGCGGTTACCGCGTCGTGCGTGCATCTTGGCCTAATCCCGTCGCGCCGAGCCGCCGCCATGATGGCATCATAGACAATCGGGTGAAGTCGTTTCGGAAACAAGATCCATTCATCGTTGGCTAGGTCCTGGAGTCCCAGAGTTTCGTTCTTAACAGCAGGATGGTTCTCCGGTAAGGCGGCGTACAACGGTGCTTGAGCAAATGGCACACTACCCGAAACTACCGTGCGCATCGGCGTCCACGTGCCGTGGTCAGATACCACGTAGTAGCTGACGACACGATGGTAGCTGTGCTGCTTCACATTTTGCGACGTCTGGGCCGGCTTCTTGATTTCTTCCTGCAACGCTTTCGATCCCACCGCGCCCGCATAATCCGGCGCAACCACAGCGATCGCGTTGTTGAGGTCAAGGGGCTGGTCGTACGCGAAATTCCCCTCTTTGACGAGTTCGTTCAGTTGCACCGGACCGAGTACAACCGAGACGCTGCCACCGTTATGTTGGACAGCCAAGACTTTGCCGCCACAACGATCCGTGGCGAAGAGTACCTTTCCAACCTGAATGTCATTGACCTGCGCTGCGTTCGCGTCGAACGTCCAGGACATGCCATCCGACGCGAAGGACTGGATTGCCCTGTCGCCCTGCTCCATCAGGATGATGTTGTCCTGGTAAGTGACTCCCGGTCCTCGCTTCGGAGCAATTCCGAAACGAATCTCGCTCTCCGAAAGGTCGCTGAGCTTGATGGCATGGCCCACCTGGACTGGGGCGTTACTCAGCAGGAAGCCTGCCCCGAAAGAGGAAGATGGGGTGGGAGCGGCGTGTGAGGAGAAGGATTCCTCCGAGGACTTGCGGCACGCGCCATCGAAGACCATCACGAGCATCAGCAGGATCAGACATTTCATGACCTTCAAATGCCCTGGGCATGGCATTTTCTTTCCGAATTGTTGCGATGGACGAATGATTTCGCGCATAGTCGTTTCCGTGCGTGGCTTACAGGGCGTCAGCAATTTCTTTGGCCAGCGGTTTCACCTGCTCTACGCCGCAAGGACAGGCGACGTACATGATTCGAACGAGTGTTTTTCCTTTACGGACCAGGATCATGCCGTCCGCTGAGACAAAGGCCTGGTCGCCAATGCCCGGAAGCCCTTGCTCATTGCCCAGGTTGCCAAAGACTTTCGCGTTGAGTCGCATTTGTTCTTCGGCCCCATGCTGATCGAGCGAGAAACCGAATACCGGCACTTCGCCTGAGGTGTCCTGCTCGGACGCGGGCTTCTCGGCCTGAAACATGTTCATCATCCCGCCGGCAAACTTCTCCGCGATCTCCTGCGTCTTTTTGTCCGCGCCCTTGTCGGCCACCATCGCCTTCAGGTGTTTCGCGGTCATGTCCTGCTGCGTGCCCTTTGCCATGTATGAACAGCCGCTGTCTTTGGACTCCGTCCGGACAATCTCGACGCCAACGGCTTTGCCCACGTCCTCTTTGCTTAAGAGGCGGCAGACATCGCCCAATGACGAGTTGGTCGAACTTGAGTCTTTCGATCCGGCGTTGGCTGCCCCGTTTTCGGTGTCGCTGCTCGAGCCGGAACTTGATCCGCGAATTTCGTCCGATACCTCGTGATACTTCTGGCTGACTTTATGGGCCACGTAGTACACACCGACAGCCCCCGCGGCGGCACCGACAAGAATCACGCCCAATCCCGCGATGCCGAGCTTGGCGAGGGCACTCATGCCTTGCTTGGCGCTTGCGGGCGTACTGGCTGCTGAAACAGGATGGGGTAAAGGCGGCTGAGCTACGATTGGCGGCGATTGCGACTGCACTGACGGAACCAGACCGCGCGCATCCGCTCCGCATTTCACGCAGAAAGGGCCGCCACTCAGGGGCGCTCCGCATTTCACGCAAAAGTTCGGCATTGTTAACGCTCCTTGTGTATGTAGACTTAAACCGGCGCCGGGCTTGGTATACTCAAATCGTGTTGAGCGATGTTCTTCCTTCAAAGAGACCACTTGAACAAATCACTGCTTCTCTTCAGTGATCATTGGGGGGTCGCCAGGCTTGAGCTTTCCGCAATCGGATTTAACAAAGTGACTGCTGGACTTTGTCGTCGAGTCACCCGATTTGCCCTTGTAGACCATCTTCATTGTTGTTGTACCCCGAGTATGTTCTGAATCCACGAGTTCTACTACCTGGTGTGCACTCGTCTGAACGTCCCGGCGGCTACAGGAAATATCTATTGTCATGCCGTGGCTGGTGATGTTCTGGCTTGCGACCTTACAGCCGGGCTGCGTGTTGGCCTTGGCTATCGCCTCGGCGAAATTTTTCTGGGTGACGCAGTTGAGGAAGCGGATGCTGGGTGTGCCGTCATCGTCGTAGACGGTGCTTTCCCAGAGCCCTTCCTTGAGAGGCAGACTCTGGCCAAAGGCGCAGACGGCGGCGCAAAGAAACAGGATACCGAGCAGAAAACTCTTCATGAGACGAACCTCCGTGGTATTGAGTTTTGAACGACAATCTCACCCCGTAAATGTGCAATCACCAAGGCAGCCGGTCTTCGCGGCTCGACGTGCTTGGCGGGAAGCGGTACCCCACGGTTGCGATTTTCCAAACGCGTAAAGAGGATCAAAATCCCGGGCTCCGATGTTGCGTAATCTCTTGCAAATTCGGGCTAAGGTTCGACCTTGTACAGCGTGGCCATGCCGGTCACCATGTGCTCGTCGACGTGGCAGTGGTACATCCAGATACCGGGGTTGTCGGGAATCATGTCGGCGGTGATCATCTCCGCCTGCGCGAGGGTGACCACATCCGTGCGGTGTCCTTTGGCGAGGACGACGTTCCCGTGCCAATGGGGCGTGTGGCCCTGAATGATGCCGCCGATTGACATCATGTACCAGCGCACGTGCTCTCCTTTTTTCATCGTCATCATGGGCCCGTTTCCGTACATGTAACCATTGATGGTGGAGCGGAAGTTCTGAGAGGTAAAGCCGGTTCCGAAGAACGAGAACACTCCATCGCTGTCCATGGGCTTGCCTTCATACTTGTTCACGCCCTTAGGATCCTTGGTGAAAGTCTGGATGTTGTGGTCGAGGTACCAGCTCGCGTTCTCGTCGAAGATCAGGAAAAGACAGATGAATTCACGGTCCACATCCTTGGGGCGGCCGTTGGGGCCGGCCGTGCCTCGCGCGGTAATGATGATAGGCCCGATCAGGCCGCTGGCTACGTCGCGCTGCTCGTTAACGTGAGAGTGATAGAGCCACACGACTGAGCTGCCGTCGGCGGGCCCGGGACCGGCACGTTCAGTGACTTCCCAGTTATAGGTGTGAGTCTCGCCGGGCGGAACAATGCTATTGGCCTTATCGGAGGCGGAAGAACCATCCTGATAGACCGTACCTTCCGAGGCCTTCTCGTAGAACACTCCATGCGGATGCATGCTGTAAGGCCGCGTGGCATGGTTGCGGAAAACGACGCGGATGGTATCTCCGACCTCCGCGCGCAGCACAGGACCGAGAATTCCGAGATGTTCCCACTCCGGAGCGCGAAGCTTGATTTGTGTGAAGGAGGCATTGGTGTACTCGCGATAAATCGCCTTCCGATACACCTTGCCGACGCTGTGGGGCCCGCTTTGCATGAAGGTGGCGGCGTAGCCGTCGAAATTCATGCCCATCATCTTGTTAACGCCGTCGGGAGCGTAGTCCCAGTCCACTTCGTCAGCAGCGACGTAATAGGTACGCGTTTTGCCGGAAGACTGCCCGAAGGCAATGAGTGACAAAAGGACGAACACTGCCGCGAATTTGAAACAATGTGTCATTTTCTCTCCTCTTCAACGCTGCGAGACGGACCGCAAATCACAGTCTTACGCCCGCTTGGTCCGCGGCGAATTTACCAATGATCGGCAACCTGAAAAGCCTTTGCTGATAGGCCTGAACCATCAGGAAGATCCAGGTTCCAAAGCCGGCGACCGTAAAAATCAACATCAACGGCAGAGCAATTAAGCCAAAGATTCCAGCCGTCAACGGGGTCAGCACGGCCGAGAGAATCATCCAGACAATCCAAAAGGCGACCCATGCGACATTGAAAAAAATCGACTGGAAGGCATGAAAGCGGACAAAGGAGTTCGACTTGTACGGATCCAGCACAAGAAACACGATCCCCGTGACGAAGCCGGCCAGGTAGGAGAGCGCTCCCACGACATTCGTATCCATTGTTGTCGATCCAGTCGCCCCGGACGGAGGCATGACACTGACCGAGGCCGGGCTTTCGACTGCCGACACAGAGACACCTGCCCTGAGTTCTGTCGGAGACCCACAGGACTGACAGAAGCGAGTGTCACCGGCTAATGCAGTACCGCAAGATTGGCAAGAACTCATTTCTCCATCCTCGTGATTGAATTCGGCCGATGGGCTGCAACGACGGGAATTTGCTTCGAACCGGAAGAATTAGCAAGCCAACTGTGGGCAAATTGTGGGTTAACTGTTAATCCCTTCTTCTCTATGGGCTTACGGCGGCTGATTAACTCCCTCTTAGCTCATTTTCCGTGCTAAACTCGACCCTCAAAATTCTCGCCTGGCGTATGAAAGCCTCAGCTACAGAAAATTCTGCCGCCCCGGAAATAAGCTACTGTTTTGGGCTGTACGTGCTTGACCCGAACAATGGCACACTGACGCGCGATTCGGTGCGGGTGCGCTTGCAGGAGCAGCCTTTCCGACTTTTGCTGTTGCTGGTGGAACGCTCTGGACAGATTGTTTCGCGGGAAGAGATTCGGAATCGACTTTGGACGCAAAACACCTTTGTCGAATTCGACAAGAGCTTGGGAGTGGCGGTACTGAAGGTTCGAGAAGCGCTTGGGGATGATGCCAGCGATCCCAGATTTGTCGAAACCATTCCCCGCCGCGGCTACAGATTCATCGCACCCGTTAAGGTCGAGACGCCGCAAGTTGCCGGTGACCCAAGTCGAACTCCTGCGTCGCCGGCGTTATCCGCGTCCAGACCGAATTGGTATGCGACAAACCGTCGGTTGATCATCGCCATGCTGGTGTTATTCCTGGTTGCCACGGCATTTTACGTTCTTCGGTCAAGACGGCGATCTGCGCTGGAAACAGCCCAGGCCGGGACGTCCATTGCCCGAATCCACGTTCGTCGTTCGGTCGCAGTGCTCGGCTTCCGAAATTTGCCTGGTCGGCCAGAGGACAATTGGCTATCCTCTGCCTTTTCCGAAATGCTGAATACAGAACTTGCCACAGGCGGAGAACTCCGCATGGTGGCCGGCGAAGATGTTGCCCGAGCCAAGAGTGAACTACCAATTAGCGACGAAGACTCTCTCAGCAAGTCTACTTTGCAACGGTTGCGGATTAACCCGGGCGCGGATGTGGTCATCCTGGGCTCATACATGATGCTTCCCGGTGACGCCAAGCGGAGGATTCGGCTTGATGTGCGAGTCCAAGATACTGCTGACGGGGACATCATTGCGGAGGAGTCTGTATCGGGCGAGGAGAACGACCTCTTCAACTTCGCCTCAGATTTGGGTGGAAGACTGCGGCGAAGTCTCGGTGTGGCTGCACCGTCTGAGGGGACTGAAATGGCCACACGAGCAGCGCTTCCGTCTAATGAAAAGGCGGCCCGCGTCTACGCCGAGGGACGAGCCAGGTTGTGGGCATTCGACTACTTTGCGGCCCGCGACTTGCTGAGCAAAGCAATCGAGGCGGACCCGGCTTTCCCTCTCGCTCATGCCGCCCTTTCGGACGTATGGTGGCACACTGGCTATGACGCCAAAGCTCGCGTGGAAGCTCGACGGGCGCTAGACCTCTCGAATCATCTTTCACAAGAACAGCGACTTCTGGTCGAAGGACAATATCAGAGGACCGTTGAAGAATGGCCCAAAGCCGTTGAGACGTATCGCTCGCTGTTCCGCCTTTTCCCCGACAATCTGGACTATGGCCTGTTGTTCGCGTCCGCGCAAATGCATCTCAGCGCCGCGGACTCACTGCAGACGTTAGCAGTCCTGCGGCAGCTCCCACCGCCTCTTGGCGACGACGCGCGAATTGATATGACAGAGGCCTCTGCATGGATCAATAGAGACTTCACCAAAGCGCAAGCCGCGGCCAAATTAGCGATCGAAAAAGCGAGTGCACAAGGATCACCTGTCATTGTCAGTCGGACGTACGGCATTCTGTGTCAGCAGGAGCCTGCTATAGGAGCATCCGCAGAGGCCATTGATGTGTGCAAGAATGCCCTTGAAGCGGGTAATGCCGCCAAAGATCCCAACGGCGAAGCCATGATGCGCACCGACCTAGCGGCTCTCTACTATCTACGGGGCGATATCGCAGAATCCGCACAAATGCTCCAACAGGCAGTGATGGGATTCAAGCAGGTTGGCAACCGGGATGGCGTCGCCACCGCGCTCAGCAATTTTGCTGACGCTCGTCTTTCTCAAGGCGATCTGATGGAAGCGAAGAAACTGTTGGAGGAGTCTATTCCGGAATACCAGGCTGTGGATGACAAGGAGGGCGTAGTCCTTAATTTGGACAGCTTGGGAGACATCTGGAGGCAAAATGGCGAACTCGGCAAGGCGGAGGCGGAGTACCGGAAGGCCGAAGTGATTGCACGCAAGATTGAAGACAAGGATGCAACTGCGTATGTGCTCAGCGGGATGGGGGATGTAGCCTTGGATCGTGGTGATCTCACTTTGGCCAGGAAGCGGTATGAAGAAGCTCTCGCGCTTCGGAGTCAAGCCGGGGAGAAGCAAAATGCTGCTGAGAGCCGTGTCTCTTTAGCGAAACTCGCCATCGAGGAAGGTCACGCTCCGGATGCCGAAGCATCGGTGCCTGCGTGCATAGAACAATTCCAAAAGGAGCAACAAGCTGACGATGAACTCACTGCCAGAATTGTGCTCATCGACGCGTTACTTGCTCAGGCCAAATCAAGCGAAGCTCAAAAACAAATGGAAGCAGCTCAACCGCTTGGAAACAAGAGCCAGAACCGCATTCTTCGTTTACAGTTCGAGTTGGCCTCGGGCCGAGTTCTCCTGGCGTCTGATCATCCGGACGCGTCACGTCCACTATTTCAGGGAGTAGCGGGTGACGCACACCGTTATGGATTCGTCGGTATCGAGTTTGCGGACAACCTTGCGCTAGCAGAACTTGCGAACAAAACAAAGCACATTTCCCAGGCCCAAATGGAGTTACGCGCTCTGCAGAAGGCAGCCAGTTCCAAAGGATTCGGATTGATTGCACGCAAGGCATCTGAAGAAAGCTCAGTTCTGCGGTAAGCCTATTGGCGCGATGTAATTTCAGTCATCCAGGCCAAAGGCCACTTTGGATCCGCGCGTCGGAATACCGAATCATATATTTGAGACATTAGCCAAATGCATAGTCTTGTTATTCGGACCGACGTTTCTTGTTGCTTGCTTGAAGCTCGCGCTTTCCAGTTCATTTGCCGACACTTAGGCGAACATCGGCGCTGGTCACAGAATGATCACAAAACTGGGGCCACACTGCAAAGTTAAGTTATTGAAGGACAAGAGGGATACGCTGGTAGTACGCAGCCCTGAAAAATCTATACTCCGTTTCAGGAAACTTTTCACGACTGGCAGGGCTTTAGCGTGCCAACCACTCGTCGTTTTCAGACCTGCCGTCCGGGACGAAGTGCCGCATCTCCGGAAGCGGGTTGACTATAGTTCTCTGAGAAGTACTCAGTACCAGGGAATCTGGCGTGAGGATTTGTGTCCCAACTCGACCGGCATTTACTGTCGTATTCGCCAGTTCCAACGGTTCGGCCGCTGAATTGTTTTCGCCACAGATTGCAACACCGTCCCAGAGTCTCCACAGCAAAACGACTGGGTTCACTGCCAGACGTTTGATACCTGCCCGCCGGGCGTTCTGGCCGGGTTGTCGTCATGTAGAGCAAACTTGCGAGGTCGATCCCCTTCCTTCCATCAACCGCTTTGATCGCCACCCTGAACATCCATAGACAAATCACCCACGGCAATCACCCACGATCCTTCTGTCTTGCCCGTATTTTCCAGTGTGTGGCAGTCCCACGGCAACCGTTGAAGTTGTTGGAAACACTGGAAACATGAGTCTGAAAAGGCTGGCGTCGGCGGTTCAACTCCGTCCTTGGCCACCACAGTTTCAATCACTTACAACAAATCGCTCACTTCGCGAGTTCCCACGCGGAGCGGGATTCTTTGATCGCAAACTGGCCCGCCCAGGTCAGGGGCGCTGGAACGCGTTCGCCTCAACTGCTTTTCAGCGCTGTTCTCACCCGCATTTCGACCGCGATGGACATGTACGCTCAGATCGTGGGGGTGGCACAACGGCGAGCGTTGCCAGAGCACTCAGCGTTTGACCGGCCGGAATTCGGCCTAACTATGCAACCTTTGGTCATCGGGCAGATGGTCTCGATGGCGCGACCGGCATTCAAATTTCGTTACAGCTTCACGGTGAGGGGCGCAGACGTAAATCGGCCAGTCGTTCTCGTGAGGTGAAGCCGTGAGGTCCGTCCCCTTCGTCTGCTTGTTCGTGATCCTGGGTAGCGCAACGCTCCTTGCACAACTCAACACAACTCTACCAGTCCGCGGTGCTCGGCGTTTTCCCCTCGTGGAATTACCAAGAGTCCCGCCTCCGATAACAGGCACGAGGGTCGAGCAGCATGACCCGGCGTTTGGATCAGTGCTTACCGCTGTAGATGGTTGTCTGCCAGTTGCAGCAAGACGTCTGATTTGCTGAAAAGTACTCGTCAGTGGCCCAGAACGTCAAGTCATCGGTCGGATCGGTCGTCGTGCTGACGATCGGGCCCCAGTGGGCATCCGATTGATCTTCACCACTAGCAATACAGCCGCCAGAGCCCGCGCAGATGTTGAGTCCTGGGCTGAGTTTTCCGGTAGCGTCGGTAGTTTCCCAAAAGGGCGTCGGATTCAAGTTAAGTCCAGACGCAGTAGAGATGATGCCCAGATCGCCGTTATTGTCCATGGCAACACTGGGCGCGAAAACGTAATTCCCAGCCGAGGAAGAATCCTGGATGTCAGGGAGCGTTGACGATCCGGACTGGACAACGATGGTTGGAGTGCTGCCAGCCTGAATCTTGTAGTAGCGTACACCGGTGCGCGCTGTCGCGGGATCCTCTTCAACAGTATGAGCTACCGCAAGGTACTCCACGCCTCCCAAAACGCGATATGCCAGGCGATGCATAAGGCGATCTCCCACAGAATCAGTCCGGTTAGCAGGGAAGCCCGGTTCAGGCACGCAGGTCGTATTCCGTACCTTAAATGGGTTGTAGCACCCGGGCGTGTAATTGTTGGCAGTTGTAATCGTGGCCGGCGGCGTTTGACTGGTAATTGCCGACCAAGTCCAAAAAGCCAATTGGTTGGACTGGCAAACACTTTGGGTGCACGGGTTGTTGGACCCCGGGTTGCTGGGGTTAACCAAAGCCAGAAAGTATTCGCCAGCGGTGGTACTAGGAATCGGGTTGAGGCCCTCGAAATCGGCCGGCAGAAGAGTGTGGATGAGACTGTCCTTTGTGCCCGTCTTCCCCACGGCATAGCTGGGAATGTAGGTATAGCAAACTGGGGCGGTGCTGGTGTTGCCGGCAACAATGTCAGCCTTGTCCAACTTGCAGGCTTCTAATCCAATCGTATCTTCGTTCGCAGGATCAAGAAGGTCCCAGGTAACATAAAAACCGTCCGACCAGGTTCCGAATCTGGGATGCGCCGGATAATACAAAACCCCTGCAGCTTTGTTGGGCAGCGAGGGATTAATATTATAGACGTAAACGTTCCAGTAGCTCCTGCCGTTGCCAGGTCCCTCCAGGCTAGTGCTGACAGCTCCGTTTGCGTTGTTGGCGCTGATCCCAAAGCAGTAGTGATAAGTTTTGGTGGCGGGATTGTAAGTGATATCGCCAAGGACAAATGCCGAGTCCAAGCGATCATATTCCGCGATGCCCTCATTGATTGCGCCCTTGCAGGGCTGGACCGCGTTGGGTGCGAAGAGTGTTCCAAACTTCTGCGGCACAGCCGGGCCTGTGTTAGGGGCATTGCTGAACAGGGGACTGCCCGTCGCCTTGTCGAAGGCCTGAACGTAGTTGCCCGCGAATTGAAAATACTGGCCTTGGGTTTCCGAACCAACCGTGAGGGTCGGACCTACGCCACCGTTTGGCGAAACAATCAGTGTGCCCGTTTGGCTGGCATCAATGCCTTCGAATTGTGAACCTGCCCCCGAACCGGGAGCAACGGTCGCGAAGCCCCACCAGTTGAGTACTTTGCAGGTCGCGACGCCTT
>Ga0307476_10001358_pt1 | contig 14949 bp, 15 predicted proteins | sample atmos_gasesECM2C_2_FD_203314 | JGI IMG/M metagenome (GOLD analysis project Ga0307476, IMG submission 203314) | Hardwood forest soil microbial communities from Morgan-Monroe State Forest, Indiana, United States - atmos_gasesECM2C_05 | ecosystem: Environmental > Terrestrial > Soil > Temperate... | reverse complement strand
GGACTCGACGGCAGCGAAGAGCCGGGAATGGCCCTGCTGCGCGAGCTGCTCGACGACCTGCGCGAGCACCCGGCGCAGAACGCTGCGCAGGTGATCGAGCGCTTCAGCGGACGCGAAGCGGGCGAAACCCTGCAGAAACTCCTCGCGCGCGAGGAAGTCATTACAGAGCCTCCCGCCGCGGCGGGTGAGCTGCGGGCTGCGATTACGAAGCTGGCCGACCAGGCCGCCGGAAGACGCCTCGAGGCGCTGGAGGCCAAGAGTCGGGCCGGCCAGCTCGACAGCAACGAACTCGATGAATTTCAAAGGCTTATACAGAGATTGAGCCACCGTGAGGACCCGGGCGGATGAGACGATTTGGCGTATGGTCGGTAGTCACATAGACTTGCGGGTTTCGCCTTCTGACCCCCTTGAGCTGCCCGGTCCTCGGCAGCACATAGGGCATGTCCCAACGCAGCGCGCCGCCAGCACATGACACGTAAGCACAAGCCACAGACTGCACACAAGAAACGCCCTCCAGCTGAAGCTCGCAAACCCCTGCGGGCTATTCCGGAGAAAGCAGCGGCGGTAGCCGCTGTGCGCGAGCGCGAGAAGGAGCGCGGCAAGAGTGCCGCGGTCGCGAAGAAGCCGGCCGCGCCCCCGCGGGCAACAGGCGCTTCCCCGCAGGCGCACCCCCGCGCCGCCGACGGGGCCACGCACGCCGGCGATGCTCGAGGTGCCCCGGCCCGACAGGGTAGCGAGCGGCGTCCACTCGGCATCGAGCGGCGTGTGCCGGTGATGCCGGAGGATCGTCAATCGCAGCTGAAGCTGCTGATCGCGCGCGGCAAGGAGCAGGGCTATCTCACCTATGCGCAGGTGAACGACCACCTGCCATCCGAGATCGTCGATCCGGAGCAGATCGAAGACATCGTCAACACCATCAACGACATGGGCATTCCGGTGTACGAGAAAGCACCGGATACCGAGTCGCTGCTCGCCAGCGAGCCGTCGGCGCCTGCTGACGAAGAGGCAATCGAGGAGGCCGCCGCCGCACTCGCCGCGCTCGATGCCGAGCTCGGCCGCACGACCGATCCGGTGCGGATGTACATGCGCGAGATGGGCACGGTCGAGCTGCTCACCCGTGAGGGCGAGATCCGCATCGCCAAGCGCATCGAGGAAGGACTCGATGCGGTGCGCGGCGCGCTGGCGCTCTATCCGCCGACCTTCGACCTGCTGCTGCGGGCCTACGAGCCGGTGAAGTCCGGACAGGCGCGTCTCGTCGACGTGATCGTCGGCTTCATCGATCCGAACGCGCCGGATGTCATCGCGCAACCGCAGAATCCCACCAAGGTGGAGGTCGTGGCGGCCGAGGAGAAATCGGACGACGACGAGGAAGGCGACGAGGAGGGCGACAGCGAGGAGGAAGCCATCGATACCGGCCCGGATCCGGTCGAGGCAGCCACGCGCTTCGCTTCCATCGGCAAGCTCTACGGCCAGGTGCTCGGTGGCATCGCCAAGCTCGGTGCACGCGACCCGAAGACGCTGCGCGTGCGCAAGCGGCTCGCCGACCAGTTCATGGAGCTGCGACTCTCTCCGCGCATGTTCGATGCGCTGATCCTGAATCTGCGCACGCATGTGGCCGAGGTCCGCCAGCTCGAGAAGGAGATCATGGTCATCGCCGTGCGCGATGCCGGCATGCCGCGCAAGGACTTCATCGCTTCCTTCCCGAAGAACGAGACCAACTCGCGTTGGCTGGGCAAGCACGTCAAGAGCGGCAAGAAGTACTCGGCTCCGCTCGCAAGATTCAAGGACGAAATCGAGCGGCGTCAGAAAAAGCTCGAGCAGCTCGAAGGCGTGTACCACCTCAGCATCAATGACATCAAGGAAGTGAACCGCGAGGTCTCGATCGGCGAGGCCAAGGCGCGCCGGGCGAAGAAAGAGATGGTGGAGGCGAACCTGCGCCTGGTGATCTCGATCGCCAAGAAGTACACCAACCGCGGGCTGCAGTTCCTCGACCTGATCCAGGAGGGCAACATCGGACTGATGAAGGCGGTCGACAAGTTCGAATACCGTCGCGGCTACAAGTTCTCGACCTACGCGACGTGGTGGATCCGCCAGGCGATCACGCGCTCGATCGCCGACCAGGCGCGCACCATCCGCATCCCGGTACACATGATCGAGACCATCAACAAGCTCAACCGCATCTCGCGGCAGATGCTGCAGGAAATGGGTCGCGAGCCCACCCCGGAGGAGCTGGCGGTGCGGATGGAGATGCCGGAAGACAAGGTGCGCAAGGTGCTGAAGATCGCCAAGGAGCCGATCTCGATGGAGACGCCCATCGGCGACGACGAGGATTCCCACCTCGGTGATTTCATCGAGGACACTTCGGTGGCCTCGCCCATCGATCAGGCGACCATGGAGTCCCTGCGCGAGACCACGCACTCGGTGCTGGCGCAGCTCACACCGCGCGAGGCGAAGGTGCTGCGCATGCGCTTCGGCATCGACATGAACACCGATCACACGCTCGAAGAGGTCGGCAAGCAGTTCGACGTCACGCGCGAGCGCATCCGCCAGATCGAGGCGAAGGCGCTGCGCAAGCTCCGCCATCCGAGCCGCAGCGAGCAGCTGCGCAGCTTCCTGATGGATGACTAAGCCGGCAGGATGCCGGCTTGAACGCCGGCGCCAGCCGGCGGCCCCGCAGGGGCGAGGCCCCAGGGAGGGGGCCGAGTACTAGTTGATTGGAAAAATTGCCTGCGGCGATTGAAAAAGTCGCGGCGCGAACTCGTTGAGAGCGCGCCGCCACGTCTGCCACTCGTGCGCGGTTCCCGGTGACTCGGAGTATACGACCCGGATGCCGGCTGCTTGCAGAGCCTGCGCCGCGTCCTTGATCCCACCGCGAAACTGCTCCGCCGTTCCGACCCCGAGCCAGAGAAGTTTTACCTGGCGGTTGAATGCCGCCGGGTCCGCAAATGCGCCGTCGTAGGCGGTGCGTGGGTCGAGGCGCGCAGACGAGACTGCATCGGCGGTGGCAGCACCGGTGTTGATCCCGGGAAGGAACGGACCACTGAATGAGCCGATCCACGCAAACTCGTCGAGGTGATGCAGGGTGACGAAGAGAGTCTCCATGCCTCCCATCGACAGGCCCGCCATCGCCCGGTGGGCGCGGTCGGGGAGTGTCCGGTAGGAGGAGTCGATCGTCGGTATGAGATCGCGGATGATCAAGTCCTCGAAAGCGAGGAAAGCGCTGCGAATCTCCTTTGGAGACGCGTTGGCGCCGCTGAAGCGCGGCAGGTGCATACCGGGGCGCTCGGCGTATCCGCAGTCCATCACCACGATCATCGGTTTCGCGCGAGCTGCCGCAATCAGATTGTCGAGAATGAACTGCGCGCGCCCCTGCCGAGTCCAGCCGGTCTCGTTCTCCCCGGCACCATGTTGCAGGATCAGCACCGGGTAGCGCAGGGACGGATGAGCATCGTAGCCGGGCGGTGTGTAGACCAACGCGCGTCGCCACCGGCCGGTCACCTTCGAGTGATACCACCGCTCACGCACCTCACCGTGCGGAACTTCCGCGATCGCGTAGAAATCCGCGCCGGGTTCCGGCACCTCGATGCCGCTGGTTGCCTTGCCGTAGCCAAAGTACGTCTCGCTGCCGGCGTCGTTGACCTGGGCGCCGTCGATGACGAACCAGTAGTAGTGGAAGCCGGGAACCGGAGGCGGCGTGGTAATGCTCCATGTCCCGTCGGCTGCCTTCGCCATGGGAAACGGCCCACTACCCAAGCCGTCGCCACCGGCGAGCTGCACGGTGCGGGCGTCGGGAGCTTTTATCTCGAAAGTGATGCGTCCGTCGGCGTGTAACGCCGGCCACTCCGCACCCGGGACGTCGGACGTTGCCGGGCGTACCGCGTCGGCGGCGACGGCGGGGAGCATCCGCAGCATTGCAAGCACCCCCAAGATGGGCACCAACGCGAGCAGCGCAGCGCGATGGGAGCGCAGGAGGCGGGGCCGCATGACAGGTGGTTAGATCCCCGCCTTTCCGAGGGCATCGACGAGCTCGCGCAGCACTTCGGCGAGCCCCGGATGCCCGGCTTCGAACCTGACCGCGAGCGTCTCGAGGCGCGGAGCATGGGCGGCCGCGGACTCATCCGGCGATCCGGCCGAGGCCGCGCTGGCGCCGAGCGCGCGCTCGATGTCGCGCATTACCGTGCCGAGCAGCTGGCGCGACTCGCCATCGAGCGAACCGCTCGCTGCCAGGCGCTGGTGCACGCGGGCAAGCAGCTCGCGCAAGCTCTCGGCAGTCATGCCTCCCTCGGCAGAATCCTCAAGTCCCGCTGCCGAAAGCGGACTCCGTGGCGGCGGATGTGGCGGTCTCGGCACCGAGCAGAGCCTTCCAGGTGTGTTCGCGACCGAGGCGCTTGCCCTTTTCGGTGAGTTTTACTCCCTCGGGCGAGAGCGTGACCATGTAGGGCTTGCCATCCACATCGATCTCGCGCTTCAGCAGCTTGTTCAGCTTGGTAGCCATTGCGTCCTCTCAGTTACAAACCCACGTGTTGCCGATGTTAGCAGTCAAACAGCCGCCGTCTACTCACGGGGTAGGCACGCGGTCCAGACGCGGGTGGCCTACCCCGCCAACCCTTCCGCCTTCCGCGCCTCCAGAACGTGCGGCCTCTGCCCGATTCGCTCCACGTAGCGCTTGAGCTCCGGCCACCGGCCGAGGTCGACATCCACGTGGCCGCCCCAGCTGAGGACCGTGTACAGGTACGGGTCGGCAACGGTGAACTGCTCGCCCATGACAAAGGTCTTCGAACCCATGGTGCGCTGCAGGTAGGCGAGGCGCGCAGCAAGGTTCTTGCGCGAGTACTCCTTGGTCTCCTCGGGAGCCTCCTGCCGAAACAGCGGCGTGAACTGCTTGTGGATCTCGGAGTTGATGAAGCTCAGCCACTCCATCAGCCGGTAGCGTTCCACCGTGCCCGCCGGTGGCGCGAGCTTCGCCGCCGGATTGCGATCGGCAATGTACTGCAGAACCGCCACGTTCTCGGTGAGCACTGCGCCGTCGTCGAGGCGCAGCGCAGGCACGTACCCCTTCGGATTCACTTCGTTGAAATCCAGCCCGTCGGCGGTACGCTTGGTGCGACGGTCCACCTTGACCAGTTCGAAGGACAGCCCGGCTTCGCGCAGCGCGATGTCCGAGGCCAGCGAGCAGGCGCCGGTAAAATAGTAGAGTTTCACGGAGCTCTCCTTGTCAGTGTCCGACCGAACGGTCCCGCCACACGGCGGCGGGAGGGCCATGCTAACGTTGTCGTGCGTGGTGGCAAGAGGTGACTACCATGAGAGCGCTTGCGTTCGCAGCGGCGGTGGTTGGCTCGGCGCTGATGCTGGCCGGCTGTCATGGCAAGAAGAGCGAGCCCGTTCCGGGCCCGCAATCTCAGACTGCTACAATGCTCGGTCGTTGGGCCTGTAGCACAGCGGTTAGTGCAGGGGACTCATCAATAAGGTGCCTTCGCGTGGAAACGCGCGAAGTGGACGGGATGAATTCAGGGAAACCTTCGGCATAACACCCATGGCAACCCTGAGCCGAGCCGCCGGTACACCGGCGGAAGGTGCAGAGACTACCTGAGGGCTCGAGTGCCCTTGATGACAGGCTGGAGCATCCCGCACCCACACGCATGGCGCCGCCGCGACGTGCGCGGGTGAAGAGATAGTCCACTCCCGGTGGAAACGCCGGGGCGAAGTGAATCCCTTGGTCGTAGGTTCGAATCCTACCGGGCCCATCGAATCACTCATTTCAGAACGAGCCGGAAAAAGTAGCCCCTGTCGTCCACTGACCCGTCTGCCTCCCCATCGCGGGAGCGGTAATGAACATCAGTCGCTCGGGTAAATCCAGTGCAATGGACGGCCAAAGCACTGGATGGCGTGTCTGGCTGCTTAAGGAATCATTAATCGGGTTTAAGAAACGCGAATCGCTGAGCAGTGAGTGCTCGTGCAGAGTTTGTCTTGCCACGAGAGGAAGACAAGATGTTTGCATCCAAACGCACTGTACTCCGAGCCCTGGCTGTCGTTATTGCCATGATGGTCGGTGGCGGCCTCGATCCTGGGAGCGCGGCCGACGCTGCCACAGGTTCCACGTCGCTGTCCGTGAGGGTGCAGGTCAAGGACCTAAACCTCACGACGCACGCGGGAGTAGTCACACTCTATCGGCGTATCCGCGCCGCCGCGCGCAGTGTGTGCGGAGACGTGGAGATCGTATATCTGGAACAGAGAGCCGAATCGGACAGGTGCGTTGATACGACGATTGCTAATGCCGTGGCAAAGGTCGGAAATGCCAACCTCACCGACTACTACCTAACCAAGACTCGTCGCCCTCAATTGATTACGACCGCGCGGAATTCCAGGCCGGGAAGGTAAAGTGACCTATGGAAGCCCTTCTGATTGATATCGGCGCTCTCGCTGCGTTCCTCAGCGCTATGGCGATCGTGTATTGGCGCGGGGCATCACCGGAGGCGAAGTCGGCCGACCACGTCATCAGTGCCCGGATACGGGATTCGGGCACAAGGTTTACGGCAAGGGTGCGCAAGTGCGAGAAGCAGCCAAATTAGCGCGTAGCCGATCCGTACTTGACTCAGCCTAGCTACGTACGGTTCGGCAAGGAGCTGAGCGCAGAGCGTGGCTGCGCTGGCTCCGCGCCGTTGGCGGGGTAGCTGCAGAGGTACGCAGAGTGGTCGATGGTCCATAAGTGTTATGAATCAGCGTATTACCAGTAGCTAGCAGCGATACCGGCCCCAAATCAACTTCTTCGGTGCGTCGCGGTCAGATTACGTAACCGCGATTTCGTGGGGCTTGCAATGAGCGATCTCGGCGCCTTTCCCATCACCCGTAAATGGCCCGCGCAACATCCGGACCGTTTGCAGCTCTATTCCCTGCCAACCCCCAACGGCGTCAAGGTCTCGCTGATGCTCGAGGAGACCGGCCTCCCCTATGAGCCGCATCTCGTCAACTTCGACACCAAAGATCAGGCTACGCCGGAGTTTCGCTCACTGAATCCCTACGGCAAGATTCCCGCGATCATCGACCCGCGGGGGCCAGGCGGACGGCCACTGCCGCTGTTTGAGTCCGGCGCAATCCTCCTCTACCTCGCGGAGAAAACCGGCAAGTTTCTGCCGCAGGATCCGAGCGCGCGCTACCAGACGATTCAGTGGCTCATGTTCCAGATGGGCGCCGTGGGACCGATGTTTGGACAGGTCGGCTTCTTCCACAAGTTTGCCGGCAAGGACTTCGAGGACAAGCGTCCGCGCGATCGCTACGTCGCCGAGGCGCGCCGCCTGCTTCAGGTCCTGAATGACCAACTGGACGGTCGCAGCTGGCTCATGGGCGAGCCGTACACCATCGCCGACATGGCGGTGTTCCCATGGGTGCGCAACCTCGTCGGTTTTTATGGCGCGGGAGAGCTCGTCGGATTCAAGGAGTACCCCCACGTCAATCGCACGCTCGAGCGCTTCCTCGCCCGGCCGGCGGTGACGCGCGCAATCAATATTCCCGCGCGCGCCTGAAGAGCAGGCTTGGCAGCGCCAGCGAGGGGCGTTGGCTCCTTCATTTCGCCCTACGATATGATATCGGCTGAGCCGGAGGCTGCCCCGAGAGCCGAGGTCGCTCGAACTCGCTACAACCTTCCAGGACGGAGAGAAGCCATGACGCGTAGCCTGAAATTCACGCTGTGTGCCGCAGTCGCATCCATCTCGCTCGCGGGAATCGCGGCAGCTCAGGAGGAGCATCGTCCCGAGGGCGGCCACCCGGCGGCACGTCCCGCGGCCCACGGCGAGCCTCATCCCGGACCACGGGGCTATCAACGCATCAACGAGCCACATGGCTGGAATACCCGGCCCGAGCACGTCGACCGCGGCGCTTACCAACACAACTTCCAGGCCGCGCGCGTTCACCGCATCGGTCCCTATCATCGTCCGCCTGGCTGGGTCGCGCACCGTTGGGCTTACGGGCAGATACTGCCGCGGGCCTACTGGGGGCCGCAGTACGTCATCGGCGATTACTGGCTGTTCTCGCTCGAGGTTCCACCTGCGGGGTACGAGTGGGTGCGCGACGACGACGACGCGCTGCTGGTCAACATCCAGACAGGCGAGATCCTGCAGGTCGAGTACGGAGCGTTCGGCTGAGGGAGCTGAGGCGGCGCTGGCGCAGCCATCGAATGCCTGACAAGGAGGTTCGGCCATGACGCCCCGGTTCCGCCTGTCGTACCTGGCAGTGTTAGCCTGCGCGGTCGCCGGCTGTTCGACTTCTTCGCATGTCCTGGTCGGCACGCCGCGACCACCCATTTCCCCCGAGAGCGTACGGGTGTACGTGCAGCTGCCACCGAAATACGAGCAGATTGCGACCGTGCAGGCGTCGAGCCAGGGATCGCTGGCGCTCACCAGTCAGCAGAATATGGACAAGGCGATTCAGCGACTGAAGGAGCAGGCAGCCAAACTCGGCGCGAACGGCATAGTGCTGCAGGGCGTGCAGGATACGCAGTCAGGCTCGATCGGCGCCGGTGGCGGCGGTACGAGTTACGGCGACCGCAGCGCCACCGGTGTCGGTGTCGGCGGCGCTTTCGCGCTCACCAGCAAGGTCGCGCAGGGCCTCGCCATCTTTGTTCCCCCGACCCCGTGAGGATCACCGAGGCCCCAGGAATTAAGGGCGACTACTAACTCGGCTGGTACGCGTTCACTCCCGTCTGCCACAGCAGGAACGCGTAGGTGTCGGCCGCCTCGCGGTCCTGCTGCGAGCGCGTTGAGCCGATGCCGTGTCCGGCGTCGAAATCGACGCGCAGCAGGACTGGCTTGCCCGAGCTCGTCGCCGCCTGGAGCCGCGCGGCCATCTTGGCTACATGGAAAGGTCCAACGCGCGGATCGGTCACCCCGGTCGTGAGCAGTACCGACGGATAGGCCACGCCGTCCTTCACCGCCTGATAGCTGTCGATGAGCTTCAGCGTACGATAACCGGCCTCCTCCGAGATCGCTCCCCACTCGGGCTCCTCACCGTAGCCGTTCTGCTCGGCCACGTAGCGCAACGGATTCGACCAGCCGACGCCGTCGATCACGGCGGCGAACAGCTCGGGTCGCTCCGTCATCGCCCGTCCTACCGTAATGCCACCGGCCGAGCGCCCGCCGATCGCGAGCCGCTCACGCGAGGTGTACTTCTTCGCGCACAGCTCCTCGCAGACGTCGATGAGATCGCGCCACGTGTTGGGTTTGTTCATGAGCTGACCGGCTTTGTGCCAGCCACGGCCGTACTCGCCACCGCCCCTAACGTGGGCGTAGCCGACGATGAAGCCGGCGTCAACGAGCGCGAGTGTCCGGCCGGCGAACGCGGGCGAGTAAGCGGACATACCGTACGACCCGTAAGCGGAGATCCAGGCTGGCGTGCTGCCGTCGAGCCGCAGCCCCTTCCGGTGTATCAACGTGTAGGGCACGCGCGTGCCATCCCGAACGGTGACGAAATACCGATGCGCTTCGTAAGAGCTGACATCGATGGGAGGGCGCGGGCTCAATTGCGTTGCCACGACCTTGCCCTGCGCATCCACCGACCAGATGTCTCCGGGTGTCAGCCAGCCGGTGTAGGAGAAAAGCGCTCCCGCATCCAGCGGTGTGGCGCTCAGTGCCGAGAGCGTGCCTTCGAATGGCAGCGCGATCTCGACGCGCTTGCCGTCGTGCCCCAGCCGCTCGAGGCGGCTGATCCCGCCGTCCAGCAGTTGCAGGAAGAGCCCGTCACGTGCGCGCTGCAGCCCCTCGAGGACCACTTCTCTCTCGGGTATCACCTCGGTTGCGTGAGCGAGAGAGGGAGCGTTGACCGCGGTCCGCAGCAGTCTTCCGCGGGGATGGCTTTTGTTGGCGAGCAGCCACAGCGTCTCACCGTCGAGCTCGAAGTCCGTAACCTCGTCATCGAAGGAAGCCACCGGCAGCCAGCGCGTACGGTTCGCCAGCACATCGGCGAGCGGCGCGACAAAGATGCGCATCTCCGTGCGCACGTCCTGCAGAGTCAGGACGGCGTGGCGCGAGCCGCGACTCGTATAGATTTGCGGCGCCTGGATGCGGTCGTAGACGACGCTCGGATCGAGCCCGCGCTTCATCACCAGGAGGTCGGCGGCAGGGTCGGTGCCGAGGCGGTGAAAGCGCGCCTGGCTGTCGAGGTAGCGCTCCGGCGTGTCAACCTTACCGGTCAGCTGGTTGTAGAAGAACCCGCTGCCATCGTCGAGCCACTTGGGATGGCCGAATTCGGTGTCAGCGATTTGCTCGGGCAGGTCGCCTCCGTCGGCGACGCGCAGCACGTGGAGGATCGAGTTCTCGCTGCCGTCCTTCGACAGTCCGTATACCACGTACGTGCCGTCCGGTGAGGGCTGCCACCAGTCGAGCGACTGGTGAGTGCCAGAACCGGCGAGCCGTGTCGGATCGATGAGCGCGCGGTCGCGGCCGTCCTCGCGTACGAACAATTTGAAGTTGTCTGCGCCTGCGGGGCGCTGCTCGAAGAACAGTCGTCCGCCGATGCGCTCGGCACTGCGCGTCAGCGTCGCATCGCCGCTCAACTGCTCGATACGCTTCAGCAGCTGGCCGCGCCCCGGGATGCGCTCGAGCACCGCACGAGTGTGCGCGTTCTGTCCCTTGAGGAAAGGCAGCCAGTCGGGATCTTTGTCGTTCTCCATCCACCGATAGGGATCGCTCAGCGTTTCGCCGAAATAGGTGTCCTTGACGATGGCGACACGCGCCACCGGCGCCGGTGGAATGGCATCGCTCGCTGCCCCGCGCGCGCCGCGGCTCAACCAGGCAGCGCACATGCCGGCGACACCCGCAAACCATTCACGTCGCGTGAATTCACCCAAGCTGGCACTCCTGCCCCGGCGCTCTTCGGGGTCGACGATCGTTTTTTAATTCGATTGACGGTGCGTTGCCTCGCGGCGACGACGGCTCCTGAGAGAGCGTCAGTGCGGCTGCGGCAACCAGCGAACATCATGTTGCATCTGACCGGCGACCGCATCGAGATCGCCGGCGCCGCGCGCGAGCACGGCGATACTGCCCGCGCCGGCTGGCATGATGACGCCCGTCATGCCGCTCTCGTGGAAGCTGCGACGCCCCGGCACGTGCTCGTGGCGCAGGATCATGACGGTCGCCGGACCGTATGCGGTTTGCACGACGAGGTGCGGAACGTAATGGCCGCGGAACCAGCAGCTCTGTGCATAGGTGATCCTGTCGGAGGTCAGCTCGAGCTCGATGCCCGCGCCACGCAGCGCAGCGGCGATCTCGCTGCTGCTGACCTGTTGCGTAGCGAGCCAGCTGTCCGGCTCGGCCTGTACGTGCGCGACGACCTCCCGGGCCAGCGTGTCGCTGGGTCGCAGGAGCCACACACCGAGCAGCGCCGTGATCGCGAGCAGCACCCCGGCGGCGAGCGCCCACTCGCGCCAGACCGGCTTTGATGGTCGCTGACGACGCGCTGCCACCGCGGGCGGCTGATCGAGCGCGCGGCGGATCTCGGTATCGAGGACGCGCATCTCCTCGCGGAATCTCGCGCAGGCCGCGCACAAGCGCAGGTGCTCCTCGAGGGCCGGGCTCGTGGCCGCAGGATCGGCGCCGATATGCAGCCGGGCCTGTTCGCAATTCATGGCGCAGGTCCCACGTCCGGGACGTCGGCCGCCGCTGTCATCCCGCAGAGGACGCGCAGCTTGTTTCGTGCCCGGAACAGGCGTGTCAGCACGGCGGTGGCCGACAAGCCGAGCTCGCGAGCAATCTCCTCGGTGGAGAAGCCACCGAGGATCTGCAACACGAGGGGCTCACGATAGTCGATCGGCAATTTCATGATCGCGTAACGCAGCGCCAGCAGGTCTCCGTCCGGCCCGGCGGGCCGCGGGGCGTCTGCTGATTCGGCCACCTCCTCGAGAGACACCAGCTCCAGGCGCTTGCGCTCGTACAGCCGTGCGTGCTCGCGGCGCACTATCGTCAGCAGCCAGGCCCGGGCCGCGGCGGGCTCCTTGAGCGCATCCCGTGAGCGCCATGCCCGTAGCATCGACTCCTGCACGATGTCCTCTGCGACTGCCCGGTCGCGGGCGAGCCACTGCGCAAAGCGCAGCAGATCGGGCCGCAGCGATTCGAACAACTGCTCCAGCGGTGCCGGCGCGGGCTGCCCGGGCGGCTGTTCTCCGATTGAGGAGACCGGGGTTTCAGGCTGAGAATTGCGCATGACGCGAACGTAGAGTGGGCGGCGATTATACGCATGCGGTCGTGCCGACCCTGGCAATATCGCGACGAACTGACCGGTCTATTCGGCCAGCTGTCCCGTCGCCACGACAAAAGGAGCACCCGTGAAGTTTCTCGTTCTATGGCTCATCGAATGGCCCCGGCGCCTCGCCCTCCACCTGTACTGGCTAGCGCCGCTGTTCGCGCGCATTACCGTGGGCTGGGTGTTCCTGTGGAGCGGTTGGGGAAAACTGCATGCGCTGCCGCAGGTCACGGAAAACTTCGTCGGCTGGGGCATTCCGGGCGCGCAGGTCCTGGCGCCTTTCGTGTCGGGAGTGGAGTTCTTCGGCGGGCTGTTCCTGCTGCTCGGCCTGCTGACACGGGTCTCCGCCGGCGCGCTCGGCGTCACCATGATCGTCGCGATCCGCTCGGCGAAATGGGCTGATGTCGACTCGCTCGAGACGCTGCTCGGCTTCGACGAGTTTGAGTACCTGGCGTTGTTTCTGTGGCTGGCGATAGCCGGAGCGGGACCCGTATCGATCGATCGTTGGCTCGAGCGATGGCTCGGTGAGCGCACGTCGGCCGCCGGCACGCCGGCCTACGGCAACGCAGGCGGTCATTAGACGGGACGAGTGATAAACTTCAGCGGTCGCCGGTCTTCTTTTGCGACCGGGCCATGCGCGGCCCGCATTTAACGTCAACGTTCAAAGAGGGAATACAGCCATGCGATTCAGAAATATCTCCGGCGTAGCCGTGGCAACCGCCGCCGCGATGCTGTTCGGCACCGGGCTCGCAACTGCTGCGGATAGTGGCACCGACGCGAAAATCCACTGTTCAGGCGTGAATTCCTGCAAGGGTCAGTCGGCCTGCAAGAGCGCCAACAATGCCTGCAAGGGGCAGAACTCCTGCAAGGGCAAGGGGTTCCTCGAGATGACGAAGGCGGAGTGCAAGGACGCCAAGGCCAAGGCGAAGAGCGGAGGCTGACAGGGGCGTCAGCGCGCGCCGGCCTGTGCGGCGCGCGCAGCTCCTGCAATGCAACACGCCCTCGGCCGCCGCGGCGCCCTGACGCCTCCTTAGGGCTCCTCCGGAACGCCGTCGAAGAAGTCGACCACCCCGGTCGCGAGGGAGTACTCCGCTCCCACCACTCTCAGACCCTTGCTTTCGATCAACTGCTCGAGCAGCTCGGATCCGTGGCGCAGATGGTTTGCTGACACGCGGATGTTGGCGCGCACGGCTTGCGCCTCCAGCGTCGCGGAGTCAGCCGCCGCTGTGCGCTCGAGCAGTCCCTCGACCGCGGGACGGATGCGGTTGACGATCGAGCTGAGACTCCGCGACTGCTCGCGCGACGGGCGCCGCAGCTGCTGCAAAGTCGCGTGAACAGCACCGCAGTTGGAGTGGCCGAGGACCACCACCAGGCGTGTACCGAAGGCCTCCGCCGCGAACTCGACGCTACCCACCTGAGAAGGCGCGACGATGTTGCCGGCGACGCGGATGACGAACAGATCGCCGAGCCCCTGATCGAATACGATCTCCGCAGGCACGCGCGCATCGGAGCAGCCGAGGATGATCGCGAAGGGCTCCTGGTCGGCGGGCAACACGCGGCGCATGCGCCGAGGTGCCTGTGCCGCGGCGTTGAGCTCGCTGACGAAGCGGCCGTTGCCTGCACGCAGCTCAGCAAGCGCGGCCTGTGCCGAAATCATTACCATCGCCCTCATGTCGTGACATAAGGAAATATATCCGATAAGCAAAGCCTGCAGCCGAATGTCGGCCTCCGCAGCCGCAAATCCGCTCGGTTAGCGAGGCCGGCGCACCCGTGCGCGCGTCGGCTGTGCCTCGAGAGGGTTCTCCGGCCAGTGGTGCTTCGGATAACGGCCGCGCAGATCCTTGCGCACCTGCGCGTAGGCGCCGCGCCAGAAGCTCGCGAGATCGCGGGTTACCTGTACGGGGCGCTGCGCCGGAGAGAGCAGCCGCAGGGTGAGCGGGACGCCCGCACGCCCGAGGCGCGGCGTCTCCGCAAGACCGAACACCTCCTGCAGGCGCACCGAGACGGCAGGTGCATGCTCGCCGACATAATCGACACGCACGCGCGAGCCTCCGGGCAGCGTGAGATGGGTAGGCGCCCATTGCTCGAGTGCCCGTTGCTGAGCGGGCGTGAGTTGCGCGCGCAGCGCCTCGACCAGCGGGATACGCGCGAGGTGCTCGCGGCGCGTGACACCGTCGAGCCAGGGAGAGAGCCAGTCTTCGAGAGTCGCGCCGAGAGTGGTGTCCGACACGTCGGGCCACGGGATACTGCGCTCTCCGCCGCCGGACTCAGCGCCGGTGTGGAATTCGCGTGCGCCATCGCTGGCGTTGCCGCCGCCGGCGCGCATGAATTCGATCCGCGACTGCAGGTTGCGCGCGACCTGCTCCCAGGGCAGCGCCTCGACACCGAGCTCGCGCACGCCCTCGAGCATCGCGCGGCGCGAGGTCTCCCCGGGAATGTCGCTGAGGGGCTTCTCCTCGAGCACCAGTGCATCGAGCTCGAGCGTGCACCGTGCGACGACCGCCTGTTCGCGAGCGCTCCAGTGGACCGACTCACGGCGCCGGAGGTGATCAGCGAAGTGCGCGAGGAGCGCCTCGCGCTCGAGCGGCGCGGCGAGCAGGATGCGTGCATCACGCTCGCGATCGTCGAGGTCCACGGCGACGATGAGCTCGCGCCGTGCGAGCGACTGAGCTTGCGCGAAGATCGCACCGCGGCCGTTGGCCAGTGTGTAGCGGCCCTCGC
>Ga0307476_10001357_pt1 | contig 14958 bp, 22 predicted proteins | sample atmos_gasesECM2C_2_FD_203314 | JGI IMG/M metagenome (GOLD analysis project Ga0307476, IMG submission 203314) | Hardwood forest soil microbial communities from Morgan-Monroe State Forest, Indiana, United States - atmos_gasesECM2C_05 | ecosystem: Environmental > Terrestrial > Soil > Temperate... | reverse complement strand
GGCTCCGGGAGCTGCTGGCAGATAGAGATCAGGCTGCGTCGGACGTCGTGGTGTATCGTGACCGGGTGCGCGACGCCGAGCGTGCCGAGCAGGAGGCGCACGGCGCGGTGCACGACGCCCTGGCAGCCGCCGGGCAGTGCCCGATGTGCGGGCAGGTCGTCGCTTAGGCGGACGATTCGGCCTGCTGAAGCCCGCGAGCGCGAGGAGCCAGCCGTGTACGCAGTAGGCGAGGACCGTTCCAGCTACCAGGCTGTCGGGTCCTGGGGCAATAATGCCTTCGGCTTCTGCAAATTCACCGAGGACCAGAACTGGACAGACCCGGCCGCACGAGCCAACTGGCATAACCTGAAGGCCGAGGGCAAGGTACGGGGCGGGTACCACTTCTTCCACCCGGCTAGCCCGGCGCTCGCGCAAGCCCGGTTCTTCGTTGACACCGTGGACAGGCTCGGCGGGTTCGGCCCGGGTGATATGTTCGTCGCCGATGCCGAGATTTCAGCGGGCGCGGACGGCATGGAGGCCGCGCTGCCCGGTGCCGCTGCTCGGCAGCACATGCCTCTGCTCGAACTCCCGCTTGACGGGCAGCGTGCGGGCGAAGTGAAGGGCGGGCTTGAGGCGTTTGTCGGGTCAGCCGTCCTGGCCTTCCTCAACGAGGTGGCTTCCCTCGTCGGCCCGGCGTGCCCGGTGCTGCTGTACAGCTACCTGAACATGGCCCGGACTCAGCTCAGCTCGTGTGTCAAGTACCCGCTGTTCGTCGCTGACTACACGGCCAGCCCGCCCCGGGACGTATCGCCGTGGGTGAGCTGGACCATCTGGCAGCGTGCTGACCATGGCGCGTTCGGCGGCGGGGACGCTGACTACTTCAACGGCGATAACGCGCAGCTCCTGGCCTGGCTCGCGACCTACCCTGGCAACTGGACGGAGGCCCTGGTGAACGAACTCCCCACGCTCCAGCTCGGTTCGCGGGACGCGGCGGGCGGTACCTGGTACGTGCGCCGCATGCAGGTGCTGGTAGCAGGCGTCGGCCGGTGGAGCAGCCTGGGCAAGGTCACCGCGATTTCTGATGACGGTGTTTTCGGCACGTCCACCGAGGCAGCGGTCAAGGCCGTGCAGAGGCGCTACGGGCTTACGGAAGACGGCATCTGCGGGCCGAAGACCTGGGCCGCGCTCATCGCCTGAGCCGTCCGTAGTAACGGGCGTGAAGGTTCTCGCCCTATCGGATATCCATGCGACCCGGCGCCCGCCGTCGTCATGTACCGTGACGTACTGGCCGGACCTGCTGGACCTGTTGATGCAGACCGCCGCTATCGCGGCGGAGCGTGAGGTAGCCGCCGTGGTCTGGGCTGGGGACGTCTTCCACCACAAGGCACCGTCGCGAACCGACCACGGCCTGGTCCAGGACTTGATTCGGGTCATCCAGGCGTACGAGCGGCCGGTGTATGTCGTTGCGGGTAACCATGATGTGCAGCATGACCGGCTGGCCTCGATCGAGGCCACTCAGCCGCTCGGCGTGCTGTACAAGGCCGGAGCCTTGCCGCTGGATGGCTGGGCTCAGGGAAACCTGCCGCTGTACGGCGTGCCGTGGCAGCAGCGGTGGTCGGCCGAGCGCATTCGCGAGGTGCTGACAGCATGGGAGCGGGACCTCATGGCCCGGTCGCTGGTGGTGACACACGCCCCCATCTACCCGCCCGGTCAGGAGAAGCCCTGGGAGTGCACTCCAGCCGCCTGGTGGGCCTCCGCGCTCGCGGACGGGACGATGGGGCACGGGCTGTTCTACGGCCACGTGCACGAGCCGCACGGCGTCTACGAGGTCGACGGCACCCGGTTCTGCAATAATGGCGCGCTCAGCCGGGGCAGCCTGGAGGAGTTCAATCTGAACCGCCTCGTCGGGTGCACGCTGTGGGACGACGAGACCGGGGCGTTCGATTTCGTTCCGCTCCGTTCCAGGCCCGCCAGCGAGGTATTCCGGCTGCGCGAGCATGACCAGGCTGTCACGGCGCAGGGCCGTCTCGATAACTTCCTGGCTGAGATCGGCAGTGTCCGGTTGCCCCGGCTGAGCGTAGAAGGGGTAACGGAACATATCCGCAGCCTCATGCTAGGGCCGGAGATTGAAGAGCTGGCCGAGGAGCTGCTGGCCCAGGCAGCTTATGAAGGGAGACGGCATTGAAGCAGGCCAAGACCGCCGTGGTGTTTGACAAGGACAGCACGTTGTTCAATACCTTCCAGCGCTGGCACCTGTCGCCGATGCGGGACCCGTCCTCGTCCTGGGAGAAGTACAGCCAGGCGTGCATGGATGACGAGCCCATACCCGGGACTATCCGGGCGGCGGAGCTGCACTGGCCGCACCACCAGATTCACATCTGTACAGGGGCGTCGACCGAAGCCGAGCACATGGCCCGGGAGCAGCTCGCCCTGCATGGTGTTCGGTTCGACTTCCTCCGGATGAAGGCCCCCGAAGACACCCGGCCGAACGAGGAGTACAAGATCGCCTACGTCCTGGGGCTGCGTGCTGCGGGCATCGATGTCGTGCTGTTCTACGAGGACTGGGGGCCTGCCGCTATCGCTATCCAGGAGCGCACCGGTGTGCCGGTGGTCGGGGTCAACCCGTTCTACCCGGAGGACATGACGCGGTTCCAGCAGTCTGTCGCTGATGGTATCGGCGGCGGTTTGTGACCGGTGTTGCGCGCTGCCCGCACGACCTGCTTCCTGAGTCGTGCGGGTTCTGCCGCGCCAAGACAGCTCGTGTTGTTCCGGCGGAGCGGCCGAGGCTGGGGCCGTGGTTCACGGCCGGGTACGACAGTGACTGTGACGGTGCTAGCCCTAACTGCGAGGGCTCGATTATGGAAGGCGACCAGACCAGGGCGGACGGTGAAGGCGGCTACTTGTGCCGGCCGTGCGGTGAGGAAGCGGAGCATGAGCGAGCCGACTAAGCCGCTTCGGCTGTCCTGGTCGCGGATTCGAGTGCACGAGGAGTGCGCGGCCAAGGGCGCGCTCCTGCGCGAGCACAAGAGCCCGGTCACCGACGTCCGTAACTTCTTTCACGGTAATGTCGTCGACCAGTGCCAGCGGCTGTGGCTCAGCCAGGACCCGCCGGAGCCTGGTTGGATGGCCGCGCATGTTGATGAGATTATGGATCGGGCCGAGGTTACCGCGCGGGAGACCGGCGATGGCGTGGTCCGCTGGCGTACCGCTACGGACAAGGCCGAGCTGCGTGAATTCTGCCGCGAGCTGGTTACCCGGCTGGAGGCCATCCTCGTCAGGTACTGCCTGCCGTTCGAGTGGGACCCGGCAGTCCGGTTCGAGGTGCCCATCTCCGTGACTTACCTGGACGGCACGCTCCGTGAGATTCAGCTTGTCGGGGAGATTGACTTGCTGGTCCGGGATATCCAGCGCCGTCTGGCCATCTGGGACCTCAAGGCCACGGCGAACAACTCGTACTGGCGCAAGACCATCGCGCAGCTCACCTTCTATGCCATCGCGATGAAGGCCAAGACCGGCCAGTGGCCAGCCATTATGGGCCTCATCCAGCCGATGTGCGATCAGCAGGTACTCCCGGTGGCTCTGACGTCGCAGTCCGTCCGGGAAACCTGGTCGCGTATCGAGCGCACCGCGCAAGACATCTGGGCGGGCCGCCTGGAGCCCAAGGCCGACAACGACGGGTGCCAGTGGTGTCCGGTGCACAGTGCCTGCCCGAAGTACAAGGTGATTGGTACCGGGCGCGTACGCGTCGCGGGGTAGTAACAGTCGTGAGCAGAGAAATTACGCGGTTCGACGGTGAGTACAGGTTCCTGTCCAATTTCTGGCTTTGCGAGGTCCGTCTCGGCGGTCTTATCTACCCGTCTAGCGAGCACGCGTTCCAGGCGCAGAAGTCGCTGCATCTCTACGAGCGGGCTAGGGTCATGGACGCGCCGACGCCTGGTGACGCGAAGCGCATGGGCCGTTCGCTGACGTTGCGGCCAGGTTGGGATGTCTTCAGGAAGCAGGCCATGCTTACGGTCCTGGTCGCGAAGTTCACCCAGAACCCGGACTTGGGCGAGCGGCTGGTCAGTACAGAGGACGTACCGCTGGAAGAAGGCAACCACTGGCATGACAACTACTGGGGGGCGTGCTCGTGTTCTCGCTGTGCTGGCGGTGGACTGAATTATCTGGGGCGCCTCCTGATGGCCGTCCGCGATGTGGTCAGGGTGGATTGATGGACGCTGTAGCGGAGCTGGCCGAGCTGCGGGAAGCCGTGGCAGCCAGCCAGCGAGCGCGGGCGAGCGCGGAGCACGGCCTGGCGCAGGCAGAGGTCCGGGCAGAGACTGCCAGCCGGGAGCTGCTGGACGAGTTCGGGGCGGGGACGCCCGAGGAAGCTGAGGCTCTGGCCGAGGCACTGGAAGCTGAGCTGGCCGCCGAGACCGAGCAGGTCCGGGCGCTGCTGGCACGAGCAGGAGGTCAGGAGTGACCAGCGAATTCACCGCGCGCAGGTTCGTGCTGGAGAAGCTTACCGAGTGGGTGAGCGGTGTCGTGCCGCGCAAGGAAGCGCTGCCTATTCACGGCTGCATCCGGGTGACCGTGGCCCCGGACGGGCTCCAGTTCGTTGCCACGGACACGGAGCGGACAGTCTTCGCTTCCTCGCCCTCGGTCAGTACGTCGTCCGAGGGCGTCGTGTACCTTCCCGCGCAGCGGCTCAAGGCCATCCTGGCCGAAGCGCCGGACGGTGACATCACCATCCGGGTTAAGGCAGATTACGCCGAGGTAGCCGCCACTGGCGGGGCTACCTGGAGCCTGAAGCTGCCGGTCAGCACCGAGTACGCCAAGCTGCCGGACGTGGAGTCGGCCGGGTTTGCTCCGGTGAGCCGCGAGAAGCTGCTCAGCGCGCTCAGGACCGTCAGGTACGCCGCTGGCCGGGACTCCTCGCAGCCTGCGTTCGCTCAGGTGCATCTCGCGGAGTCTGCTGGAGCCGTGTACGCCACCGCGTCGTCGGGCGGCCGGTACAGCCGGGCACCGGTGCCGGGGTTCCCGTTCGAGACCTCTATTCCGACTGCTGCGCTTGATGACCTGATTAAGCTGCTGTCGGTCAGCAGCATGGACGATGTTCAGGTTGCCGAGCTGGATGACCCGGCGACTGGCCTGACACTGGTGTTCCGGGCCGGGCCGGTCACTCTGGCCGTGCTCGGGTTCACCCAGAAGTTCCCGGACCAGGACCGGCTGGTGCTGGCGCCGGCACAGGGAAACAAGGACCAGCTCGGCGCTGACCGGGGGGAGTTGCAGACGGCTCTGCGCCGGGTACGGATCAACGCTGACGCCACGACGTCGGCTGTGGGACTTGTCCTGGCGGACGGCAGCCTCACCCTGGAGGCTCGCGACGAGACCGGCAACCGGGCGCAGGAGACCATCAAGGTCACCTGGGCGGGCGGGGACCGGCTGCTCGTCATCAACGCCCAGTTCCTGCTCGACATGCTCGCGGTACACCCGGGCAAGTCCTGCGTGTTCCGGGTAGGTAAGGACGAAGGAAAGAGGCGGGCGGCGCTGCTGCTGGAAGACGCCGCGTCCGGTGTGACTGGCGTTATCCCGCAGATGCAGCCGTCCCTGGTGGGCCGGTAGGCGGACAATGGCACAGGGCGTCGTTAAGCAGTACAAGACCGAGCGCGGGTTCGGGTTCATTGAGCCGGATGAAGGCGGGGACGACGTGTTCGTCCATGTCCGGGACCTGGCAGATTCATCGGATGCGGGTGATCTGAAGGCCGGTGTCCGGGTGTCGTATGCCGTGGTGTCCGGCCCGAACGGCTATAAGGCCAGGCGCGTGCGTGTTGTCCGTGGCGACCGTTCTGAGCTGGAGGTCGCTATCCAGCGAGCTGCCGTGAAGTACGACGAAGCAGGCCAGGCGTTCGACGAGCTGTTGGAGATCGCCCGTAAGCAGGGCCTGGACGTATAAGCGAGTATGAGCATTCAAGCACTGAAGGACATGCCGCTGGCAGACATGCGCGATGAGGTCGTCGCATTCTGCGAAGCCAAGGGCTGGCGGACGGAACCCATCCTGTTCGGCGAGGCCATGGCGCTTCTCCATACAGAGATTGCCGAGGCCAGCGATGCTTGGCGGCACTGGCTGCTGGAGGACGCTACTGATCGACATGGGTGTGATGACCCGCAGCACGGCGACTCGACCTGGGAGCATGAGTGCTACACCACTCGGCCGCCTAAGCCCGAAGGTGTCGGCAGCGAATTCGCCGACATCCTCATCCGGCTGCTGGACGACGATGAGCAGTTCGGTATCGAGCTGGCCGCGCGCTACCCGGAGTTCACCGGGGCGTTCAGCATCAATGACTCGTTCCTGGTTAACATGAACACGCTGCACATGTTCGTGGCGCAGGCGTCCATCCTGTTCGAGGACGAGATGCCGGAGTTCAGCGACGTGAGCTGGCAGGGCTACCTGGTCCGGACGCTCACTTTCCTCGCGCAGCTCAGTGAGCACTACGGCATCGACCTCATGGCCGAGTACCAGCGGAAGATGGAGTACAACCGGTCGCGTCCGTATCGCCATGGCAACAAGCACAAGTGACCTGGATGGCCTCTGGGTCGTGGCCCGCCGTCGCCGTCAGGAGATTGAGCGCGAGGCAGGTAAGGCCGAGCAGGTCGCCAGGCAGGGCAAGGACGCTGAAGCTGAGGTGGCGCGCTTGGAGGCCGCCGTCGAGCAGCATCTGAAAGTCCAGGCCCTGCTGACCTCGGTCGGCGAGGAAGCCCAGGAGAGCGCCCGTGCGCAGGTCGAGGGGCTGGCCACACGGGCGCTCCAGGTCATCTTCGGGCCGGAGCTGTCGTTCCATCTGGTGCCCGGTGAGCGCGGCGGCCAGGCGACCCTGGATTTGATGATCCGCTCTGATTATGGTGGCACGGTTACCGAGACACCTGTCCTGGAGGCCCGGGGCGGCGGCATGGCCGAGGTGGTCGGGTTCGTTCTCCGGCTGGTCGTCCTGCTGCTCACGGACGGTGCCCGGCGCTTCCTGGCGCTGGACGAGAGCTTTGCTTTCGTCAGCGAGTCCTACGCCGGCTCGCTCGCGGAGTTCTTGCGGGAGGTGGCCGACAAGGCTGATGTCCAGCTCCTGCTCATCACGCACAGCCCGGTCTACGCGGACTATGCGGACGTGAGGATGCGGCTGGTCCTGGGTCCGGACGGGGTGACCCAGGTGTACGAAGGGGAGTCCGAATGATGTTGTGGGTTGAGCTGGAGGTCCTGAAGTACAGGATCAGCAAGCTGTTCCGGAAGGTGACGCATCGTGGCAGGAAGGCCGCCCGAGTTCATTGAGCGCTGGCTGGCCGCTAACCTGCACCGGTTCGATGGGCCAGGGCAGTACGCGGGAGATGAGCCGGGCAGCGTGCTGGCTGAGTCGGGCCACGATCGCGAAGCTCTGTGGCGGACCCGGTTCCGGGTCCGCTGGCTTATCTCTGCTTCATGGGATTACAGCCAGGCGGCGGGCAACATGGCTATCCCCGCCGTGTACCGCGCTATCTCTGACGCGGACCCCGGCTACCTTGCTGACCGGTTCTACTTGCCGGCTACGCCGCGCGACCTCGGACTGCTGGAACGCGGGGGCATCCCCGTGTTCGGCATCGAGACGCGGCATCAGCTCGCTGACTTCGACGTCGCGGGCACCAGCATCAGCTACACGGTGCTCTTCCTCAACTTTTGCAAGATGCTTACCATGTCCGGTATCCCGCTGCGGCGCAAGGACCGCGAGGGGCAGGCCGGGAGATATCCCATGGTGATTGCGGGCGGGCAGGCGTACTGCGCTCCTGAGTTCATGAGCCCGGTCGTCGACTGCGTGTGGCTCGGCGAGGCTGAGGACGAAGAGGGCAACCCTGGCGGTATCGGTGAGGTATCCGAGTGCATCGCCCGCTTCAAGGCAGATGGTTCCTGGGCCGCCGACCGGACGAGCTGCTATCAGTCGCTGGCCCGCTGGTTCAGTCACCTGTACTTCCCGGCCTTCACTGAATTCGAGTACGACTACCAGGAGCGCGGGCTGCCGGAGCCGGTAAAGCTGGTCTCCGCGCACTACCCGCTGCTGGCGGGCATGGCCTACCCGCATCAGGTGCGCCGGGTTCGTGACCTGGACGCGACCAGGCCGCTGGTCCAGGCCCCGCTGCTGTACAGCGACCCCGGCATGGGTGCTGGTGACGTTGAAGTCGCGCGAGGCTGCCCGGCCTGGTGCTCGTTCTGCCGCCTGTCCTGGGTCACCAAGCCGTACCGGCAGTCCACCGTGGCGCGCTCGGTTGACCAGGCCCGGCAGTGGCGCCTCAACATGGGGTCGACGGGCATCAGCCTGGTCGCCCCGGACCCGCCGATGCACACGCAGAAGAAGCGGCTCATGGCCGCGCTGCTGGAAGGTGTTACCGACGAGGTAGACGCGTCGTCAATGCGCATTGACGACTTCATCGCTGATCGCGATTTCTCCATGCTTATGTCGCTGGCCGGCTCCGAGGCAATAACGCTCGGCCTTGAGGGGAACAGCCAGCGCATGCGCGACCTGGCAGGCAAGGGCACCTCAGACGACGACGTGGCGGAGGCGGTCACCCGTGCCATCCGGGCCGGTATCCGGAAGATCAAGCTCTACATGATTACGAACTGGCCGGGCGAGGACACCGGCGACGTGATGCGCATCGTCGAGCTGGGCCGCCGCCTGTCTGCTATCCGCGATGGGTTCGGCGAGGCCGCCCAGGGCGTCCGCATCACGTTCTCCTGGACCCCGCTCCTGCTTGAGGCACAGACGCCGTTGCAGTGGTTTGAGGTCACGGCGCCGGACTATGCGCTCCAGACCGCCCTGGACAAGCTGCGCGACCTGCACATCGAAGTGAAGATCGGCACCAAGGCGAATCCGGCCAAGCTCGCGTTCTTCCAGGCGTGCCAGCGTGCCAGCAGGGCGGCAGGTGAGGCCATTGTCGACGTCATCGAGGGCATCGGCACGGCGAGCTGGGGCGGCTTCCCCCGGGACATGCGCGACCGGCTGGACGAGGCTCTGCGTGCTCACGGGTTCCGGAACGGCCTGGCTGATCTTTTCGGCGAGCGGTTCCGGGATGACCTGCTCGGGTGGGAGCACATCGACACCGGTGTCTCCGTCGACCTGATGTGGCGGGTCTACTCCGACATGCTGGAGTTCCTGCACGGGACTGATGCCGACAGCTACGACAGCAACTGCACTGGCCCGTACCACGGCAATGAATGGGTGAAGCGGTGCGATCAAGGCTGCCAGGGCCGGACGTGCGGAGCCTGCGAGCCCAAGGACTTCCGGCTCCGCACGGCCTATATCCGGGCCGGCCAGGCGGAGCGCGACCTGGACGCGGAGCCGGTGAGCCCGCTGGATCACACCACGGTGGCGCGCCGGGTCCGGGTTCGTGTCCGGCGTCCGGAGAGTTTCCGGTATGTCTCGAATGAGACACTCCGGCATGTCATCCGCCGGGCGCTGTTCCGGGCCGCCGAGTACGGCGGTTACCCGGCCATTGCCAAGCGTTCTGTCCGCCTGGCCAGCGACCCGTTCACCTACCGGGACCGCTCCGCCGGGGTGGATTACGCGGAGTTCGGCGTGACACGTCCAGTCGGCCAGGACGAGGCCGTGGCGTACCTCTGGACAGCCGACCAGGACCTCCGGCCGTGGCTGGAGTGGGATAAGTGGGGGCAGTCCGTGGCTGTGCTGCCCGCTGCCGCCCGGCTGCCCGCGCGTCCGGCCAGCCTGTGGGAGCTGGAGGTTGACGAGCCCGAGGACGTGCTGTCGGCCGCGCTGAAGCGCTGGGACGCGGCTGCCGAGGTGCCGGTCCTGCTGCGGGCGGACAGCTTCTACGCCGGGGAGATGACCGAGCGGGGCGACGCCAAGGATCATGTGGGCGACTTCTGGGCGACCCGTGACGGGCACCGCACCCTGCTGCGGATGACGCTGACTGGCCGTCTCGGCCCCTATCAGGCGCTCGCGGCGCTGACCGGCAAGGCAAGCTGGATCGAGGCCGCCAGACACACCGCTGTCCGAGTCGACTTCTTCGCAGCCGAGACCGTCGCCTGCATCGAATGCGGGGTTCCCATCCCGGCCAACCTCATGGACGTGCCGTTTGATGCCGACTACTGCCCGCGCTGCCTGGATCAGGTAAGGGGGAAGGTCATGGCGGGACTGGTCCGGCCGGGCGTATAAGTCAGTAGGCCCGGGTCGCCCCCCGCTCCCCAGACCCGGGCTCCTATTCACAGGGTGTGGAGGAACTGTGGACGCGCCGAGGTATACGAAGCCGGTGCACCAGTACGGGACTGTCGCTGGTGTCGCGGAGGGCGTGGACGGTGAGGGCGAGGTACCGGCCGAGCAGGATGAGGACGACCCGGCGTAAATTCCGGGTCTGGGAAGACCGCGAAGCCGGCTGCTGGAGGTGGGAGTGCACGATGTGTCATCCGCCTAGCTATGGCTACCGGACTACCGACGATGCCTGGTACCGGATTATGACCGTCAGCATGCCGCGCCACTTCTTTGTCCGCCATTACCACCATGCGTACGTAAAGAGGACCCGTGGCGACACCGTGGGTTGAGGGGCCTGTCCCCTGCCCCTACCAGCCGTGCACCGGGCAGGGTGAGCCCGAGCAGGACGGCGACGTGCGGTTCTACGCCTGTGTCGCGTGCGGTGGCGAGTTCGGCTATCAGCGTGTTCAGCAGGATGGCGCGACCTGTCAGCTCGGGCTGCGGGTTGTCGCGGAGCCTGCCGGACCCACATTCATCGGACAGATTGGCAGGAGACCAGGATGACGGATACCGGCAGGACTCAGAAGCTGCTTGTCGTCAACGGCATGTGGGAGTGCCGTGGCTGCGGTGCTCAGATTGTCGACGAGACCATCACGCACGACACATCGTGCGCGGAAGTGCCGTGCTCGGGCGGTGAGCTTGCGCGGCAGCAGATTGCCAAGCACGGCAAGGACCGCTACCCGACCATCGGCGCGCAGTACAGCAAGGTGCTGGACGAGGCTGGGGAGCTTGCTGAAGCCCTGATCGGCTATGCGGGCGGGGCGCTGTCGGTCAGGCAGGCAGACGAGCTTTCGGCTGCTGTCGCGCGTGAGTACGCTGACGTGGGCCTTGCCTTGTACGCACTGGGTGACAAGCTGGGGGTTGACCTGATCGCGTGCATGCGCGAGCTGGTGGCTGCGGATGAGCGGAGCTTCGCATGACGGAGCCGCTCCAGCTCGCGCGGCGGTACCGGCCGCAGCAGTTCGGGGACGTGGCCGGCCAGCGCCCGTCCGTCGCGGTGCTCTACCGGATGGCCCGGCGCGGTACCGTTCCGGGTGCCTTGCTGCTCTATGGCGAGCGCGGGTGCGGTAAGACGTCGACCGCGCGCATCCTGGCCAAGGCCCTCAACTGCCTCAGCGAGCCCGGCGCGGCCAGCGAATGGCCTTGCGGGAAGTGCGCGAGCTGCGAGGCCGTCGCCGAGGGCATCAGCCCGGACGTCACCGAAGTCGACGCGGCCAGCAACGGCACCGTAGATCAGGTAAGGAGGTTGATTAGCCAGGCCAACTACGAGACCGGCGGCCGGTACAAGGTCATCATCCTGGACGAGGCGCATCAGCTCTCCGGTGCGGCCTTCGACGCGCTGCTCAAGACGCTGGAGGAGACGCCGCCCAACGTCGTGTTCATCCTGCTCACGACCCGGCCGGGCGTCATCCCGGCAACCATCGTCAGCCGGTGCAGCCAGTTCGCGTTCGCCCCGCTGCCCGCCGCCGTCATCATCGAGCGGCTCGCGTTCATCTGCCGGGCCGAGGGAGTCGAGGCCGAGCCCGCCCTGCTGGAGGCCATTGCCGCGAGCACGGGCGGCGGTATGCGTGACGCCATCAACCGGCTCGACCAGGTAGCCAGCGTCGGCATTACCAGCCTGGACATGTGGCGCGAGCTGACTGGCGAGACCGACTTCGCGCCCGCCCTGCTGACTGCCGCTGCCGCTGGCGACCATGCTGCTCTGTTCCAGGCCCTTGATGCCGCGCTGGCCGCCAACGGCGACACCATGCATGTTGTCCGCGAGGTCATCCGCTGCCTGCGGGACCTGCTGGTGCTCGGCGAGGGCGCGCAGATTACTGCCCAGGGAGCTGCCCTGGAGGCCCGGCGTCGTCTGGCCGGGAAGCTCGGCGCTGCCCGGGTCGTGGCCGCCATGCAGGTCCTGTGGGACCTCCAGGCCAAGGTGCACGTGGAAGATCGTGAAGCCGGGCTCACGCTCGCGCTGGTCATGGTCAGCCGCAGGCTGTGCGCGACCCCGCTGCCGGAGACCGGGACGATCGAGCCCGCCGGAGACCAGAAGGCGTCTCTGTCCGAGCTGCGCAGCCTGCTGGGGAGTCCAGTTGCCCGTTCGTAACCACATATTCGAAGGCCCGTGCAGTTGCATCGGCCATTCCGCTGAAGAGCACGACGACAAGGGCTGCACGCATGTGTCGGGAGCAGGTACCCGCGCGGAGCACCGCTGTACTTGCCGGGGGCACTGGATCAGCCTGGCGCATGTGCCGGATACCATGGCCGGCAGGCAGCCGGAAGTACAGGAAGCCCTGCGCTGGCTGGTACCGAACCCGAACCTTCCCGAGGGGCGCCCCGCCGACGTCGCGAAGCTGTTCTGGGAGTTCACGTGTGACCTGCTGAAGCTCACCGGCGACGGAGGCCAGCTCAAGCTCGCTATCCGGCGGCTGACTGAGGCCAAGGACGCCGCTGTCCGGCAGGCCATCACGGACGGGGGTAGCTGACATGGTGCGCCCCGCGCCGGCGGACCCGCCCGAGGTCTGGAGTCTGCTCTGGGAGGGCTTCTACGGCGACCTGGCCTTCGACATCGGCACGAACTGCGGTCAGACCTTGCCGGAGATGGGGCAGCGGTTCACCGCCGTGCTCGGGTTCGAGCCCTGCCAGGAGAGCTTCCACGCTGCGCAGGAGCAGTTTCCCGCCATGGCTATCCTGCCCGTCGCGGTGTCTGACCACGATGGCCTGGTTACCCTGGCGATGGCCGAGGGCCAGCATGCGGACACCGGCATGCTCGTCTCGCCCGGCACGCACGGCATGGAGTGGGACGTCGGCGTGCTGGAGTCCGGGGCGGTGCACGCGCGCAAGGTGCCGTGCCGGTCGCTGGACAGCCTCTCGGACGAGCACGGCGTGCCGGACTTCTGCAAGGTTGACACCGAGGGCCATGAACTGCTGGTTCTGCTGGGCGGCCTGCACGTGCTGGACAGACGGGCGACGAGGTGGCTGATTGAGTTTCACTCGGCGGCGCTGCACGACCGCTGCACCTGGCTGCTGGAGCATTCCGGGCATGTTGTCGAGACCGTCCGGCACCCGCACTACGCCGAAGGCACTGATCTGTGGTTCCGGCATGGCTGGCTCCGTGCCGTTCCGGAGGGCCTGGCGTGAGGGACCTGCTCGTCATCGTGCCGAGCCGTGGCCGTCCGGCCAGGCTGAGGGAGATGCTGGCCGGCTGCCTGGAGCTGAGCGGCGCGGAGACCAACGTCATCGTCGCCAACGACGAGGACGACTACAGCGGCTACGCGGACCTCAGCCGTGAGTACAAGGACGAGCGCAGGGTCATGTGGACTTCCGGGCCGCGCCAGGGGCTGGTCGCCTGGACGAACTTCCTGGCCCGGCAGTGCCTGGGCGGGTACCGCGCGCTGGCTTCGTTCGGTGACGACCATATCCCGCGTACGCGGGATTGGGACGTGATGCTGCTCGGGGCTATCGAAGACCTCGGCGGCACCGGCATCGTCTATCCCGATGACCGCCGCCGGATGGACATCCCCGAGGCGCCGGTGGTCAGCACGGACATCGTGCACGCGCTCAGGTGGTTCTTCCCGACTGCTCTCCAGCACTTCTACGGGGACAACGCGCTGGCCGACATAGGCGTCAGGACCGGTTGCCTCCGGTACTGCCCGGAGGTCACGGTTGAGCACATGCACTGGGAACGCGCTGTTGCTGACCACGACACCACCTACCGGCAGGCCGAGGCCGGGCTGGCTGCCGACGCCATGGCCTACGAGCAGTGGAAGCGCGCGGACCTGGACAAGGCTGTGCTCACCGTGGCCGGGGTGCTGAAGGCCCGACGATAACCCGGGCATGGCTGACTGGGCGAAGTTCGACGCGCTGTTCACCTGCCCCGCCTCGGTCACGGACGGCGACCTGCGTACCGGCTACGAGGAGTTCTACGCCACGGCGCGAGGCGAGTGCGAGGGGCTTGACATGTCCGCTGCTCAGATCATGCGGACCTCGGTCATGCTGAACTGGTTCTTCAAGCACCAGCAGACCAGTCGCAAGGGCTATGGCGACAAGGACGGCTACCAGCACCCCGGCCAGGAGAAGGACGCCATCCTGGCGTGGGAGCAGATTGCCCGGACCTGGGATGACGTGCGGCTCAAGAGCAAGCCCAAGGCCGTGTCCGGCTTGGCGCCGGAGGCCGTCCGGGACATCTTCCTCGCGGTGCTCGGCGAGGTGCCCGAGCCTGGTCTGCGCGCTGTCCTCCAGGACAAGTTCGTCGAGGCGCTGGCAGGGGCCTGATGGGCACCGCCCTGGACCTGCTGGAGGCCGTGCACAGCGAGAACGAGGCGCACGCGCACCTGAACAGGGAGTGCCCGTGGTTCCGCCATGTCGGCGAGGAGCGCTGCTGTACCGAGCCGGACTCGCATTGCCCGCCAGCCGGGCGCGGAGGCGGGGCGCTGGTCAAGTTCACTCCGCGTACGCCAGAGGCGTCGACCGTACCCCAGCCGACCGTGCCACCGGGCGGGCCTGGCCTGTTCCATGTCAAGGGCATGCAGTTGCCGCCGTACGTGCAGCACCTGTACAAGCACCTGGTTGGCCGGTACGGCAAGCATGGTGCTTACCGGGTGGCGGTCGGTGTGGTCAAGAAATGGGCGCAGGGCATCCACCCGGGCGGCAAGAAGCCGGGCCGGGTACACGGGGATGTGCAAGCCGCCGCCGCGAAGAACGTGGCCGAGTGGGAAGCGGACAAGGCCAG
>Ga0307476_10001356_pt1 | contig 14971 bp, 9 predicted proteins | sample atmos_gasesECM2C_2_FD_203314 | JGI IMG/M metagenome (GOLD analysis project Ga0307476, IMG submission 203314) | Hardwood forest soil microbial communities from Morgan-Monroe State Forest, Indiana, United States - atmos_gasesECM2C_05 | ecosystem: Environmental > Terrestrial > Soil > Temperate... | reverse complement strand
GGGTCGGGGCGCCCGAAGCCGTGATCGTGAACGAGCCGGCGGCGCCGGTGGTGAAGGCGCCGGGGCCGGTCGTTTCGATCGTCGGCGCGGTGCCGGGGTTGAAGACGGTAAGGGTGAAGGACTGGCTTTCTTCGCCGGCCAGCGAGCTGGCCTTGAAGGTGAGGGCGTAAGGCTGGCTCTGGGCCGGCGGCGCTGCCGCATTGGTCGCGGTGCCGGAGATTTTGGCGGTGCCGTTGCCGTTGTCGGTGAAGCTCAGCCCGGGCGGCAGGGTGCCGCTGAGTTCGATTCCGGCCAGGGGGTTGCCTTTGGTCGAGACGGTGAAGGTTTTCGCCGTGCCGACGGTGAAGGTGGTCGTGTCGGCGCTTTCAAACGACGGCGGCGTGCCGGGATTGACCACCGTCACGCTCAGCGTCTGGGTTTTGGTGCCGGCTGCCGAACTGGCTTCGAAGTTGAGCGAATAGCCTTTGCTTTTGCCGGGGTCGGCGGCCGCTTCGGTCGCGGTGCCGGAGAGCGTCATCGAGCCATTGGCGTTCGGCGTCAGAGTGAGTCCAACCGGCAGCGAGCCGCTCGTTTTGGCGACGGTCGGCACCGGGTCACCGGACGCGGCGATCGTGAACGTCTTTGCCGTGCCGACGGTGAAGGTGGTCGACGGTTCCGAGCTGAACGACGGCGGCGTGCCGGGGTTTTTGACGGTCAGGGTGATGGCCTGCGTTTTCTGGCCGGCGACGTTTTTGGCCAGCAGTTCGACGTTGTAGGGCTGGCTTTCGCCGGGGGGCGCAGCGGCGGCCGTCGGGGTGCCGGAGATTTTCGCGGTGCCGTCGCCGTTGTCGGTGAAGCTCATCCCGGGTGGCAGCGTGCCTGCCGCTTTCGTGATCGCCGGCGCCGGGGCGCCGCTGGTGGCGATGTTGAAGGTGGCGGCGACGCCGGTGGTGAGGGAGCCGGAGGTCGCCGAGGTGAATTCCGGGCTGGTGCCGGGGTTGGTGACTTTCAGGGTCAGCGATTTTTTGACGCTGCCGGCGCCGCTGCTCGCTTCGACTTCGATCGGGTATTCGCGGGTTTCGCCCGGCAGGGCGGCGGCGTTGGTCGGGGTGCCGGTGACTTTGGCGCTGCCGTTGCCCTGGTCGGCGAAGCTGAGGCCGGGCGGCAGGGCGCCGGCGACTTTGGCGAGGCTCGGGGTCGGGGCGCCCGAAGCCGTGATCGTGAACGAGCCGGCGGCGCCGGTGGTGAAGGCGCCGGGGCCGGTCGTTTCGATCGTCGGCGCGGTGCCGGGGTTGAAGACGGTAAGGGTGAAGGACTGGCTGGCGGTGCCTGATTTGGCACTGGCTTCGAAGCTCAGCGGGTAGTCCTGGTCGTCGGCCGGCGGCGCCGCGGCATTGGTCGCCGTACCCGAGATCGTCGCGGTTCCGTCGCCGTTGTCGGCGAAGCTGAGGCCGGGCGGCAGGCTGCCGGTTCGGGTGATCGTCGCCGTCGGGTTGGAGTTGGTCGAGACGATGAAGCTTTTTGCGACACCGACGGTGAAGGCGGCCTGCGGTTCGGATTTGAACGACGGCGCCGTGCCGGGGTTTTTGACGGTCACCGTCAGGCCCTGCGGTTTCTGGCCGGCAACGTTTTTGGCCAGCAGTTCGACGTTGTATGCCTGGCTTTCGCCAGGCGGGGCGGCAGCGGCCGTCGGGGTGCCGGAGATTTTGGCCGTGCCATTGCCGTTGTCGGTGAAGGTGAGGCCCGGGGGGAGACTGCCGGCGGCTTTGGTGATCGCCGGGGCCGGGGCGCCGCTGGTGGTGATGCTGAAGGTGGCGGCGACGCCGGTCGTGAAGGAGGCGGAGGTACCGGAGGTGAAGTCGGGGGCGGTGCCGGGGTTGGTGACTTTCAGGGTCAGCGATTTTTTGACGCTGCCGGCGACGTTCGCGGCTTCGACTTCGATCGCGTAGTCACGGGTTTCTCCCGGCGAGGCGGCAGCGTTGGTTGGGGTGCCGGAGATTTTGGCGCTGCCGTTGCCCTGGTCGGCGAAGCTGAGGCCGGGCGGCAGGGCGCCGGCGACTTTTGCCAACGACGGCGCCGGAGCGCCGGTTGCCGTGATCGTGAACGAGCCGGCGGCGCCGGTGGTGAAGGCGCCGGGGCCGGTCGTTTCGATCGTCGGCGCGGTGCCCGGGTTGGTCACGGTCAGCGTGAAGGACTGGGTTTTTTCGCCGGCGCCGCTTTTCGCTTTGAAGGTGAGCGGGAAGTTGAGGCTCTGGCCGGGTTCGACCGCGGCGGCGTCGGGAGTCCCCGAGAGGGTGGCGCTGCCGGTGCCGGGGGTGAAGGTGACGCCCGCGGGGAGGCTGCCGGCGGCCAGGGTGATGGCGGGACCGGGTTCGCCGGAGGCGGAGACCGTGAACGTGCCCGCTTTCCCGGTCGTGAACCCGGTCGAGGTAGCGCTCGAGAATTCCGGTTTGACGCCGGGGTTGGTCACGGTCAGCGTCAGCGTCTGGCTTTCGACGCCTTCGCTGTTGGTCGCTTTGAATTTCAGCGGCCAGTTTTCGGAGCCGGCCGGCGGGGCGGCGGCGCTCGTCGGCGTCCCCGCGATCGTCGCCGTGCCGTCACCGTTGTCGGTGTAGGTCAGCCCCGGAGGCAGCGTCCCTTCCCGCGTCACCGTCGCCGTCGGCGAGGCGGTGGTTTCGACTTTGAAGCTGCCGGCGACGCCGGTGGTAAAGGGAGCGCTGGTCGCGGATTTGAAGCTCGGCGCGATGCCTTTGACGTTGATCGTCACCGTCGCCGGGGCGCTGGTCTGGGTCCCGTTCGAGACCATCAGCGAGAATTTCAGCGTCGTCGGGCCGGTCGGGGCGGTGAAGCTGGGGGCGGCGGTCGCGGAGTTTGCAAGCGTGACCAGCGGGCCGCTCGTCTGCAGCCAGGAGTACTGCAGAGACAGGCTGTTCGGGTCCCAGCTTTCGCTGCCGTCGAGCGTGACTTTCGCGCCCGAGGCGACCGTCTGGCCGGAGCCCGCGATCGCCGTCGGCGTCGGGTCGGAGCTCGGCACCTTGACGACGACGGTGTCCGCAGCGCTGCTGGTCGCCCCGCCTTTGACCGTCAGCGAGAAGGTCAGTTTGGTCGGGTGCGAGGGCGTCGTGAAGGTCGGTTTCTGGGCGGTGGAGCTGCTCAGGGCCACCGCCGGGCCGCCGGTCTGGGTCCAGGCGTAGGTGAGCGAGCCGCCGCCCTGCCGCGAGCTGCCGGAGCCGTCAAGGGTCACGGACGTGCTCGTTTCAGAGAGCTGCGCGAAGCCGGCGTTGGCGACCACCCCGATCGTTTCCGAGGTCGACAACGGGTACTGCCGCAGCAGCCACGACGCGTAGGAGGTGCCGGTGCAGGCCCCCTCGCTTTTGCAGGCGTCGCTGTCGTGAGTGCCGTACTGGTAAAAGGCGGCGCTCTTTGCCCCCAGCAGCGTGCCGAAAACGTTCTGGGCTTTGCCGGTCGTTTCGTAGTCTTCGAACCCGAGCAGGCGGTGCGGCGCCGGATAGCCTTTGCTCGCTTCGCGGGTGAAGAGTCCGGTCGCGACGTGGTCCGGGTGGTCGGCGCTGATCAGCGGCACCGTGTAGTTCTGGGTGTAGACCTGGCTCGGCCCGAACGCTTCGATCAGTTCCTCCAGCGTTTCGATCAGGTCTTCGTAGCCGTAGGTCGCAGAGTTGTCGACGGCTTTGATGCTGGTGATCTGCGGCAGGCTTTTCGCTTCGTTCTGGTGTTCGGAGTTCCACAGCTTCATCAAGCTCTGGTTGCTGTAGAGCGGGAAGCCGGTTCCGCTGGTGCCGCCGTCCGGCAGCCGCAGGTAGGCGATCGAGATCGTCGGCTTCGCTTTCAGCGTCTCGAGGTGGATCGAGTGGCCGTTGGCGCTGATCACCGAGCTGGTCCATTCGTTTTTGACGCCGGCCATCTGGGCATAGGCGTCCTCGGCTCCGTCTTCGCGGCCGGCCCAGTAGGACTGAGCCCGGCCGGCGTCACCAGCGGTGAGGAAGAGAGTGCGAACGCAGTGTTCGCTCTGGATGTCCTGCAGGACCGAGGGACTCTGGAAGAGGAGCGTGTCGTCCTCGTGCGCGACGACGTACATCGCGGTCCGGGTGCAACCTTCGGCGGCGCTCGCCGAGGAGACACCGGCAGCGCAAAATGCGGCGATGCAGAGCACCATCGCAGCCATGGTGCGAGTGAGGAGACGAGAGTGGCCCATGATCAAGGCCGCGAATCATAAATGGCTTTGGAAAGCCAATTCCGTGGACATCTATACGATTTTTAGGCATAAATCGGGGCCACAGAGCCCTCTCAGGCCTCAAACCGGCGTCCAAGTACCTGAAAATCGAGAAATTCAGCGCCCTGAGCGCTTGAAGACGACCGTCAGCGGTCGCTGACTGGCCCCCTGCTGCCAGGAGAAGTCGATCACCAGGTGATACGTGCCCGCGGCTTTCACCGACTTCGAGCTTTCGATCAGGACGTCGCGCTGGGCCGTGACCTTGCACCGGGCCCCCTTCGGCAGTTGCCCCCGGCACTTGACCGCCGACTTGCCCGGGGCGATCACCTTGACCAGGTGCTTGGACTTCTTGCCGACGACCAGCTTCACCTTCGCCTTCGAGAGCTTGACGACGATGTTTTCCTTCGGCGGCGGGTTTTCACCGCCGTTGTTCGGGGGCGGCGCGGGCGGGCTGGTCACCGTCAGCGTCAGTTCCTGACTGACTTCGCCAACGCTGTTTTTTGCTTTCAAGGTCAGCGGATAGAGCTGGCTGGCGCCCGGGTTGGCAGCCGCCGCGGTCGGCGTGCCGGAGATCGTCGCGGTGCCGTTGCCGTTGTCGGTGAGGCTAAGCCCCGGCGGCAGCGAGCCCGCGATTTTCGTGATCGCGGCCGCGGGCGCGCCGGAGGTGGTGACGACGAACAGACCAGCTGCTCCGGTGGTGAAGGAGGCGGTCGGGCCCGAGCTGAATTTCGGCGCCGTGCCGGGGTTTTTGACGGTCACGGTCAGCGTCTGAAGTTTCGAGTTGACGCTGTTTTGAGCTTTGAGCCCGATTTCGTATTTTTCGCTGCCACCGGGCGGTGCGGCGCTCGGTTCCGGGGTGCCGCTCAACAGCGCGCTGCCTCCGGGCTGGCCGACCAGCGTCATCCCCGGTGGAACTTTGCCCGAGGTTTGCGTCACCGTCGGGGTCGGTTCGCCGCTGGTCGTAACCGTGAATTCGCCAAAGACGCCGGTCGTGAATTCAGTCGAGTCGACCGAGGTGAAGTTGGGCGCAGAGGTCGGTTTTTCGACCGTGATCGTGATGCTGTCCGGCAGACTTTCGCGCGGCCCGCTGTCGACTTTGAGCGAGAATTTCAGCGTCGCCGGCCCGGTCGGCGCGGTGAAGGTGGGTTTCTGGGCGGTAGCGCCACTGAGCACCACCGCCGGCCCCGAGGTCTGAGTCCAGGCGTAGGTGAGTCCACCGCCGCCCGGGTCGAAGCTGCCGGAGCCGTCGAGTTCAACGGAGGCGCCGCTGGGGACGCTCTGATCGGTGCCGGCGTTTGCGCCCGGAGTCGATTCGGTCGCGGCGACGTACTGGCGTTCGAGCCATTCCGGGTAGGGAGCTGCTTCGCAGTCTTCGTCGGTCCCGCAGGCTTCGTCGTGGGGCGTGTAGGCGAAGAACGCGTCTTCCTTTTCGTCGAGCAGGGCCCCGGTGACGTTGGCCGCCATTTCGGATTTTTCTTTCACGAAGTTTTCGTAGCCCTGGTACCCGCGCAGGAGATGAGCGGCGCCGTAGGACAGCTGCGCGACTTGGGTGAACTTGCCGGTGACGATGTGGTCGGAATGGTCGAGCCCGACGAGCGCGGGAACGGAGTAGTTCTGGGTCTCGATTTCCAGCGGCGCGAACGATTCGATCAGCGCCCGGAGGGTTTTGACCAGCCCTTCGTAGGTGTATTTGGTCGAGCTGTCGACGGCTTCGATTTCGGAGATTGCGGGCATTTCCGCGTGGCCGCTACGCCACAGCTTCGTCAAGCTGGGGCCACCCCCAGGCAACGGGAAGCCTTTGCCGTCGGGGCCGCCGTCCGGCAGTCGCAGATAGGCGATCGTCACCCCGGTCTGTTCGTTCAGCGTCCTGACCCGGAGTTTGTGCCCTTCCACCGTCGGTTCGCTGGTGGTCCAGGTGTCGGCGACGCCGGCCATCTCGGCGTACGCGGCCTCCGCCCCCGCTTCGCGCCCTTTCCAGTATTTGCCGCCTTCGCCGAGTTTGCCGGCATCCCCCGCCGTCGTGAACACCGTCTGCACGCATTTGTTCGCTTTCACGTCTTCGAGCAGCTGCGGGCTCTGGAACAGCAGCGTGTCGTCCTGGTGGGCGGCGACGTACATCACCTTCCCCACGCAGGGACCGGCGGCGAGCGCTCGCGGGGCTTCGGCTAACAGCAGCGCGCCAGCACAGCTCAGCGCCAGCATCGCACCGACGACCAACGCCCCTACGGCTTTTACGGAGACTCTCAATCCAGACACGACCTCTTCCCCCGATGTTAGGGGGGTCAACGAATCTCCTTGTTAACTACGGCGAGCCGAACGAAGGGGTTCAGCCGAGACGCGCTTCAAGCGCCTCGAGCTGAGCGCTGACCTCGGCCGGCAGCTTGTCGCCGAACTTGGCCAGGTGCTCCTGAACCTGCGGCAGCTGCGCCTTGACCAGCTCGACGTCGACGCTGAGCAGGTCGGCCATCGCCTCGTCGGAGATCTCGAGCCCGTCGGTGTTGATCTCGCCCTTGGCGGGGAGCAGACCGATCGGGGTCTCGACCGCCTCGGCCGTGCCCTCGCAACGGCGGAAGACCCACTCGAGGACGCGGCTGTTCTCGCCGAACCCGGGCCAGAGGAACTTGCCGTCGGCGTCTTTGCGGAACCAGTTGACGTAGAAGACCCGCGGCAGCTCGACGCCGTCCTTCTTGCCCAGCGCCAGCCAGTGGGCGAAGTAGTCGGCCATGTTGTAGCCGCAGAAGGGCAGCATCGCCATCGGGTCGAAGCGCAGCTGGCCGACGGCGCCGGCCGCAGCAGCGGTCGTCTCCGAGGACATCGTCGCCCCCATGAAGACGGCGTGCTCCCAGTCGAAGGCTTCCTGAACCAGCGGCACCACCGTCGCCCGGCGGCCACCGAAGAGGAAGGCGTCGATCGGGACCCCGGCGGGGTCCTCCCACTCGGGCGCGATTGACGGGCACTGGCCGGCCGGCGTCGTGAAGCGCGCGTTGGGATGGGCGGCGGGCGTGTCGGAGTCGGGGCTCCAGTCGTTGCCGTGCCAGTCGGTGACGTGGTCCGGCGGCGCCCCGGTCATCCCCTCCCACCAGATGTCGCCGTCGTCGGTCTTGGCGCAGTTGGTGAAGATCGAGTTGCGCTCGATCGTGTCCATCGCGTTCGGGTTCGTCTTGTGGCTGGTGTTCGGGGCGACGCCGAAGAAGCCGTACTCGGGGTTGACCGCGTAGAGCTTGCCGTCCTCGCCGAACTTCATCCAGGCGATGTCATCGCCGATCGTCTCCACCTTCCAGTCGGGCAGGGTCGGGACCAGCATCGCCAGGTTGGTCTTGCCGCAAGCGGAGGGGAAGGCGCCGCCGATGTACTTGACCGCGCCCTCGGGCGAGGTCAGTTTGAGGATCAGCATGTGCTCGGCCATCCAGCCCTCGTCGCGGGCCATCGCCGAGGCGATCCGCAGCGCGAAGCACTTCTTGCCGAGCAGGGCGTTACCGCCGTAGCCAGAGCCGTAGGACCAGATTTCGCGCGTCTCGGGGTAGTGGACGATGTACTTGTTGTCGCCGTTGCAGGGCCAGGAGACGTCTTCGACGCCCTCCTCGAGCGGCATCCCGACCGAGTGCACGCAGGGGACGAAGTCGCCGTCCTCGCCGAGCTGGTCGAGAGCGGCCTTGCCCATCCGGGTCATGATCCGCATGTTCGTCGCGACGTAGGCGGAGTCGGTCAGCTGGACGCCGATTTCGGAGATCTCGGAGCCGAGCGGGCCCATCGAGAAGGGAACGACGTACATCGTGCGGCCCTTCATGCAGCCGCTGAAGAAGCCGTTCAGCTCGGCCCGCATCTCGGCCGGGTCGCGCCAGTGGTTGGTCGGGCCGGCGTCCTCCTCCTGCTCGGAGCAGATGAAGGTGCGGTCCTCGACCCGGGCGACGTCGGCGGGGTCGGAGAGGGCGAGGTAGGAGTTCGGCCGCTTCGCGTCGGAGAGCTTCTCGAAGGTGCCGGCGTCGATCAGGACCTGGGCAAGGCGGTCGTACTCCTCCGCGGAGCCATCGCACCAGTGGATGGAGTCGGGCTTGGTCAGCTCGGCGATCTCACCCACCCAGCTGAGAAGCTTTGCGTGGGTCGAAAGCGCGGGGGCGGTGGTCAGATCGCTCATTGCCTCTCTCTATTTCTTGGGGTTCAAACCGACCAGATCGAGGTCGGCATCCGAGTTGCGGATCTTCAAGGTCGCAATTTGCTGCTCGCCGCCGGGGTAGCTCACGGTGCAGGTGAAGGTCGCTCCGGCGACCACCTTCTGATCCGAGGGGCACTCGACGGCAGAGATTTTTTCATGGCGGGATTTTTCGAGACTCGCCTTGATCGTTTCCTCGGCCTTGCCACTGTCGATGATCGTGTCACCGCAGCCGAGCGCCGCGAACGCTAGCGCAAGCGTCAGCGCCAAAGCGCCGAAAAGGCGCCGTCCTTTCGTCCATCGAGGTCGCACGATCTCGGTCCCCAGTATCCCAGGGCCGCGGATGCAGGGATTTTGGGTTAGGCGCCCCTAAGCCGCCGTGATCGATAGATTGCCGCCCGCTGATGAGGTTCTACGAGTTCGAGGCGCGGAAGATCGTTGAGTTGGCGGGGATTCCCGTCACCAGGTACGGCTTCTGCAAAACGGCCGAGGAGGCCCGCAAGGCCGCCGAGGAGATCGGCGGCCCGGTCGTGATCAAGTCCCAGGTCCTGTCCGGCGGCCGGATGAAGGCCGGCGGCGTCAAGTTCGCCGACACGCCGGAGGAGGCCGCCGCGCACGCCGAGGCGATCCTGCAGCTCGAAATCAACGGCCACATGCCGCGCGGCGTCCTCGTCGATCCCAAAGCCGAGGTCAAGCAGGAGTACTACGCCAGCGTCGTCTGGGACGGAACCGCGAAGAAACCGCTGATGCTGTTCTCGGACATGGGCGGGATCGACATCGAGGAGGTCGCCGAGACCCATCCCGACCACGTCGGCCGCGGCCATGTCACCAACCTGATGCCGATCCCCGACTTCGAGGCGAAGCAGACGATCGCCGCCACCGGGGTCACCGGCTCGCAGCTGAACCGGGCAACGCCGATCCTCGCCCGGCTCGCCCGCCTCTTCCGCGACTACGACATGACCCTGGCCGAGATCAACCCGCTGGCCGAGCTGACCGATGGGACCTTCGTCGCCCTCGACGCCCACATGGAGATGGAGAGCGAGGCGGTCGGGCGGCAAAAAGTGCTGCTGCGCAAGCAGCTGGAGATCGCCGAGGACGACACCCGCGAAGACTACGAGCACTCCCGGTTCGAAGAGAACGTCGCGGCGATCGACGCCGCCGACCACCGCGGCGTGATCCAGGGCAAAGACCACGGCTTCTCCGGCAACCTCGGCCTCGTGATCGGCGCCGGCGGCGGCTCGCTGACGCTGACCGACGCCGTCCGCAGCCAGGGCGGCAAGCCCGCCAACTACTCCGAGATCGGCGGCAACCCGTCGGTCGCCAAGGCCTGCGGCCTGGCCAAGGAGGTGCTGGAAAAGGACGGCGTCGAGAAGATCGCGGTGATGATGTCGATCGTCTCCAACACCCGCGTCGACATCGTCGCCCGCGGCGTGATCAAGGCCTGCCTCGAGCTCGGCAAGGACCCGGGCGAGACGATCGCGATCTTCCGCATCCCCGGCGCCTGGGAGGACGAGGGCTTCAAGATCCTCGAGCGCTACGGGGTCGAGTACTGCGACCGCTCGGTCTCGATGTGGGAGGCGGCGGGTCGCGCCGTCGCCAAGATCCAGGGAGCGCCGGCATGAGCATCCTGCTGAGCCGCGACACCACCTTCATCGTCCAGGGGATCACCGGCCGCGAGGCGGTCAACCTGACCCGCGAGTGCCTCGACTACGGCTCCAAAGTCGTCGGCGGCGTCACCCCCGGGCGCAAGGGCCGCGAGGTCCACGGCGTGCCGGTCTTCGACACCGTCGCCCAGGCGGTCGAGCACCACGGCGGCCCGATCGACGGCTCCGTCGTCACCGTCCCCCCCGCCTTCACCAAAGACGCCGTCTTCGAGGCGCTCCTCAACGGGATCAAGCTGATCGTCGTCGTCACCGAGCGGATTCCGCGCGGCGACGTCGCCCAGATGGTCGAGCTGGCGAACATGAGAGGGGCGCGGATCATCGGCCCCAACTGCCTCGGCCTGATCGTGCCGGAAGTCTGCAAGATGGGCGGCATCGGTGGCCCCGCCAAAGACGCGGCCAAGGCCTACCAGCGGGGACCGGTCGGGGTGATGAGCCGCTCGGGCGGGATGACGACCGAGATCTCCTCCTCGCTGACCCAGGCCGGCCTCGGCGTCTCGACCGCGGTCTCGATCGGCGGCGACGCGATCATCGGCTCCACCTATGCCGAGCTGATGCCCTACTTCGAGGCCGACGAGGAGACGCAGGCGATCGTCATCTACACCGAGCCCGGCGGCCGCATGGAGGCGCAGCTCTCCGAGTGGGTCGCCACCAACAACAGCCGCCTCCCGATCGTCGCCTTCATGGCCGGCAAATTCATGGACGATGACGAGATGAAGGGGATGAGCTTCGGCCACGCAGGAACCATTGTCGAGGGGGTAGAGGACACGGCGACGGAGAAGATCGCCCGCCTCGAAGCCGCCGGCATCCGCGTCGTCGAGCGGATCGACCAAATCCCCGACGCGGTCAAGCAGAAGCTCGAGGTATCCGCCTGATGGCCGAGAAGCTGAACAAGGTCTTCATTGACGTCGTCGTCGACGAGCCGACCGCCTCCGACCCCGCCCTCGGCGCCAAGCTCGAGGAAGTCTGCCCCGTCGCGATCTTCAAAGGCACTGACGCCGGCGTCGACGTCGTCGAGGAGAACCTCGACGAGTGCGTCCTCTGCAAGCTCTGCCTCGAGGCCGCCCCCGCCGGCACCGTGCACGTCAAGAAGCTCTACGACGGCACCGAGCTCAGCTAGCTCAACCCGCGCGCCGCAGCCACTCGGTCAGAAACGGCTCAACGATCCGGTAGGCCCCCCGCTCACCGGCAACCACTTCGCGCTGGGTCAACGCCCGCAGCGCCTGCTGGACGCTGGCGGCGCTGGGCAGGCCGTGGCGGTCGCGGTATGCCTTCGTCTGCGGGTGCCCGGGCTCTCCTGCCAGCGCTTGGAGCACGAGTCTCTGGACCGTCGATGCCTCCTCCCAGAGCAGGCTGAAATGGGAATGCTCGGACCGCAGGACCGCTCCCAGGGCCGCTTCCAGACGCTCGGCCGAGGCGGTCTCCCCCGGCGGCGTCTGCTCCCAGAGGAAGTAGGCCAGCTCCTGGGTGGCGTGAGGATGACCTCCGGTCAGCGCCAGGAGCCGGTCGATCGCCCCCGGATCCGGGACCCGGTCGCTTGTCTCCAGGCGCTTGGCGATGAACGGGGAGAAGAGCTCGGGGTCGATCAGGTGCAGCTCGATCGGCTTGGCGCTTCGCCAGAAGGGTTCGTTTTCGTCGTTGAAGATCCGGTCCATGACGTGGCGCTTGCTGCCGAGATAGACGTGGGCGACCTCAGGCTGTCGCTGGAAGATCGCCCGCATCAACTTCGGCAGGCGGGGGTCGATGTCGACGACCTCCTGGAACTCGTCGAAGACCAGCGCGGTCCGGCGGCCGCGTTCCGCGCCCAGCTCGGCCGGCAGCTCCAGCAGCTGCTCGAGCGTCGCGTCGACGTCGGCCGGCTCACGGGTGGTCGAGAACGTAAAGGCCACCGCCCCGGTTTCCGGATCGAGGCTGATCGCCGGCTGGACCCGCAGGCGCCTGAAGGGCGCTGCCGCCTTTTCCCATGCTCGCTCCAGCGGCGAGGCGATGTTCTCGTAGATCGAGGCGGCGAGGGCAGCAGCGAGACGCTCCTTCGTCGGCGTCGTCATCAGATCCACCTGGGCGACGAGCACCCCGTCTTTTGCCAGTGAACGCGCGGCCGCCCAGATCAGCGAGGACTTCCCGAAGCGACGAGGGGCGAAGACGACGACGTCCTGCCCGTTGCGCATGTCGCTACTGAGCTCGGCAATCTCGTCTTCGCGGTCAGCAAACGAGTCATCCAGCGCCAAAGTGCCGAAGAGAAAGGGATTGAGGACAGTCGAACTTTTCATGCTAGTCAGCATAATGCTTTCCCACATGTAAATTCAAATGTCAATTTAAATGATGTAGAAGAACATGAACGTGCGATAGGTCACACTACCTGCATATAAATTTATATCCGGGTAACGTATGCACCGATGGATGTATCGGTTCGTTCACGACTCTCGCGCATCGACCGCATGGAGCAAACGCTGGCGGCGGCGCACGACCTCTTCGCCGAGCGCGGCTACGGCGCGGTGACGATGGAGGAAATCGCCACCGAGGTCGGGGTGACGAAGCCCCTCCTCTACAACTACTTCGGCAACAAGGAACAGCTCTACATCGCCTGCATGGAGCGGGCGGGAGACGCGCTGACCGCGACCGTGGACAAGGCCGTCGCCGCGACCCGCAGCCCCGGTGACGCGCTCACCGCCGGGATCCACGCCTTCTTCTCCTTCCTCGACTCCGACCGCGGCGCCTGGGCGGTCCTCTTCGACGAGACCCTGCCCAACCAAGGCGAGGTCGCCGAACGGGTCGCCGACTACCGGCGGCGGATCACCGGCCTCGTCGCCGGCTCGCTGCTGGCACAGCTGCCGCAGGAGCGGCGCAGCGCCGCCCGGGTCGAAGTCGAGGCCCTCTCCACCGCTCTGCTCGGCGCCGCCGAGGCGCTCGCGCGCTGGTGGCTGCGGACCGAGGCGGTAAGCGCCGCGCAGGCCGCCGACCTCCTGATCTCGACGATCGAGCCCGGTCTCCGCGCTCGCTCACTGTCAACCGACAAAGGAACCCCCGAGAAATGAACTCCCAGACCCGCAGGGTCGCCATCGTCGGCGGCAACCGGATCCCCTTCGCCCGCTCTGACGGGCCCTACGCACACGCCTCCAACCAGGACATGCTCACCGCCGCGCTCGACGGGCTCGTCGACCGCTTCGGGCTCGAGGGCGAGCGGCTGGGCGAGGTCGCCGGCGGCGCCGTCCTCAAGCACTCCCACGACCGCGACCTCGCCCGCGAGAGCGTGCTCAGCACCCGCCTGGCGCCGGAGACCCCGGCTTACGACGTCCAGCAGGCCTGCGGCACCGGGCTGGAGACGACGATTCTGGTCGCCAACAAGATCGCCCTCGGTCAGATCGAGGCCGGCATCGCCTGCGGCGCCGACACCACCTCCGACGCCCCGATCGCCCTCAACGAGCAACTGCGCGCGACCCTGCTGGAGGCCAACCGCCAGCGCTCGACCACCGGCAAGCTGCGGGCGCTGACCGGCTTTCGCCCCGGCCACATCGTGCCCAGCATCCCCCGCAACGAGGAGCCGCGCACCGGCCTCTCGATGGGCGAGCACTGCGCGCTGATGGCCACCGAATGGGGAATCGACCGCACCGAGCAGGACGAACTGACGGTCGCCAGCCACCGCAACCTCGCCGCCGCCTACGAGCGCGGCTTCCTCGCCGACCTGATCACTCCCTACCTCGGGGTCGACCGCGACGGCAACCTCCGCCCCGACTCGAATCTCGAGAAGCTGTCCAAGCTGAAGCCCGTTTTCGGCGGGTCGGAGGGGACGATGACCGCCGCCAACTCGACGCCGCTCTCCGACGGCGCCTCGGCGGTCCTGCTCGCTTCCGAGGAGTGGGCAAAGGAGCGCGACCTGCCGGTCCTCGCCTACCTGGCCGAGGCCCAGACCGCCGCCGTCGACCACGTCCACAAGCGCGAAGGCCTGCTGATGGCGCCGGCCTACGCGATGCCGACGATGCTCGACCGCGCCGGCCTCGCCCTGCAGGACTTCGACTACTACGAGATCCACGAGGCCTTCGCCGCCCAGGTGCTCTGCACGCTCAAAGCCTGGGAGGACCCCGAGTTCTGCCACGAGAAGCTGGGGCGCCAACCGCTGGGCGCGATCGACCGCACCAAGCTCAACGTCAACGGCGGCTCGCTCGCCGCCGCCCACCCGTTTGCGGCGACCGGCGGCCGGATCGTCGCCGGCCTCGCCAAACAGCTGCACGAAGACGGCAGCGGCCGCGGCGTCGTCAGCATCTGCGCCGCCGGCGGCCAGGGCGTCGTCGCCATCCTCGAAGCGCCGGGAGGTGCGCGATGAGGGTGCCGATCGACACGGTGATCCCCGGTAATTCGAGTCCGGGTCGATCGGGACCCGAAAGGGGTGTGTAATGCCGGACCGCTACTCACAGCTCGTCAACGCGCCGGTGATCTCGACCGTCGCCAAGCAGGTCGGCCTCCCCCAGCCGGTCGCCCTCGACCGCTTCCAGCCCGGCCAGCCGGTGATCTCGGGGCCGGTGCTGAGCGGCGGCGCCCCCGGCGGCCGCCTCGCCCGCGCGCTGGCCGCGGAGCTCGACCAGATCGGGGTCGAACGCGCCGGCGCCGAGGGCCCGGTCAAGGCCCTCGTCTTCGACGCCAGCGGGATCGCCGACTCGACCGAGCTGGTCGAGCTGCAGCGCTTCTTCTACCCCGGCGTAGGCCGGCTGCGGCGCAACGGCCGCGTCGTCGTCCTCGGCACGCCGCCGGCGGCGGCCGGCTCCCCGCGCGCTCAGACCGCACAGCGGGCGCTGGAGGGATTCACCCGCTCGCTCGGCAAGGAGATCGGCGGCCGCGGCGCGACCTGCCAGCTCGTCTACGTCGCCGCCGGCGGCGAGGACCAGCTCGCCTCGACCCTGCGCTTCCTGCTCTCGCCGCGCTCCGCCTACGTCTCCGGCCAGGTGATCCGGGTCG
>Ga0307476_10001355_pt1 | contig 14984 bp, 15 predicted proteins | sample atmos_gasesECM2C_2_FD_203314 | JGI IMG/M metagenome (GOLD analysis project Ga0307476, IMG submission 203314) | Hardwood forest soil microbial communities from Morgan-Monroe State Forest, Indiana, United States - atmos_gasesECM2C_05 | ecosystem: Environmental > Terrestrial > Soil > Temperate... | reverse complement strand
CGCAATTTATTTCTCACGATGCGGAAACGCGACAGAGATTGCTCGCGATATCAACGCGTTGGATTTTTCTCTCGTTGGAAATCGGATACGGAGAGAAATAGGCTCGCAGCCTCGACGAAATCGGTCATGCCGGCGCATTTGCGCCACCACGTCAGCCAAGCTGGACGCGAATTCAGGTCGACGATTCCACAACAACGCATCGCTGTCGCCGCTCGCGTGCAAGGGATTGCGGCACCGTTCGCGACATCCCTTTCCACGGCCAAGCACCTTGAACAGGCAGCGGTTTTTCAGCCCGGCCTGGCGCAGATCGCAAGGCTATTGCAATTTGGTATATATTATACCAATATGGATTTGACGGTGCGGCCTAGGCCTGCCGTCGGGGTTTCCCCTCCCTACCTTTCAAGCCTCGGTTTTACCGAGGCTTTTCTTTTTTCTAGGTCACTTGCTCTTTACCGCGCCCTCGGCCGCGGTTTGCCCCTGAAGCATACCCGGCTTGCATTTTGGAATATTGTATACCAGTATTTCAGACAAGGCATCACATCCGCGCGGGAGGACACATGGCGGCGGACGAGCAGCAGGGACAGGCCAGCGAAGGCTTGTTTCCCTGGTTTCAACTGACGATCGGCATCGTCTGCATGGCGATGATCGCCAACCTTCAATACGGCTGGACGCTGTTCGTCGAACCGATCGACAGCAAGTTTCACTGGGGTCGCACCGCAATCCAGTTCGCCTTCACGATCTTCGTCCTCACCGAAACCTGGCTCGTGCCGGTCGAAGCATGGTTCGTCGATCGCTACGGCCCGCGCGTGGTCGTGATGTTTGGCGGCGTGATGATCGCGCTCGCCTGGACCCTGAATGCCACGGCGAGTTCGATCGCGGTGCTCTATCTCGCCGCTGTCATCGCGGGTATCGGCGCGGGTGCGATCTACGGCACCTGCGTCGGCAATGCACTGAAATGGTTTCCCGGGCGTCGCGGTCTCGCGGCGGGCGCAACCGCTGCCGGATTTGGCGCAGGTGCGGCGATCACCGTGGTGCCGATCGCGGCGATGATCGGATCGCGCGGCTATGAGGCGACGTTCCTGACGTTTGGAATCGGACAAGGCGCGATCGTCTTCCTGCTCGCGCTGTTCTTGCGCGCGCCGACAGGCACGCTTCAGGTGCAGCGGAAAAACCTGAAGCTGCTGCTCAGCAAGGTCGACTTCACGCCGCTGCAAGTCCTCCGCCAGCCGGTCTTCTGGCTGCTTTATCTCGTGTTCGTCCTCGTCGCATCGGGCGGACTGATGGTCGCGGCCCAGATCTCGCCGATCGCGCACGATTTCGGGATCGCGGACGTGCCGGTCTCGCTGTTCGGCCTGCAGATGGCGGCGGCGACTTTCGCGATTTCGCTGGACCGCGCATTCGACGGATTCGGACGTCCGTTTTTCGGCTGGGTGTCCGACAATATCGGCCGCGAGAACACCATGTTCATCGCGTTCACCATCGCGGCCCTGATGCTGTTTTCGCTCGCGAACTGGGGGCACCATCCGGCCGTATTCGTGCTCGCGACTGCGGTCTATTTCGGCGCATTCGGCGAAATTTACAGCCTGTTTCCCGCAACCTGCGGCGACACCTTCGGCTCGAAATTCGCAACCACCAATGCCAGCATGCTTTACACCGCCAAGGGCGTGGCAGCGCTGGTCGTGCCGCTTGCCAGTCTGGTGGCCGGCCGCTTCGGCTGGCACTGGATCTTCTTCGCTGGCGTGTGCCTCAACGCGGTCGCCGCCCTGCTCGCGCTTCTGGTCGTCAAACCGCTGCGCAAGGCTTTCATCCTGAACGGCCGCAGCGAGACCTCTGCCTACAATCAGCCGGCCGCGGCGCCGGGTTTTGCTTTCGCGACCACACACTCCGACGAGGACAGCGGTGACACACTGGATACGCTATCGCCATTGCGGTGAAATCGGTTTTGGAACGCTCGACGGAGAGACCATTCTCGAACATGCCGGCGACATGTTCGCGACGCCGCGGATGAGCGGCCGCAAGATCGCGCGCAGCGAGGTCGAGTTGCTTGCGCCGAGCAATCCCTCCAAGGTCATCGCGTTGTGGAACAATTTCCACGCCCTTGCGGCAAAGCTCGCCGTTCCCGAGCCGGCTGAGCCGCTGTATCTCCTGAAGGCGCCCTCCTCCGTGACGGCGCCGAATGCGGCGATCGCGCGGCCTGGATTTTATGACGGCAAGATCGTCTATGAGGGTGAACTCGGCATCGTCATCGGCCGCACCTGCCGCCACGTCACGCGCGAGGACGCTGCGGCCAGTATCTTCGGCTACACCTGCGTGAACGACGTCACCGCCGCCGACATCATTGCAAAGGATAAGACCTTCGCGCAGTGGGCGCGCGCCAAGAGTTTCGACGGCTTCTGCCCGTTCGGACCGGTCATCGCGACGGAGATCGATCCGTCATCGCTCGTCGTGCGCACGCTGCTCGATGGCGTCGAGCGTCAATCCTATCCGATTGCCGACATGATCTTCGGTGCGCCCGACCTGGTGAGCAGGCTATCACAGGATATGACGCTGTTGCCGGGCGACCTGATCTGCTGCGGGACCTCGCTCGGTGTCGGCAGCATCAAGGGACCTGTCAACACGATTGCGGTTGCGATCGAGGGCATCGGCGAATTGCGGAACGAGCTTCGCCAATAGTTCGGCGGTCCATGCGCGCTATCGGCCGCAGCCGCGCAGGAACAATTCGCTGACCGCTTGCGCGCGCCGTTCCAGTTCGTCGCGGGACAGCGTCGGCGCATGGCCGAACATCACCGCACGCTGCGGCTGGAACACCAGCATGCCGAGCAACATGCCGGCCGTGGTTTCCGCATCGTCAATTCTGATCAGGCCGCGCTCGCTCTGCGCTTGCAGCCAGTTGGCCAGCGTGCGCTCGGTGCGCCGGATCGCCTTGTGATAAAAGGTTTCGGCAATCTCGGGAAACTTCTCGCTGTCGCCCAGGATCACCCGCTGCAGCGTGATCACGTCGTTGTCGAGAACGAGTTCGCCGCACACGACCAGCGCCTCGCGCAATGCAGCCTCGATATCCCCGCCTTCGCATGCCTTCAGGCGTACCACCGACGCAAACCGGTCGATGCGGTCCGTGATCATCCCCTCGAACAAAGCCGCCTTGTTGGGCACCAGCCGATATAATGTCTTGGTCGAAATGCCGGCACGGCGCGCGACGCTGTCCATGCTGGTTGCGGCATAGCCGCTCGCGGCAAACTCGAGCCTCGCCGCTTCAAAGATGATGGCGCGCGTGTCCTCGTCGCAGCGTGCCTGCGGCCGCCCTCGCCGCCGTGCCTCGACGCACGGGTCTTCCTGCTCGGCTTCAATCTTTGTCTTCGTCTTTGTGGTCGTCACGGCTAGTGCCCACTTTCCGAAGTTCGTGCTCCATCGCAACACCTACTTTCACGAACTTCGGAAAGCCATGGGCACTAGAAAACTCATGAATCTAGTACCGCTTTTCGATCTGAAGTCCCTGATCGAACTCGCCGCTTGTAGTGCAGGGACTTCAGATCGGCGGTACTAGCCATGCTTTTAGATGATGACTGTCATTCTATTGACAGTCCCAATATGCACTGTATTTTGGAAAACGTCAAGTTTCCTAATTCACTTGTTATCTGATGACCAGAATTTCGCTTTCGCAACAAATAGTTAAACCAAAAGGAGGGCTACCATGACCCGTCATTCCACCGCCTTCGAGGCCGAACAGACGCTTCCCGCCGATGCCGCGCAAAAGCTGCTCCCCGCCCCGCTTCAGGCCTCGGAAATCGCTCAAGGTGCTGCAAAGCCAGCGAAAAATGGCGGGCTCCGCCGGCTGCTGTTGGCTGGCGCCGCGGTCGCCGTGCTCGCAGGCGCATCCTGGTACGGCTTCGACTACTGGACGGTCGGCCGTTTCCTGGTCTCGACCGACGACGCCTACGTCAAGGCTGACAACACCACCGTCGCACCGAAGGTCTCCGGTTATCTCCACGAAGTGCTGGTCGGCGACAACGAGCATGTGAGGGCCGGTCAGGTTCTGGCGCGGATCGATGACCGCGACTTCAAGGTCGCACTCGAGCAGGCCAAGGCCGACGTCGCAGCCGCAGAAGCCGCGATCTCCAGCAAGCGCGCGCAACTCGACGTGCAACAGGCGATCATCGACGCCGCCAAGGCGACGCTGGATGTCGACACCGCGAACGCGACGTTCACGACGCAGGAGAACAAGCGCTACACCGATCTCGCCGCCACGGGCTATGGCAGCGTGCAGAATGCGCAAGGTGCGCAATCGCGCAATGCCAGCGCGCTCGCTGCGATCGAGCGCGACAAGGCGAACCTTGCGTCCGCGCAAAAGCAGGTCGAATTGCTCAAGGCCGAGATCACGCAGGCTGTCGCGGCGGCTGCGCGGGCCAATGCGTTGCAGCAGCAGGCCGAGCTCAATCTCTCCTACACCACCATTATCGCGCCGATCGACGGCGTGGTCGGTAACCGCACGCTTCGCGCCGGGCAATTCGTCCAGGCCGGCACGCAATTGATGGCGCTGGTGCCTGCGAGCGGCGCTTACGTGATCGCGAACTTCAAGGAGACGCAGCTCACCAACGTGCAGGCCGGCCAGGCGGTCGACATCGATGTCGACATGTTCCCCGGCAAGCCGGTGCACGGCCATGTCGACAGCCTCGCGCCGGCCTCCGGCCAGGAGTTCGCCCTGCTGCCGCCGGATAACGCCACCGGCAACTTCACCAAGGTGGTGCAGCGCATTCCCGTCAAGATCGCGTTGGACGGATCGAGCATCCAGCTTCGTCCGGGCATGTCGGTGATCCCGACCATTCAGACCCGGACGCACGAGCCGGTGTCGGTGAGCGCGCCGCATTCCGGTACGTCGTCGAGCGTCGCTCTGCTCGCGCTCCAGAAGTGAAGTGAAAAACAGATGATGAAGAGACAACAGGTGATGTCATGTCAGACCTCGCACTCTCGGCCTCCTCCGCAACCCCACCCCGCCCCGTGGCCGCGGTAGCGCCGGCCACGCCGGACCGCGCCAGCGCCACGGTCTGGATCTCGGTGATGGCCGCCATGATCGGCGCGTTCATGGCGATCCTGAACATCCAGATCACCAACGCCTCGCTGCTCAACATCGAAGGCGGCATCGGCACCGGCGTCGACAACGGCTCCTGGATTTCGACATCGTATCTGATCGGCGAGATCGTGGTGATCCCGCTGACCGACTATCTCAGCCGGATGTTTTCCTACCGCAACGTCATCCTGTCCTTTGCGGCTTTGTTTGCGGCGTTCTCCGTCGCCTGTGCCTTCACCCACGACCTGCCCTCGATGATCGCGATGCGCGGGTTCCAGGGCTTTTTCGGCGGCGTGCTGATCCCAATGGCTTTCACGCTGGTCTTCACCAGGCTGCCGAAGGCGCAGCAGCCGATCGGCTTGGCGATGTTCTCGCTCGCGGTGACCTTTGCGCCCGCAATCGGCCCGACAATCGGCGGCTATCTCACCGAGAATTACGGCTGGCAGACCATCTTCTTCGTCAACGTCATCCCGACCATCGTCATGGTGACGACGCTCTATGTCACGCTCGAGCGCCAGCCGATGCAGCTTAAGCTTCTGGCGGAAGGCGACTGGTTCGGCATCGTCACCATGGCGATCGGGCTCGCCTCGCTCCAGGCCGTGCTGGAGGAAGGCAACAAGGACGACTGGTTCGGCTCGCCCTTCATCGTCAAGCTCGCGGTCGTCGCCGTCGTCAGCCTCTCGCTGTTCATCGCCAACGAACTCCTCGTCGAGAAGCCGCTCTTACGTTTGCGGCTTCTGACCCAGCGTAGTTTTGGCCTTGGTACCGTTTCGGCCGTGTTCCTTGGCTTCGCCCTGTTCGGTTCGGTCTATTTACTGCCGGCCTATCTCGGCCAGGTTCAACACTACAATGCCGAGCAGATCGGCACGGTGCTGGCTTGGACCGGCCTGCCGCAACTCCTGCTGATTCCACTGGTGCCGAAGCTGATGCAGCGCTTCGACGTCCGCCTGATCGCCTTTACCGGCATGGGCCTGTTTGCGCTCTCTGCCTTCATGAACACGACGATGTCGCTCGACTATGCCGGCGACCAGTTGTTCTTCCCCAACATCGTGCGCGCGATCGGCCAGGCGCTGACGCTCGCGCCGCTAAGCGCAATCTCGCTCGACAGCGTGGCGCCGCAGGATGCGGCCGCGGCGTCGGGCATCTCCAACATGATGCGGAACCTCGGCGGCGCCGTCGGCACCGCGTTGCTTGCGACCATCGTCACCAAGCGCGAGCAGTTCCACTCCAACATCATCGGCCAGGCCGTGCATCTCGGCCGCGAGGAAGTCCGTGCCCGGATCGAGCAGATGACCAACTTCTTCCTCGCGCATGGCGTGACCGATCCGGCGACCGCCCATCAGCAGGCGATCATCGCGCTCGGCAACGCCGTCAAGCAACAGGCGCTGGTGATGGGTTTCAGCGACGCCTTCGCGGTGGTTGGCGTCGTGCTGGTGATTTCCGGCATCGCGATCCTGCTCACCGGCAAGCCGAAGGGCGGCGCTGCGGCGGGAGGCGGACACTAACGATGCCGCGCGAGATCGCGCGGCTTCGCCCCGGCTCCCAGTTTACTCAAGTTTCAAACCGATCGACTTGATCAACGGCGAAAATCGCGCAATTTCGTTCTCGACGATTTTTTGCGCTTTCTCCGGGGTAGAATCGGCATCCGGCTCAAGTGCCGCGGCCCGGTAGGTCTCGAGCAGTGCAGCGTCGGACATGATCGTACGTGTCGCTTGCGCAAGCTGGTCGATGATTGCATCGGGCGTCTTCTTTGGAGCGAACAGGCTGAACCAAACTTCGATTTTCAGTTCCGGCATCCCGCTTTCAACGGCGGTCGGAATATCGGGCGCGCTGGCGACACGTCGCTCGGTCGTAAGGGCCAATATTCTGATCTTGCCATCCCGGTGCAGCTGAAGCAGGTGTGTCGTCATGGCTGCGACGATCATCGGCAGTTGCCCGCCGAGAAGGTCATTGGTAGCCGGCGCCGCGCCGCGATAGGGCACATGGACGATATCGGGAATGCCGGCGTGCAGCTTGAACATCTCGCCGGCGAGCTGGTTCGTTGTGCCGACGCCGGCCGAGCCATATGACAGCTTGCCCGGATTGGCCTTGCCGTAGGCAACCAGCTCCTGGAGAGTTTTAACCGGCAGCGACGGATGTACGGCGAAGGCAAGACCGCTGGAGGCCAGCCGATAAATCGCGCGGAATTGTTTTGCGCTCTCGTAAGCGGCGTGAGGCGCAGCGAGCGGAGTGACAACCTGGTTGCCGGTATTGCCGAGCAGAAGCGTATAACCGTCGGCGGCTGCACGAGCGACGACTGCGCAGCCCACGGCACCCCCGGCGCCGCCGATATTCTCGACCACGACGGGCCCAAACGAGGGCCTCATTTTGTCCGCCCAGGGCCTGGCAATCACATCGTTCAAGCCGCCGGCGGCAAACGGCACCACCAGCCGGATGGGCCGAGACGGGTATGTCGCAGCTTTCGCTCCGGCGGTTGCCAAAGCGAGGGCGGCGAAACTGCTTGCACCGTGCAGGAGGTCGCGGCGAGAAGGCAACAGCATGCGTTACCTGAAAAGCGTTCGTACAAGCACTCGGATCTCCTAACTTATCGCTACATTTGTCGTCCGAACGTAAAAATCTCTACTACGAGACGCGCGCGTTACCTTGTTGGTGCCCGCCCTTGGCAACCTTGCGGCTGACTTCGATGAAATCCGTGACGATGGGCGCCGCCTCGCCTCGCCTGTAGACAAGTGTCAGCGGCGCGACCAGCGATGGCGCATCCAGGACCGGACAATAGGCGATGTCCTGCTGCCGGATTTCCCGAATCGAGGCAGGTACCAGCGAAATGCCCACACCGGCGGCGACCAGATTGATGCCGATCAACATCTGCTCGACCTCGGCGACGACGAGCGGCGTGAAGCCGGCCTTGTGGCACGCCTCGAGGACATTGCCATACATGCCCGGAGCGGCATGGCGGCGCACCAGAATCATCCGCTCGCCTGCCAGGGCCCGGAGCGGGATTGGTGCATGCGCGCCGGAGGCTCTGCGCTTGACGAGACGATGGTTCGCCGGCAGCGCGATCAACATGTTTTCCTGTGCCAGTTGTTCGAAGACCAGATCCGCCGGTCGCGCCACGACCGCTCGGATGATTGCAACCTGGACCTCCTTGCGGAGCAGCGCTTCGGTCAAGCCCTCCGCGCTGTTCGCGTGCAGATCGAGAGCGACCGCGGCGTGACGGTCGGCGTAGGCTCGCAACGTGCGCGTGACGCCCGGGTGCAGCGAGGCCGCGGTGGTCAACCCGATCGAGATGCGGCCGGGTTGTCCCAAGGCGGCCGCGCGAGCCCGCGATGCAGCGCGCTCGACCCCGCTCAGTAACGCGCGTGCGTCCTCGAGGAGTCCCTGGCCTGCGGGAGTCAACGCCACGCCGCGTGGAAGGCGCGTGAATAGCGTGGTGCCCAGCTCCGTCTCCAACGCGCGGATTTGTTGACTGAGTGGAGGTTGCTTCAGGCCGAGCCGGGCCGCCGCGCGCGTGATGTGCCGCTCTTCGGCGACGGCGAGGAAATAGCGAAGATGACGCAGCTCCATGTGGCGGCCCCCGTGACATATTTTTTATATATGGCATAGGGCCTTTCGCTATATTTTACAATTCGTTTCCCGGCTGGTCTGATCGAGGTGTCGGTTCACACCTGAACCTCGAAAAAGCCGCTGACAATCGAGCAGCGGCAACAGGCTGGGAGGATAGCTATGAGGAGTTGCCGGGGGCGCGCCAGTGTTGGCGCACGCGGAATGCAGATCAACGAGTATCGCGGAATGCTGCGGCCGCGATTGTTTCTGGCCGGCACGCTGGCCGTCGCGACGGTTCTGGCCACTGGCCCGGCGGCGGCTCAGCCTCCTTCCAATCCCGTCGAAATCCTGTTCCTTGGGAACAGCTTCACGCACGGGCGCTATTCGCCCGCGCTGAACTACAACGCCGGCCCGGGCAACTCCACAAACAACGACCTCGTTCATGATCTGTTGTGCCCGTCGCTGACCTCGGCGGGGATGTGCACGTCGGGTGCCGAGGCCGTCGCGGCCGTGACGCCGACGGCGGCCACTACCCCCGGAGCCACTCTGGCGCTGCAATTGGCCTATCTGCAAGCCAATCCGTCGGCGCAGTACACGGAGGTTGGGCCGTTCGGCGGTGTGGCCGGAGTCTTTCTGCAATTCACCAGGGAGGCCGGGCTGCAGTACAACGTGTCGTTGGTCGCCGTCAGCAGTGCGACGCTCTCCGGCTATCTCGGCAACAAGGGCAACGAGGCCGGAATGCTGCCGCTGATCGCCAACGCCAAATGGGATCACGTCGTCATGCACGACCAGAGCTTCCGGCCGCTGCCGACGACAGTCACGGTCAACGGCGTAGGCGTGCCGACGCGTGGCGTTCCCACCGGGTTTCAGTCCGGTGTGAACGGCCTGATCGGCGCCATTCAGGCTGCCGACGCGGCGGCGAGCAGGAAGAATGCCGCCATCACTCTCTATGAGACCCAGCCGATGGCCTCCTATGGCTATACCAGCAGCAATCCGGACGCTCCGATCTTCGGCAGCAGCACGGTCGCGCAGAATGGCGGCAATCCGGCTTTTGCCCCCTACGTGGGCGCCACCGATCCACTTGGCCAGATGGCGTCGGATCTGCTCAATGCCTATACGGGCGAAGCCAGCGCGTATAATGCCGCCAATCCGACCGGCTCACACGTCGACGTCGCACTCGGCGGCGATGCCTGGGTGAGCGCCGTCAATCTCGGCATTGCGGTGCAGGAGCCATACTTGCCGCACCATCCCCACCACCAGGTCGATCTTTGGGACAGCAACCCGTTGACGGCGTGCTGCACCACTCCGATCGGCTATCATCCCTCCAGCTATGGCGTCTATCTCGACGCACTCGTGATCTTCTACAAGATCACGGGCGTCGACCCCGAGACGTTGCGCACCGAGATGGACGAGGATGAACGGCTCTTCCGATCATCCGCGGCACATGCGCTGGGCATTTCGGCGAGAGACGCGAGGTTGCTGGCCTTTGCAGCACGCGAGACTGTCGATGCCGGGATGCCGATCTGCCGTCCGCATGCGGCTCCCGTCTGGCCTTGCGCCATGCTTCGGCGGCCTTTCCACGATGATGATGATCACCACCACTGACATCGCTGGCATATAGCCGGATCGTACAGACGTCGCGCGCGACCGCAAGGTCCGCGCGACGGTCGACCACAACCGTAGCGTCGCACAACATCCGCTTTGCCCCGAGGAATGGGCAAAGCGGACTTCGACCAACTGCCCCCCTTGCTGGATCCGTCAAAAAATGACCTGAGGCGATCGCTTGATTTAAAGACCAATCGGTCTATATATTGGTGATGAGCCGCCCTACCCCAGTACAGACGCCCCGTGGCCGCCCCCGAAGTTTCGATGTGGAAGCCGCTGTCGAACGCGCGATGGGTGTGTTCTGGTCGCGCGGCTATCACGCCACGGCGCTGCCGGATCTTCTTCGTGCGACCAGGCTCTCGCGTGGCAGCCTTTACGCCGCCTTCGGCGACAAGCACTCGCTCTTCCTGCGTGCGCTCGATCTCTACATTGCCGATGCCGTCAGGCGGATGGATATCGAACTCGCTCCGACCAGGGAGCCGGTCGACGGCCTGCGCGCCTACCTTGCCGGCTATGTTGATCGCACCAGCGGTGCCAATGGCCGGCGCGGATGCCTGCTGGTCGCCACAGCCATGGAACTGGCTGGCCACGATGCTGAAGTCGGTCGGCGCGTCGCGGGCTTTTTCAAAGCGATGGAGGCCAGGGTGGCCGACGCGCTGTCCCGTGCGAAGACGGCGGGCCAATTGGCCGATGGAGTCGAGCCTTCAAGTGCTGCCCGCATTCTCGTCTGTTTCGTCGAAGGACTGCGCGTGGTCGGCAAGACGGCGCCGTCGCGAAGCACATCGCAAGCCACCGCTGACGCTCTACTCAACCGCTTCATGAGGTAAGCAACCCACGGACGCCTCCGCGATTGGCGCGCCGATATTTGGACTGATCGGTCTTGAAAGGAATGATGCCATGTCTGCCATCCAGATCGTCTGCGCGGTCGCCGTTCCCCTGCTCTGGGGTTATCAGTTCGTGGCCATCAAAGTGGGCGTTGCGGAGTTTCCGCCTCTGTTCTTCCTCGCACTGCGCTTCTTCGCCATCGCGCTGCTACTGGTTCCGTTCGTCAAGAGGCCTACGCGCCAGCAGTTCGGCCCTGTCGCAGCTATTTCGATTTTCCTCGGCGGACTGAACTTCGGGCTGTTCTATGTTGGCCTTGGGCTCGGTTCGGGAAGCATATCGGCTGTCGCATACCAACTCGCGACGCCCTTCACCGTGCTGTTGGCCTGGCCGCTGCTCGCGGAACGGCCGTCTCTGACCACATCCGCCGGCGTGCTGCTTGCATTCGCCGGCGTGGTTGTGTTGGCAGCGGGGCCTGGCCTGTCGGCAAACGCGCTTCCGCTGCTGCTTGTGGTCGGGGCAGCCTTCGCATTTGCAGTGTCCAACGTCTTGACGAAACGCTACGGCCCTTTTGATCCCCTGATGCTGACGGCGTGGTCGTCGCTGCTGACGGTGCCGCAGGTCATGCTGATGTCGTTGCTCCTTGAATATGGACAACTGGCGAGCCTCGTCACGGCGGATCAACGTGGCTGGCTGGCCCTCGCCTACACCATTTTCATCGGAGGAATCGTCGGGTTTGGCCTTTGGTTCTGGCTGATCGCCCGCTGTTCCATGGGCCGCGTCGCGCCCTTCGGTCTGCTGCTGCCGGTGTTCGCCTTGATGTCGAGCGTGTTGTTCCTTGGCGACCGCATGACCCCAAAGTTGATTGTCGGCGGGTTGCTCGCGATCTCCGGCGTCGCCATGACACAGCTAAGACCGGGCACTCGGCCAATTTGAACCTCAAGGTCGCGTCGTCGCCCTCAAGACAAGGTCCCTGCAAGAGCAATCAGGGCGACAAAGACACCAAGTGGCCCAAGGTGCGAAAAATCGCGGTGGCGTAGAACGGTCATAACCGCAGCCGCAATGATGACCGCCCCAAGCGCCAGGCCAACAACACGACTGGCAGGAAGCGCAATCAGAACGGCGCTTATCATCTCCAGCCCCCCGGTAAAACGGCTCCGCCAGCGCGGGTAGCCCCACCGAGCGAAATCGCTTTGCGTCGCGGGCGTGCCGATCGCGTTGAAGAGGCCTGCGCCGAAGAATCCGGCAACGAGTAGCCAGATTGAAAGAGCATGGGCCATCTCAGCGCACACTCATCATCAGGGTAATGGCCGCCAGGACCATAGCCGCGGCCGTCATGCCGTGCATGCCGAAGGCGCTTCTGGTGGAGCCTTTGGCTGCAAGAATGACCAGCATGTCGCCGACGGGGATGAAGGCTTCAACAAACAGGATGATGCCGACCTCGCGGGGGGTGCCCCAGGTCATCAACGCCAGTACGGCCAGTCCCGACGCAACGTCGCGCACCCCCTTGAGGCGGAGCCACCAGGCGATGTGGGCGCCATCTCCGGGAAGCGGCAGGCCGAAACTGCGCGTCACGGACCTCGGGCTCGCGACATATCCGATGCCGATCGCGATAATCGCGAGAGCCACGAGCACCGCGATTCCGAGCGCAAGCCAATGCATCATAGACACTCCCATCCTAGCCGAAAAATATAATCTAGCGTTGCTAGTCAAATTAATCTAGCATTGCTATATTGTCAAGCATCGGTATATGATCTTGAGATATGTGGGCTTTCTGGCTCCGGGAGATCGAGGATTGGGTATCGCCGAGCGGAAAGACAGGGAACGGGCGAAGCGCGAGGATCGCATCGTCGCGGCAGCGCGCGTGATTGCTGAGCGCGAAGGATGGAATGCCGTTACAATCCGCCGCCTGGCCGACGAGATCGAATATAGCCAGCCAGTCCTCTATTCACATTTCGAGAACAGGGATGCGATCGTTGCCGCAGTTGCAGTCGAAGGTTTTCGGGAGCTCACAACAGCTCTTCGGGAAGCGGCAAGCGGATCGACCGGACGACGAGCCCTCAAGAATGTCGCTTTGGCCTATCTCGCCTTTGCATTACGTCATCCTGCACTCTACGCGGCCATGTTTATCCTTCCGACGGATTTGCGGTTCGCCGAAGCCGGAACCAGACCGGAACTACGAGCCGGTTTCGAAGCACTCGCGGCAGTCGTAACGCCGTTTTGCGTCGATGTAGCTGTGGTGACCGAGTCGTTTTGGGCAGCCCTTCATGGGCTCGCTGAACTCGAACGTTCAGGCCGAATTAGGCCCAGCGCGCGCGGCGAACGCATCGCACTTGTTATTCGGGCGATCGCAGTTTCCGGAAAATAGCTCGCCTGCTCGCGAGAATGGCAGGCATGGGTATCTTGAGAGCCGCTGAAATGCTCAGATCGGATCATCTTCAGTTTATCGGCCATCGAGCCCTGACAGGTGAACCCTATCTCGCGTTCGCGTATCGCGTGACGCCCGGCATGCCGTCGAAGAGGTCATAGAAACAAGAGCTGCCGACCACTATGCGCGTATCGCGCCGTTTCGGTCAGTGATACTGGCTTAATTTTGAGAATCTCGCGTGAAATAGTCGTTGCCGGCGGCAAATGTCCAGCCTCACGGGTGCGAGCCAACTTTGCATCGGACACCCAGTGAACCGGCAGCATCGGTTGAAGGAACTCGACCGATAAGGGCTTTAGCGCGGGAGAGAGTCATGAAGAGAATTACATTCTCAGCGATTTTCATCACTACAGTGGTCGCCGCCATCCTGGGCGGCAACGCCATTTCGGCTCAGGACAAGTACACGCTGCAAATCCCGGGCGGGCTCGCGTTCTCTGAGTTCAAAGGATACGAAAGCTGGCCAGTCATTGCTGTGAGTGAGAACGGAGGCAAGATTGCCGTGATCATGGGGAATGCGATCATGATCGACGCTTTTAAGGAGGGCGTGCCCGGCAATGGGAAGCCTTTCCCGGACGGCGCCATGATGGCGAAAATCCATTGGATCCCGAAAAAGCAAGAAACCTATCCCGGCCAGCCTATAGTGCCAGGGACCCAGCATGACGTGGATTTCATGGTAAAGGACAGCAAGAGGTTCGCCGACAGCGGCGGATGGGGATATGGCGAGTTCGAGTACGATACCGCATCCGATACGTTCAGGCCAGGCACTTTGAATGACCAGCCGCCACAGGCAAACGATGCCAAGTGCGGTTTCGCGTGCCATACGATCGTGCGGACAAGAGATTACGTTTTCACGGAGTATGGACACCGCTGAACGGCGAACACGATTTTCATCGTCCGCCCGATGGTTCAACCATCGCAGGCATCGATCTGGACGGAGCGAAAACCCGATGGGAGTCGATCATGAATAACGACGGCAACGATTGCAAACGTATGTCCCGCCGCGTGGCACTTTCCGGCGCCGCGCTTGCCCTCGGCACGGCGGCAATCGCTGCGGCGGCCTCGCAAGCCGCAGCACAGCAGAAGATCAACCAGGCGGACGCCAACTATCAGGGCACGCCGAAGGGAAATCTGCACTGCGATGCCTGCCTTAATTTTCAACCGCCGAACGCGTGCAAATTCGTTCAAGGCAACATCAGCCCGAACGGCTGGTGCCAGCTATTTACCCCGAAGAGCTAATCCTGACCGTCCCGGGCTACCCCTGCTGGGACGAACGGCCCAACAGTTGGCCCTTAGCGGACATGAAGCGACGTCCGATTTGAGTCCGTTGTACGCCCGATTGTGTTGCAAAAGTCGGTCGGCCCCGATTGCGGAGTTTAGTTTTGAGTTTTGACCGGCCCGTTGTTTGCGCTCTCCCTTGTGTCGGCTTCGGTGTCTATTGGTGGGCGTCTACGCGAGGCAAGCAGCTCCCAGAGGTGGCGGGGCACGGTAGAGAAGCCTGGCGAGCCGTCTCAGGTTTTGCGCGGT
>Ga0307476_10001354_pt1 | contig 15007 bp, 33 predicted proteins | sample atmos_gasesECM2C_2_FD_203314 | JGI IMG/M metagenome (GOLD analysis project Ga0307476, IMG submission 203314) | Hardwood forest soil microbial communities from Morgan-Monroe State Forest, Indiana, United States - atmos_gasesECM2C_05 | ecosystem: Environmental > Terrestrial > Soil > Temperate... | reverse complement strand
CAGAAAAAACATCTTTGAAAAAATTTTTCACGAAAATTCGCTCCCGCTAAAAGTATTTCCCTCATTGTCAACCCATTCGTCGTAATAGTTATCTCTTTCATAATGACAGCGATTTTTCTCTAGATAAGCCTTATCAGCTTCAGTCATAGCTATTCCTCGCGAAACATTGAATAGAGAAACCCCTTGCTTCTTAACTTCGATAAGGTCCCAAAACTCCTGCTTCTCAATTATCTCATTGCACTCATTTACTATTACTTTATCATCATTAGCAAGTATATCTCTCCAGTTTTGGATGCATACTATGTCTTCATCTCTATATCCTCTGAAATGAAATTGCCATCCCATAGAGCTTTTACCGATATGTTTTTTCTCATCCATTCTCTTGCATTTTTCACAAGGAGGACTACTCAAATAATAGTTGGTTCCCATTTAATCCCTTTAAAAGTAGCTATGACACGTAAAACGAAGGCCACTTTTTTTATCGCGCGCATCCTTGCCCACGGTCATAGCTAGAAATTTTTAATTTTTACTCACTTTCCATTGTTCCCTTGATTCCTTCCTATAATGATCTAAATTCACATTCTGAAGAGCTTCTATACTTCCATAGTCTACGTTGCCGCGGACTGTAAATTTAGTGGCTTTAAAGCTGTTAGACTTACTATTGCGTCCTTTGCTCAAAGATATGATAGATTCAAAATGTGCTTTCTTCTCTTTTTCTAGAGCTGCAATTTCCTTATTGATCCTCATGTACTCAGAACATACATAGTCGAAGTGCAGATTGTCTTGCACATGATCGTAGTCTTTGTCGCAAAGTTCAGGAGGACATAATTCTACCAAACACTTTTGATAAAACTCCTGTTCTTTCTCGATCATGTCATCTATAAATTTCCGGTCTCTTTCTATCTTCACAAGAACAAAATCAACGTCACTTCCAGGTTCTTGATAACAGCTTAAGAAATACATGCTATCTAAATCACAGCATGACATCTGCGACTGGACTTGCGGAAAATAAAAATCAACAACTTTCCCTTTCTTAGCTAGGGAATGGACTACAGAATTTGCAAACTTAATCTCAACCGCTATCTTTCCATCAGGGGATAAAGCATCTAGAGAAGCGAACTTCCATTCATGCTTATCATGCTCTACAACTCTAGGACAAAAGATAGTGCCAAAATGATTATCTAACCATTTCCTTGCTTCATGTTCGCGATCTAGTCCTCTTTGCATTGCAGGGGTAGTAGGAGTTGTTTTTCCATGCACTTTCTCTTCATATAATCCAAATGGAGTCTTAAAAGGACTGACACCTAGGATAACGGGGCTATCGCTAGCCCCTATTCTTGAAGATCTATACGAAGTCCATTCGGGCGTGCCTTGAATTAAAGGGATAATCTTACCCATTCTTCACGCTGCCTTTGGCTTTATCAATACAAGCCTTAGCCTGTGATATCGTGAGTTGAGATAGATCTTCAATCTTGTAAAACGCGAGCATCTTTTCTTGCGTGGATGCATCCGTAAGAGAACATAAATACTTAAGCTGAGCATCGCTTATGAGTCCTTCTTTATAAGGTTGTTGTATATGTGATAACATAGCAGCATTACCATCATCGTCATCTATGTCATCGGATGCCGTAATAGCTAATGCACTTTTCATAGATTGTTTTCTAGCATAAGTTGTTGCTGATGCGACACTATGAGGATCATTTTTTGTTAAATATAAAATATAAGGTCCATAGGTCATTCTTTGTCCGGAAGAATGCATTAATATAGTCCATACGGAAACTGATTTTTCTGTAGTTTGAACATCCTGACTCATGAATATTCCATTAGAAGATAATGGTTCTCTTGCGCATTCTCGGATGGAATGTAAACTTTCATGTTTATGTTTGTACATTGGATTAATGCTGTCTTTTTCTGCAGGTTTCATAGTTCCTTGAGCTTTAGCTAAGGCTGCTACTATTTCATTTATTTGTTCGCTAGTTTCCATTATTTGATCTCCCTAAATTCGACGGCTCTTTTAATCATAACATCTCTTATATCTTTGAAATACGGTCTCAATCCTTCCTTAAATAGAGTAAGGAAAGTTTCTTCATCATCTTCGTGGGATTCTTCTTGTGCGAATATCAGCGCTTTATAATACCCATCTTCTAGTATCTCAAAGATTTTATCTAAGTCTTCTTCGTTCATGTAGACCTCCTAAATTGTCCTAACCTTATATTACAAAACAGACTGATTTTAAATCTACAAAAATTTCACTACAAGTATTTTTTATCTATGAAAAAAATATACAACATTGAATATTGCGCGTAAAACATTACATGTGTTACAATGTGCCCTTTACATAAGGAAAAATATTTTGACGTTGAACGAATATAAGGAAAAGTACAAGCTGAAATCTGTGCAGCTGGCTAAACTTTTTAGGACATCTCCCTCTTGCATTCACCATTGGCTCACCGGGTACTCTAAACCTAATCTGGAGCATGCTGTTATAATTTACAAGAAAACAAGGGGAGAGGTGACCTTGCAAGATTTAGGAATTGTATGATATTGATCACTCTAAATCCTCCAAAGATATGGACTTGGAAAGCTCACGCAGGATTTGGAAAGTATTCTTTTAACCCGATGCAGAAGGAGAGGGAATATGTGCAGTATCACATTAAATCACAGTACGATGGTAATTTGCTTTCATGTCCTTTACGGATCGCGTACGACTTTTACTTTACCGTCCCCAAATCCGCCTCCAAAAAACAAAGGGAGAAAATGTTAAACGAAGAGATTTATTACACAAAAACTCCGGACTGTACAAACGTACAGAAATTCTTTGAAGACTGCCTTAAAGGGATAGTAATAGAAGATGACAGATATGTTGTGGAATCTACTTCTAAAAAACATTATGCAAACAAATGCTCGGTAATCATCAAAATCTACCCACTGGAGTAATCGTGTTCAAGTTAATCGTTGCAGCTCTTTTATTTATTACTTTTTTGTCGCTAGGCATGCTAACAATAGTCCAGAATGAACAGACAAAAGCTATAGGCGTTCTATGCTGGGAACTAGACCAAATCATAAAAGAACATGACATGGAAAAAGAAATTGAAAAAAAAGTTTTTGTAGTCAATTCTAAAGCTAATCTTTAACCCAAGGAAAAGATTATGGCTAAGAAAGAAATGCACAAGAAAGAAGAAAAAAAGATGGAAGCTCATCACAAAGAGAAGCACAAAAAAGAACACGAGAAAAAGAAAGAGCACCATAAGAAAAAATAGTATAGTCGGAGTAGGTTGTGTTACGACTATTGGGGCTATTACATAGGGTTTTAGCCTCTTTTTTAAGATTATGTTTTTTTGGTCAACGTCCCTATAGCACAGTGTTATAGGGAGTTTTAGGAGGTAATTATCGATCGGGCAATGAGAAAAGAAGTGGGAATTCCCCTAAAGAAAGCCGAAAAGCTTGTAAAGAAAGCAGAGAAAAATAACTCAAGACTTGCGAACTACGATGAAAAGATACGAGATCCTATTATAGATAAAGCTAAAAAGATGGGAAAGAAAATCCCTAAACCACCTAAAAGTGTAAAATGAATCAAGAAGTCATTAAGATAGATTCCATTCGTCTTCCTTTTGGATTAGATGAAAAGATTTTCGGATGCGCATGCGATGATGATTGTGATTGTTCTTTGATGAGTTATAACGATTTTGTGAAATGCATAGAATCATTTTCAGGAATAAATCCTGAATTACTAGGTAAAAATAATGTTTTTTAATAAAAAGGAAAAAACCATGTCCACTCCAAACTTTTTGTCAAACTTTTGTTCTTTAGCTCACGCAACAACATTCATATCAGCTTTACAATCCCTTGAAAGCATGTTAGGTGAAAATATGGTTAAGGATGGAAACGTAAAGAATGCATTAATAGACACAGCTGTATCTTATCTTGAATCCTTAAAGGCGCCAGCGTCATGATTAGAATAACCATTAAAGTAAAAAACGACCACTGCTCCTACACAGAACATTTCGAATCCCCTACTCTTCTTCTAGACTCGGAAGATCCACATCTTGTATCCATGATTCAGAAAGTGACAACATCTTTTAATCAGCCTGTTGATGAAGTAATAGTTAAAACAAGAATGGAGGTTTAGTATGCCACTCAAGAAAGGAACAAGTAAAAAAGTGATAGGAAGAAATATAGCTGAAATGGAACGCTCGGGACATAAGAAATCTCAAGCGATAGCAGCGGCATTGAATGAGGCGAGAGAGTCCGGAGCTAAAATACCTAAGAAGAAGAAATAACTATTCTTCGTCTTCCCCTCTAGCGATAGCCCAGCAGTCTCCTATCAACGATTGTACGCTATCTATTCCATAAGCTATGCTATGTAAGATATCATCTCTTTTTTCTTCGGGAAGGGCATCTATATGCTCTATGAAGTCCTTCCTTCTACATCCAAGCTTATCGAATATTTCGAATAACTCATGATCCATTAAAGATTGCAACTTTTCCAGCAAAACCCCTAAGTCTTCAAGTCTTTCTCTCTTTGTCATATGCACCTTTTTCTAAAAAATTATACAAAACACTTGCACATAATGCGAGTAAAATATAATGTAGGATTAATAAAGTATTTAATATATGGATTTTATGGCAAAGAAATTAACTGAAATTAAAAATGGAAGACCAGAGAAACCTATAGATTGGGAACTAGTCGATAAATTATTAATTGTTGGATGTTCAGGAACGGAAATAGCTCCACATTTTAATATACATCCAGATACTTTATATAAAAGGATAGAAGATAAATATAATAAAAGTTTTACCACTTATTCGGCTGAAATGTTTGAAAAGGGTAATTCTGTATTAAGACAAGCACAATATGATAAAGCTGCATCAGGTGATAATACAATGATGGTTTGGCTCGGAAAGAATAGATTGAAACAAAGAGAGAATCCAACCGAATTAACCGTTTCTAATGAAACAGTACAGACCTTCAAAGAAGTGATGGCACAAGTAAAAAGTGCTCAGATTGAGAGAAAAGAAAAGGAACAGGAATGAGCGATATACCCGTAACCAGAATATCAGATCTTGGTTGTAATCTTCCCGAAATGCGTATTAGAAATAATATTCTATCACACGAAGAAATATATAAATTGAAAGAAGAATATATCCGATCCAGTTATATTTGTGATTGTGACGATGATGATAGATTGGGATTTTCGAAAGGCATAGATGAAGATTTTGAAATGATGATAGATTATTGAAAAAAGACGGGAAGAAGGACAATTATGAACGGAAGATATGTTGTTTATATTAAAACAGATAGCGACAAAGCTTCTGATACTTGAGAATTAACCAATACTCTATCTCTAGATTTTTTATTTTTGCATTTTCTGCAATCTGCTGAATAGGTTAGTTTCTTTTGTTTTTTACAAAATCCTAATTTTATGAAATCCTTTACACTCTTTATTTCTTTACAAAAAGAGCACATCTTTTCTCTAGAATTGCATATGACTACTACTTTTTTAACTCCATTTCTGTCTCTCTGGTATAATTTTATGCATTCTTTACACCAAGATGTATGATTTCCATCTTTAGTCTTGTAAAAGTTCTTAAGAAATCTATCTTCTCCGCAGTTACTACAAATTTTCTTTCTTTGAGGAGACATCAAGAACTCTTAAAAAGCGCAGACACCACCAGCATAAACGAATAAAGATCGTAGTGCGATACGAATGAATTCATAGCATGGGGTGGTAGATTCTCGATGTTGTCGATCATTATTTGTAGTTCTTTGAGACAATCTTCTCTGGAAGGACGAGGTTTATCATCCATCCCGTCATTTTTTGCAGTATCACTAGTATGTACCATATCAGGGCTAAAGGTGTCGCTACTATTATCCTGAGCATTAGATCCATCAATTCTATCCATCTCATCTTTAACCTTAACTTTTATTTCATGTCCTAAATCGTCCACTCTGAGAAAATTATCCCAATCTTTTGCAAAACATAAATAGTTGTCGGGGCCTCCGTCAATAGCGATAGCATCGCAGCTGCACTTTACATAATCTGTTGAATGGAGACTCTCAAGAATATCACCACATAGATTGCACTTAGCCCTATTCCTCATGTTTAGGTCCTTCTCTTAATAGCGTCCAGTATCTAGGAATTAAATGATTATAGAATCTATCTCTCCAAACAGGGAAAGTCGTTGACTCCACCCCAATGGGTTCTTGTTGAACGTAAGCTATGTGTCTTTCTCTATCAAAAGAGCACACTTCTACCCAAACTCCTTCACCTGGAAGCCAATCATTGCAGTCAATCCACATAACACCCTTTACATTTTCTCTATAGTAGATTATCATAAAGATTAAACAAAGGCAAGTATGAAAGAAGATCTTAAGAGGTATTTAACATCAAGAGAAAAAGATTATTGGTATGGCCTAGATTCTGAAATGATGTGTAAAATTATTGATGATTTCTTTGAGCAATATTCGGAAGAAATGCCTTATGAAATTCCTACTCCTAATAAGACTACAACCTATAGATTGGTGAAGAAAGAATGACCGACCCATTCAGCCCTAAACAACTGGAATTTCTTCTTGAGTCAACTCATAAATGGAATCTGGCTCACGGTTCCGTCCGTTCAGGCAAAACCATCATAACTCTTTGGCGCTTCATGCAAGCAGTTTCCGAATGTCCTGACTCTAAGATATGGATGATAGGGTATACAGGTCGCACCATTTATAACAACGCTGTAAAGCTTATATTCGAAGACGAGGTTATGGCTATCTTCCGCCCTTTCTGCACGTGGAGAGCAGGCGATAATAGCTTAATGTTCAAAGATAAGATCATAATGACTACAGGAGCCGATAATGAAGGTGCGGTGGGTAAGATTCAAGGACAAACGATGTCTTTGGTATACTGTGATGAGATGACGCTATATCCTGATTCCATGATAGATATGATAGATAACCGTCTATCGCAGCCCTGGTCTATGGGATTTGCAGCGATGAACCCACATCATCCCGAGCATAAGATTAAGAAATGGATAGATAGAGGGCTTGAAGGTGACAAAAATTATTATAGTAAACATTTTACTCTCGATGACAACCCTTTTGTTGATTTTGACTACAAGGAAAGAATTCGCTTATCTCACTCTGGCCTTAGTTATAAGCGAAATTATCTTGGTTTATGGTGTCTTGCGGAAGGAGCGATCTTTGACTTTTTTGATACGGATCTTCATGTTATTAACCGTCCTCCTCGTGCTGCGGAGTATTGGATTGCTGGTATTGACGTAGGAACTAGCAATGCATTTGCTTGTGTGCTAATAGGTGTTAACACAGGAAGAGCAGAAGTTTCAGGTAAAAAACTATGGGTCGAAAAAGAGTATTACTGGGACTCAAAAGCGCAAGGAAGACAAAAGACTAACGCAGAGTACACAGACGATATACAAAAGTTCCTTGAGCCTTATGGTGTTCGTCATATATATGTAGATCCTTCGGCTGCTGCTTTTAAAGAGGATCTAAGGCGCAGACAGATGCATGTGATAGATGCTAACAATGATGTTCTTTATGGAATTAACAAGATGACAAACGAGATGCAGCAAGGGAATCTGTACATAATGAAAGAGTGCAAGAATACTATACGAGAGATACAAGGATACGTATGGGACTCTAAGAAAGCTAAGATGGGAGAAGATGCTCCTTTAAAGCAATCAGACCACAGCGTCGATGCATTACGTTATGCTCTAGCAACTCATAAGGTAACAACATTTAATCAGCAAGACTATTATGAGAAACAGCAGCAGGAGTTTAGGTCGAAATATCACCCGGGAGGAAGCCATGGATTTAGATGAAACTATATTACCAATATGCGTTTGTCCTTGGTGTAAAGAAGTCCCTGAGTTTGAAATACATGAAGGTTCTGGTAAAACTTGGTTAATTTACATAAGATGCGATCAAGAGATTTGCAAAATTAAACCAAAAACATTCTTTGTTCCCATTAGAAATACATCCAAAAAGAATGCTGTAAAAATAGAAGAAAAAATAAGGTGTATTTTTGGTTACTGGAATGATAACAACCCATTTCCACCTAATCATGGAAAAGTTTTCAACTTTAAAGAAATAGCCGAAAAGGGATTTCCTTTTATGGAGAGCCAACTATACGAAGGGAATGAATAAATGATAATTGACTGTATATCCGATTTACACGGTGACTTTCCTAAGTTAGGACAGGGAGATCTTCTTATTGTTGCAGGAGATCTAACGGGAAGAGATAAAAAAGAGGAATATTTCGAATTCTTTCAGTGGGCATCCAATCAATGTTACAAGAAAATAGTGGTTATTGGTGGGAATCACGACACTTTTTTGCAAGAAACTGGGTGTCCTTTAGTTAATCTTGGTATATTTTCTTATCTGTGCGATTCAGGAACAGAATTCTTGGGAATAAAGATTTGGGGCACGCCATGGACTAAAACATTTCCCGGTATGAACCCAAGATGCAAAGCCTTTACTAAAGACACAGATGAAGAACTCTTGGAGCGATATAGTAATATTCCTAACGACATTGATATATTAGTATCTCACAATCCCCCTTATGGAATACTAGATGGAGTGCATAGACTCTCTAGAAGAAAAGAGGATGGAGATGAGCATGTTGGTTCTAAATCATTAGCAAATATTGTGTTATCAAGAGAAAGATTACCAAATCTTAAGCTACACGTTTTCGGTCACATCCATAGACATGGAGGACAAATGATAGAAGATGGAGGAGTTAAATTTGTTAACGCAGCTATAATGGACGAAGTGTATGACCCAGTAAATAAACCCGTAAGAATAATATTATAAGGAGTAAATATGAATTTTAAAGAAGCTTTTAAAGAAGTTCAGGCAGGTAAAAGATTAATCAGACCAACTCTTAACGTGAATCTCCAAGATGGACCTGTAGAAGTTAAGTACATGTCGTGCATTGTTGCAACTTATGTAGAAATGGACGGTTCTCCTGTTAAGCAAGACATTTTCTTGGCTTTATTTGATGTTAAAGGTGGAGTTCATAAACTGAGTGAAGGGAACATCATATCTTTATTGATGGGCGATGATGAAGATTGGGTTGAATATGTAGAGCCTGCAAAAGAAGAAACTCCGGTTCCTGTTGAAGAAGCAGCTGTGGAACCTGTTATTGAAGATGCGATTGTTGAGCCTATAGCTGAATAATAATTAGGGGACTAACAGTCCCCTTGCCATAATAAAATATTTGCTCTATCTTAAATACTAATTTAACGATAGGTGTAAATGTGAGTTTTTATTATCCACCCTTTAATAACGCCTTAGAGCCATCGCAAGTCAACGTAAGACAATGGCTAGACAATCTTTACAGTAAATTTCAGCCCATAGAACAAGCTCGTTGGAACCAAAGTAATATAGACACTTTGTTTTATGCAGGCTCTCAGACTTTCATAAATAGATACTTTAATTTTACCCCTTCTCAGTCATATCAAAACTTTTACTTCAACTTGTTGCAGCAACCTGTAAACATGGTCACGGGATATCAACGTCAACACAGAAAGCAAATTAATTATATTCCAAGTGAAGGAGCTGACACCCAAACTACAGATCAATATAATAAACTGATGACTCACATTTGTAACAACAACGGTATTCATGAGCAATTTTCTAGAGCATGCGAGCAAGCAGCCATTACGGGAATGGTGCTATTACAACCATATTTGGACTACACCGGAAGTGACCCTGCTCAAGGCGAACTCAAGGTTAAACTTTGGGAGTATAACAGTTTTTTGGTCGATCCATACGCAAGATCCTACGACTTTAGTGACGCACAATTCATCTGGTGTCAAGAGTACATAAGCAAAAAAGAAGCGGAGTCTAGATTCCCCGATAAAGCAAATATCGTAGCTCCTATGGCAGGAACCCCTCAAAGGTACGGATCTTTTTACTTCCTTCCCGAAAACTATAACATGGCTCGTAACGACCTCATGGTCTTGTCCTATGTGTGGTACAAGTGGAAGAAAAAGAAAAAGCGTCTATACTCACGTTCCAGGAATCAATTCTTTGATTATGCAGGAGGCCAAGAACAACTTGATGCTATCCTTTATGGAATAGAAGATATGGAGCCTGTAGAAGTTGAAGTTTCCACGTGGAAGTTAGCGGTGGTGTTAAATGATCAACTTATGTTTCAAGGAGATAATCCTCTTGGATTTGACGAGTGCCCTTTTGTTCCCGTTCTATGGAATTATGAGCCACACATAAACTACTATGACTTAAGGGTTAGAGGCCTAGTCCGCACTATGCGCGATAGTAATTATCTTTTGAATCGTCGCATAATAATTAACCACGATATAAGTGAGGCTACGATCAATGCAGGATGGAAAAGAAAAGTAGGAGCTGTAGCTAATGAAGACAACCTTAAGAAAAGTGGCCAAGGTTGGGATGTATTGGTTAATGAAGGATATGAGCTTACGGACGTGGAAAAGATCGTTCCTTCAGCAGTACCGGAGTCGGATATGGCTCTCGCAGATCAGTTACAACAACTTATTTTCGGGACATCAGGTGTTAATCTTGAGAACTGGAGTGCACAAGATATGTCGCAAGCCTCTAGTCTTACCGTCATGCTCAAGCAGGCTGCTAACCTAATGGTTTTGCAGAAGTACTTCGATCAATGGGATTACAGCTTAAAGGTTTTGGGAGATCTTCTTCTAAAGATTGTATTAAATAACTGGGAAGCTGCAAAGATTGGTCTCATTATCAATGAAGAACCTTCTCCATTCTTTTATTCTAAGATATTCTCCAAGTATCAGGTCACTGTAGAAGAAGGAATATTAACGCCTACACAGCAATACCAAGAATACCAAGCGTGGCTTGAGCTTAATCAACAACTTGGTGGTATCATCCCTCCTGACAAACTCGCTGCTAAAGCTCCGATTCAAGGCAAAAAAGAGCTTATGGAAATATTGGCTCAACAAGCTCAACAAGCTGCTGCAACACAACAAGAAGCTACTAACATACAGCATGCGTTTGAAGAAGCTAAACTACAGGAGCTTTACAGCAAGTCTGCTAACAATGTGGCAAGCGCTAAAGAACGTTATGGTAGGTATGAATCCGATTTGGGCTTAAAAGATGAAAGAGAGTCCGAACTTACTAAGAACAGGGCTTTAGCGACTAAAGCTAAGATGGAAGCTCTTGAAAAGATGGTGGATGTAACGGCAAAGCTTGGAGCTGTAGAGACCATGATGAAGTTAGGTGAGATAGATGAAATGCAAAACCAGGATATCGCTAAAGAAGATGCCGAGACTAATAAGTCTCAAGGTGAAGCTGTACAAAACGAATTCTTATCTAAGATAATGAGTGGAATTCCTGGAGTTCAACAACCTCAGCAACCTCAAGAACAAGGGCAAGAACCTGGGATGCAACAATGAAAAAATCTGTAATGAGACGATGTCATACATGCGATTCTATATGGATTGAAGGATGTGATCCTAAAGACAGAGCTTATTGGTGCGAAGAGTGTAAAAGACCTTGTGATTATACGGTAGAAGTTGGTTATCCGGTTAGGCTAAACAATAATATTGCAAATAGTTTTTTGAGATAGTATAGTAAAATAAACTTAACGCTATGGGAGGATATCATGGCAGGTGGACAAAGAATTGACGATCATTCCTTCTGGGCCGGAAAGCCTGCAAAAGGTTCCGTATTCCCAGATGGTGGAGCAAAAACTAAAATGGAATCCAGTGCAGAAGGCGCAGGAGAAGTATCACAATACTGGGATACAACCGAGAAGATTAAAGAGCAACAAGTAATGGGTGAGCGTAAAGCTAAATCTCATGCTATGAAGCCTGGATACAGAAACTAATTAGCTCCGCTTATACTCCTAGGGTATAGCAGTAATGTTAGGAGTCATTCTCTTGGCGGACTATCTTTTGGGTTTTGGTGGATTCCGTCGAAAAATCCCCACAATTTAATAGAGGTAATATGTTCAAAGATCCAATCGCTTCTAGAATCAAAGAAGAAAAGAAAAAGAATCCGTGGGATTTCAAAGCTCCTTGCTATGATGAAAGAAACATGGTTTCAGCAGGAGACAATCATGGAAAAGGTTTTAACTGCCCTGTAGGCCATAAAGGAAATCCTAAAGAAAGAGCAGATACTTTGCCTTATGGAAGAGTTAAGACAATGCGTGATGATAATATCCCCGAAGAAAGGTTGGACATGTATGGCGCAAAAAAAATCTATTAAAGTATCATCCGAGAAAGGTCCAAAGTATTTTGAGTTGACAAAACCAAAAAGACTTGAAGGCGCAGCAAAGGCCAAGGAAATTTCTAAGGAAAAATATGACAAGAAAAAATAGTGTTAATAAAGGGCCGTTTAGCTACAGCCCATCTGATACCGACGTAAGAGCAATGACTGGAGTTCCAGCAGGAGACTATTATGGAACGGGTGTTAAGAATCCTATGGGTCGTATTAGAAGCCCTACCGTGGGTACTAATCCTGTTTCTGTCTCAAAGCTGAGCAAGCCTCCTAAATCTATTGCTTAGACTCCTGATATTTATTGTCAGTGCAATGGTCGAACATTCCCTTTTTTGATGGGTCCAGTTGAACAGATATTATTATTTTTGAAGTTCTTGTGAATTTAGGGTATTCATTATAATCCTCATCCTCATCGTCATCTTGGTTGTTATTAGACCCAAAATGAAAGAAGTTTCCGGGAAGCTCGATCTTATGCATTCCTCCCTTATTCATCATTATAAGCTCTGAGGAATCTACAGTCATTTTAACGTGTGTTATAGTTTCTATTTTAAACTTCATTCTTTTTAACCTTTATTATAATTTCTTTAGTCAATTCCCTAAGGTCTCTTATGGATTTCTTCATGATATTTTCAAGTCTGTCTATTTCATCAAATATAGATTTTATAGGATATTGGTCTAGTATGTATTTTTCGTAATGCATATTCATCAAAAACTTTGCATTCTCTCTTTGTTCTTCTGAGGGAATTGAACATTCTTTTGATGCGTTTTCGAAAATAGATGTTACATCTTCATTCATTTCTTTTAATCTTTGAGTATCTAAAGAAAGATCTTCTTTTAGAGGAAGATTATAACAAATATTAGCAAACCTCGTTTCTACTATTCTTCCTTTTTCATCTTTTTTGTTATCAAATTTAAATATAAAATTGTCTTTTCCCATCACGGTAATATCAGTCCTCCATAGTTTTTCGCTGAATTCTGCTCTAATATGGGTTTAAATTCCTTCTTTTTTTCCTTAGTGCATACCATCTCGAAGATTTCCTTGACCTTCTCTAAAGGCAAGTCTTCCGGATGTGGTGCTGACATTTCTTCTCTGTTATTTAGGTACTTGTGAATGCTTTCGGTGATAATGTCGTCCTGAATCATGTTCCCCTTTTTATGCTGTCCAAAAAGCTCTTGGGGTGGTAGTATCCAATAAACTTCAACGTCATTACTATCTCTTAGAGTTCTAAACAAATAACTGTTCGTTTGAGGATCAGGTTTAGTGAGTCTTGGGTCCCATAGTATTCTAAAAGAGGGAATATCAGATAAAGTTACGTACTTTCTTTTGTAATAAGGATCTATTAAAGATTTATTCAGATCGTCGTTGAATTTCGTTACTTTCTCGTCAAGTCCCACTTCTCTTTTGTGAGCAAATATATAAATATAATTAGAATACTGAAGAAGATCTAAAGCCAAGGGATTTCTATACTTGCAATCTTCGAACCCTTTTTGAATGACATCCTGTTCTTCTTGGATTTTCAAATATCTGTCATGAGTTTCTGACTTATTAATCAACATTTTATTGCCTATATTAAACTATTTAAGTTATATAGTTAAATATTCGCTATTCGGCGTCAAGAAAAAGGTTAAATATATGTCAGAAAATTCACAAGACCAAGCTCCTGTAGCTGCTGCACAACAAAATACAGAACAAACAAATTTGGTTCGACAAAGAAAAATGTATGAATCTCAACTAGAACAAGAAAGACAAGCTAGATTACAACTTGAACAAAGACTTGCAGACATAGAAAGATCAAAACATCAACACGATGATGAAGATGATGACAATGAACCTTACGTAGATAAAAAAAGACTTGCTAAAACTACATCTAAAGTTAAACAAGAGATTAAGCAAGAGTCTCAAGTTGAAATTAAAAATGCCATTCAACAAGCTCTAGAAGAAGATAGGAGACAAAGATGGCTAGAGGCAAATCCTGACTTCGAGGAAACCATGTCTCACGCTGATAAATTAGCTCAAATGGACCCTGAGCTTGCTAGATCAATCCTCGCTATGCCTGAAACTTTCGAAAGACAAAAGATGGTGTATCGAAACATAAAACTTCTAGGAGTTCATAAACCTAAAGCTCCTGAGTCCGGAATTCAGGCCAAGATAGATGCTAACAAAAGAAATCCTCTTCAACCTTTTGGCGTAGGAGCTGCACCTTATGGAATTTCTAACGGGGGTTATACTCCTTCTAAGTCCGAAGGCGAGAATGCTTATAAGCAGATGCAGGCGTTGAAAGATCGCTTGCGTTTAGGATAGTAGTGTGATACGTTAGTTTAGTTATTCATTGTTATGTCTTTGTACCCCCTGCCTTATTCAGGGGGTTTTTCATTTATTGACAAATAAAAACATCACTTGTTATAAACATAATTTCGTAGCATATACGTTAATATGCACTTCGCGTAGAGGATATCGCACCCTCATTCGATATGTTAGATAACGGACGTAGTACGCTTGTCGTCCACGGTTCTGACAAATCAAGCAATTGACATACAAGGAATATCACATGTCAATTACAACAACGGGCAATTTAGGTCCTATGATCTTGCAAAGCTTAGCTCCTGCAATGTTATACGTTCCTACGCCAACAATGAACTACATCATCCCGGCTGATAAAGTTAGTATGCCTGCAAATGGCGGAACTACTTGCCGATTTATGAGACCAAGGGCTTTAGTCCCTCCTACTGTGCAACTTGGAAATAGTGGAATCGACCCACCCCCCCCAATTCCCC